>ENA-OREN01003635-OREN01003635.1-marine-metagenome-genome-assembly--contig:-NODE-3635-length-14191-cov-2.659770_pt1 | contig 14191 bp, 13 predicted proteins | sample MGYA00248624_ERZ508555 | MGnify/ENA primary metagenome ERZ508555 (study PRJEB26222, sample SAMN06267773) | marine metagenome | isolation source: Saanich Inlet, British Columbia, Canada | place...
GAGTAAATTGAATCGTCCGTCTTCACTAGATCGCTAATCCTTTGAGAAATATTCTGTGAAAATCAAACTTAACCCACGGTTCGTCATACTGCTGATCTTCCTGAGCATTTTTCTCTACGTAATGTCACTCGTTTTCGCGAGCGACGCTGGAGTTTGAAGCCCCAATAGCGACAGCCTGGCGCAAGTACGAGGGCCAAATTAGGAGCGAGAGCACCGTCAGGGTTAGTCCTACGATTGCGATGGCCGTTACGGCATTACTCGCGCCCCACCAAACTGCGAGACCACCGACCAGCAATGCGCCGATAGGTCCAGTGCCGATCGAGGCGGCTAGAACACCGAGCACTCTTCCACGGATTTCGGTGGGGGTCGAAGTGATGACAATGATGCTCTGCATCGTGGCAAAGCCCGACATTGAGAATCCACCAATCAACAGAATGGGTAATGCCAACCAGAACGATGGCGACAATGAGAATAGGAGGATTGACGTGAGGAACAGAACCGATCCTACTGAGTAAATCTTGGTGTACCCGCCAGGGCGAGCTTTCAGCGCGATGATGAGCGATCCCGTTGTTGCTCCCAATCCTTCTGTGGCAAGAAGAATCCCAATCAATAGTGGACCGATTTTGAGCGTTTCGGCTCCGATAACCGGGACCATGTGCTGGTACGGAAATCCGAAGATTTTCATCACGATCGTGATCACCAAAGTAACCACGATGATCCGATCAGCCCGAACGTGCTTTAGACCTTCGGAGAGATTTGCGAAATAACCGGAACTCTCACGCTTTTTAGCGGTCGATTCAACATGTGGAAGAGAAAATGCTAGAAGCGAGCCAATCGCAAACAATATGGCACCGGTCATGTAGGCAGCTTCGACGCCCAGCGTCGCTAAGAACGCGCCCGCTCCTAGAGGCCCGATGACTCTAGAAAAGTTACTGCTCGCCATATCGATGCCAATCGCAGTAGATATGCCATCCTGCCCCACAGCATCACCGATCATCGCCCTTCTAACGGGAAAATCGGTAGCCCACATCACACCAGCAAGCGTCGCCCCGAAACATATGTGCCAGAGTTCGATTTTGCCACTGACGACCAGCGCGAACATCACGAGGTAAACAGCCGCTAGGGTTCCGAGAGTTGAGCTCATCAGAATTCTTCGATTTACTCGATCTGAAATGAGCCCGATAGTCGGTCCGAGCAGCAACATCGGAATCATGCGCAGGAAGCCAACAACTGCGACCCAGAATGGCGAACCGGTCAGCTCAAAGACATAGATTCCGAGAGCTACAGTCTCCATCCATCGCATTGTGGTCGAAGCAACCCCAATGCCCCAAAGCCGTCGGTACGACGGATTGGTGATGACAGATTTGAAGCGTTGGCCAGATCTGCTTTCCTGAGGGTTACTCGAAGCGGTGGTCAACTAGCAGACGAACCTTCTGCGGTTACCGATAGGCTTCCTGCCTGAGAATCGTCTACTTCGGAATCACTCCCAAACGACGTATCCCAGATCCCGACGCCCGATTCACGAGCTTGTCGTTCCATATCGGCAAGGTAGCCGTCGTACCGAGTATTTGGCTGTGCGGATTCGAGATCACCGAGACCGTTCAGAATCAATGCAGCATTGATCATCACGGTGTCGAGGAATACGTATCGCATGAGCCGGCCTTGGTCGTCGGCGTCTTGCTGGTCGGATTCAAGCAATATCTGTTTACCATCAATCCAACTCTCCGTGACTTCTTGAGCGAAGCCGAAATAGGGATTGCTGAATTCTGGAGATCCGACACCAATAAGCCGAACAGTGCGTTCCCCATCTCCAGAATCGACAACGATCGTCCGACCGTCGATGACACGAAGAACATCTGCGGTAGTTCGCTCAGGAATTTCGGGTTGAGAGTCTCCGGATCCACCAAGAAGTGGTCCCAGAATTCCAAGCGACATCGAAGCAAGAATTACGAGCGAAACTGCAACGATTGTAAGTTTCCAGATCATCCCACCAAGACGCCTACTGCTCCCGCCAGTCTGATAGCCATCCCAAGAACGGTCGATATCGTTTTGAGACGGACCATAGACCTGATTTACAAGATCATCTTGGGTTTCGTCTGATTGATCGTCTTCTGGCTGTTGAGGTGGGATCTGCATTGAGAGAGAGGTTTACTCGTCGATTGAGGTGTCGAACAAGCCTAGCTGCCCATTTGCTTCTGTGGGTTCGTCGTCTAAGAATTCTCTGAGCAATTCCTTGTCGTCATTTTTATAAGAGTTCACGCGTTTAGATACTGGAATTGCTTGAAGAATGTCGTTTGAGGCGGGCATTAATATCGGTTGAAGACTTGTTGAGTCTGTAGTCGCAGGATCTAGCCACAATGCGATCGTTTCTTCGTCGAGAATTGCGGGCATTCGATCGTGGATCGACGACATGAAGTCGTTCGCTGCGGTAGTGACGATCGCACAGGAATCGACGGTTTCACCATGTTCGTTTATCCACGAATCGTAAACGGCAGCAAAACTCAGAATCTCGCCATCTTTCGGGGTGATGTACATGGGTTGTTTCGAACCATCGGTCTTCTTCCACTCGAAAAAACCGTTCGCAGGTACAACTGCCCTACTTCGAGAGAATGGGCCACGCCACATACCTGATTCTGCCAATCGATCATCACGAGCATTGAATGTGCTTCTAGGCAACTTGTCGGCTTTTGCCCAGTTCGGGATTAGCCCCCAGCGCATTGGTTTGGCGACGGGTCGGCCATCTTCGTTGACGATAGTTACAACGTCTTGGGTGGGACGAATGTTGAATCGCGATCCTAGATCGGGTCTGCTAGCAATCAGTTCGGCAATTCCGGCGCGTTCCACCCCGCTACCCATGAGTTGGTAACGAACACCGCCGACATATACGTAAACAAATGCGCCGCACATACGTTCAGTTTACGTTGTGCGGCGCTTGTTCAAACTCTTGTCAGTCGGTTCCTACGAACTGAACTGTTCGTCTCGCCAAGAGTAGATCGGTTCCCAGCCAATAACTTCCTTGACGTTCTCAGTTGAAAGCGGAGCCTCGAAGCCCTCAAATTCCTTGTTTAGGGGAACGTCGGGGTAAACAGTCTTAATAGCTTCCATAGTCGGGATATTCAGCATCGTATCTTTGGCGTTCAAGAAGAATCGATGGTGACCGTTCCAGTTCTCGTTCACTACAGACTGAACACAAGCTCGAGCAGCATCACGGATGTGCAGATACGTCCAGAAGCCCTGGCATCGCGTCCACGGATCAGTAATCGGGTTGGCTTGGAGGTGCTTGAAGTAAGCATCGTCCCACATGCCATTGAACCGCATGCTGGCAATCGCCATCCACGGAGATCGACGAGAGAACGCTTCACCGATTTCTTCGCCGAGCCATTTGGCAATCGAGTATGGATCTTCAGATCGCGTGTATACGTTCTGATCCATCGGGAAATATTCAGGCGGCTTTACTTCGTTCGGTTCCCAACGCGCAGCTGTGCCCATCGCACCAACAGCATTGTACGAAGAACCCAATGCAACTCGTTTTACCTTGAGCTGTTCAGCCGCTCGGCACACGTTCCACATCGACATCGTGTTGGTCTTCACGACATCTTCTTCAACATAGTTGGCAGCTGATGGTCGAGAAGCCAGAGAAATTACGGCGTCACAACCATCCATAGCCGAAATCACCTGACCGTAGTCGGAAATTTCAACTTCGAAGAATTTTGGCGTTGTAGGCCAATTCGCTCGCATTTCAACAGCAGCATCGGCGCTGGCGAGTTGCCCAGTTGTGCCGCTGTGACCCAAATTACTGGTCATTCGAAACTTATCGGCGTTAACGACTTCATGCCCGAGTTTGTATAACTCGTCGATCACGTAGTGACCTACGATTCCCGAACCACCGGTTACTAGTACTTTCATTGTGAAAATTCCTGAACTTACCCGAATAACGGGCATTTGAACGCGAGTCGAGCCCGCCTGCGCGGACTCGACTCAATTTACAGTTTGTTACGTCGTCATTTTCAATCTGACGTGAGGAAAGCCCCCTGAAAAATCAGGTGACTAAACAGGCATCGTGCGGCCGGTCTTCTTTCGACCGTATGCTGCCCATTCCTCTGTGGCGCCCATCATTTTGACGCCAACAACGTCGATCGAATAGTCGACCCGCTGTTCCATGGTCATTTTGTCGTCAGCCCAGCTTGCGTAGAAGCCAATGTCTTTGCGCTTCAAAGCAGCAGCGATCTTGTCGCGAGCATCGTTCATCTCCTGTGGGTATGGAGGGTCGTGAGCATCAGGGTGTCCGAGAGACATTCCCATGTCACCAGGTCCCCACTCAGCGAAACCAATGCCCGGAACTTCGACAATTTCGTCTACGTTTTCAAGACAGAATCGGTCTTCGATCTTCAGACCCAAAATTAGTTCACCATCTGGGTTCAGCGGCCATGGGTCGGCAGCTTTGGCGTACTCGGCACCGGTCATTCCCCAAATATCGTTTGCGGGCTTCTGACCACCAGCTCCACGAAGCCCTTCACCGATAACGTCTCGTTCAAGTTCTTGGAACGGGTATCGAGTGATCTGAACAAACGCCTTCACCGCTTCAGCTGTGCGTGTGTGAGTGTGAAGAATTCCGTGCACACCTGCGGAAAGCACGTGACGTGCCTGCCATGCGTTGTATTTCACTTCTTCTGGCGTAATTGCATTTGAAGGCAATGTGCAGAGGACTGTTGGAGTGAGGTGACCACTTGGAGTTGGTCCACCATCTCGCAATCCACGCATGTAGTTGGTTAGCCCAACGGTGTCGAACGGGTGGTGTTCAAAATCCATCATGAGCATGTCTGCCCAAGTCTGTGAATCCTTCACACCAGCTTCGTAGCTGAGCTCTGTTGGATGAGTTGCGTAGAAGGGCTGGCCCTGCTCAAGCAACTCGATACATTTGTTAATTCGTTTTGCCATATAGAAACTCCTGTTTCAATTACCTGATTTAGTCGTTGGTTAGTCGCCACTCAAGATCGAGTTCGCCAGTGATACCACGGAACCAGTCGATCACCTCAGGGTGGAAAGGTATTCCGTTCTTACGACGTTCGATCTCTTCTTCATGTTCAGGTAAGCCAGCGTAAACAACGCGATCCTTACCAGGAATAGGTGGAGTGCTCTTGATCTCGTTCATGTAGATGTCCATGTCGTTCTTGAAGCTCTCAAGATCGGTGAACGCCTCAACGTTGTACGCAATGAAGTGGTGAGATGCTCCACCTTCACGGTTTGGACCAGCACCGGTTGCACCGAGTAGTCCACACATGATTTCAACCCACATGCCCATGCTTGCGCCCTTGTGAGCACCGTTCTCGCGGGAGCCACCAGTAGGCAGCATGAAGAACTCATCTGGAACTGGACTTTCCTCAAGAATTGGAACTCCGTCAGCGCCAGAAATCCATCCAGCGGCAACGTCAACGCCAAGTCGTTTGGCGAGTGCGATCTTGTTACCCGCAACTGAACTCATCGAGGCATCGAATATGAACGGAGCTTCATTGTTCGTAGGAACAGCAACCGCAATTGGGTTGAGTCCGAACATTGGCTTTGCACCATCGACAGGCAACACCTGCATTCCACCGGTGGTCATTGAGACACCGATCATGCCGTGTTCGAGAGCCATAGCAGCGTGGTACGCAGCAGCACCGAAGTGGCGACCGTTGTTCGCGGTGATCGTTCCGATTCCGTAGATCTTGGCTCGCTCGATTGCCATGTTCATGGCCAAAGGACCAATTACGAGACCGTGACCACCATCGGAATCGAGGGTGGCAGCAGCTGGCATCTCTCGAATGATTTTTGGATTCGGAGTGGGGTTCATACCGCCCTCACCGAATGACTCAACATATCGTCGAAGCATGTTCGAAACACCGTGTGTCTCAATACCTCGAATATCGGCGTAAACAAGCACTTCAGCTGCTTTATCAGCATCATCAGCGGGCATGCCCATTTTCAGGAATATATCTGTGACCGTCGCGTGTAGGTCGTCTACATCGACATGAACGGCTACGTCATGGGGTACATGGAATCGTTCCAGCAATTATTGCTGTCCCTTTCTAATTTGGTTCATCCTGCTTATGGCGCCAACTCGCTGGGCCAAAGCCTTCGGATAAACACGGAAAACCGGCGGAGTATACGCCTGCGACGAGTGGCTACGCAGTCAACCAGTTTGGATTGCGAACGATCTTTTGATGATTCGTACGAATTCTCATGCAACAACAGTTGCCGAATTCCGTCGACAAGCCTAAATTCAGACGGCAATTTACTTACACACTCCCAATACGGAGACTTTTAGATGCCCCAGGGCCTAACTACCGTTTTCACCGAACCGGGTAAACCGTTCGAGCTGGAAACGCTTCCTACCCCCGAAATTGAAACCGGTGGAATATTGATCAAGAACACAGATGCCGTCATCTGTGGATCAGACCTTCACGTATGGCGCGGCGATGGAGATGGTCCGCCACTCTCTAAGCGTCGAATCCTCGGTCACGAGTTCACGGGCGTTGTTCACTCACTAGGTAAAGGAATCAACACTGATTCACTTCGACGACCTCTCAAAGAGGGCGACCGAGTAGCTTTCCCGTTCTTCTTCCCTTGCAACCGCTGCTACCACTGCATCCGAGGTGAACACCACGCATGTACGTTCCGTGGGCGTCGCAACATGGTTGGTCTCGATGATTACGCCTACTGCGATGGCGGTATGGCTGAATACTTTTACATGCAGCCGGGCCACTACGCCTACAAAGTTCCTGACGAGCTTCCAAGTGAAGCTGTTCCAGCAGTGAACTGTGCGCTGGCACAGGTGCTGTTTGGTCTTGAACGAGTCGGTGTTGCTTTCGGCGACACTGTAGTAATTCAGGGCGCTGGTGGACTTGGCATTTACGCTACTGCAGTTGCAGCCGAGCGTGGTGCAAGCCAGGTGATTGTTATCGATGGTCAGCAGAGCCGACTAGATCGTGCAATGAACTGTGGAGCAACATCAACGATTTCCATGAATGAGTACCCAACTCCCGAATCACGTGTTGAACGTGTTCGAGAGCTGACTCACGGAATCGGCGCAGACGTGGTTGTTGAGGTTGTCGGTGTTGCAGCAGCAACATACGAAGGACTCGACATGGTTCGAATCAACGGTTCGTACCTCGACATCGGAAATATCGGTGGCGGAAGCCTCACGATTCCTGCTGGCAAGGTCATCGGCAACCAGACCAAGTGGGTCGGTACCGTTCACTACAACCCGTGGGTGATCGAAGCTGCTTTGCAGTTCCTTGTAAAGACCAAGGATAAGTACCAGCTCATGGATGTTGTCTCTGACACCTTCGCGTTGGATAAAGTCAACGAGGCTTTTGAATTCGCAGAATGGCAAGGAAAAGACACCGGAACGCAGGCGCAACGAGTCGCTCTGCACATGGACTAGTCCGAACTCCAAATCAACGAGAATTAAATGAAAAACGGCGGGAGATATCCCGCCGTTTTTTTATTGGTCTTGTGAACCGCTAATTTACGCCTTGTACGTCTCTCGTAGCTCAGCGTAGATTTCGGCAGTCTGAATCGTGCCAAGTGCGAGCGTGCTCGAAACGTTCATCATCTGGTAGCCCTCACCGATCCATCTTCGGCAGTCGTCTACATCAGCAAACGTAGTTGCAAGGTACTTGCCAGTGCCTTTAATCCGATGAGCGACATCGGTCATGATGTTCTCAACCTTCGAGTTGTGAATATCACCACTGATACCTAGTGACGCGGAAAGATCGGTTGGCCCCACAAGAAGAACTTCGTAACCAGGGATGGCAAGAATTTCATCGAGGTTTTCATAGGCTTCGACACTCTCCATCTGCAACATCAACAGAGTTTCGTCATTGGCGTTGTCGATGATGTCCTGCTGAGATAACCCAAGATATCCAGCAAAGAACGGTGCGATTCCACGCATTCCTACTGGCGGATACTTTGCCCAGTGAACGGCATTCTTAGCGTCGTCAGGGGTATCGATCTGCGGAACCATTACCCCTACAGCACCAACGTCATAAGCCTTTTTGATATCGCCAGGATTGTTGTAAGGAATTCGAATTACGGGAGCACTGCCAGCTTGGCGTCCCTGTACAGCGATCGTTCCGACTGACTCAAACCCTTGTGGAGAGTGTTCCTGATCGATCCAAACCCAGTCAGCACCAGTCTGATAAATCGATTGAGCCACGAAAGGCTCACGGCTGAACATGCTAGTTCCGAGCACCGGATTTCCGGTTGCTAATTTCTGTCGAACATCACTTGGGTACATCGTTAATTACACCTGAAAATATTTCGTAGCAGTGGTGAGTAGCCGGGGCATCTTACGCCATTGCCGAGAGACGCGTGTTGGCAACCTCCGCCCTTCAGGCGAAGGTTGAGTCTTCAATCGAAAGTGAAGAACGGTACCTAGAGACTCAGGTCAACAGGACTGCCCGAATTTGCCGACTTGTACAAAGCTTCGACAACTGCAGTGTTGCGTAGGCCGTCTTCCGCCGGGTATTCAGGTTTCTTGCCTGTCAGGACACACTCTGAGAATTCGTCGAACTGAACTACGAAACGATACGGTGCTGGAGTAGAAATAGTCTCGGTCTTCTCACCATTTCGACCGTCACCGCTCTTGATGATGATTGGTCCTGAATCGTCGAACATCCCAGGAATTTCGATTCGACCTTTGGAACCGTCAATCGTGATGTAGCAGCGGAACGGCTGCTCCATGTTGGTTGTGATGTTTCCAATAGCACCGTTAGCGAACTTCATTGAGCCCGAGAACGTCGTGTCGATTCCCCAGTCGCCAGAATCATGCGACATTCCGCGAACCTGTACGGGTTCTGCCGACATAACGAATCGAGTGGCGTAAACGGCGTAGCAACCTGCGTCCCAGAGAGCACCACCAGCAAGCTCCTGCGAGAAGCGTACGTTTCCATCTGGCTCGGCGATGTTGAAGCACAGAGCCGAATCAACGGTTTGAATTTCACCAATAGCGCCTTCAGCGATCAGCTTGCGGGCCATTCGCATGTGCGGGTTCCATCGGTGAGTAAATGCTTCGACTAAAACGACATTGTTGGCGTTTGCAGCGTCGATCATTCGTTGGCATTCTTCAGCAGATACAGCCAATGGCTTTTCGCAGAGAATGTGCTTCCCTGCTTCAGCGGCCTTGATCGTCCATTCAGCATGCATTCCATTCGGAAGCGAGTTAATCACGGCGTCTGTATCAGGATCCGCCAGTTGCTCTTCGTACGATCCAAACCAGCGAGGGATATCCCGTTCTTTAGCGACGGCTTCAGCTCTGGCTGCCGTACGAGAAGATACCGAAGTGATCTCGGAATTCTTCGAATCGTATGAAGCAGGAAGGTGGGCATTCAGCCCAATCTGTGCAGTTGAAAGCAGTCCATAGCGAACGACATCTTGCGGCATATATTCTCTCCAAGGATCGGTAACGAAATAGGTTCGGCGGTGAATGATACCGTCTGGCACTTGGATCGAAAGCTCATAAGGCTTCGCTTTACGTTATTACCACTGTCTACTCGCCGAACAAATACGATTTCCCGGGGTCGATCGTGAAACGGCCTCGCATCGCGGATCGCCCCAAGATCATTCGATACGCCATGAGATGCCGGTTAGCGAGGGTCATCTCCGCGTCGAACTCTTCGCCGCCTAAACTCATCTTCGTGACGATCACGGGCCGTAGTTCGCGTTTTCCGTTTGAACTACGAATCCATCGGTGGGTGAGAACTTTGGCACTAACTCGAACAGCGTCTTTTCGGCTACGACGACGTGGGTGGATTTCAAACGACACCCACTCACCGTCGTCTCTTTGACTGAATCGAGGCCGAAATGCGTGAATCGAAGATGTTTGCGCACCTGAATCGACTTTGGCCTTCACGCCGACAACTTCGAAATCTGGGAACGACACGCGTTCGCGCCACCCTATTTTTTGCGGTGATTTCCGACGGTTTCTAGGAGTCACCATTAGACAGTCGCCGGTCCGTTTTGCCCCAAGGCAGCCAACTGATCTTCAATCCTGTCGACCATGAGCCCTGCGACATCGACGCCGGTTGCTGTCTCAATTCCTTCGAAACCGGGCGATGAGTTCACTTCGAGAACGAGTGGTCCTCGATCAGAGCGAAGAATGTCCACACCAGCCGATTCAAGACCGTGCGCTTCTGTCGCCGTAAGGGCGTATTCAATCTCGGTCGAAGTGAGTTCTACTTCGTGAACCGTGCCGCCCTGATGCAAGTTCGCCCTAAACTCGGTGCCATCAGAAACTCGCTCCATTGCAGCGACTACTTCTCCACCAATAACCAAGCAGCGAATATCACGCCCGTTCGCCTCTTTGATGTATTCCTGAATGAGAATATGCGCCTCAACCTGTCGGAATGCGTCGATCACAGATCTTGCAGCCGAGCGACTCTCAACGAGCACGACGCCCATGCCTTGTGTGCCCTGCAATAGCTTCACAACGAGCGGAGGGCCGCCTACGGCTTCAATCACACCGTCAATGTCCTGAGTTTCCTCAGCGAAGCCTGTACGCGGCATCTGTACATCGGTACGAGAAAGAATCTGCAATGACCGCAGCTTGTCTCTCGACCTGCTGATTGCTTGCGATTCGTTCGCCGTGAACACGCCCATCATCTCGAACTGACGAACTACCGACGTGCCATAGAACGTACGTCGAGATGCGATTCGAGGCACCACGGCATCAAAATCTAACGCTTCACCACGAAATAGAACTTGTGGGTTTCTAGAAGTGATGTTCATGTAGCAGCGCAGATAGTCGATCACTCGTACGTCGTGGCCGCGCACTTGCGCCGCTTCTACCAAACGTCGAGTCGAATATAGGCCGGGGCCGCGTGAGAGTATTCCTAGCTTCATATCATCGTTACTTTGCGAACTTTTAGGAGTGAGTTTTCATTCGTGATCGGTCGACATCAGTGAAATACGGTTCAATCTTCGCGATGAACTGCGACATCGTCTCTTCAATCGACCCGCTGTTATCAACTTGAATCTTCTTGTCGAGTACCGACCACTCGACTAATTCTGCGAACCGATTCTTAACTTTGTCGATATCGCCTTCGGAAATCACCATGTTCTCGTGAGGATCATCGTGCAATCGCTGTGCGATTACGTCGGTTTCGGCTGTGACATGCACTAAAACTGTCTCGTCGGTGAAATGGAGAATCGTTTTCTCCCATTGATGTTGCACAGTTTCACGGTTAAAGCGGTGATCTGGACCGCCGTACCCAAAGTACATCGGACCGTACACACCATCTTCGATAGCTCCACCGATCACCATGCCATCATCGTGACCTTCGAACGTACCGACTTGAGCATGGTAGTAAAGACTGTGTCGTTGGTGCATTTCCTTGAACTTCGGAGAAGCGGCGAGAAGCCACGCTTGTTCTTCTGTGGTTGAATCGTCAGGATGCCCCGATGTATGCGGAATCTTCCAGTGATCGTGGATGAGCGAGAATCGAACGCCCATGTTGGCTTCAAGCCAGTCGTCGATGGCGTGGGCAAGTGTCGTTGTACCTACGTATTCGCAACCAACCAGTATCACTCGCATGGATTCAGACTCCGTAAATTCCGGCTAAATATTGAGCTTTTGCGGCTGAATACTACTCTTGATCGAATAATCTGCGCTTAAGTAGCCAGACAATCAGGGATTGGACGGCATACAAAAAGAGACCCCTCCATTGCTGAAGGGGTCTCTTTTATTCTCAATATGGCACGCCCGGAGGGACTCGAACCCCCGACCCTCTGGTTCGAAGCCAGATGCTCTAATCCACTGAGCTACGGGCGCAGGAAGTAACCCCGAATTAACGGAGTCTCTTGCTAGTTCAATCTTATCTGAGATATTGGCGGTTTGTAACCGTCAGCATCCAGATTATTTGAACTGGAAATATGGGGTGAGCGGAGGGAATTGAACCCTCGTCTCCAGGGCCACAACCTAGCGTGATAACCTCTTCACTACGCCCACCACAGGCAATCAACGCTAGCATCGGTGATACAAGCGGTCAATTTGAAAACACTCGATTTTCAAGCTTCAATACAAGATCGCCCATCGAATTAACTCCCGACAGGCCGCACCGCCATATTTAGCGTTATGTTTTGCCTATACAGTTCTTGATGGACTACGAATTAGCCACCGAGAGACATCGCCAATTCGATCAATGATCGAGTCGGGACACCGGTCGCTCCAGCCGGCATCCAACCTCTTGTGCTATCCAACATTGAGGTAGCGGCTACATCGATATGAACCCACGGTGTATCACCAGCGAAATCAGCGATGAAATGTGCAGCTGTTGTCGATCCACCGCCACGACCTCCAGTGTTCTTCAGGTCAGCGATCTTCGAAGCATTCTGGCGCTTTGTTACTGAATCGAGCGGTAGTCGCCACATTGGCTCACCAACTTTAGAGCTGGTTTCGAGAACGGAGCTGACTAGTTCTTCGTCGTTACCAAACAGAGGACTTACGCCATCGCCGAGAGCTACTCTGGCGGCGCCAGTAAGAGTGGCGACATCAACAATTCGCTCTGCGCCCTTGGATTTGGCGTACCCAATGGCGTCAGCAAGCGTTAGCCGGCCTTCGGCATCAGTGTTGTCGACTTCAATCGTCATACCGTTCATTGCGGTGACGACGTCACCAGGACGCTGCGCCGAGCCGCCAGGCATGTTGTCGGTAGCCGCACAAACTACGTGCACGTTTAGCTTTGGCTTCAGTTGAGCGATCGCCTGAATGGCTGCGATCACAGACGCTCCGCCACCCATGTCGCCCTTCATCTTGCCCATGCCAGCACCGGGTTTAATCGAAATTCCACCACTGTCGAAAGTGATGCCTTTACCTATTAACCACAGATTATTCTCGGAATTGGCTGAATCACCAGCGTAGGTCATATGAATGAACTTGAGCGGGCGTGGTCCACCTTGCGACACACCTACGTACGCGCCCATTCCAAGTTTCGTAACGTCGGCCTCTTCGAGAACAATGCAATCTAGACCGTTTTCATTGGCGACGCTCTGGGCAGTGGCTGCGAGATCGGCAGGAGCAAGTTTGTTGGCAGGTTCGTTTACTAGGTTCCGAGCAAGGATCTCAGCTTGTGAATATGCGACACCGCGTTCGATACCAGTTTTGATTTCATCGATCTTTGCGGAATCAGCTTCAACGATTGTCAGTTTGCCAACGTCAGGTTTTCGCTTCTTATCTGTGGTTCTGTACTTAAGGAACCTGTATGAACCCAACAGGGAGCCTTCGACGGTTGCCTGAGTGGCTGAAGAAGTTTCGAGTCCACCAATACCAGCACCGTGAACGATTGTTGCGGCGTGCTTCACACCGGATGATCGCAATTTACGAATCACAGACGCTGAAACTCTGCGTATTCCATCTGTGTCGAACGAATCGCTTGAGCCAAGTCCGACGACCAATACTCGTGAAGGGCTGAAGTTAGGGTAAGCGTTATTTGGCGTGTGAATTAGCGTGAGTTCACTTGCGGAACCAGTAATTTCGCCGTCAGCTATCAGTTCGGTAATTACACCACCCAGAGCTGAATCAACAGCCCCCGTTGCTCCACCGGGTTTGGTCACACCTTCGAAAAGGTTCACTACTAAAACGTCAACTTCGATTGCTGTGACATCGCTTTGTGCGACTACTACTTCCAACTGACCTTGCTCCTGATCTTTCAAATCTGTGTGTGCAACGAATGCACAACGGCTGTGCTCGCACTGTGCGGGAATTGTATTTGAGGTGCGCCAGCAGCGGTGAGCTTGCAACGTTTCCGCGCGTATTTCCGCGTAAGTGCTCACACTCACTTGAACTCGTGTTTTGTACCTAGTTTTGAACTTGTTCGAAACAATAATTAGGTTATTGGATAGAAATGAGTACGGATGTACCTTGTATGAACAACCATAAGACCCATACGGTTCCGTGTGTCGAACAGCTCGATGGCTTACACCGCTCTCGCAGCTGCAGGGATTTCAACAATCCCAACTACATAGCCGTGGCCTGGGAAACCGGGCCAACGGCGCCAAAACGCAATGAGTGTCCGCTCATGCATAGATTTGAAATAAGACCAGGTGTGGTCTTGGAGGCGTCAGAATGACTACAAACAGCAACGAAGTCGCAGTAAGGCTCGTAAGCGATGGAACGTTCCTATTGGACGGCGGTCCAATGTTCGGCCCAGTTCCT
>ENA-OREN01003636-OREN01003636.1-marine-metagenome-genome-assembly--contig:-NODE-3636-length-14190-cov-8.248069_pt1 | contig 14190 bp, 13 predicted proteins | sample MGYA00248624_ERZ508555 | MGnify/ENA primary metagenome ERZ508555 (study PRJEB26222, sample SAMN06267773) | marine metagenome | isolation source: Saanich Inlet, British Columbia, Canada | place...
ATAAGTAAAATTTCCATATCTTTTTCCTTTATTAATTAAAATTTATATTCAAATGTAAAGTTAACTTGATGGTTACCGTATGAATCAGTAATTACATCTGTGTTTAACAATGCATCTTCGTCGTTTTCTTTAAAGTAATAAGTATGTGTTCCGCCGATAAACGGTACTGTACTCGTTCCATAATTATTACTTGTTGAATTATAGTGCATAACTCCATTCGAATCAACACTATCTGGAATAGATAAATCAATGTTTCCTCTAATTACTTTTGGTTTAACACCTGCATAAAAAGTAAAATCATCTAAGTCAACACCACCAACAAAGTAAGCAGAAATCGCATCATCTACATTCACTACTAGTCCTTTGTTAATGTCTGTCTTAGTGTTCATTACGCCTACTTGTGCCCATAACTCATCGTCGCTCCAAGTAAGACTAGTATCAACTGTAGTAGCACCGTTAACTTCTCCCCACACGCCTGACATATTAATCCACGGACTATTCTTTGTTTCGCTGTAAGTAACGTTTAAGTCCAAGTTATTGTTAATATCATGTGTATAGCCAAGTGCGTACGTTCCTTTATTATCTGTGCCTACAGTGACGTTCTTGTACTCGCTTGTGCCAATACTTGCTTGTTTAACTGCCCACGATTGCCCACGCTTGTGTTTAAGTTGCTCAATGGATGTATTGTTGCTATTAACCATCGAACTTAAATCTACATTAAAGTCTCTGTCAAAATCATCAACTGCACTAACAGAACTAACAACTGCTCCGTCAACGCCGCTAACTGCAATATGCCCACTTAGCGGTGCCACATCACCTGTACGCCCTGTTGTACTAATGCCCAATAAACCAACGGGCTGTGTTGCTGTGTCTAAGTCCAGTAGCCCTTGTCCATGTGTGTTAACGCTGTAGTTACTCAAATCTTTATTAGCAGTTTGTAGTAGAACTTGTGCAATATTGCTACCTTTCATGTAAGGCCACATTTGATGTACAATTGACACACCTGCAGTAACAACAGGTGCCGCCATACTTGTTCCTGACATTCTAGTATAGCCACCGCCGTTTTGTGTACTGTTAATATTAGTACCTGGCGCTAGTAAGTAAAAGTCACTTATTTTATATGTATCGTTACATTGTGTCGTGTAATCTTTACATACGTGTCCTGACTTCGCACCGTCAATTGTTTGTGTACTTGTGTTCCAATTTCCTGCTACTAACATTCTTCCATCTAATTCCAAGTCGCCATTAGCATCTACTGCACTTGCCATTGTTGCAGGATTTTGTACATACCCTAAGTCTGTGTTACCAGCAGAAACAACAAGTACAAGTTCGTCTGGAATTACATCTTTCCAAGAACTTGCTGTTTCTAAATTGTAGTAATTGCTACCGCCATAAATTGCATGACTATTAGTAAACACTCCATTACCTTGGTCAGTCATTGCGTCTTTATATGCGGCACTGTAATTGGTGTTAGCACTCAAGTTAGCAACTACAATATCGTCGTACTGTTTTGCCCAATTAAGTGCTTGTTTTGCGCCCGATAAACTAACGCCACTTGCTTCGCCAATTTTAGCAATTGCTAATTGTGTATCAAATGCAACACCATGAATACCAACGCCATCTTTGTTAGCAGACACAATGCCTGCTACGTGTGTTCCGTGTCCATTTTCGTCTTCGTAAGGCGTAGTGTATCCTGCATCCCACTTGTATTTAATTTTTTCAGAGAACTCAGGATGGTCTTGGTCAATGCCAGTATCCATAATAAGTGCTGTTGACCCTTCGCCTGTCCAGCCTCTTGCGTAAGCGTGGTTTGCGTAAGTTACTAAAGTTGCACCGTTTTCAGCTTCTGCTGTTTCGTACGAAGTAGGATCGTTGTTAACACCTACTGTTGCAGTTCCAAGAGCAACATCATCGTAGTAAGTAGTAGAATTAAAGTCGGTTGTGTTATGGTTAGCATCGCGTTGTGCATATGTGTATACACCAGATGAGCCACCGCTGTCGCCTGGTGCAACAGGGTTGCCAACAAATGTTTCGCCTACTGGCACACGCTGTGTAGTTGTTTTCTTTCCGCCCCATGGATCAAGTTCGTACTCTTTAACAATAGTAGTTGAAAAATCTACATCTGCTGTTACTAATGAATCAATTACCGAACCATCTGTATACGTTACTCTAGTGTACTTGTCCTTTAGCACTTTGTCGTACACAGTCTTATGCCAGCTGTAGTAATACAAATCAACTGCTTGGTATATAGTGTTACCGTCTGCATCGGTACCTGTTGGAATAGTGTCTGAGTTAGTTCCGTACAGTTCCGAAATTAAATCACTTTTGATAGTACCTAAGTTACGTTCGTTTTTGTAAACAGTTGATGTACTTGCTACGTTTGCTGTAACAACAGTATTAGTTAGAACTTCTCTTGTAGCAGTTGTTGCACTAGTTGTGGTGGTGTCTGTACTGCTTGTGCTAATAACTTCGCTAGTACTTGCACCATTTGTCCACAGCGTAGTTCTTGTTGTAGTTACGGTTGTAGTTGTGGTAACTGGTGTTGTATATGTGTCTGTGTAAATAGTGTAAGTTTTTACAACTGTACTACCATCTGCATCTGTACTAGTTCTATCTTCTGATGAACTGGTCGTAACTAATGTAGCAGAACCGTCTGCACTTGTTGAAGTGGTGCTATCACTGTCACTTGTGCTTGCAACATTAGGAGTAATTGATGTACTAGTTAGCACTTCTCTTGTCGACACTGTTGCAACATCTGTATCAGCAACAGTGTCGACAATATTAATAACTGCTGTAGTAGTTGAACCATCAGTCCATAACGTAGTACGTGTAGTTGTTACAGTTGTTACAGTTGCGCTTGGGATAGTTGTTGTGTCTGTGTGAATAGTGTAAGTTTTTACAACTGTACTGCCATTTTCGTCAGTGCTAGTGCGAATGTCCTCGGTGGATGTTGTGATTGTTACAGGTGTTCCTTCTGTAGTTACATCAGTAGTGCTATCACTGTCACTTGTACTTTTTACATTTGCTGTAACTTCTGTATTGGTAAGTTCTTCTCTTGTAGCGGTTGTTACTGTATCACTTGTGGAAACAGATGTGCTTACTGCATCTTCGCTTGTGGTTGAACCGTCACTATATGTGTGTGTGGTCGTTACTGTAGTGGTTGTAGTGGTTGTTACAGGAGTAGTTGTCTTATCTGTATAAACACGGTATGTTTTTACAACTGTACTACCATCTGCATCTGTACTAGTTCTATCTTCTAATGTGCTTGTAGTTGTTGTTACAGGAGTTCCACTTGATAAAGTATCTTCCGAACTTGTGTTATCCGAAGAACTAACTAATGTAACAGGTTCTGCAGGACATTGTTCATTGCGTTCACTAGTGTCTGTTCTAATTAATGAACCTTTAATACCAGTTGGGACTCCGTTGATATTTTTCTCCCACCATACATTTTGACTATAAATGTCAACGGTGCAACTTGCGTTAGTGCTTGATTTTTCGTCAGGAGTTGTTAATGCCCACGGGTCATAAATGCCATTTGTCCATGTGATTACATCTAACGGGATGATTGGCGTCACGTGCGGAGACGATTCTTTCTTAATGCCGTGATTTTTATAAAATTTAAAATTATCAGTTTTTGATAACTCAGTTTCGTCGGCACGTAATACAGCATTTAATGCAATATATTCTGCTGACTCGTCATCAAACCCACTGTGTGTTTTTACACGACTCCATACTCGTTCTTTGCCGTCATAATAACGATGCTTAAATCCAACAATAAATAACCAAGCCTCACTTGCTGTGTAATTTTTGCCATTGATATCAATAGTGCCGGAAATGTCTGATAGGTCAGTTGATGTAATTCCATATGATTGCGCTTCGTCTATGTCTACAAATAACTCGTACATATCACTTAACTCATTGTGGTCATCGGTACCTACGCTGTTCCACTTAGACATAAATGTACTTGACAATGCACTAGTACTGACGCTACCACTTACCAATCGTGTACCGCCTGGTGTTGGCGTTATTACAACACTTGCGGAACCTGACCCGCCACCGCCACCGCAACCAGTCATAAATGCAATTGATGCCGTGATTAAAATTGTTCTGATTGACTTCCCTAAAGTAATCATTCCCGTACTCCTTTTTTATTAAGTATGGGGGTATTATAACCTAAATGATTATTTCGGTCAAGTCATTTCATGTTAAATATACTTTTAACATATTTTTATAGTTTTATATAATAACGTCAGTGATGTTTGGTACTTCTATGATGATGTATTTTGCATTATATGATATACCACTCTCGTTGAGTTTATCTATGATTCGGTCTTTTTTTGCATTATATGTATTGGTATCACTGCCACGTACTTGAATGCATACTTGTCCGATATTTTTGATACTTTGCTTGACTTGATTTACATTGTCATATGAAAAGTTATCAAATACTCCCAACATTAACGCTGTTGGGTTATTCCATTGATATATTGACGGGTCATTAAACATTGCCGATGATTTTGATTTTATCTGCTAAGTACCAAACTCCACCTTGACTTTGTGGGCGTTTAAACTCTTCGTGTCCATCCATCTCAATTTCCATCCACACACGACCTTTGTTTGATAAATGTGGTGCTTCTGGTTTGCTAGTACAATGCCAATATGGACGTAACTTAAATCCTTTGGTTGGGAAACTTTCGGCATCCAACCATTCGTTGAGTTTGAGTCTCTCTTTCTTATTAATGAATAGTGATGTTATCTCACCATTCTTTAATACTCTGAATAATTTATATGCCTTCAGTTTCATTAGTTTCGAACATACATTTTAAAATAATAATAGGGACTGTGATTATTAATAATCCAAGGAACACCGACGCCCCGAACACAAGAACTACTAAAAATAAAACGATGGTGATTAATTTGTATAGCGTATCTTTCATTTTTGTATTTACCATTAGTTCATATTAGTCCCCAATTAAGACCCAATATTCCACCATTTGTAAATCCCAATTATATCTATAATGAAATACACAACGTTCAATATGAAGTAACCCCATTGCTCTTCGTTAAAACACCACCACATTAATAGAACAGATGCTATAGTAGCGAATATGAATCCATACTTACTGTACTGTGTGTTCCACGATATTAGAACCCCACCGATTACTCCGAATACAGCACCACTATATTGAAGAATATCATTCACTACCACAGCATTCACAGTCATTCATTTGCATTACCATGTCAGTTATTGAACTATAGCACCATACACAAAATGTGACAGGGCATATGCCGAAGTTACCTTGAATTCCTCCCTCATCTTCATCGTACTCACTGCCACAAATACTACATTCATCCTTGGGCGAAAATGCTTCTTCTAATAGTTCCTTTGCTTTTTCATTCATAAAATATTTTTCCTGTTGTTGTATTGTTATTTCTTTTTGTGGTTTAAAATTAAGTCTTCACTCAACTCATATGTAATCTCTCTAACAATCATTCATGTGTACCTGTAATGATGCAATTGGGTTAACTTCCCCCCTCATTTCATCTAATTTATTTGAAAATGCACTAGATGCAATGAAGTTGATGGTTGGTTTTGAATTAAGTTGGTTAGTAATCATGTTAATTAGGATTGGTGGCAATTTTATGGATTTATACTTGGTTAATACGGAATCCTTGTATTCTTGTGGTAGATTTCGGATATCTAATTCTTGTGGATATATACATAAATTATAATCAATGTTCTGTTCCTGAATTCCTTGGTCGATTAACCAATTGTGAAGTACATCCAATGATTCAACGTTGTATATATTAATCAATGTGCTAATTCTTAATTCCCAATTGTACTTCGATGACTCAGATATGAATAACTTTAAATTAGTATCAATTACATCCCATTTGCTCCCATGGCGAAAATAATCATTAGCATCACCGTATGCATCAATACTAACAATAAGATAAAGTTTTTTAATACTTTTCCAAATCTCGAACGTGTCATCGGATGGTAGAATCATTCCATTGGTAAAGTACTGCAGTATCTTATCCCCAATGTGCTCATCATTTTTAACTATCTCAGTGAGTTCATCATTCTGCTTCATATAGAATGGTTCGCCACCGTACATGGTAATGAAGTTAACTTCATTAAAATCAAACCTGAACTCGGTTAACTTTGAATTTTGTAATGGGTATGGATTGATACCTAGTTTCACTTCATCTTTCCGCCATTTAGTGCTCAGGAGGCTGTAACACCCTCTGCACGCCAAGTTACAGACGTTTGATGCATGTAATGCAACCCATTTGATGGTTGGTTTCAATCCATTGAACACTGATATATCTGTGTGCTTTGTGTTATTTAGAAACCCTTCTTTCCAAGGTAGTACAATATCTTTAAATAAAAAATGCTCAAACCAATTATTCATGAAGGTTCTTAGACTTTGTCCATTGTTGATTTCTTCTTCGTGGTAACACTTTTCACAACCAGCAACACATTTCCCTTGAATCATTCTCTCTCTAACGTCATTCATTGTGTCAGAATTGAACAGTTCAATTGGGGTAGTATCGTTTAAGTTCCCCAATGGGATTGATTTTCTTGAACAAAGATGGACATCCTTATTCGGTTTGATGTGCATGTGTACCCACGGAAGGACACAATATGTTTTATTCATATTAAGTAATGTTTATAGTGGATAAGTCCGGATAAGAGTATTTACTTGAATGAAAAATCTCACCATTATTTAATTTGTTTAAACCATCAATGCATTCTTCTGGTCGCATCATATAATGATATCCTACATTAAATGACTGTTGCTTCTCCCATGGGGAGATACTTAAATCACGACCATCGTAACTCATTCGTTTTAATGCATCGTACGCATCCTTATCATCAGTTAGTATAGCACCGCCTCTTCCTATTTCCAATGGCTTGGTTCTACCGAAACTCACACATTGGAATTGTCCACGTTTATACATTTGTGGCATTAGTCGCCTAGCACTATCCCATATGTTTGTGAATCCAAAGTTGTACTCTCCTTCCCAATCTTGATTTACAAATGTATACGGCATATTTAATTTATGAAACACCATCGGAACACTCAAGTAGGTATGTTTTGGGATGGTTACTGATTCATGTGATGAATACCTAAAGCATAACTCAATCGCATGTGTGCAACAATCTGTAGTTACCACATATGGTGCCCCTGTATAATCGGATAGTGCATTCTCAAAATCCCATATGGCATCAAATGGGATGGTGTAATCACTAATCTTCGTCGTCATTTATGATATCAGTTGGCGGTTCCATAACTACTACATCACCACTGTATGCATCCCATGATGTGAATGATTCATTCGACATTAAGTTATGTATGTGATGTGTCCAAACACCGTAATTAGAATGGTTGAATTCACTATCATCTATTTTAATTACAGCGTTATAACCTAAGTCTCTTGCATATGGTATCTTCACTGATATCATTGGGATGAATCTATTCCAAGAACTAAGGTCAGTTTCATGTACGAAATTGACCAATGATGCGTCTAATTCTAATGTACACCAATATTCCAATGTTAAGAAATGCTGAATAGTTGATACCCATTCTTCCATATCTTCATATGTACTGACTTTAAAACTACGTTCAGCACCGAAGAATAAGTGAGTAATTTCATCTTCGCCATTGTATTGGGCGAGCCTCCTTGCGATATCTTCGATATCAGGTTCTCCAATTATATATAATGTATTTTGCCCCAATGCAAATGAATTATCTTGGTGTATGCCAACGAAAAATCTAACCTCAGAATGGTTTATGTTATTTATAAAGTCCCTAATCATCAGTTACTCAAGGCAGGGATGATGTATTCATAAACCGCCAATCCACTATCTACTGTAATCTTTGTAGCACCGGCATCACTAATTTGCATCGTTTTATCCCCGTCCAAACTTAAAATATTAATGATTGGTTTAATTGGCCAATTTCTATCAACTGATAATGCCCCACCAACATCAGAATGGAACACAAAGTTACCAGCATGTGTACTTTGGTCACCCAATGATAATACTAAATTCCCATCTACTGTAGATGCCTTGAATAGAGTTTCACTAGGGTTAATTTGTGATTGCATTTTTAAACGTTGTATATTTAATTCACTTGGATTAAATTCCACATCCCATGATGCTCCTTTGAATGTCCCTACGTTTAATTGTTCTTGTACCATTTCACTTGACATAAATCTATAATCATTGGAAAAGTCATTATTTTTGTTATCGAAATGCAATCCCACTGGCACATTGGATTCATTATTTCTGTCTTTTCTAGTAACAGTGATTACCGCATCATTTCGGTATTCTTGAGTATTTAATATAGTTTTTAGGTTATTTAAGTTTGGCATACCAAACACACCTTTAAATTCATTAATTGGAGTGGCGAACTTTGCATTCAGAACGACCGTTTGGTCATCTGCCATTCCATCTATTTTGGTAATGGTGTCATCTCCTGTAATTTTAATCAATCCAATAGTACCCAAATCATGGGTATGTTTAACTAAGTCTATTAAGTGGTCTTTCATGTTGTTCTCCTTGTTAATATATTATTTGGAAGTATTATATAACGGTTCTTGGTAAAAAGTACATATGTTATACGTTGATTTTACCTAAATGTTTATTTTGGAAATACATTGACCACCACGAAGTGTCTCTACTGAACCTGGTTTTTTAATCTCTATCCAATTTAAGTTATAGTTTCTATCAGTAAATTCACCAATAATCTCAAATCCAATCATTTCAATCATTCCTCTCAGTAAGGTGCCCGGTACGTATGAATACAGAATATTTTCAAAATTTCTAACTGAATTTGCAAAATTACAGTTATTGTATGTGAAAATTAATACGCCACCAGGTTTTAACAAATCGTATATTTCTGTTATGTATGTTTTGATAACATCAACTGGTTTGAAATTGAAAAAATCTATGACAAGCGCAAATCCAATTTGGTTATTTGGTACTGATTTAAATATGGTATCACTATCTTCATCGATAATGCTATATCTTAGTCTAGACTGATACGTTGGGTTCCACTTAGATTTGGTAGCATCTAGTAATTCCAAGTGCTCATCCATTATATACAGTGGGTCAAGTGAAACAAGTAAATCAATCCAATCATCCACCCCAGGTCTGATAATAAGTCCGGGATACTCCCACGTACATCGTTCTGAAATTTTATGTACTAATTGTTTTTTTGCACTATCAGAAGATGTAAGTGGGTGAACTGAGAATCGTTCGATTATATATTCTGGTGGGTCGTTCTTTGATGTTTTGTATAATCGGTGACTTTCATTGAGGTAACTTAATTCCTTCTTTTGTAGTGTTTCATCAACATCGGATTTAAGTGCTATTAGGATGTCGTTGAGTGAATTTATATCGTCTAATATTTTATCACTTTGTGAATTTAACTCGGATATCAATAAGTTACCACGTTGTGATACTATTGAAATGACGTTATTGATTACCATCATCAGTTCGTCGACATTGATTGATGTGCTATCAACTAATTCTTTGTATTTTACATAATTGCTTAGTGGTTCTTCATTCATCCGAAATCAAAAAAATCATTCATTGTAGTTGATATATTGGTTCTATTTATTAAATCCCAATTTAGCACCCCTAATAAATTTTCAACTTTTTTATCAATCATGTTAGTTTCCATTAACGCGTCATCGAATGGTAAATCCTTGTACCATTCGGGAATGTTATGTTCGTCAATTGGAATACCAATGCTGGTATACCCATATGCATTGTCCTTCAACTTACACACAACTGTCTTCATACCATCTGTAATTTCCATACTGTGATTGTCATTGTTTAATTCTCGGAGTCTATTCCAATTGATTGCACCACGTACATGCCCGGGTACAGTTTTTACTTTATTGCCTTTCTTCTTTTCAGCAACTTCAGTTTCCATTATCCTATCGTAGATGGATAATTTGTTAACACGCTTTGGTGTACCTTTCTCCCAACTTGACTTATCTTTAAATTCTCGTTTGAATTTAGTTATTTGGTTGATAATGTATTCCTTATCCTTGTTCGATAGTAGGTCATCAAGAATGCCCTTTAAGAAATGTTGAATAATTGATGGGGTATCACTTCGTTTCAAGTCCAATCCCATCGCTTTAACCTTGCCGAGTTCACCATTTTCGTCGTAACGAGTTCCTTCATTATCGTACACCATGATAGCATAACGTTTTTTCTTGATGAACAACCCACTTAATCCAGTAATCTCACGACCACACTTAATTACCTCACCCATGCCCAATGGTACATTGTGTGCACGTTCCATGTACAGTGGGAAACTAATATTAAGTTTGTCTGCAATCCCCTCATACAACGCCGTTGCGATTTCTTTATCCCATTCAGCGCCATTTTTTACTGCATCTTCCATAACAGGCCAAGCACTGAAATACGCTGAGTCAGTATCACCATATATAATACATTCACCTGCATGGTCATATACCCCTGTCATACATTCATTGACGTATGCATCCATGTGCTTCGCAATTGCTCTACCTGTTAATGTAGTTGACTGTCCGATGCGTTTGTCAAAGAATCTACAGTGCTTATTAAGAATCGCACCGTACAGTGAGTTAAGACCAATCTTCTTTACAAGTTGTCGCTTATCCCAAAATGCCTTATCTTCTGGAGTAGTAGCATCACGCTTTTTCGCCTGCATTACCTTGCGTTCACTGTACCATCTTGCTAGTAGTCCTGGTATTACGCCTTCAGTTTTTAGTGAAAATAACGTGCCATTCGCACTCAGTGCCCAATTACTATCATTTTCGAAGATGGCATTGTGTAACTCTTCTGTAGAATGGGTGGACTCATCTCCATTCTCCCAATCAACTGTAATGAGTACATTTGGTGTTTTTTCCATGACAGCATTGTATTCTAATGTACCGAACAATCCCTCCCATGCTCCTGCAAACGTGTTTCCTTTCTTAGTCTTTCCTGTGTATTCTGAACTTCCACTAAACATTTCGTCTACTAGCACACTGTTTCCACCCTTATGTTGGTCAGCCATTTTATTTGCTATGTACTTATCAGTGAGGGTTAATCTAAACTGTCCAACGATGGTTTCTGGTGCCATATTCAATGCGCGAATTACAGATGGGTACAAACTGTTGATGTCAACTGAGCCAATCCACTTATGAATGCCAACCTTTGGTTGGGCAACATACGCACCCGCTGCTTGTGTGTTTTCTTCTTCCTCGCGGTTTCTATCAGGAACAACAAACCCACGTTCGTGTGCTTCAATGATGATTGCTTGCTCAATGATGCCAACCGACCCCATTGTAGATGGTAGTAGTACTGTACTAGAGTGTGCAATTTCATTCGCTAAATCAATGAATTTTAATTTTTCATCCATCTTTGCCAATAGCATTGTATCTTGTCTAGAGTAGTCGATGAATTTCTCAAAATCATCATTGTACAATTGGTCTAATGTACCAATGTACGCAACTTTCTTCTCACCCAATTCATAATCAGCGATAGTATCTAGTGCATACGAATGCATTTCTTGATACGTATATTTCCTGTACAGTTGCATATAGTCTAAGTGAATCCTACCCACAAATGCGTAGGTTTCTTGCTCAACACCATAGCGTTCGTACTTTTTTACCTTTGGCATTTCATTCCATAGACAGAATTTTCTATTAACATTCTTATCGAGAATTAATGAGATTCTATTTACCATGTACGGTATATCAAAACCTTCACTATTCCAACCACTTAGTATATCTGCATCTTCGATTAAATCCAAGAATGTGATTAACATCTCACCCTCGTCATCAAATAAGAATGTATTATCAAACTTACCAGCAATTTCAAATGCATCCTTTTCACTTAAACCATTTGGTGGGATTGCTAAACAGATTAATTTATCCGCCCAATCTAGGTAAAGTGATACCGCTGTTATTTTATTGAATGGGTCTTCTGGTGGACTGAACCCTTTTTCTTTATGAAAATCGGTCTCAATATCAAAGAATACAGTATGTAGTTTTGGTGATTCCTTACCCTTGTAGTTTTCTTCTAGGCATTTGTGAATTACATTTATGTCACTCTCGTATAATTGTTTTCCATAATGGGCATTCTTCTTACGCTTAAACTCATTGCGAGTTTTTGCATGTTCCATCTTTACTGGAGTACCGTAAATACTTTTATGTCTTCCGCCAATGTTATCGTAATAGAACTCGTATTTTGGTCTGAATATGCGACTTATACGTTTTCCATCTATTCGTTCTGCAACGAATATCTTATCGGAATCTTTATCGTATATTGCATCAATGTATGACATTAAATTTTATGGTAAATTGATTGTATTTGGGTAATAAAGAAATTATACATATTTTCCCCAAAGGTATAACTTGATTTATCCAACTGTGGTTTAAGTTCTTTATATTTTTCCGAAGCATTTTCAATCAAGGATTTGTTATCTACTATCATTTTATTCAATCTGATGTTATCATTATCTACCCCCCACCCATGCATATCATCAAACTCGATATTTGCAAAATCGGCTATATTGATATCATAAAACCGTTGAACTTCATGCATTACGCCTTGATGACCATGTATTAGAAACAACTTTCCAAGTAGAATAGGCCATATACTCTTTTCCGTCATTGGAAAAAGCCCTGTAGTTGTTTCAGCATGAACCACTAACGGAACATCACTGTATAAATCTCGGATTTTAAGAAAATTAACTACATTCGCGGATACCCAAATATTGCATATTTTTGTAAATCCCCCTTCTTTAAATCCACGAATCTCATCTGCATAAAGTTCATGCGATTTGCTATCATCACCTCTGTATTCCTCGTAATCATTATATGGTATGTTTTGATTTAGTGAACATTCATCTTTGACTTTCTGTGGTAAATTATTGTGTGTTTTTTTATCACTTACCGTTAATATCCCAAACTTTGCTAAATTCATATCACATAGTGTATTTAAAACTGATATTTTGTGATGTTGTGCTCTGCCAACTAATGAAATAAAATTTGCACCCTTGTTGTGTTTCTTCGGATGGGATATGTGTATTCCACCATATTTCACCACGTGGTTAAAACAAAGGCAATCATTTACCATCATCCATGGCAATTCTAACATCTTGCATTTTATACCAGCATCTCGATATATCATAAAGTCAGGCATTTGTGTTACGAAATAACATGAGGAATCAATAAACTCATTGAGTGTGTCCACCAAGTGCATATCCATCGGGAACATAACATCTTCATCTTCTGGTATTACCAAAACTATTTTATTATGTTTTAAATACCCTTCAATCATCGACCTAAGCCATTTGTAATTCATATTGCCATATCGGTCTCCGGAATGATTCAATCGCCATTGGCATGCATCGATTACCTTTATGTTAGGATAGAAATCTTCAATTATACCAAGACTATAAAATCCACACTTAATGGGTTTGGTTTGTAAATCAATGTCTTTGAATGATTTGAGATGCATTATAGTAAATCATCAATTATTGATTCATAAAATTCATCCGTTTGTAATATGTCGTGCCATTCTTTTAATTTATTTTGGTTATGTATCGATGTATCGGAATCGACATCAAACATATCACCTTTTAATATACCAATTAGAACATTGTTTTGTGAATTAAAGGATTCCATGTTATCTAAAATGCGATTTGCAGGATGGGTTTTAATTCCAATTTCATCAAGAATGTTAATGGCTCCTTGTTTATTGAATAATAATGAAATATTTGGTATTTGTAGACTCCTGAACGTCTTTTCAGTGAATGAAACCCATTTCATATTTATAAAATCATTATATGTTTCGAGAACTACAATGTACTTTGATTGATTCTCAATTTCGAAGCAATTGTCGGGCTCAACAAAATTTCTAAATGGAAAGTCAAATAATTCAACTATATCATCAAACTCCCCGAATTCATCGTTTATTTGTTTCACCACGCCATTGGGTGGGAGGTCGTTATCAAGTTGAAATCCTAGCAAACTAACATTCCCCAATGATAGTAGATTATTGTGATGTAGGTCGGAGAATACCTTGAGTCTTGGGTAGGTTGTTCGTTGTATTAAGCACGTGAACAACTTGGATACAGATATTGGTACCTGCTTAATCGATGAATTGTAAAAAACTCCAAATAATTCTTTATAAAA
>ENA-OREN01003641-OREN01003641.1-marine-metagenome-genome-assembly--contig:-NODE-3641-length-14180-cov-8.980075_pt1 | contig 14180 bp, 17 predicted proteins | sample MGYA00248624_ERZ508555 | MGnify/ENA primary metagenome ERZ508555 (study PRJEB26222, sample SAMN06267773) | marine metagenome | isolation source: Saanich Inlet, British Columbia, Canada | place...
TGTCGCCAACGAGCTGTTAGGGAGGAGTTAGCTAGTGGTTCTTGTGATGGGCTGGGGCGACAAGTACGACTTGCTGGGCACGACACCGGACCGACCCTGTAGCCGGTGCAATAACACGGGCCCCTGGGCGATCTACCGATCCCGCAAGCGCCTGAACGTGATGTTCATTCCGATTGCACGATGGGGTGAACGGTTTGCTGCACAATGCGCCATCTGCCCGAACGAGATTGAACTGTCAGCCGTTGAGGCTCACCGTCTAGCCAGGGGCGATATCTCGCTCGACCAGCCCTAGGCCCCTCGGTAAGGGCGTCCCCACGACAAGCATCACTTCTTCAGGTTCAAACCCGCTGGCGTGATACCACACTGTTCCTTGAATAAGCGAACTAGCGACGTGACCCACGTGCTGAACCAGATGTCGCCAAGTCATCCGTGGTCAAGACACAGACCACCTCACGGTCATTTCCGTTTCTCCAGGAGTCCTCAGTCGGTGCAAGATTCGTGATGAAGTACTCAGAGTATTGGTTGTCAATGCCCACGTAGGTCTCGAATCGATTGAAACACCCAATGCCAGCTGAGTCACTCAGTGACATATGACCCGGCCAAGAAGACCCCTGAATGTCAAGCCGGGAATAGACCTCGTAGGAGCTGGGGCCTCTCACAGTCAACTACGTCGACGTTTCCTACTTCGACACCTGAGTCGCTATTGAAGCAGTCTCCGACCGTCATGGCATGCACGTTCCCTAGCGTGCATGCCGCAAGAAGCATCGCCGTCACAACTCCTAGCGAATCTCGCATTCTCGCCAGACCTCAACAATGTCTATCGACCAGCGCCAGTGACCAACCCGATCAAAAGAGGTACCGGTATTTTTGGTTGATGGCCTCCAGTTGATCCACCAGGCCCTGGTCAGTTCCGTTCGACTCCTCAATTCGCCCGCAAAGGTCCCGTATCTCTGTGGCCTCCTCATCCTCAACGAAGGGTGCAACCTTGTTCCGAGCGTTCAGGACCGCTTCCGCAATGTGAGGCTCAAGTAGGGAGTCGACTTTCGACTCCATTACGACACCTTCGTCGAGGGCCGTCTCGACACGCTTAGCAATCCCGACCATCTGTCGCCTGTCCCTCTGCACACCAAGTGAGATCTCGCCGGAGAACAGCGACGACTGGTCCCTGTGGTCCGTCACGTCAATGTTGACAATCCCGTCAAGGTCGTATTTGTAGGTGACCCCGAAGGAGACCTCGTCCATTGGCCCCGGATTCGGAATGTCGATTTCCCACTGGGCCAGAACAACGTTGTCGTCGTGGCTGAGAGGCAGCTCAGGGTCTCCCTCGATGACTTCGAAGTCGAGGCTTTCCTGGTCATCTCTTACCGGTCTGTACACCTCAGTTCGTTCAGCTGGGAGCTTGTGGCCTCGAGGGATTATCGAAGAGAACTCAATCGTTCCAGACCCTGTGAGGACTGTTGTCCCCATTGCGTGCTCTGTTGAAACGAAGAACCCGTAGTCAGGTAGTTCTCCCTGCATGATCGCTGCGGCGACTGCCGCACCTTCAGCAATCGCAGTTAGCGGATCCACGCCAGACATGGGCGCCAGGCCTGTTATCTGTTCAGCCAGTAGTCGCACGGCTGGGATCTTGCAGGTGCCACCCGCCAGCACCAGCGAGTCAATCTGAACGCTCAGAGCAGCAATGTCTCGCATGCAGCGCTCAATTGGGATCCTCAGTTGTTCCACAAGGGGGTTCGCAATTTGTTCGAACTCCCCTTTCGACAGGCGCCGGATGTCGCCCCCTGGGAGCGGAATGTTTACTTCATCTTGATCACTGAGCAACATCTTCGCCTTTTCGACATCAAGACGGAGCATCGATCGTTGAAGCCCCGTCCAGTTCTCTGATCCTGGAGTTGATTCAGCGAGCCATTTCATGATCATGGAATCAAAGTCGACTCCGCCGGACCGCTGAATCCCTGCAGAGGACTGCTCCATGAAGGTGCCGTCGATGGCCTCCAGGACTGTTACGTCGAGCGTTCCCCCTCCCCAGTCGATGACCATTACTGTTTGATCCTCCCGATTGCGTCGAGTTGCTGCCATTGCTGCTGCAGTCGGCTCGTTCATCAGGGTCAAGACGTCTATTCCCCCCATGCCTGCACATACCTTGGTGCGCTGTCGTGCACGCCCTCGGCTGTTGGCCGGGATTGTCACTACCGCCTTGCTCATTTCGTGGCCTGATTCAGCGGCTGCACTTCGCTTCAGCTGGGCGAACAGCATGGTTGCGATTTCGTCGACCAGAAACTGTTCATTTCCGATGGTGACATGGTCTTCAGTGGCGAACAGGCGCTTTACCGCTTCGATCTTCGTGTCCGTCTCTGCCTGCTTGGCAGCCCACCCGAATAGCGGTTCTCGGTTCTCGCCGTACCCGAACACCGTCGGGAAGACACGGTCGTAGCCGAACTGTTCCCATTCGACAGGTGGTGTGTCAATTCGTATTACTTCGACTTCGCCACCGTGCATTACCGCAACAGCCGAGTTGGTTGTACCGAAATCGATGCCAAAGGCAGTCATTGTTCCTTCCCTACGCTCCCGGTCTCGTCGATGCTCTCATCGACTTCACGGCTTGTCTCATTGTCACCCTGTTCCACAGCCAACTCGCTATCCGCCGGTGCGTCCCCCACTTCTGTGTGCTGGCTGTTGGGTTCGGCGAGCCCAGGTTGACCGCCAACTGGCGCATCTCGTTGACCCATAATCTCGAGATTACCTCCGTCGCTCTCACCGTGTTCGGCCGTGGCTTCCTGCTGATCAACCTCTGCTCGATCGGAGCCCTTGTTGGGCATGCATTCAAGATGCCCTTGCCGAATGACCATTTCACGGTCCTCGACGTAAACGATGTAGGCAGGAGAGGCAACCGCCGCTACGTCACCCTTGCCGTGGCAGACAAACCGGGCATCCGATCTGTGGTCTGTTGACGGCTTTCTGACTACTTGTATTCCTTGTTGCTCAAGACGAGTTTCAAGCTGAGAGATCACTCCCGCTGAGTCACACTCACGAAGAAGCCAGGCGTGGAGCTCTGTGAGCACATCGAGAAGAGTCCGGCGATCACCAGCGGCTTCAATGACTGCCTTCCGAAATACCTCAAACTCACCAATCCCTGGTTGTCCAGAATAGGCGGCCATGAACAGTGCGGTCATGCGGTTGTACGCATTACTAGCTCCCTGACCTCCTAGTTCACGCCGCAACCCGCCGAGCCGTCGCCTCCGCCTATCGGGTGGCAAAGCGAACAGCAGTTGTCGGCGCAATCCCTCGAGCGCTTCGGCAGATGGAAGGATGCCTTGGGCTCTAGAAGCGACCATTAGCTCCATGTTGAGGATGGTCAGTTCTCGGTAGTGGGTTGAGCGGCGCACGAACACGGGAGGATTTCCTTTACTTGGGGGTCGGGTACGGAATCTTGATTGCCTCGCCATCTGTTGAAAGAAGGACTTCCAACCATTGGATGAGTGCCTTTGAAGCGAGCTCATCAATGTCTTCGGTTGTGGCCGAGTCGGTGGTCCGAGGAATCGGTGTAGGCCCGGGGTTGAGGAAACCGATTGCACCAGTTCCTGTCAGTCCTTCATCAAACAGGGAGGGGTTGGCCGGTACCCGGTAGATGGAAACGTCGATTGTTGTGTCAGCTTGGCTCTGCTCTAGCTGAGCGAGTGCCCACGTGAGGTCAGCTGTGTCTACGCCGCCAAGGGTTCCCTGGGCCACTTCCTTGGACCGGCGAGCGAACGCCCTTCTTACCTCTCCGACGTAAGCGCCGTAGGGAAGACCAAGAACCAGATAGGGGTTTCGACGATCAGAGGACTCCTTCATCGTGTCGCCTCATCGAAGAACTTGGTGATCGCCGACGCTTGTGCGATGACAGCGTCGACAAACTCGAGCAGCTCCTCTTCATCGGTATAGGCACGAAGTCGTCTCAGGTCGCTGATCGCATCCCTGCAGAGTCCCCTCATGGGCCTGACAGCATCTCGTATCGCCGTCATGTTGAGCCTGCGTCGTGGCACACCGGAAAGGGTTGTGGCGAGATTGTTGGCGGCTTCACCGACTTTGCCTATGTGGAATCCCCTGCAACTAGTCACAGACACGACGAGGGCCCGCCCAGCGAACCCAGTTAGTTGTTTCAAGTCGACCTGTTCCTCAGGTGTACATGATTCCATCAGCCCATGTGCACCCTTTAGGTAGTCCTGAACCTCGTCTGATGGCTCGTTGTCCTCGTCCATCGAGTCACACACACCTATGAGTGTCAGGCATCTGACTCTGACGCCCTTCCCAGCGGGCATCGAAATATCGGTCTTGAGTAGCGCCATTCCCATTACGGCAGCAAACACGGACATGGGGTCATGGGACTGCAGGGCGAGAACCATGTCGGTGATTGACTCCCGCTGCTGTCGACACCACGGCGATGTCGAGGACTCGAGTCTTCCTACCGCCTCTACGTACTCGACGGGGCTCGCTGCACGAGCAATAGCGACATCGAGCATCCTGCCCCTAGTGCTCGACCTCAAGCCGTGCTCGAGTCTCGTTGTCAGCCATTCACTGTCATGAACTGACAATGTGTCAAGAACGGACCAATACTCATCATCTGTAAGGGTCTGATCATCAGCTCCATCAACGACAAGGGACCGTAGTGAGTCCAGGAGTTGACTAGGGACCGGAGATTCGTCATCTAACTCAAGATCCGCAGACCAAAGCTGGATTCCTCTAATTGCCGCATTAACCCTGAGTTTGGTTGAGGGGGCTTCCGCTGCGAGTCTCCCAAGGTGCCCAGCAGCGATAACGGGTTCGAGGTTCGAGGCAACGACACCGACGTTAATTTGCAACGCCGAGTTGTACTCGCCTTCCAGGGCTGATCGCAGTGCCCCGATTGCTTCGTCGTCGTTTCCTAGCTGCCAGTGGGCGCAAGCCATCAGGTTTAGGGCTTCGTCACGAAGGTCCTCTCGTTCTGTGCAACGCATTACTTCCTTTGCGAAGTCGAGAGCATCGGTCCAAGATGCTCTCAACACTGCTCTAAGCGAGTCCCGTAGGTTCTGACTTGCTCTCAGGTCAGCGAGAGGGCCCTTTCGAGGTAGAAGGTCCAGTTGGTCTGAAAGCCGCTGCGAGATGACCGATAGCAGGGTGGGGTCGTCTGCGAGGGCCGCTGCTTGGTCGACATCTCCTGTAGTGAGGAACTCAGAGAGTCTCCTGGCTGTGCTCTTCCAGTCTTCGGGTAGAGACTCGATCTCATTCTCTGTGACCGCCTCACCTTTGCGGAGTTTCGCCAGTGTCGCCCCCGGGCCAGCCTCACCATGGGAATCATCGTTGAGGCACCTGATCACCTCCCGGCGCAGCGACTCCGGGCGTGACGCAAATCCGACCAGTTGTTCGTCACTCAATGTGTCTGGGGCAAGTCTTAGAGCGAGGTACTGAGCGTCTCTTGGTCTCGCCGATACCAGTGTCTCGACATCAGCTCTGATGATCGCTTTGCGTTCGATCAACTCATCTACGATCTCAAGGCGGAGCCCCCGCACGGTGTCGACGGCGAGATCAGAGATGAGACCTTGGCTGATCTTGAATCGATCCTGCAGGGCTGTAGCAACCCTGTAGGAGTCCGATAGAGCAAAGACAGATTCGTTTGCCGACGGTAGAGGCGTAAGGGAGAGGCCCTCAATGCAACGCTTGGCCCGTGCGCTCTCTGTCTTGTCCGAGATCCATTCAGCGACGGCCCCAGCCTGGGCCTGCATCACTCTCCTGCCGACCTTCTTGTTGTCGACTACGTGTGCAATGAGGGCACCTCCCGGACTCGTGTCATCAAGTGCGCCGAGCAGGTTTGCTTTCTTGTGTGACCAGTCTCCGGATTGCATAGCTGCCGCAACAACAATGTTTCGGTCCACAATCGCACCGGGTGTCAACTTGCTGCACTTGTCAAATGCCTGTTCGAACCTTCCACTGGCGGCCGCAGCGAGGGCGGACAGCCACCGCTGCCTCTCAGGGTCGATTGACACATGCGGCGCCAGTGCGGCGTCAACTCCGAGGCGAGCCGCATCAAGAAAGAGCCTGTCACGTCCGTTGAAACCGTCGCCACCTGGGGCTTTCTCAGCGAGACTTGCGAGGTGAGGCATGACATCGGCTAAGTCCCATGCCTTGGTCGGGCGACAGGCGAGAATCAGCAGTGCGGGACCAAACCGTGACACGAGCGGGTACTCGTCGAACCCGCTCGCCGCTGGCTTGGAGCTATTCACTATCCCCAGTGACTCAGATACTGAACGGTCACAGAACGCAAGTTGTGGCCGAGAACCGCCCTTTCCTCCTGATGTCTTCAGGTAACAGACTGAGCTATATTTGGAACTATTCGACTTGTCAACGACAACCACCTTCGTCTCGCCAACAGGAAGCACTGTTGCGCTATCGGAAGAGCTAACGAGGACAAGGGCGAACCGAGTTCGCAAGCCCTTCCGATAAGAAACGACGGCGTCTCCGCTACCCACTTCCTCATCCCCTCTCAGCGTCCGCCAATTGTTCTAGCCGATCGCTGAAGGTCCCGCTTGGGAAGTCCGAGCCCGGGTCGACCTACCAGCTCCGGGATACTCGTGCGCAACGTCTGACTGAAGCCCGATTATTGGTTCAGTTCTTGTACTAGCGAAGACATTCTGACGTCCCTACCCCGCTACACCTTCTCGGTTGCCAGAGCGCCCATCTGTGTTCTCGGCCTTGAAGCACCCGGCTGTCGCTCAAAGCAGTTGTGCTTGTTGAACACCGGCCATGCTCGGTTCCGTCAGCCTGGTTCATGCTCACAAGGTTCAAGCAGTCTTCGTAGAGCAGTGAGCTCACCATCTGTGACCGTTAGACCCCATCTGGTATTAATCCTTGCCCAGGAGTAGGCGTAGTCGCACAAGTAGCTCACATTCTTCGGTACCCATTCATCGGGCCCCCTAGAGCCCTTCGATCGATTCTCCGATCGTGTTATCGCAATTAGGTGCCGTGGGTCGGACAGGTAGTTGTAGTACTCGTGCTTCTTCGCCTTTGACCACCTCCAACCACCAGAGTAGAAGGCTTCCGCCAGTGGAACTAGGTGGTCGATGTCGAGTCGTAGTCCCGCTTCATTGTGGGGCTCTTCTGGTCGGTTCATGGGTAACCGTTTCGGGCGCAGTCGCCCCAGGAGTTGCAGTAGTACTCGGGCAGTCCGTAGGTGGCGCTCTTGGGAGACCCTGAGCCATACCACCGGTAGCACTCGTTTCCCTGCCAGGTCGACTTGCACACATAGTCTGAGAAATCGATCCTCATGAGTTCGAGGCCTTCCCATTCGGACGGGTAATAGTCGGTTGCGCACTCCATTGCCGACCACGATTCGGTGCACTTGAGTGCGAGCATGCCAAAAGAGACCCGGTCAGGGTTCCCACCGTTGTATCTCCCACAGTCGTAGTCATCCCAGCCACCAAGAAATGCTGGCTGGCAGATGTGTGGTGATCCGCTGATGGTGACGAACGTGTAGTCGGCCAGTTCGTCCGGGTACCAGTCCGATGAGCAATCGGGCCATGACTTGCCCCCTGAGCAGTAGAGATCTGTGAAGACGAAGCTCGGTGGCTGACCGCCCCGGTAGGTAACGCAGTCGTATTGCTGGAAACTCCAGGTGTCTTGACATAGGTAGGTGTCAAAGCCGAGCGTGAGCTCGAAGTATTCGTCTGGGTCGTACTCGGTGCAGGTGAGCCACCCAGGGCTTCCCGAACAGTACAGATCCGGAACGTAGAAGCTTGACGGTGATCCGCCCACATATCGGACACACTCGCTTTCCTGGATGGCCCAGGTTTCTTGGCAGAGGTACCTGGCCCCTTCAAAGTTGACTTCGAAGTAATCGTCTGAGTCGTAAGCGAGGAGTGGGGCTGTTGTCGTGACAGGCGCACGGGTCGTTGTTGTGGCTCTCGTCGTCGTGGTCGTGATTGTTGCCCTTGTTGTGGTCGAGGCCCGTGTTGTCGACGGTGACCGGGTAGTCGCCAGTGTTGCGCTGGGTATAGGCGCAGCGGTCGTGGCCGACGTACTCGTCGCCGTTGATACTTGTGTCTGCGTGGTAGCCGAACGTGAAGTGGTCTCTTGGACTGTGGTGGTTTCGTTCTGGCTGGTGCTTTGGGCACACCCAGCTAGAACCAATGCGAATGTCAGGAGAGATGCCTGGGGTCGGGTCCAGAAACGCCACATTTGTGTCACTGAGAACCAACACCCCAACGGTGGTCAATGATTGCCACCATCATTGACTCCCGTAGACCACATAAACCCACTGTCGGACCCCTGCAATCCCTTTGATCACTGGCCAAACCGGCCGCCCCACGCCGATCACACCCAGAGACCGTAGATCGGCAATCGGCGGCCCGCCCGGGAACCACCAACACCCCAGCTACCAGGCAATACACCGGTCCACGGCCCACCTCACGCCCGGTAGTCGAAGATCTGGTCGGTCACTGACCTCTGACCGACTGAGTCGGGTGCAGCGGCAGGGCGTCTGTCGCTTGTTCTCGCTTCTACCGGGCCCATTCTGAGGGATCCTCCTCGCTGGTCACTTTGAGTGGGCACTATGGCCACACACCGTGACCCGACACTAGACCGACACAGCGCCGGGGCAGTCGGAGCGGCCAGGAGTACACACTTCTTGGGCGGGTAGTTGAGGAGCCCCATACGGGGGCTCACTGGCACAAGGAGTTTCTTGTGGACATCAACTACCTAATCACTGCCTATGAGGCCGCTGAGCGGCTCGGCTGCACCGAAAAGATGGTTCGGAAGATGGCCGGAGATGGCCGATTCCCGTCAGTCAAGGTCGGGAGCCTTCTCAGGTTCCGTCCAGAGGACGTCGAAAAGTTTGTCGAGACGAACCTCCGGTCAGAGATCCGATGAACGCCGAAGCAACACGTGACGAGCTGTTTCGCCTGGCCGTCTGCATCACAGATCGTGCCTCTAAACCGATATTCCTAGGCGAAGACAACAAGAATGCCGGTAGGGCACGGTCCCTACAGTCGGCATGGGACTCTGACAGGGCGTTTTGCTGCATGCTTCGCAGCGAGGTCGTCCCAATAGATGTTGACCAATCCCAGCTTCATTTGGTGGACCGCTACCGAGATGAGATAAGGGCCTCTGGTCAGCCGTTCATCGAAACTGCTTCGAGCGGTCTCGACCGACCCAACAGGCACTTCTTCGTCTGGATACCTGACGACGAACCCCGGGAATGCTTGGTTGAAAGGCTTCGTGGCATTGGCGGCGGGGAACCGGTCCGAGTTGGCCAGCAGATTCGCCCACCTGGGGTACGCCACCGACATCACGACTCCTATTCCGTTCCGGTTGATTGTCGACAAGTAACAGCGGTGATTCTTTCAGTCACTGAAAGCGACTCGCCCTCTCAGGGCCAGAGCACGGGTCAGTTGATGGAGCGGCTATCGCCGCTCACGAGACGAGTCATTGACAATGGCCCACCAGCCGACCGGAGCACTTGGGACATGTCGGTGACACACCGACTCCTAAGCGACGGCCTCTCGGCCGACGAGATCGTTCACTTCGGTCTCAATGGCTCAACCAGGTTCTCCGAAAAGGCCAGAGAAAGAGAGCAGCGCCACCTGGGTATCGGCGCCTCTTACCTGCGGCTTGGAATCAACAAGGCAGAATCCTTCCCTAAGAACGGTTCGTTGGGGATCCGAAGCCGTGAAGACGCCATCAGGTTGCTTGATGCGACGGCTGACGCCGTCGCAAACACCGACCACCGTGTCTTCGGTGGACTCATGGCTCGCCGGGTCCTCGAAGGCTGCATCCAGCTCTTCGCAGAGCAGTCCACGTTCGAACGGCCGTTGTCCGTTCGAACCGTCGCCGAGACCGCTCAGGTCCACATGTCGACTGCGTGGAAGTGGCTACGCCACTTGCTAGCCAACAGATGGATTACCGAGGTCCAGGGTGGAAGGCATGGCCTAGCCACTGTCTACCGACTTGAAATCCCAAGATTCCGAACACTCCTAGGTTCACAGGGGGGGTGTGAGTCTAAGAGTGTTCGGTTCTGTGGGATATCGAAGAACGCTCTCTTCCGACACCGCTATGGCGGGGAGTCCGGTTGGAGAGCAGCTAGTGCACTTAGTGCACTCGGAGGCGAAGCATCCACAGGGTCGATTGCTTCATGTTCTTACCTCTTGCCCAAACACCTCGGGTCGGTGTTGAACCGGCTGCAGGTCCTAGGCGTGGTCGAAAAGGTGCGCCACGGAACGTGGCGCCTCACGGGAGAAGACCTCGATTTCCTTGCCGAACACTGGGGAGCCGACCTGGTCGAAAAGCAACAGGCGATGCGCCACGAGTTGGACCGAGCCACATACGGTCAGTACCGGCTCTCCCGGCTAGCGCAACTGGCACCACCCGATTCTCTACTCCACCTTCAGGCCCTAGATTCCGTGAACGCCTGTGACTGGCTCACAGGAGAGACCGTGTCTATCGGTGACCTATGGGCCGACCCCACCCTGATTCTAAAGAGGGTCGAACAGTGACTCGCCGCAAAACCGGCCCGTTCAACTCCGACGGCCATTCGATGCGCATTACTCACACCAGGCGTCGCAGACGCCGCCGTGGACGAAAGCCGCCCAACAAGAACTCGAAGGTAGTCACAACACGTCTTGACCCAAAGACTGCGGTCAAGTGCGTGGACTGCCCAACGATGATCTTTCCCACGATGCGGTGCAACAAGTCGACCGGTACGGCATTCAATATCTGCCGATGCGGACCGTGCTGGCAAACACATATGGGGATCCGGCGTCACCACTACACAGCGCCCCCAAACGAGCACCAAACAAGCTGACAGTGAGCCGGTTTCGTTAAACAACTCGATCCGAGTCGACAAGCTTGCAGATGGTCTTGGTCTCGATTCCGTCGACATCCAAAAGGGACAGGCTGATTGTTCCGTGTGGCCGGGTCCTGATGATCGCCATGGCAGTCGCCCGGTTGAGGCCGAGGCTCATGAGTTCCTGACCGGACGCAGTGTCGAGGTAGACGATGTCGGAGCGTGGGATGTATTCGTCGCATGCGTCCCTGGCTTCGTCCCAATCTTTTCGATCCTCTAAGTGGTTGAGGTGGCTCACGTCACAGATCTCGCAGGTCGGACCGTCATAGAACCCGGGGCATTCGAGGTCGAGAGTTTCGTGGAAGAACTCGTCATCCCACCCCAGACGAGACACTCGACGACAGCCCGGTCCATCTCGGGGAGGTCCTCGACGGCGTCGACGATGCGGTCCCGGTCAGGGCCCGGGAGGGCGACGCCTGCAGCGGCCCGGCGGGCCAGGTGCGCTGGGTCTACAGGTATTTCACGAGCCACTGAGCAGCGCCCGAACGGTGGCCTCGAACTCGTCGAGGGTGCCGTTGTTCTCAATGACGTGGTCCCAATCGGACCAGTCATCGAGGGCGCATTCAGTGGGGTGATTCATCTTCGGGACATCAGGTCGGTCGATCCGAACGAGGAGGCCGCCGAGGCTTCGGATGGCTTCGGCTTCGTTGGGGAAACGCAGGTCGGTGAAGGCACAGTTGAGGCCACGGCCGAGGTAGTACTCGGCGTTGGACATGGCGGCGTTCAAGAAGACGTCGGCCCCCAGCTCGACCCGGCAAGCCTGTCCGAGGTCCTGGAGCAGGGTCCTGACCTCCGGGTACTGGACCTTGGCCTCTTCCCAGTTGAGCCTCTCGAACACCTTGTTGAGGTGTTCGCCGGCCTCTCGGATGAACGGGTCGATCCGTTTGGCGATGTTCCTGATCGAGTCGGCGAACGAATAGCGGTGGAACCCGGCTGCGTGTGCTGCTGTGTCCTTGCCGACCTGGGCCCGGTGTCCGAACCCGATCAGCGTCCCGGTCGTGCTCATACCTGGTTCACCTCGCCGCCCTGGCAGGGCGACCGCTTCCACGCCTGTTCCACAAGCAGGGCGTGAGCGATGGTCGGGATGTCGGCCTCGTCGGCCGCTATCTCTTTCTCTACCTCTGCGAGGTTCTTCTCTCTTACAGCGATGCGACGTGGGTCAAAGACCTTGGCAAGTTCTGCGATTCGAAGCTTCTCCAGGTATCGGCGTCCATTGGTTGTGAGCCTTCCCTCAATCCCGGCTGCATTTGCCAAAGAGTCGACTGTCAGCTCGGGATACCTGCGCTCGAGTTCCACGACATATTTCGGTGCCATGTGGGTCACAGTAGGTGGCAGGTGTGACAAAACAAGGTCGGTTTGTCGGCAACATCGTTGAGCACCTTTCCCACTACTCCCCCTTCCGCTATTTATGGACCCCCACCAGCTGGGGAGCACCTGAGGGGCCGTTTCCGACGGCGCATCATCTCTTACCTAGATCAGGTCACTAACTGAGGCAACTGGCCAGTAGCGGTGCTGGCATCAGTTGAATTTCATAGAATCAATGATGCCCTTGCCGATCACAACCGCTATGAAGCAAGCCAGCCATGGGATCCATAGACCAACGAAGAATGGAGAAAGGAACCACCCGGGTGGACTCATAGCCAACAACCCGCCAAGGATTCCCCATCGGTCGAAACTCCGGTAGATGCTCATTACCTCAAGCAATGCGATCCCTGGCCCACCCACATAGGTGAGTGCTATTGCCAGGTACCCCTTGAATCGATTCATTCGCAGTACGTCACTACCTTCTTCTTAGAGGACTCTCAGCAAGTCGGCTCAACTGCACTTGCAGAGACCTTGAATGTCGATCTCAGCTCCACACGCATTGCAGAACTCACCAGTTGTCGGTGTCGGTCTACCTCTAGGTCGATGACCTCTTACGTCGGACACATAGCTGTCAGTGTTGGAGGGAGTCGATGACGATCTGGGACCTGAACTGCGATTCGGCTGCCTTCTCCCACCCGGCCCTGGGCCTCCAGAAGGCGTCCTCTGCGCCTTCGGCTTCGACTCAGACTTGACACGCCTAGGGGGTCGGACACCTCTTGGCTGAACAGACCTTCCTGAGTCTTGGTAGCACTCACGCACTTCCTTGGCCCCGGGGTGGCTTTGTTTACAGTTGCCACAAATCGGCATTGGAGCGCCTCGCCCTAGGTTTGCGAATCTCAAATCGCAGTATGAGTATTGCACTGCACTACTCGCCTTATCCATCGGCCCCGGTTACAGCTCCAGTGCGGCTACGGCACGTAGTGCCCGTGTCGGGTTAGGGGTCAAATAGCAGCGGACAGTGGTATCAGCACTGGAGTGGCGGAGTGCTGTCTGAATGGTCCGCAGGTCGATACCTCGGTCGTCTAGGAACCCGGCGAAGCTGCGGCGTAGGTCGTGTGGTGCGACGTGTCCGATGCCCGCCTGGTTCGCCCTGTGGGCCAGCACGGACCGTGTGAGGGCCGTTGAGGCAGTCTTGGCCCAGTTGAACCGGTAATCCTTGGTGGCGCCCTTGAGGCCCCCCACATAGGACGAGGCGCAAAACACTGGCGCCGTCGAATCCACTGGTGTCCTTGTCGATGTTTCAACCAGGTCCCTCCACGCTTTCAGGGCCTCGAGAGCCTGGGCCGGGATGGCGACCTCGGCCAGTTTGCGTCCCTTGCCCACTAGTTGGATCCGTCCCTGGTCCATGAATACGTCACCCCAGGTGAGGCCGACGAGCTCGGCTGCCCTCAGACCAGTGAGTAGAGCAGTTCCCAAAAGGGCCCTGTCCCTGACTCCCCGTGGGCTCTGGTCACACACACCGAGCAGCCGGGCTGCCTCTCCTTTGGTGAGCCACCTGCCGAGCCGCACCCGACGGCACGGCAGGTCCAGGGCCTTGAGGGCTGGCCGGTAATCGACTGCGACGTAGCGGTGTTCGAACGCCCACCGGTAGAAGGCCGCAAGTGCGGTCCTGTTCCGCCGGAGCGAGTTCCCTGACACTGTGCGTCGACGGCCTTCGGCGTCGAGGAGAACGAAGTCCGCTACGTCACGTTCACTCACGCTGAACGGGTCGGCGTGCCGGGCTATGAACTCGTCGAGCACCAGGCGGTAGGTGGCTTCAGTTGAGACCGTGTAATCCGATTGGGTGAACCACGACCCGATCGGATCACTTATCACTGCTGTAGTTGTCATGTGGGTCCTCCGGACCGTCAGGTCCGGTTCCCCACCCGCCAACCAGCCAGAGACGCCTACTCGATGCGCATACCTGACAGGGCACGGGCGATCACCAGTTGCTGGATCTGCTCGGTGCCCTCGAAGATGTCGT
>ENA-OREN01003643-OREN01003643.1-marine-metagenome-genome-assembly--contig:-NODE-3643-length-14174-cov-25.690147_pt1 | contig 14174 bp, 10 predicted proteins | sample MGYA00248624_ERZ508555 | MGnify/ENA primary metagenome ERZ508555 (study PRJEB26222, sample SAMN06267773) | marine metagenome | isolation source: Saanich Inlet, British Columbia, Canada | place...
ACTACTTCTACTTTATCTACTACTGTTTTCTTTACTAAAGCCATTTTGACTCTCCTGTGTTGTTATAAAATTGTTCTGCCTAAAATCCATTTAGGTTAATTATTAGTTTGTGTGGTTATATGTTATGGATATTGATATATTATAACTTCGTGCAAGGCTACCAATTACTCCCTGCACCACCCCTAAAACACCACTTAGTTGTGCCATATTATTTGTCATCACTCTGTTTACACTTGCTGATGCCCAGCCAACACCTGTTCTACCAGCAGTATCAGACATAGCGTAAGGTAAGCCTGAAAGTTGATAATAATCTCCGACTGTATAATTACCAGTTGTTCCAGTAAAGCTAAGATTACAATGGACGTGAACAAGGTCTCCAATCTTTCTATATTGACCAGTAGCTGTGACCCCAGTAGCAAAAGTAGAACTAGAAAACGTAGGAGTCCAAGTACCCTCCTCATAGTCATCTAAGACATTAGAGCTAACACTACGAGAGCCATCTGATACTGCAGAGAAGTCAATACCTTTGCCAGATGTTCCTATTACTAGGTTGCCAGTTTCTACTTCTACGTCACCTGTATTAGCGATAGTCATAGCAGTAGTCCAACTAATCGCTGTATCTGCTGTGCCTAATGGTGCTACGCTAAAGTAGTGCCCCCCTTGATATGTCCAATACTTTGCTGCTTGCCTAGAGCTATTTAAATATACATCATTATTTGCTGTATTACGATACATATTTGTACCGAGGGTTACTTGTTCATAAGTTGATGAACCAGTCTGATATAGAGAGCCCATATAACCAAACTGCAGCTGCCCCGTTCCATAAGATGTAGTCCACGACTCAGGTGTTACGCCAATACCAATAGCACCATCAACACCCTTAATCCAATTACCAATATTCAACTGGTTACTAGCGGTAGCTGATGGAGCGTCTACACTAGCACCAATGATAATATTAGATGAACCTGTGGTGATGTTGTCACCTGCGTTGTAACCTAGGGCTGTGTTGTTATCGCCTGTGCTTAAATATAAAGACCTGTAACCATAAGCTGTATTACTAACACCTGTTATATTGTTGAATAAAGCCCTATAACCATTGGCTGTATTATAACTGCCTGTGTTGTAGAGCAAAGCATCACTGCCAGTAGCTGAGTTGTAAATACCTGTGGTGTTAGAGTATAAAGCACGATAACCAGTAGCTGTGTTATTAGCACCTGTGGTGTTATTTAGTAAAGCCTGATAACCATTAGCTGTGTTATAAGAACCTGTGTTCCTACTAGTAGCTGTACCTGTACCTGTACCCAAACCTGTTGATACAAAACTAATTCCAACTGTGTTGGCCGAAGCACCGATTAAGGTGAAGTCAGTAGTACCTACAACCGCAATTACAAATGTAACACCTACTGTGAAAGTACCTGCTGTGTATGATTGACCAGACTTCAGAGCCTCATAACCATTAGCTGTGTTACGACTACCTGTGGTGTTAGAGTATAAAGACTGATAGCCAGTAGCTGTGTTGTAACTAGCTGTGGTGTTTTTATTTAAAGCATACACACCACTAGCAGTGTTGTAAGAGCCTGTGGTGTTTTTATTTAAAGCTTGATAGCCACTAGCAGTGTTGTTAGCACCTGTGGTGTTAGTATATAAACTCCGAAATCCAGTAGCTGTGTTATTAGCACCTGTGGTGTTAGATAATAAAGCAGTATAACCACTAGCTGTGTTGTTAGCGCCTGTGGTGTTCGTTTCTAAAGCACTTCTACCAGTAGCTGTATTGTAGCTACCTGTGGTGTTAGCGTATAAAGCATAAGAACCACTGGCTGTGTTATAATAACCTGTGGTGTTAGAGTATAATGCTTGATGACCATTAGCTGTGTTTTGATAACCTGTGGTAACAGCAGTTAAAGCACCATCACCAACACCTACATTATAATCACCAGTAGTAATACTATCTACCGCACCTGTGCCTAGTCCTAGGTTAGATGTGGCTGTTGTGTTAATCTCTAAGCCGTTTACTTTACCAGTAACAGCAATACCAGTAGAGCTTGTGTTAAATTTCTTAACACCTCCGTGAAATAAGCTAACAGTGCCACCATTACCAGTATCTAAACAATTAATAAAATCCCAACCAGATGAATCTCTAAGATGTAGGCTTGTTCCATATATTAATAAATCACCATCACCAGTATCTTTAATAAAACTATTACTACCATCGTGATAAATCTGTAAATCATCACCAGCACCAAACTTAGCCTTGACGTTAGTACCTCGTGATACATCGCCAGTCATAGTACCACCTGTTAGAGGTAACTTAGTACCTAGCTGTGTTTGAATACCTGACGTTACACCATCTAAATATCCTGCTTCTGTTTGTGATACTGAAGATGGTAGATGTTCATTACCTGCTGTTGTAGGGTGAGTGTAAACAGTATCTGTATCTGTAACTGTATTTGAAATAGTGACAGTACCATCTGCTGTTGTTTCACAAGTAATACCAGTACCTGCTGTAAACATCAAATCATCACCCTGCGATATAGTAGTTGGTGTGGTATCAGTTGTAGCAGATACAGTAAATGTTGTTAATTGATTAGTATTTGTATCAGTATCTGTAGGTACAACCCAAGTATTATCGCCTCGAAGGAAGGTAGTTGCTCCTGCAGTGCCTGTGGCAGATAACATTGCAATATCAACTGCACCAGCTGAAATTACTGTAGCACCATCAGCAGTAGATGTTACATCGCCACTATGATTTGGATGTGTATAATTAATAGTGCCTGCTGAATCAACACCTAACGATGTTCTAGCTGTAGCACCTGTTTCGTTAATCCAGTTAGTTCCGTTGTGTACTAAGAAGTGGCTATCAGCAGGAGTTGTGATAACTGTATCGCTCATCTCTTCTAATGTATCTGCTGTATCTACCTGTGCATCTACATATGCTTTAATAGATTGTTGTGTAGCTAAAGAAGTAGCACTGTCAGATGACATATCATCTTCATCTTTGATAGCTGTTAGACCATCAAGAAGATTAAGCTCAGCTGCTGTAGAAGTAACTCCATCTAAGATATTAAGCTCTGTTGATGTAGATGTTACACCGTCAAGGATATTTAATTCAGATGTAGTAGCTGTTACGCCATCCAATAGATTAATCTCAGTAGCTGTGGAAGTTACACCATCCATAATGTTCAACTCAGCTGTGGTAGAAGTTACTCCATCCAGTAAGTTTAGCTCTGTTGATGTAGATGTAACTCCATCTAAGATATTAAGCTCAGCTGCTGTAGAAGTAACTCCATCTAAGATATTAAGCTCAGCTGCTGTAGATGTAACTCCATCTAGGATATTCAACTCAGCTGTCGTAGAAGTTACTCCATCCATTAAGTTTAACTCTGTAGCCGTTGAGGTAACTAATGTACCACCTAACTTAAGACCGTTAGTCCCATCGTGAGAAGCAATATCAAAGTCATAAGCACCATCACTAAAGGTAGTGTTACCTGTGATAGTTGGTGTGTTAAGAGTTGGGGATGTCAGTGTCTTATTGGTTAATGTCTGAGAACTGGTAAGCGTAATTACGGTAGAGTCAATAGCTACTGTTAAAGTATTAGCTGCACCTGTAGTATCAATACCAGTACCACCTGCAATATCTAATGTCTCACTGTCTAAGTCAATACTTAATGCACCACCTGAATCACCTTGGAAGTCTAAGTCTTGATTAGTTATTTGATCATCTACATATGTTTTAATAGCTTTAGCACTGGCTAAGGTATCATTGGAAGCACTGACACTTGTTAAGTCAGTATCTATATCAGTAATGGTTGTAGATGTACCAATTATAAGACCATCTATGGTAGCTATACCATTTAAGAAAAGGTCTTTAAACTGATTGGTAGCATCACCTAGATCTATATCATTGTTGGTAGTAGGTATAATTTTACCATCTTCCAATCTAAATTGTTCAACACTGGCTATCCAAAATCTAATAATATCTTCATCTGCTATATTTTCACAAGTGATTTTAGTATCATTATCTATGTCTTGTAAGATAGCTATGGGTGCTCCACCACCAGTTGTACCTTCATGCGTATGTCCATTAATTACATGGAACGCTGATACAAGTTGATCATATTCATCGTTAAATAGATCTGCTGTAATGGTATCTCCATTGGAGAATGAACTTTGTCTTGTATAACCTGTAGCCATTATTTATCGCCTTTGAGTTGGTATAAAGTCTATATAAAAACTTTGTATATTATAAGAGGGGTTTGTATCATTGGTAAAGAAATTAAAGGAACTGGAATAGCCACTACCTTCCAAGTTTACTTTCTTATTAGGTATTAGAGTAGCTCCAAACCTATGTGTGTTAAAAATAGCCACTCCAAATAGAGCTGGTGTTGTAATATCTAAAATAGGGTAGGCAATAGGTTGGTGTGTTTCTGAATCTTCATAATCAAACTTAAGTTTTACTGTAAGATCTATTTCTCCCTCAGGTTTAATAGATACTCTAAGCCAATGTAGATTCTTTTGTATACCTATATCACCAAAATCTGTGTCAGGTGTTTTAAACTTAGCATTGATATTACTACCATTGAAAGAAGTATTATAATCATGTTTATATATGTAACCATCATAACCACCAAAATAAGTATCTTCATCTATATCTTCATTACGATATTCTGCTGTTAAACTTACTGGTGCAATACCTTTAGTTTCAGACCATTCCCATTGCATACCTTCCGCAGTATATTTTAAAGTACCAATAATACCTTTGGCATCTTGAGCACTGATAGAAGGGTTGGGGTAATATAATCTATATTGATTCTTAGTTCTTAAAACTATGGAAGAGAGTTCATAATTATTTACATTAGCTAATAGATCTCGAATAATAGGTAGAATCTTATGAGAGATGGTAGATAACTCTACATCATCAATTCTAGCTGTACCTGCCAATGTTCTTAAACCGTCTGCTGCTAGGAAGATTAGATCACCACCAATCTCTTGAATGGTATTCTTATCTAAACAACCAATGTTTCTAGCTATAGGTTGTAAAGAAGGTCCATCATCTAAGCCTTGTAGTTGATGTATACTTCTCTTACAAAAGATGATAAGTTTATCTCTAAACCTTTTAATACCTATTACCTTCTCCCCCACATCTACTTCACCAGCACTTGCTCCTAAGAAATCATTACTGGTATATCTGGTAGACCATTCTACTTTATGTCCTTGAGCAAGAATGATCCTTTCATTATATACTTCACTATCTATGGCACTGCTATAAGCACTTGTAGTTGCTTCATCTAAATCAGTGTAGAAATATTTACGACTACCACCTATATCTGTTATATAAAAGTGAGATACATCATTAATACCATTATATATAATAACTTCACCATAGTCTTGAAGTCCTTCATAAAGCTCAAAACCAACTCTAGATGTGGTATTTTTTACCAAAGTATTGGTATTGGCTTCTAAATCAGCTTCTAGTTGCCCACCTACTCCTGTCTCTTTATTTATTTGTAACCAAGAAGTACCATCGGTAGACCAATAAAGATTACCTTGTTGTACAGCTATAAGACCATCGGCGTATGTATGTACACCTAAGATTGTATTGGCAGTAGTGTCAGGTTGTAAAGCACTGAACTTAGAATAACCATTAATACGTCTATAACCACCATTAACAGCTGGTTCAAAGTTTTGTAATGTAGTGGCAGCACCTGGAGTCTTAAGAAGCTCTAATGTGTTAGATACTAAATCAAGACCTCCTTGACATGAAACTTCAAATGACTGTTCTCTACTAGGCATAGAGTACTCTATCATCTGTCATTTTAGTTGGTTTTGAATCTATGAGTTGTTCCTTCATTCTTCTAATGCCTTTATTATAATCACTTAAAGCCATTTGTGCTTGTGTACTATGTTCTTTAAACTGCCAAGCATAATACCTGACACGAGCATATAAAACACTATAATATTGATTAGGGAATACAAGAGTATCGGTATCATCACTCAATGTTGTGGGTTGTTTATAAGCTTGGAAGTATACCTTATAATCTTTATCAGGTATTGGACTTAAACCAAACTTTCTATTATTGGGAGATCTAATAACAAACTGAGGTTTTCCTCTATAAGAGCTATCATTTAATGCTCTAGTATCTTTAAGTTTATTAATATCTTTCCATTCTTCTATAGGTAAGAATTCTAAATTCTCATAAATAATAGGGGTAGATACTCCTTCAGTAGTTAATAGGAAGTCTTCCCACTCCACTGCTATATAATCTGTCGTTGCCCCATTGGTGGAAGATGCTTCGCTATTTAAATAGTACCATTGAACACCTTCACTAATATCTGTAGAAATACCTCCATATTGGGAAGTAGTTTCATTAACGCTAAGGAAGGACCAATTAGCCTCTTCATTAACTATATCTAAATAAGATCTATTGATTGCTTCCTTTACAAAACCTTGTATATTTTTAGCATTGGTTAAAGTAGTTAAACTAACCTCATTAACCTCTCTAAGAATATCATTAGCCATTTCTAAGTAAGTCTTACTCATATTTATTGCCTATCTTATTTTAAAATAATAAAACCCCCTTAATTAAAAGGGGGTCATTTTTAACTAACTAGCTATCACCAGTAGAAGCGGAGCCTGTTGCTACTCCATTATACTCTTCCACATAAGCTATAGCCAAGCCTTTAGGTTGGACTACTTGACGACCATAAACATGAAGACCACGTACAATGTCTTGGAAAGTATTGGTATCACGTAAAGTCTCATTCTTAGTCAAAGCAGTTGCTGAAGCTGTACTAGACATATGACCTGCCATAACTAGAGCACTTCCAGCAATATCATTATTACTGCCAGAAACTACGCTACGATAAGAAGGTGCGTTGTTAGTCTTATACATTTGGAAACCACGTACCTTACCTTCAGCGACTAAGCCATTACGTAAGTTACCTGTACCACCATTATAATCAACAGACATAAGTTTAGAGTCTTCTTTATTAAGCATCTCATAGAACTTAGGTGCTGCAACTACCCAACGATTCTCTTCGGGAATATTCTGCTCATCTAATTGTAGTGAGAGAGCACCTAAGAGATCTGCTGGAGAGTAATCAGGAGTTGAAGTAAAGCCTACATCTAGACCATTACCAACGCCTCTAGCTCCAATAGCAGACATAATCTCTGAAGAACCTCCCACACCACCACCACCAATACCGTGATCAGCAGCTGTAAATGTTCCTGCGCCTGTAGTTGTGCCATCTTCGCCTGACATATACTGAAGTACATCTGCGTCAAAAGCATCCTTCAAATTATATGCTGCACTTGATGTAGCTAGTTGAGCCCAGTTCATATGTGAAAGAGATTTCTCCAACTCATCAACTCTAAACTCATAAGCATTGGCTTTATCAATTAGAAGAGATACCTCAGCATCAGTCAAGGTTTGTGCGGTCAAATCAAGACCACGTGTATAAGCCTCTACACTAATGTTAGGTTCTCTAATTATATTTACTGTATCACCAAAGTTACTAATCTCTCCATAATAATCTGTATTGGTTACTGCTTCTGCAATGGAAGACTTACGAAAAAAATTAAGAATTTTCTTAGAGAAGACTTCTGGAACCCAGAAAGAGTTTGCTTGACCAGTTACACTAGTCCCAAAGTTTGTGGTACTACCACCTGAAAAATGTGCCATTGTTGTATTTCCTTTATAAAATATTAATTATGCAGCTATCCTACCTTCTCTAATTGCTTGGTCAATATCATTTTCATATTGTTCAAACTCAGAAGAAGTTAAGTTAGCTATTTCACTACGAGACCAAATACGTCCATTAGGTTCTGAGACCTCTACTCTATTTTGAATAGATATCATATCAGCCGCATCACCTCTCATATCTGTATTGGTTTTATTAACTGACATACCTACTTCAGTTTTATAAAGATTAATTGCTTTAGATGCTAGAGTAACATTATCAGGGTTCTTATAGATCCAGTCTTGAATTTCTATAGGTTGTTCTTTAGCCCAAGTGTGGAAATTAGTGGAACTTTTAATCTCATCCAAATCTGGGTGAAGATCAAGTAAAGTTTTACCTGCTTCCTTTTGAGCCATAGCTTTCTCCTTCTCTTCAATAACCTTAAATCTGTTTTGAATATCTTGAGTCTGCTTCTCTGTTTGCATATGCGCCACAGTTTCTACAACACCATATACATCGGGATAATCTTCTTTAAATCTATCAAGATCTTCTAAAGTTTTGGGAGGTTCATATTTAACCTCACTGGCTTTTTCTTTCTTTTTAAACTCATTAAGTTTCTTATCGTAATGGCGTTTTAAATCATCATAACGCTTTTTGTAATTAACTTCATTTACTGATTTAGTCTCTTCGATTTTTTGAGTAGCTTCATCTTCCAATGAAGGGTCTTCATCTAAGAAAGCCTTATCAGCATTATATAAGTTAGGTTTATCAGTCATTTTTATTTCTCCTTGTGCCTAAAACATAATATAAGGGTGGCAATTTGAAATTAGGTTTTAATCTCTAAGGGCTCAAACTTGAGGTGGCTTAGGCTTGTTATACATCGGTAAAAGTCTTATAACAGAATTATTATAAGACAAATCTATTTAAGGTATTTATTTAAGTGCTAGTAAAGATTCCTCATCTTCAAGTAAAGTTTTATCTACTTCTTCACCTTCAACTTCAATCTCTTCAATACCTTTGTTTTGTTTAAGTTGATTTAAAAGTTTAGAGAAGAAACCCCCTAAAGCAAATTTAGGTTTATCTTCTTCCTTAACACTATTTAAATCATCTAAGTTTTCTTCACCAATAGCTGCGGTTGATTCAGCATTGATGACATATTCACCATCACTTAAAAGAGCTGGTACTTTATCATCGGTGGGACCTCCCATACCTGAGACATCTCCTCCCTCTTCCATATCTTGTTCCATAATAGTTTCTAATTTATCAGTACCAATTACATCTTCTAAGATATTAAATAGTTTAGGGTCTTGTGTTAAAGCATTGATTAAATAATCGGTATCACTTTTAACTTCTTCTTTAACTTCTTCTTCTTTAACTTCTATATCATCTAAAGATGTCATATCATATTTATTTTCTTCATTTACATTTTCTTCACTTACGTTTTCTTCACTTAATAAACTACTATTTTCTTCTTCCATTATTTTCCCACCTTCCTTAAATTTAGGTCTAGTTTTATTTGCTTTATCTCTAATACATTTACTAATGTCTATTTTATTAGAATGTAATAAAGAACATTCTGTAATTAAAGATGCGTCTTTATCTCCAAAATTACTAAGGTCTTCTTTACTTTCCATTATTTCATATCTTTGTTGTCCTTTAGCCATTATTATTCTCCTTAAGATTCATTAGTTGTGTAATGAAAGATAACCTACCTTGATGTCTATATATATCTTCTAACTTATCACTTGATTGAAGGTAGTTACTATACATGTTTTTTTGCTCTTGTAAGTAATCGAGAAGTGTGTTATAAGCATCTTTATTGTGTGTTAGTAGGCGCATCTATAGTCCCTGAGAATCCTTCTTCGTTTGGCATAGCAGGTAAAAGTGTTTGTTGTGCCTCTTCTTGTGGTGGTTGTTGTCCACTAGCTCCCATCTCACCCATTACTTTTGCATAAAGCAAAGCTTCTTCTTGGTTGTTTAAAAGCTCTTCAGGATCTAAATCCATAGAGATGGCTAACTCTTTAATCAAAGTAGGCATCTTAAGTAAAGGAGCTATTGCAGGGTTGGCAGCTACTTGTAAGAATTGAGTTAATCTTTGGCTACGTACTTCTTGCTGCATTAAAGAAGCAACACCCATAGCTTTAATTTCCAAGTCTCCTTCCACATTTAAAGGACCTTCATAGTTACTCATATTCCATTGGAAGAAAGCATTGCCTAAAGGTTTAAGAAGGAAGTCATCTAAGTTCTTTACAACAGTTTTTACATTTAAAGATGCAGCACCCATAAGCATAGACATACCTGATGCAGTTCTAGTCATACTTGAGACACCAGTTTGACCATGTGAGTAGGAAGGTATGCCTGTTTCCTCATCTGATAGTTGTCTAAACTTATCAAACATCATCATATTTTCTTGTGCTGTGTTGGGGAATTTAATACCATAGATAGACTGACCAGGCATTCCTGCTTGTCTTTTAAAGATCTTACCACTATAGATCTCCATTGATTGACCACCTACTAAAGCACTTTCATCTATATCAAAGACTAAGTTACCTGCCAAGGCTAAGTTATCAATAGCCATTCTTGCATGACCATTCATAATCATTTGGCTATCAACCATGTTTTCAGCTACACCTACACCAAAGATAGAATAAGGATTACGCTCATAAGGGAATACTTGATAAGGTAGTCTCTCTGGTGTGAAAGGGTTTAAGACTACTCTTAGTATTTCATTATCACATACCCAACAATTAACTTGTACTTCATCTAAAGTAGAAAGTATACTATCATCTAAACCAGCCTCTTTGACAAACTTAGAATCAATGACACCCCAATACTCCAAGACTTCATAACGATCTTCTAAAGTACTAAAGTTAGTATCGTTATTGGCAACCTTTAAAGAGGATTCATAATCTTTAGATTGATAGTTTGAACCTTGAGTTAAACATTTATCCAAAGCCTCTTCGTTGAAGTAAGGCATGTTCTTTAAGTTTCTTAATTGCTGTCTATTAAGTTTATGTCTTTGAATTACCCATTCTGTATCAGACATACTAGTTGCATTGGGATCGGGATAGAAATCCCATATAGAGACAAACTCTAATTTAGGTACTTTAGTATAGGTAGGTTTATAAGTTCTCTTACCACTATCATCTTTATCCCAAGAGTGTTTTATTTTAGTATAGTTAAAAGGTCCTTTAATTATACCTGTACCTAATAAACATTGTTCAAATATGGCACTTCTTAATTCTCCCACACCATCACTTTCTTCAATCTGGTCATGGATTAGTTTTTCCATATTTTTAGCAGCTATTTTTGCTGGGTTAAATGTAGGTTGAGTAGGGTTTCCTTCTCCTTCAACTATAACATCACCTTCTTTATTGGTGAACTTATCTTGTAAAGAAGAGAGTTCTAACTTACCATTGGTTAATTCATAACCATCACCTGTATAACCTACGCCTTCTAAAGGAGTAACTTCCTCTTCTTTTAAAAAGACTTTATCACTTACTCCCTCAGGTACTTTAGTTTCCGTACATGATATGGGAAACTTACCTTGTGAGAATATAACATCTGTTAGTTGTCCATAAGAAGCTGTTACTTTAGTTTTAGTAATACCTATAAAGACTCTAGATTTCTCATTCTCTCTAAATTTAACATTCTTGGGATATAAGCCTCTATAATTCTCATAGGCTGTTAACCATCTCTTCTCATCACTTTTACGAGCATCTTCTGCTTCTTGAAACTTTCCTTTAATGGTAGACATTAAACTAGATTGGAAAAGACCATCATTCATCATTCTCTCTTTTTGAGAATCAATATTCATTCCTTCCATTTCTTCATCTACTACTATTATCGCCATTATTTATTCCTTTAAAGATTTAATAACCAAAGACATGATCTGTTGGTGTATTATATATATTCTGTTTTAAGTTATTCATATCTGCAAAAGTATCTCTTATTCTAGGTCGTGACATAAGTAAGTATCTTAAAGCATCGTAGGCGTGGTCAGGTGCATGAGTATCTACATCTTCAGGCTTATTCTTATCTAAAGGTAAACCTTGTAATTCTTTAATAGTGTTTATACAAGTATTGAAGAATTGCATCTTTGGGCGATTGGTGAGAGAATTAATCTTTAACCATTCATGTATTTGTAGTTTACCTTGTATTCTATTTTTATCTGCTCTTCTAAACTTATGACCAGCCATTACTAACTCTTGTCCTACAGTAGGTCCTATAGTCCCTGTAGAGTTCCAAGCAGCCCAATCTAAAACACCTGTTGGTTGAGTAGGTTCATCTACTTCCATTTCAGTAATCTTTTGAGCCAAAGCTTTACCTGTTAAACCTTTTTGATATAGCTCTTTATAAATTATTAGAGTATTATCGGAAGGATCTATGGCTGCCCAAACAACGGCAGAAGGTGCTGCATAACCATAATCAGCTCCTTTATATCTTGCCCAATGAGCAGGTATTTCAAAAGGAGGTATGACATGTTTAGTTATATCAAACTCAGTAAAAGCTGCTCCTTCATTAACATCCCAATTACCTTCTAAGAGTTGTAACCTAAGAGTAGGTGGAAGACTATTAAGCATCTTCTCATATAAACCATCATGTGCTAAGTAAGGGTTATCATGTAAGGAAGCAGGTATAAACTTTCTTTGTATACCATCTGTACCTGTGAAAGACTTGTTAGGTTCTTCAGGTTCTATGTATCTCTTCTTAACCCAATGAGCTCCAACACCACCAGGGTTTGCTGTAGCTCGCATATATGTTTGTATTTTAGGATCTGTAGTTCTTAATCTAGATGCTAAGTAATTCCAAGGAAACTCTGTGGGTAAGTGAGTAATCTCATCAAACCCAATCCAAGTATATGCCTGTCCTTGGAATCTATATACATCACTATCTTTTTCTAAGAAACTAAATTGAATAGTAGCTTTGGAAGGAAACTTCCATATCTTATCTACTTCTCTAAACTTAGCTCCTTTAAAAGCTTGTGGATATAATTCTCTTGATTTATCTATTAGCTCTCTTAACTCAGGCATAGATCTTCTTAATATTAAAGCTCTATGTGTAGGTCTATGAGCATACCTTAAAGGGTCAACAAGCATGGCATAAGACTTACCTCCACCAGCAGCACCCCCATATAACACATCTTGTTCATTGGCTGCTAAGAACTCTGTTTGAGGACCTAAGTTAGGTTTAAAAACAATCCTATCATTTTGTAAAGTAGGGGTAGTTAAGCTTTTCTTAAAGACTTCTATAGGTTTTTTAAATTCTTTACGTTTAGTTTTTACCTGCTCTTTGAGATACCATGCTTCCTTTATTTTCTCTTTATTTATTTTACATCTATCATCTATTGGAACCCACTTCTTATATTCACCTTTTTTATTTTCTATTATATTATCTAAGTAAAGGTTACAAGTATAGGAGTGTTTCTTTAAAACAGTCTTGTCAGTTTTATTATATTTTATCGCATAACTTAGAACATTATGTTTATAAAGACTTGTCTCTAAGTGCCTTATAGTTTTAATTCTATATTCACAATACTTGTTAAAAAGATATAATAATTGATGTAAGTTTAAAGGTACTTCCTCCAAAGTTTTAAACCAACTAAAGACATTTAAGACACTACTATCAAGAGGTTTGGTATTTACTTTAAGAGTATCTAAAACTACTTGAGTAGATAGTAAATGAGAAGACTTATTTAGCCTAAAATAATGTGTTAGGGAAGAAAGTTTATAAGGTATATCTTTACCTTCCCTTAAAGCTTTGTTGAAAGACTCATAACTAAAATGAGAAAAATCTACACCTCTTAGTATATTAGCTACTTGTAAAGGTTTTATATATCTTTTACCCATTTCTTTTTTTTATTTTATTTTATTTTATTTTATGTATTATGTATCTTTTCTATTATGTATCTTTTCTATTATGTATCTTTTCTATTATGTATCTTTTCTAGGGAGAATAAAAATACCACCTTCTACATTGGCTTCCACTTCTATTTTCTCTTTCTTAACAATACCTATACGATCAAGGATAGTTTTGGCTGCATCTAATCTCTCACGTAATTGAGGTGTACCATTGGCATCTAATGCTTGTACAATAGTATCTACAGCTTTACCTGCTTGTAATGCTAAAGCATTCTCAGTGATGGTTAGTATCTCCCTATGTAATGTAGCAGTTACTTGTGCTTTATTGGCATAGGCGGCATAGGTGGCAGATAAGCTAATATCAAAAGTCTCTTGATACTTATCTAAGAAAGCTAATTGTTTATCTGTATAGTTTCTACCTTTTATTAAATAGTTATTTTTTTCCATAAGGGTATATATACCTGATATATCTTAAAGGTTACATAAGAGGTATAATATAATAAAAGGGCTATATAAGCTTAAAATTTATAACCTTTGACTAATAATATAACGAAGGGGCTATATAAGCTTAAAATTTATAACCTTTGACTAATAGTATAACGAAGGGGCTATATAAGCTTAAAATTTATAACCTTT
>ENA-OREN01003648-OREN01003648.1-marine-metagenome-genome-assembly--contig:-NODE-3648-length-14161-cov-7.738356_pt1 | contig 14161 bp, 13 predicted proteins | sample MGYA00248624_ERZ508555 | MGnify/ENA primary metagenome ERZ508555 (study PRJEB26222, sample SAMN06267773) | marine metagenome | isolation source: Saanich Inlet, British Columbia, Canada | place...
TATGGGGGGAATGCTCACAATAACTGGTCTATTGATTGGAATAATACTTAAAAAGGTTAACAATTCTAAAAATAGACTAATACTTATAGTAACTATTGTAATGATATTTTTTTTTATTTGGGCTGAACTTGCAGTGGGACTATTTGGAACTCCATTTGCAGGTGATTAAATATCTACCCATCATCCCACAAATAAAAAACTCCGCTTAAAACCAATAAAGCTCTAATCAGGTTATGAGACCGACCTTTCTACAAATAATTCCCCTACAATGTGTGTGGGGCTATAAACAAAAACCCCCGCTAATAGCGGGGGTTAAAGACCACTATTTGCGTCCACCTACATTTTTTCCGCATAAACCATTCGCTCAATTGTCATAAAGGATAGCTCGCGTCCAGTTGGTTTCATATATTGTTCCGCGAGTTCGAATTTTTTTAGAAAATTATTATGTAAGTTTGCTTTATGAAAAAACTATTACTACTATTAGTATTTATCTCTTTGATATTGTCTTGTGGAGAAAAAAATGAGAAGGAAAATATAAAAATATTTGTGTCAGATTCTACTGAAGAATCCGATAAAAGTAATATTTCTTTAGAATTTGTACTATATGATAGTGTTACTACCAGTCAAGTTTTAATCATTAGAGATAAATTGGAACATAATGCTGAAAGAATATTGGATTTTTTTAAAATTAAACCTGTAGATACATTTAAGGTACATGTTTGGGGTAATTATGAAAACTATTTAATAGCTCAAGAATTATATGCAGGCCAACGATATGAAGGTTCCAGAGGTTATGTTATTAGCTCTAATGAATTAGCCATGTTTTTAACTGATGATATTGAAGAAACAGCTGAACATGAATTTGTTCATGCAGTATCATTGTGTGTAGATGCTTCTAATCCCAGATGGTTATGGGAATCTGTTGCAACTTATGTTGCCAATGAATTTATTGAACCTAACGAAATCAATTATCTTAAAAATTCGAATTATCCAACCATTGCTGAGTTAAATGGAGATTTTAATCATGGTAATTTTAAAATATATGATGTAGGTCATTTACTTTCTGAATTTATTATTCATAAATGGGGTAAAGAAAAATACTTGGAGTTAATAAAGAGCTCTGGTGATTTACAAAAAGTATTCAATATTACTGATACTGATTTTGAAACTGAATGGGCTAACTTTGTTAATGCTAAATATTTTAAGCACATACCTTCTTAAATACAAACCCACTCATTGAGTGGTTTGTACTGGGTGGGCCAAAAAATATTCGAACTTAAATTTATTATTTTCTAAAATAATTTAAAAACCAGAAAATCAACAAATTTTTTACCATGAAAACAGACCTTGAGAAACGAATTTACCAGGCTCAGTGTATTGGCAATGTGGAACCAATCGAATACATGATCCCATATCCATCAATGCGCTCACTGATCGAAGGGCAGAATATCAAATTTGCTGAACAAGTAATCTTTGAAAAACTCAGCATCACAAATCTAAAATTCTATGAATTGATCCAACAAACTGCCCATTGGTTAGACAGCATAGGGCTCAAACCAAAAGAACGAATTATACTTACTGAATTAGATTTTCCTCAAACAGAGATCCTTCTTTTTGGAATTTGGCACCTGGGAGCGATTGCAGTTATTCCTGCAAATGAATCTTTAGGTTCTGTAAAAAAATATTGTGATACAAATCTTGTAATAGAATCTGGGATCAATCTTTTTGATGCCATCAAAGATCTCCCAACAAGCTTCGATCCAAAATACAAACCTTTACTCGATAACGAAGCATTAGTCACTTTTGAAAAAGGTGTGGGAATTAGGCTTTCTCATTATAATCTTTTAGTTAATACTAATAGTATTCAGAAAGTTATAAACCTAAAAAGCAGAACTCGATTCTCTTGCAACTTAAAGCCAATATCATCTGCATGGGCAGTTTTAAAAGCAATTCTTCCCATTTATTGTGGTTGTATTTTTGATATTCAAAATCCTGAATTCACAATCGGTGAAGCCGATGCAGATTTTATAATTAGAAAAGATCTGGAGAACTTAAATGACTTTGGGAAGAACGAATTAGCGGTCTGTCCAGAAAATGCAGCAATTCTGACAAAAGGAAAGGAAGCGCTTCACCTAACAGAATTCCATATCAAAGAAAGCGAATTAGAAATCCATGGACATTCTGTAATGATGGGTTATGTAGATGATGCACTGAATGAAGAAAGATTTCGTAAAGGGGCTTTTTTCTTAAATATTTTAAACACGGAGAACACAAAGTAGTAGAAGTTATTCCTTAGTGATCTCCGTGTACTTTGTGTTTAATTAATGTCAGCGAGAACTTCTTGTGCGTGTTCTTTCACTTTCACTTTCTCATAAGCTTTTTCTATCATCCCTTTTTCATCAATTAAATAGGAATATCGAAAAATTCCTTCATATTCCCGACCATACATTTTCTTTTTCCCCCAAGCTTTATAGGCTTGAATGGTTGATTTATCCGGATCCGATAATAGCTGAAACGGAAAGGATTGTTTATCGCAAAAGTTCTTTTGAGCTTTCACTGAATCTGCACTCATGCCAAGAATGACAGTATTTTTATCCTGAAAATTTTGAAACTCATCCCGGAGTTTCTGACCTTCAATCATTCAGCCAGGTGTACTGGCTTTTGGATAAAACCAGAGTAATACTTTTTGGCCTTCAAAATCACTAAGACTCACAGAATTCCCACCCTGATCATCCAGTAAAAACGCCGGTGCTTTCGTTCCTTCTTCTAACATTTTCTCTCCTTTATTAAATATAAAGTACTCAAAGTACTCCTAAAATTACTTTGTGAATCTGGTACCCTTTGTGGTTAAATCTACTTCGGACCATTTGATGCGGTTATCGTTTGAGTTTAGCATATTATTCACAGCAGTGATCCCTTCTTTTTGCCCTTTCCAAACCAATGTGTCTCTTGCAGTTTCAAAGTCTACCCATTTAAAATCACAATGTTCTTCAGAAATTATTACCTCTTCTCGATCAACTTCAATTCCGAAAACTGGGACGAGATTAATTCTATCTCCATGGGTCTCATAGAACTTACTTACATGGTCTGCCACAAACATGCGAACCGGTTCAAAACCAGTTTCTTCTTTTAATTCTCGGATGGCTGCTTCAGGGGCTGTTTCTCCAACTTCAATTTTCCCTGCAACACCTTGCCACAAATGTTCATACATTTTTGTTTTTGCTCGTTTCATGATCAGAAATTTTATTCCATCACTTTTTTGATGAAATATATAAGCATCAATGACCCTCACCAAAATATCAGACATTACATTCCTTTTTTATTTTCCATATCGCTCAACAAAGATTTGGACCAAGTATCAAAATTCCCTTCATTAATCTGATGTCTCATTGCTGCCATTAGATCAAGATAATAGGACAAATTCAACGTGGATGCAATGCGAAGCCCCAGCACTTCATTAATATTAAAAAGGTGGCGAACATATGATTTTGAAAAAGTTTGCCCCCAAGCATGAGAACTATTCGGTTCAACGGGTGAAAAATCATGTTTGAACTTTTCATTCTTAATATTAATCACACCATCCGATGTGAAAATATGCCCATTTCTTCCATTGCGAGTTGGCATAACACAATCAAACATGTCCACACCACGGCGAACAGATTTTAACAAATCAGATGGTTTGCCCACACCCATCAAATATCGTGGCTGATCTTTCGGTAATACGGTATCACAAAATTCAACTGTATCCATCATTGCATTTTTTTCTTCACCCACAGCCAATCCGCCAATGGCCATACCGCATGTTGAATATTGATATAACTCTTCTGCGCTCTTTCGTCTCAATTCGTGATTCACAGACCCTTGAATAATAGGGAATACGGTTTGCTTGAAATCATATAGCTCTGGATTTCTATTCAACCAATCGTGGCATCGTTTCATCCATCCTGTTGTTCGTTCTACAGCGTCCTGAACTGTTTTATCATCAGAATCACCTGGAGGACATTCATCAAATGCCATAATAATATCCGCGCCCAAATTCCGCTGAATTTCCATGGAAAATTCCGGAGTGAACAAATGACGGCTACCATCCAAATGAGATTGAAATTCCACACCTTTATCGCTGATCTTATTGAGCCGTGCCAGTGAAAATACCTGAAATCCACCACTGTCTGTTAAAATGGGTTTATCCCAAGAATTGAATTTGTGGAGTCCGCCAGCTTCATTTATAACATCAATACCTGGACGCAAATAAAGATGATAGGTATTCCCCAGAATAATTTGGGAGCCAACATCTTTCAACTCTTGGGGTGCCATGGTTTTAACAGCACCTACTGTCCCCACGGGCATAAATATGGGGGTTTCTATTTCACCGTGATCGGTTTTTAAAATACCCGTTCGGGCAGATGTATTTGAATCACAATTTTGAAGTGTGAATTTCATATAAATAAATTCAATCCTTGAACGTGCCGAAAAGTGTTAATTGAATAATGATTCGTTTTCTTTAAAAAGTTCAAGGAAGAATTAGAATAATACTCTAAAAGCATCCTTTACGAATTTGACAGGGTGAAGTTCAATTTTTACTTTTTTGGCTTTATCATTCACGCTGGCTATGGGCACAACTGCTTTCTTAAACCCTAAAGTTGCGGCTTCTTTTAACCGATGTTCAAGACGGTTGATAGAACGAACTTCACCTGCTAAACCAACTTCACCCAATAAAACAATATTTTCCGCAATAGGTTTATCCATTGTACTAGATGCTATTGAACAAAGAATGGATAAATCTGCGGCCGGGTCATCAACTCGAAGTCCACCAACCAGGTTTACAAAAACATCCTTTGTCCCCATAGCAAGCCCCATGCGCTTTTCCAAAACAGCAATCAGCATACCGAGCCTTTTAGTGTCAAAACCATTTACATTTCTTTGGGGAGTTCCATAATTTGCATTGGAAACTAAAGCCTGGACTTCCACCAGAATTGGGCGCGTACCTTCCAGTGATGGATAAATACTTGTTCCACTAATTTCAACACTTCGTTCCGCCAAAAACAATTCAGATGGATTTGCTACTTCAATGAGTCCATTTTTGCCCATTTTAAATATGCCAACTTCATGAGTTGCTCCAAACCTATTTTTTGCTGCTCTTAAAATTCGATGATCATATCTATCATCTCCTTCCATATATAAAACAGTGTCAACCATATGTTCAAGCATTTTAGGACCAGCAATGGTACCATCTTTAGTCACATGACCTACAATCAGGATTGTAACATTTTTTTGCTTAGATACTTCGAGAAGCCTTTGACCACAATCTCGAATCTGGCTGGGCGAACCAGGTAATGAGTCTAACCCAGAATTCATCACAGTTTGAATAGAATCAATAATAACTAAGTCTGGCTGTATCCTATCAATATGGGAAATAATACCATCTAATTCATTTTCACCGGACAGAAATAATTGGTCTGGTTTTATATTGAGTCGACGAGCCCGAAGAGCCACTTGTTCCTCACTCTCTTCTGCAGAAATATAAAGTGCTTTCCGGTTAATACCGGAACAAATCTGAAGCGCCAAAGTAGATTTTCCAACGCCGGGACTACCACCCAATAAAATAAGAGATCCGGATAAAAGTCCACCGCCCAAAACTCGGTCCGCTTCGAGGAGCCCTGTTGGAATTCTTTCGCTGGAATCTGCTGTTAAAACTTCCTGAAAAGATTTGGTTTCCCGAGGTTTATGGTCACGGCCATTTTTCTTTGCAGATATTTTGAATTCAGAGAGCGTTCCCCAGTCTTTACAGGAAGGGCATTGACCATTCCATTTGGGGAAATCGTCTCCACATGCGGAGCAAAGGTATGCTGTTTTTATTTTAATTCTAGCCATGCCTGGGCAAGAAATTGGATACCACGGCAAAGAGAATCAAGTGAGGTTTACCAATCTGGACCCATTGAGAAATACCATTGGGGTTTAGAATACCCATTTGAGTTTTTATCCCAGGCTGTTTCGATCCTTAATAAAAAATAACCCAAGTTAATTTTAGTACCTAATCCAACGGTAGTCACCCAGGGTGTAAATTCACCGGAATTACTAGAACCATATCGTTCAGGCCAAGATGTATTGGTGAATTCTTTTGGATCATCCCATGCTGCACCCACATCCATGAATGCATGACCGCGGATATTCCCGAAAATCACCTTCAAAGGAAATCCCAAGGCAAGATAATTGATAAAAGGGAACCGAACTTCAAAATTCAATAAGGTCGCATTAGTTCCAAATCGTTCAGCAAACCGCGCGCCACGAAGAGGAAATGCATATTCGGTAAAATAGATATCGTGAATGAGAGATGCGTTGGATGTATCCAAAATCACATTTCGAAAATTACTTTCATCTGTCTCGCCATTCGTTTCACCGCCACCACCGAGTAAATAGGGTATTCCTCCCAGGAAGAATTTTTGTTTATTTACGCCTATACTTTTTCCAAAAAATCCACGAATAGCTAATGTGTAATCTTTACCCAATAGCCAATATTTTCGAGAATCTGTCTTGAAGGTTTGAAATTTCAAATCGTTAGATCCATATCCTGGATTAATAGTCATGGACATGTTTTGGCGAAAACCATCAACGGGGCCTGTGAACCCAAAAACAGAATTATCATAAATCCAACTCGCTGTGGGAAGAATCGTGGAATAATCTGATGAATAGGTACTTAAATAACGTATCTGGCCGAACTCATCCGTGCTTTGCTCTAAAATTGAATAATTTATATTGTGCCATGATAATCCATAATCTATTCTCTGGAACCGGCTGAAAGGATGAGAAATAAATCCCTGAAGTCCATAATGACGAAGCCTGCCAATGGAAAAATAATCTACATTAAAAAAGTCCGCATTCTGAAAAGCAACAAAATGATAATCTATTTGGTTTTTCAAATAGGCATAATAGAAAAAATAATCACTATTTTCCAGAGTCAAAACCATTTCTGTCCCAAAAGCAATTTTATGATCACCTAAAATATCACTAAATGAAAAGTATGTCATTCCGCTAGTACCAAACACATTACTAATCTGCAGATTTCCACTGATAAGATCCAGTGTAAACCGTGTTTTGTAGGATTTTGGAATATAATGACCATCTACTTTTGTAGAATCCACAGAGACCAATTCCGCCACCTGCGGTTCTGCCATTGACGAATTGAAATGTTCATATCCACGAGCAAAAATCCAATTGGAAAAACCATTTGAAAACCCTTTCCCCTCCTGACCCGTTTTATGTTTCCGAAGATCAGCAATCTTTTCATCATCTGAAACATCTACGGTTACATAATTTGTCTGACTAATCTTTTTTTCTGACATTCTCAATGGATTTGCAATACTGTAGAGATCCCAACCAATACCCGCATATCCCGCAAAAATGAGCATATCATCATTCCCAGATAAGGTAGGCTGTTGGAGACCGGTCAGAACATTTGTTACAGCATATGGTTCAATTTTTTCCTGTACTTCTCCAGATTCTGGATCAAATTCATCTTGGAGCGGATGAATAAAAAGGTTCCAAACACCATTATAATCTGACGTATAAAAAAGTGAATTTTTCGTGTTCGCCCAAATAGGATGGGATTCATTATGCTCCGTGGCCGTGATGCGCTCAATTTCCATGGTTTTAACATTTACAGTGTAAATGTCTGTCTGGCTGTAATTGTGGTCAACCATTTTACCATTAAATTCGCCGTTAACGTACTCACCCCTGTCAGAGACAAAAACAATTTGGGTTCCTAATGGATTCCAGGATGGGTAGGAATCTGTAAATATATCATCAGTGATCTTTCTGTTAGTACGTTTGTTTACATCGTAAATATAAATATCACTGGAACTGCCCACATGCCCCACAAAAGCAATTTCATTCCCTTTGGGGCTCCAGGCAGCGGAAAATACACCATCCATTTCCAATTCAATTTTTTGGCTTTTTCTTGTTTTTACATCAATAATATGGAGCACGTCTCCTTTACCTGCTTTAGCAGCAATGACAATCTTTTTACTATCCGGGGACCATGAAAGTCCTGGCTGAAGCCATTTCAATTCTTCAAAATTAACTGAACGATTGCCTTTTACCAGTTTTTTGATTCGTTTTCCCGTCATAGCATCCAAAATATGAATATCAAAATAACCAGTTTGATCAGATAAGACTGCCACCCTGCTTCCATCAGGTGAGAGTGCAGGACTTACATTATAAAAGTTTCGTGCTTTTTTATGATCAGTCAATTTTTCTGACATATCCTCTATAGGATCCCGATCTTCCACGTCGCCCCAATATTCCTTTTTAAGGTATTTGTGCCATTGAGTAGTTAGTTCCTTAAAATTCATCCCTAGTGCCCGCTCATATCCACGTTCGGCATTTTGGGTCATTTTCATAGAACGAAATACATCACCAATTTTCTCCCGCCCGTATTTTCCAGCAATAAATCGCCACAAGGATTGCCCTCCTTTATAGGCCATGAAATAATTCAATTCTTTAACAGATGGCATACGTTCATGGATGGCAATATCCCGTAAAACCATATCCGCTTTTGTATCCCAGTTGGAACTCAAATATTCTGCGAGACCTTCGTTGGACCAAATGGGGACGCGAATCTTGGTTCGGCTTGAAATCACATGCTGCATACTGCCGCCATAGACCATATCATTAATGATGGCATGCACCAACTCGTGGTGAATCACATGGCGAAATTGTTCATAGTTCCCGTCAAATGGAAAAACGACACGGTTCTTGAAAAGTTCTGTAACGCCACCAATCCCTTCACGCATGTACGTATCCACCACATTGGTTTGCTGAAAATCATTATGGGAGTTATAGACCATGATGGATACTCGCCGTTTCAGATCCCAGCGCAAATGAAGTGAAACTTGCTCATAAGATTCTTCCGCAACATCAGCGGTGAATTCTGCTAAGTCTTTTTCCCCGCCATAATAATAAATATCAAAATGGGGTGTCTGGATAAAATTCCAGTCAAAGTCTTTGTACTGAACCTTATTCTGCCCAAAAGATTGGGCGTTCAGAAGCGTTGATAAACATAATGTAATTGTAAAAAGGAGTCTCATGGCTTTAAAAACTACGTCTCTTACTGACGAGAGTTCCCTAATGTTAGTTAGGATTATGGAGAGAAGTCAACTATTCGTCTAAAACAATTTTTCTTAGTGCTCTGTCCTTGCCCATAGGAATTGTCACAAGTAAGTTTGGCCCGTCATGCAGACACCCGTCTATTTTATTTCTGACATACATTTAAAGTTGCAAGCATCCCCGGAAGAGAAAAAACGTCGGGAAAGTTTGTATCGCTTGCTGGATCAAATCCGAAAAACCGGTGGATCGTGCTTTTTTGTAGGAGACCTTTTTGATTTCTATTTCGAATATCCCCATTTGATTCCCAAAGCTTATATGGACTTCTACCAGAAAGCGATGGAAATGAAAAAGGATGGTATTGAACTTCATTTATTATTAGGTAATCATGATTATTGGGTACAGGAATTCATAACAGAAGATCTTATGGATCAAGTTTATTTTGATGATGCAATTCTTGAAGTCAATGGGAAAAAGATATTTATCACCCATGGTGATGGACTTTTGAGTTGGGACTATGGATACCGAATCTTAAAAAAGATAATTCGTTCTAAATTTTTTATTTGGCTGTTTCGATGGGTTCATCCTACTATTGCCTATAGGTTAGCAAATGCAATTTCAAAAAGCGGACGGCATCATACCCATTCCAATGATTTTAATAAAGATGTGCAAATTGAGCTCCAAAACGTTGCTAAAAATCATTTCGATAATGGCTTTGATTTCATGATCTGCGGGCATTATCATTTAGGTGAGATGTTTAGCGTGAATGAAGGAAAACTGGCCGTTTTAGGTGATTGGTTCTACCGACCATCCTATGCCATCTTTGATGGAACCGACTTAACCCTACACCCATGGGAGAATGATGCGTAGGCTGTTTCTCATAGGAATTTTTTCATTATTCTTGATTCAAGGATGCACAAAGATCAAAGGATTATTTGGGAAAAAAGGTGTCGGCGATCCAAATGATCCTGATTTTTTGAATAATATCCAAACCTTGAAAAGCGCATACCGTGACGGGAATATCCTAGCTTTAGATGAATTAATAAAAATTTACGAAGATCCTCAACAGCAATTAAAAGCGCGGATCGCAGCTGGTAGAATTCTGGCCGAATCCCAACACCCTACTGCTCTGAATTCTATTGCAAATATGGTGGGGACGACAATAGCAGTTGATTACTCCCTCCTGAATGAATCCATTAATTTGCTTGGTATGTTTGACGAAAATCCAAAAGCAGCAGAGTCTTTGGTCCAAGCAATGCATAAGCTGGAAGACCGTACTAATACAATTCATATATCCCTCGTCAAGAACCTGAACCGTGTCCGAACCAAGGACCAGATTCTTGCATTATTGGACCTCTACGGGGTGGCAAAAAGCAATATGTCCCGTACAGAGCGTCTATTGACAGAGACTCTAGGAGCGCTCGGAAACCACCAAGTGGTACCGATTCTGACTACCATTGCTAAGGATCCAAAAATTAATATTGGCATTCGAAACAAGGCCGTTGAAATACTGGGTAAAAAGAATCCCAATGAAGTCGCCATTGCCTTTGCAGAGTTATTGGGTGACCCAAACACCAATCTTGAAGTTCGGGAATTTGCCCTTAATACCATGAAAGGGGTGAAAGAAGAGAATCTCGTCATTGCATTGCTAAATACTTACAACTCAGGAAAATCTCAATATTATAGTTTATTGAATACTATGCTTGCTGCCTTGGGAGAGTTTGATGATCCAGAAGTGAAAAAAGCTGTAATAGAGATAGCACACAATGATGATTATCCTGTAGACATTCGCAAAAAAGCAATTGATAATCTGGCAGCTTTCAATGACCCATCGGTTGTGAATGGATTACTACCAATGCTGAGTGATAAAAAGAATTACATCTATTACGATAATATTATAAATATGGTCTATGCCCTGGGTGAAGAAAAGAAAAATGCAGATGCAGTGCGCCTAATGGCATTCAAAGCTCACTTTTCTCGGAGAGAGCATGAATAGATATTTAACCTGGCTCCTTCTTTTAGGGATTGTGTTTGCTGTTAATGTTAAACAAAAAGTCAAAAAGAAATTTACCGTATCCGGAGTTGTACAAAACAGTGCTGGAAAAAGGATAAAAAAGGTAAAACTCAGTATCATTAATGAAGAAGGTAAAAAGATCGAAAGTGGTAAAAGCAAGGGCGGCGGAGAATTTAAATTCAAAAAAATCCGTGCCGGCTCATATACTCTGATGGGCGAACATAAAAAAGAAGGAAGCGGTGATGTTAAATTCACTTTAAATACTACCGATGTAGATTTGACACTGATAATCTCTGATGGTGAAATCTCGAATACACTTTCCCAAACCAATTCAAAAGCTGAGTTAACTGAACAAAAAGTTATACTTCCACAGCAAAGACAAAAACCAGCAAAGCCTAAATTGAAATTTGAAGATTTATTCTTTGAATATGACTCCAACCTCAAAGCATTAAAGACAGAAATAGATTCATTAAAAAGGGTAGTCAAAGGATACCAAAAAGGCCAGACCATGCCCAACGTCAGCCGCGAGTTATTAGATTTGATCAAGGTACCAACATTCCAGCACCAGGTAGAACTCCAGAATGGCACAGTCGTAGCTGGTGATATATTAGAAGAATCGGATTCTACCCTAACTCTAAAAACCCAGATCGGAACACTGGTATTAAAAAAGGAAATGGTGGTTCGTATGGATGAGTTTAAAAAACCAGGACCAAAAGTCATTCTCCTAGGTGATCCGTTTATTGATTATTACCCTGATCGACAGATCTTTTCCGGTCAAGTCAAGAATGTTGGCGAGATCCGAGCAGATTTTGTACGGATAATTGGCAATCTATTTGATCAAACTACTTCAAATACGGGGACGGATTCGATCTTTGTGAAAGGCACTCGGATCGTATATGAATCAAACGTAGTTGCTGATACGGCACTCGAGCCGGGGCAGACTGCACCCTACACGCTAACAATACCCATAACAAAAGGGCGGAAAGCTGAATACCATACCATGGATATTCACTGGGAAGAAACAAAATAAAATCAGTCTATAATGTATAAATCCCTTATAATACTATTACACATAACCTTCATCATGGCTCATGGTGGAAATAATAATCGTGCCATAGAATTTCCCGATCTGCAAGGCTATAAAACCCTTGTCTGTGATCTTCATATGCACACTGTTTTTTCTGATGGTAGTGTATGGCCTAATATCCGGGTTATGGAAGCAAAAAAAGATGGTCTGGATGTCATTGCAACTACAGAGCATCTTGAGTATCAACCCTGGATAAAAGATATCCCCCACCCTGATCGAAATCGTTCATTTGAACTGGCAACAGGGTTTGCAAAAAATTCTGAATTAATGGTAATTAACGGATCAGAGATCACCCGGGAGATGCCTCCGGGGCACACCAATGCTATATTTATCAAAGATGCCAACAAATTAATGGTGGATGATCCTATCGATGCTTTCTTAGAAGCCCGCAAACAAGATGCATTCATTTTTTGGAATCACCCGTACTGGGCAAGCCAATCACCCGATGCTAGCGTTCCTGTAGATCAGGTCCATCTCGATATGATTAAAAATGGTTTGCTGGAAGGCATCGAAATTGTAAATGATACAACTTATTCTAACGAAGCATTTCAACTAGCCCTAGATCATAATTTGACTATCCTGGGAACATCTGATATCCATGATATCATTGACTGGCAGTACAAGATACCATCCGGAGGGCATCGACCCGTTACCCTTGTTTTTGCCCGTGAGAAAACACAATCATCTTTAAAGAGAGCATTAAGAAAGGGCCAAACTGTAGTCTGGTTCAATAAAAAACTCATCGGAAAAAGTGATTTTCTTATACCATTAATCAATTCCAGCCTAAGTATTCGTTCCGCAAGCTATATTCGTAATTCTACAATTGTACACGTTGTACTGGCCAATAACTCAGACGCACCCTACATCCTTCGAAATCAAAGTAAATATGATTTTTATAATAATACGGATTTGATCATGGTGCCTCCCCATGGTGAAGCCATAATTGATGTAAGAACTATAGATAAAAAAAGAAAATTTGAGATGCAGTTCGAAGTTCTGAACGCTTTAACTGCACCAGCAACACATCCTGTATTCAGAATCTTAGTAAGACCAAAACAATAATACTAATTCACTTATTTATAGGTAAATTCTTAGACTGCCTATCCGAGGTATTTTACAATATTTAACCATAACCGCTGGAAAGAGTCATATCCAACAGTATAAATGCGATCGATTTAAATGAAAAAAATAATTATGTACTTTAATGATAAAACGGTTTCCATTGGAATACTTGTATTTTCACTCTCTACTTTTGCTTTTAGCCAGCGACCCGGTGCCGGGGGTAAAATGCCTGCCATCGGTGTTGTAAATGGTTCGGTAATGGATTCCACTTCAGGCCTGCCCATTGAATATGCTTCAATCTCCCTGGTAAATATGCGCTCTGATGAAGTTGTGACTGGCGCACTATCAGATAAAACAGGCAGGTTCAATATTCGTGAAGTACCCTTGGGAAAATATCGGGCAGTGGTAGAATTCATCGGCTATGCAACAAAAGAGATATCACCCATTAATATTTTCCCCGGTGAAGGGGGCGGCATTAAGCATGATCTGGGAAGTCTGAAGCTTCAGATTTCATCTATCAACCTTGCTGGAGTGGAAGTTTTAGGAGAGAGCCAGTTCATTCAAACGATTGATAAACAAATTTTTACTGTAGGTAAAAATCTGGCCGCTTCCGGTGGCTCTGGCGAAGATGTTTTGAATCAAGTACCCACAGTAGCCGTAGATATTGACGGTAATATCACTCTTCGTGGAGATGCGAATGTAACGGTTTTAATTGATGGTAAAAAAGTGGGCTTTGATCGTCGCTCCATGGTTGACAATCTGCAGGCATCTATGATTGAGAAAGTAGAAGTTATTACCAATCCATCTGCAAAGTACGATCCGGACGGTGTGGGCGGTATTATTAATCTTGTTCTTAAGCGAGGTGCATTTGAAGGGTTTAACGGCAGCACATCTCTTTC
>ENA-OREN01003652-OREN01003652.1-marine-metagenome-genome-assembly--contig:-NODE-3652-length-14142-cov-6.117952_pt1 | contig 14142 bp, 35 predicted proteins | sample MGYA00248624_ERZ508555 | MGnify/ENA primary metagenome ERZ508555 (study PRJEB26222, sample SAMN06267773) | marine metagenome | isolation source: Saanich Inlet, British Columbia, Canada | place...
TAGTCATCATTGCTAAACTCATCATCCATTTCAGTCACAAAGTTAGTAAACTCTTGAGAGTACCAACGTGGATCCCAAAAATCATAACTATTATAAGCAAAGATACCATTATCTTCTTGGTAACCATTCGAGTGATTACTATTCCAAGGTGTGTCCCAAGAATTGTTTCCGTTAAAGAAAGCACTTGCTGATGTTACTGTTAAAAGCACTGTTAATGCTGCGATTAAATTTTTCATTTAATTCTCCTATATTTTTTATGGTTTTCGCATAATTGCAGGTAACCATTTTCACCTTTCTAACTTCTATTTATAAAACTATATAACTGTATAATAATATACTAATATAGTTGAACCAATACATATATTATACTATAAACTTGGTCAAAAGTAAAGTTTTTTAGGAATTAATATCTATCTGTTCTTGATAGTATTGGTGGATAGTGTCTATACAGTCTAGGATATAGTTATCCCGTTTCTCTACAAATACTTGAGGTTCGCCATCTGCTACTGCTACGATGATAACGATTTTGTCGATAGGGATTCCAGTTCTCTCTTCAAACATAACACAGTATGCCGATGCTTGTTGAAAGTAACTACTTATCCATTCTTTCTTTTTTGTTTTACTTGCTGTCTTATAATCAATTACTGCTAACTTACCGTCAAACTCAGCAATACAGTCTACACGTCCAGCAACACCAAGATAACTAGACCACATTGGCATCTCTTGAGCATACACTTCACCTATACGTTCTTTAAGAATAGGTTTGATGGAATTAAACATTGCCTTAACATCAGGCATAAACTTGCTTTCGTCTAATTCATTATTAACATACTGCTCACACATTAAGTGAACATTAGTTCCACGTCCACAAGCAATACGACCTATCTTGTCTGCTTCTGCTTCACCAACCCTTGCTCTCCATTCAGCAATACCCTTTCTTGACAGTACACTAAGTACAGTTGTTATTGATGGAAAGTTTCCTTTAGGTGTGATGTAATGACGTTTACCATTAATGGTTTTAGTTTCTACTTCTTCAAATTGTACGTCTTTATGTTTGAACATTACATATCACCCATATTATAACTACCCTTTCTATCAAGTCCACGTTTCTTCAAGATAGATGCCTTCTTTGCTTCTTTGACACTTCGACCACCTACTTTATCAGCAAGAGCAGAGTTTGGATGTGCGTCAGCAATTCTTGATAGATTCTCTTTCCACCCATCATCAGACTTTCCTTCTAATCCAGTACCTGAAATGAATCCAGGCATTTTACTAAAGTGTGTTCTCACATCTGGGTTGTCAATTAGATATTGTTTCTTTTCTTCCCAAGTCTGTGTGAGTGTGTAGGTTTCGTTTGTAACGGTGTTCTTGTATTCGTAGACCATTAGTCTATTTAGTTATAAATTTCAGAGTACGAGCATCCTGCTTATCCTCAGGTACATCATCAGACCACATATACCAAAGCATACCAGAGTACACTACCATTAACATTCCTATAACTATTTCAATCATTTGTTAATCTTCTCTTTAATTGCTGCCAATTCTTCTTGAATATTTGACATACTTACAAAAAACACTGCAATGAATCCAACAAACACTATGAAATTTAATATTTCCATTCTACCATCCTTTAAATTTAACTTCCTTTATAATATACTTAGACAAATATTGTAATCCATCTAAGAACTTCCTTTCCATCTTTATTGACTTCTCACTACCATGGTGATAATGAGAACTTTTAAATCCACCTTTCCACACCATTGATATTTTATACTTTTGCATACATTATTAGCCCAGTTCCTAGAATTATAATTTGAGGGAAGAAGTTTAATAATATCGCACCTTCACCCCATTTAACACCAACAATAGTCCACAACACCGCACCTACCAAATGCACGATTACATTATATGGGTATGCTTCAGGTATAGTATGTAAGGCAATGGCAACTAAAATTACTGATGCGCTTAAATACTTTAGATACCAAACCCAATCACGATCCTGTAATGATTTCATACACTTCTTTCCAATTCTTGGCAGTTTTGATATCAGCATGTAGATAATCTTTATTATGATTATGCTCCATCAGAATACCCTCTAGTCCAAGTTCTACACCAACCTCAGCATTCTCAGGTTTATCTTCAACCCACCAGCATCCAGTGTCTTTATACTTTAATAATGCTTCATCTTTATCAGCACCAGTATCCAAAATAGTGAATTCCTCAAACACCGTTTCACCAAATAAGTTCTTAAGGTTTTGAATCCTTAGATTCTGGGCATTAATATTATCAGACTGAGAAGTAACAACGTGGAACACATAACCATGTTCTTCGTGTAGTTTCTTAACGTACTTAATAGCATCAAGATGTGGTGTTAAGAATGCAATATCAGCACTCTCATTAAACTCTCTTACCAATCTCTTACCTTGGTCACGAATAATACCATACACCTTATCAATTTGATATGCATCAGGTTCCATTATTCTATAACCACGTTTAGTCATCCACCGACTGAACGAATGAAACCAATCGACTAATACACCATCAGCATCTGTTATAATTACCTTATCTTGCATTCATCTCCTTCCAAATTTCTATTAAAACATTATCACTTACACTATCTATTTTACTCCACTTTACCACAGAAGTCAAGCCTTTGGAGTTTTGAATTTCTTTAAACACATCACTACGAACTTGCGTAGGAAATGCTAAGATAATCTCCTTAATAGTTTTGACTTCTCTAGCAGACAGAATAAACTTCTTATTGTCATCAGTAGTAACTGTCATCACCTTTTTAAGTTTCTTTGGTTTGATTACACCCTCTAATGTTTGAGAGTCTTCAATCTTACCGAACTGAGTCCACATTGGCATACCTTTAAACGATGGACCATAGTCCATGCATTCTTCTTGAAACCCATCATAAAAATTACTATCTACAATATAATTCATTTTTCCTCCTTCGGGAATGGCATTACGATACAAACAAAACCAACAATAATTAACCATGCTTGAAATAATTGCATAGCAGTATTGTCTAACAAATCCATAGAAGTCCACCCAAAAAATATTAGTGAGGATCCTATTAAAATTTTAAGTATCATTTCCATAATCACTCCGCAATATGTTTAACAGATATCCAAATTGCCATCAGTCCAACTGATATAGCAAACACACTTGCAAAGTTTATTACTTCTGGAACAAATCCCATTAGTATTAAAAATAAACCTGCTAATAATTTAATTCCTTCCCTTTTCATCATCTCTCCTCAATCAACCATTCAATTTCAGAACCGTAGTCCTTTTCCTTAACTACCTCACCACCATAATAAGCATCGTCTTCGTTTATCGTTGCTTTATTATCTAAAAATGCACTGATATCATTATCATAAAGGTTTTCGATTTGGTCAATGTCTTGTTCAGACAATTCAATTTCAGTTTCATACCACACAGTTGTGACAGTATGTTCTTTTCTAATTAGTTTATAACTCATCCTTTCCTCCTTTATTCACAAACCATTCACCAATTGCCGAACAGTCTTTACATTTCTTAAACTCCATTACAAAGTCAGACATTTGAGTCAATATCATATCATTATCTTTCTCAACATCAACCCCATCAATAACATCGTTACGGATGAAAAACCTAGTCTCATCACGAGTAACGACCTCATATAAAAACTCACCAACCTTAACCATTAAGAGCAATCTCCTCTTTAAGTAACTGGTCAGGACCATCAAGTCCTTGCTTCAACCACGCAACTAGAAAGTCTTTATCTTTTTGACTAACTTTCTTTTCTGCTTTAACCTTTTTAATTGCTTTATTAATACTTTTATTATTCATAATATTCTCCTTACAAATTAAACACAAAATCGGCTGCTTTACGCAAAGCACTTAACGGAACTTTTTTCCTATTAGTAAAACTATAACCATTAAAACCAGTACCACCCATTTTGCCAAAGTCAAAGAAATACATCTTATACTGAGGAACACCTTTCGTATAATGAGTCCTTATTTTCGCATCTTTATATAATTTACCATTAATTTTTACCACAACACACTCCTATTAACTCAATCTATACTTATATTATACTCTAATTGCAGGAAAAAGGTGGAAGAATAACCACCTTTATTTTAAGGTTATTTAAGTCTTTCAAACGCAGCTTGTGCTTTATCATGGTCTTCAGCAGAAAAGGTATTAACCTTTGGTGCTATAAAATCACGATCGTCAGTTTTAAGACTAACTAGAACGAAAGCACGAAAATGCCCACCCTCTTTAAACACTGCCTTATTCTCAACCACAAATCCTGATACATCTACAGACTTAAATCCTGCTTTTGATACCAGTTCAGTTTCTTGAACACTAGTGCCCATTCCACCTGCTCCGTTGTCAGCAATAAACCTTTTCATTTCAGCACCGATTTTGCCACCTAACTTGTCACCAAGAGTGACTTTGGCATCATGTAATGCTTTATCCATCGCAAATTGCATATCGTCAGATTTACCTGTTGCAGCCGAAAAGATCTGTTCTTTAGTATCTTGCGGATGCTTTAGGAAAAACGTAGGAACGATATTTTCCTTCTTAACCTGCTTGATAGTCAATGTATCTTCTACCGAAGTCGGTTTAGTTTCAGTTGATGAACAACCTGTCATCAAAACGATAGCAAGTCCCATTGCTGTTATTAATGCTATTCTATTCATTTTATTTACCTCTCATTATAATTACCGAATTATTTCGGTTTTCAATCTATCCGTCACGACCGTGACAGTAGTTTTACACACATTATTCTCATCACAGGTTTTCACCTCGGTGGTCTTAATGTTTGTTTCTTCTTTAGGTTTCACTGGTCTTCTGTACACAGTTTCGACCTCATAATCTATTAGAGTGTCATACGTTTTATAAGTTCTAATCGGGTCTATTTGATTTACCTTCCAAATCCACTCATCAACTGTACGACCATCATGTCTGAATTCTTTATTGTAATCATTTGTCGGGTTATGTTGTTTAAGATGGAATAGTTGACTAGCAACTGATAAACCAGTTAATACATCAGCACTAGCAACAGTACTAACTAATAACAATGGTAATAAAACTTTTTTCATACATTCCCCTTTTTAACTCTTACATATACTATTATACCCTAACTGGCTCAAAAAAGCAACTAAATACCCACGTTTGTAAAAGGGTTATCTAAGTTACCAAAGTGCCTTCTTAAAGTTTTCCATGACTCTTTGTCACCTTCGTCCATTTGTTCCATAAACTGTAAGTCATCAATCTCACCATACTTAACAGTCATATCCTTTTCAAAGTCAATAGTACCATCTTCATTAAGAGGATGAACACCTTTAACATCAGCAAAAGATCCTACACTCTCTAGGTATGCATTAAATACTTCTGGTAATTTCATCTTCATCATTCATCCTCCAAATCAAATTTTTGTTCTTCCATAAATTCACCATCTTCCAAGTTAATGTCATTCCAAGCCTTATCTTCATCATAAGTGGATAACAACACTTCACCTTTCGCATTATATACTGTATATCTAATCATTATATTCTCCTATGCAATTATAAAATTAAGTGGCAAATTCCAAACATCAGGTATATAAGCCAGCACCCTACCATCTAACATCTCAATAAAAAACATAACTCAACCCCTTTTTATTCAACCAATACTTATATTATACCCTATTTTTAGACGTGCGGGTAACTATTTTCGTGTTTATACCCACGTTTATAATAAGGGATTATAGTCTATTCGACGTAGTTGAAATTCATAAACGACCTAAGAAGTCCGTCAGTATTTGAAATACCTGTATGAATATATTTGCCTGGAAAGGTTATAGCACGATTAGCAACTGATTCGATTTTAGTTCCATCTTCGAATAACGTATAACCATTATTTGAATTGATATGATATATCATTATTCTATATTCTTTTTTAGTGTCGATATCATAATGCCAACCACTAGATTTTTCTGTTTTAGTTGGGACATTCATATTCAATTTTGCACGAATTATTGAAAGTGGATCCAACTTATCCAGAATTGGACCATAAACACTATCCCAATCAGATGAAGTTTTATAATCAAAGAAAAACATATGAGTGAAGAAAGGATGTCCTATATCCGTTATGCCCAATTTCTTATCTAACTCTTTACTCACTTCTTCTAAATCGTTCTCTTTACCATACTCATATGGTATTGTGTTAAATTTGTAAAAGACTGGTATCTCTCCCTCAAAGACAGCATCATATATATTTTTATGAATATCTTCTGGTAAAAAATCATCAATTATTTCAACATTATTCATAATATTGTTCCTCAAAAGTAGTTAAATGCCATCGTCATACGGAATACATCATCAGTACAAGTAGTGTCGATGTAGGGTGTTTCAGCAGTAAAAAATATTGCTCTGTTGTCTTTAGAATATAGTTTAGTTCCGCAAGGGAGTTTGGTGTATCCATCATTAGAATTTACAAAGTATAACATACACTTATGTTTAAATGCAAATTCAACACAAGGTTCAAACTCTTCAACCTTATCATTCTTGGAAAAGAGTGTTGCTCTGATGTGTACAAAAGAAGCAGGATTAATCTTCTTAATGAACGGGTTTAGTTTATTAGCAAACTTACTAGAGAACCCATAGTTCGTATAGAAAATATGGGCAAAGTAGTGTAGATGGTCAAGTTTTTTATCATGGTTATGATACCAATCAAATTGATCGCTGAGTAAATCGTTTACAAGGTTGTTATAATCACTCAACTCTAAAAAGTTGTCTACAATCTTATATGTTGGAGTTACTTTCTCACTTACTTCGTTGCTCATCTTCCTCAACCACTTCGAGGATACCTTTATCAATCATATCATCAATAAGGAAGTTGGTAGCAAATTCTTCACCACGATTGAATCCAAATGCATATGAAAATGTAGTAGCAACTGCTACGAATATTAGAAAGATTATAAATTGTAATTCCATCATGACGACTCCTTTACAAACATTCCTTCTGGTGTCAGATAACCTTTACGATCTTTAATTTCTTCATATGCCTGCCCGATACATTCTTGTATGTCAACGCCATAGATTCTACATACACCAATTAGTGTAACGTAAATATCACCAACAGCATCCATTACTTCGTGCTTGTCATCTTTATTCAAAGCATCCATCAATTCAGTTAATTCTTCCATTGTTTTAATTGCTTGCGTCATAGGTGTACTGTTTTCAGTAATACCTCTGTCGTCAAACCATCTTTGTATATGTACATCATATGTGCTCATTTATTTCTCCAGTTTCTTTAAAAATTCTGATGTTGTCATTGCTCTTACGTTTCCTGCTCTTACACTCTTACAATGTTCAATCTTATGGTCAGGTACAACAAATATAAATGACACACCAATATGCTCATGAACGAACCACTCAAAGTATTTCATTCTATTATAGTTGTCCTCCTCAAGTGCGTGAGTTTCTGGTCCATAGTTCTTACTATCTTTATAGACATTATCTACAGAATCTTCACCATCAAGTATAAAGTCAAACCCTAGTAAATATATTAAGTTGTTTTTATGCCGAATAGCATAATCTGCAGCAACCATTCCAGCATTGGTACGTCTGCGTCCATTAGAGTTGTACTTAATACTTTCCCATCGTTCTTCTTCAGGTGGAATGATTAGGTCACCATTATCAACTCGTTCTTTATGCAACTCATTAATCATTCCACTGTCAATTGCTACTAGATAATCCCATCTATTGAAATCTCTATACAATGCATTACAACCATATAATGGTGCTTTACCTACTAATTTCTCTAAGTCAATAATATTACGACTCGGGCCATTACCAATAATGATTGCTGGTTTGATTATACTCACGTTACCATTCCTTAGTTAAGTTTGGATATGCTTCCTCTACTAACTTACGTGTTAAACCATTAAACGGTTGCTTACGTTCTTTCATTCCAATTAATACTTTAGCATCACGTGGATCGATTGACTCAAGCATCGCAATGAATAATGTTTCTCTACGACTTGGTTTTAAGTTACGTTGAGTATCAGTGTCACCTTCAACAAACATATACATCTTTCTTAACTCAGATGCTAATGCTGATTCTTGGTCAGCACCTTTAGGTAATGGTTTATATGGTGGAATTCCCTCAGGCAACAACCACTTGATACGTGGATCATAGGTATAACCCAGAATAGTCTTCATCGCAGCACTGCTGTAATGATGTAGTACTGCTATCTTGTCTTTCTTCTTCTTAGCATTGTGAACCTCTTTGAAGATTTCGTAAAATGTTTTTGTCATAATTAAAACTCCTGGATACAATCGAGCAAGTTCTTCAACTTGTTTTTAATAAAATAATTCAATAGTCCTCTGCGTTCTGGGACTTTGTAATTCTTAAACTTATCAATGATAGCAGTAGATATTGCTTCTGGTACCATTTCTAAATCAACTAACTGTTCATTCCTTTTGTAGTTTCGTAACATACCTTCATCACAAAACTCATCAGGTTTCTGTTTCAACCAAACTTCAACTTTCTTCTTAGCAATAGCAGTCTGCCTAATCTTACTAATGATAGCACTGTCCGCAGATAAGAAGTTCGGGATACCGTCACCTCTATCACCACGAATGATATGCTCCATTAGAAAGTCTTTAGGGTTGTCAATACGCAACCACTTCTTAGTGATAGGACTATATTGGTCAACGTTAGCAAACTTCTGCAACTGACCAAAGTCTTTATCACTGGATAAGATTAAGTTTCTTTCAGTAGATTCATTATTTAGTACAGTTCCAAAATGCTTTGATAGCACTCCAATGATGTCATCTGCTTCTGCTTTCTCTACTTGAATAACTTTGTAAGGGAACGTTTCAGCAATTTCATCACGAATCTTATTAAGTACACCATATACTTGATTCCAATCAACTATGCTTTTATCACGGTTCTCTTTACGATGTGCCTTGTAATAAGGGAATATGTCACGTCGCCAATAACTTCTATCATCAACACAGATAACTAAGTCACCATACTTCTTACCATATGAGTTCTTAGTCATTCTTAAACTATTCAAAATCATATGACGCATCATACCTTCATCTACATTTGTTTGAGTTTTGCCTAGATGTATCATTGTGTTTGAAATCATTACCTGACTGAAGTCGACGAAAATCAAAACTTACCTCTCTTATCGTCATCCATTTCTTTAGTCCAAACAGCACCAATGTCATTATAAATCACACCAATAGTTCTCTTAGCATATCCATCTTCATCATATGCCATAGCAAGACAATGTTGAACAACTGGTTTATCTTCATCCTCACCAAAATACATTGATACATAGTCACCATTCTCTAGATAGTATTGTAACTGACGGATATAACCTTGGATGCCACCCAACTTGGCGAGTGCTTTCTTATCACCCTTACGATGATTGTAACGTTCAGTCTTTAGCAAGTCACGTTGATGTTTAATCCAACCTTTGATACTTTGCATTGACATCTTATCACTATCGTCAAGTTCCAATACACTTGGATGAATATTCTTATACTGTGGTGGATTTGCCTTTAACCTTTTCTCTCTTGCTAATGATAATCTCTCACCTGCCGCTTTCTTTTGTTCAGCAGTCATCGGTTTACGTTTACCCATTTTCACCCTCCTTTAGTATTGCGTTTAATTGTCTGTATAACTTATTGTATCGGAATTCCCACGACTCGGCAATTCTACGTTCGGCATTGTATAGTTCTTCATAGTTCGGTTTCTTTTGAAATTTCGTTTTGATTTTCTCTTTTAAGTTTGCCCAACTGGTCATACTTTCTCCTCTTTAGTTATATTATACGTTAGATTGTGATAAATGTCAAGTTTATCTTAGGGTTCTTTCTGAATACGAAAATACCATGTTTAAGGCAAACCGTTTTTCTGATTTTAGTGGACCGACTCCACGATGTTCTGCGAATGAGTCAAATAATATTGCTTCTCCAGGGACACTGGGAATATATATTTCTTCATCACCATTTTTGATGATAGTCGCACCATCATCTGAAAAGTTATATAAAACACTTAGATGGTTTTTTGTATTACCATTATGGTCTTGTGTTCCGACACGACCGATAACATAATCTGTATGCCAAACACCACTAGATGCTGCATTATAATAATTCCAACAATATCTTCTTAGTGAGAGGTCTGAGTATTCCCATTTAGTTCTTTTCAATATTGCCTTAGACAAATACTCAGCAAAATTATTCAGTTTGAAATGATAATCGTTTTGATCAGGAGTCCTCTCGTCACAAAATGATGTTATCACACAGCCAGTATCAGAAAGCATTCTTCCTTCTGCTTCCTTTCTATAATGGGGTGTTGTGTCTGGAGCATCATCCATAGTAAACCCCCACTTCCAATTCCAGAATATTTCGTTTGTTATATAATCCCTAAAATCGTTAGATGATATATCAGAGATTATCTCATAATTATTGTCCATATCTACCTTTTAATGCATTTAAGCATGTCCGTCCACTCTGCTGCACGTAGATCCCAATTAAAGAAGTTATCTACCCAATTTTTCTGGAACATTAATTTCTTTTGTAAGTTCTCGTCACGATGCTCAATAATTGCTTGAAATAAATGATTAGCAAATACGTTTGCGTGTTCACCCATATCTTCATTGAATTGATACATACGAGCAAAGTTACCAGTCGTTTCTGGTAGTGCTGCGAAGTTAGGACATACTACCTCACAACCTGCACTCATTGCTTCAATCGCACTGATACAACTTGTTTCTGGCCAAACACTTGGGTATGCGAATATGTGTGCTTCTTGTAACGCACTACGAACAACATCATTTGGTTGGAATCCGTGATATGTCATATTAGGATGTTGTCTAATTTCTTCAAACAAATCTTCATACGGTTTATCACGTTCTTTCCAACCATATGCTTCGAATGACGAATACACGTCTAAGTGAATTTTATCACCCATCTCTTCAGCAATTGCTTTAACTGCTGCAACTACGAGGTTTAATCCTCTATGTGGAGTAGTGTGGTAGATAATACGAATAACATCTTCATCCTTTTCTTTATACTCGATTGGGTCGATTGCATTTCGTAATACGATTGCATTTTGGTATGGAACACCCAATGCTAAGTTATACGTTGCCAGTTGATAATTAGACACAAATACAAGTTTAGCAAACCTATCTCTGCTCTCTTGTTCTTTGAGATGTTGTACTTCCGGATCGTCCCACGTATCGTGTAACCATAACACGTTAGGTTTATCCTTATCAGTCCAACTTACTCTTGACTTGATAATATAAAACTCATCAAGTAAATCATTATCTACTCTTTCGTATAATGCTTTATTCATTAACTCAGTTCCACCCATAGCACCATCATACGTGCCATCTTTACTTGGACCAAGTTCTACTGTTTCAGTATCATCAATAATATTTAATGCCATATTATGCTACTTCGAATGACTTAACGGTGTTGAGTTTGAATGATCTCCAACCTTTCTTCTCTAAATCCCATACAGTTATTAGTTCTGGATGAGGATTTGTTTCATATTCAACTGAGTCGTCATCTACAACGTTAGCACGTTTTGGTAAGAACTTCTCAAGCAACGTACATTCCATAGTGCGTTCAGTTCCGTCTTTCTTTTCAAACACAACTGTTGCTGTAAATGACCTCAACAAATCTGACATCGCATTCTTTTCAAATTTGCATCTACCTTCGTCTACTCGTTCTTTACGAATTTGTAATGTGCCTTTCAATTCTTTTATATTAGGTGTTTCACCTTCATACTCTTCAATACAACCACAACAAATCTTATGAGGACCATCCCCTTCTTTCAATTGTTCTTGTAACTCGCAAGTCCTACTACCACAAAATTCGTAGCAACCTTTTTCTTCATTAAATTTGTAATTCTTTTTCATCATATTCCTCGTATTGCATTATATTATATTATACCCCTATTTAGACAAGAAGTAAAGTTTAAATACAAAAACCTTGTTCACGTAATCGTTTCTTCCAAGGTCCACCTTTCTTCTGTTCAGAGTATTGTTTAAATACTATACTAGCAGTTTCCCTATCATTAATAAGAGTTAGTGCTTCGATGATTTTTAAAATTTGTTTTTCTTTTAAGCAGTGTATATTCATAATATTTTAATTCCTAGAGCATAATTTTCTGCAGCATCCTCAACATATCTTAATGACTTGTCAGGAAACTTTTCTGAATCAAAAATTTGACCATCCTCAGCAAAGTAAATAATGAAGTATTCTTTCGTTTTTGGGTTCTGTCTTACTTGAGCAGAACCATCATTTGGTTTATAGTATTCTGATATCAACATTACATCCCACCCATCAAATATTTTATGATTGCATCGTGGATATCTGGGTCTCCCCAAAACATAATAGTCAATACCATTATCATTACGAAAAACATACTCGCTCCAGTGTCTTCTACTTTATCTTTCATAAAATCCTTTCTCCTTTCCATAGTTTCTTAAAAAATCGTTGTGGTCGTCACTATTACGTTTTTCATTAGCATTAGTTTTAACCTTACCGCATAGAGATTCATATCTACCTTTGATGATAGTCAATTCAGTTTCCAAATCAATGATCCTCATTTCAAGTTCACCAACCTCTAACTTATGTTTTGTTTCTAACTCATCAAAATGTTGTCCTAAAGCTCCCATACCTTTCTCCTATATAATATCTGCTTGTGTTTTATCAAGTCTAAGTTCTACAAAGATTGGTAAGAACAATGACTTCGTATTCTTATTCTTATCTTGTATAACTTCGTTGTACTTAACCGTTATAATCTTCCCTACGATATCTTCGGGTAGCATTTTTCTGTCTTCATCATTGAAACCTGACCCAACACCAACCTCGACACCACCATCAGCAGTAATACAAGTGACGCTTCCCATCAGACCAGCAATCTTACCAGTTCCGAAATTCCACCCAGTTACTAATAGGTCTGCTTCAAGTTCTACTTTCATTTTGACTTGGTGCTTACTACGTTTATCTTCCCAGATTGAATCAGTGTTCTTAACGATTACACCCTCTTGATCATCTGCTAATGCTTCTTGGAATATCATTCTAACCATATCCATATCATTAGCATAGAAGTCATCAACTATATCTATTTTATCATCACGGTCAATAAGGTATAATGACCTCATTCTTTCATCATATGGGATGTCACATTTACCTGTTTTAAAGTCTTCAAGTGGAATAAGATCCCAAGCAGTCATACGTACACGTGATGCTTCTTCTTTACTTATAGTTCCCTTAACTGCTTTGTTTAGAATTCCATTGCCAGTTTTCCTGTCAAGAATAGCACCATCGGCATCTAGGACGACTAACTCACCATCAATAACAGCATTGACGATATTAAAGGTTTCATCAAACAGTCCGTGTAGGTCAATCTGTTTACCATTACGACTTCTCGCTTCAATCTTACCGTTGCCATCAATAATGATATTCGCACGCATGCCATCCATTTTAGTCTGAACAATAGCAGGGAATTTGATGTTCTTAAAGTTCTTCTCATTCATAGAAGATGCTAACATACAAGGATACGTTTCAATAAATCCTTTACCAAATACTTTATTTACAGTTGATTTATGAATACCACACTTCAAGTCTTTAGCAATGATACGTTCAACAACCTCAGCATCATTTGCTGGAATATACTTTAGGATATTAGTCAGGTGTTTGATACCAGCATTACCAGTAACCGTTCTTGATGATAAAACTTTTAACTTTTCTAATGCCCAATCAAGTGTAAATAAATTACAATCATTTACCGTTTCATACTCAGGGATCTTCCTAATATGATATTGTGTATATGGGTCAAGTGCTGCAATGATAACGTTCTTAAACAATTCATTATCCTTGTTCTTCTCGACTACATCAATTTTGAATAGTCTACCATTATCACTGGCACATTCGTTTAATATACTTAAACAGTCCATTCTGTAAATGCCTTTGGGTTTGTAAATTTATAAGTTTCACCTAAGCAAGCTGCATTAATGTGAGTTGTGACTTCACCGTAACCATCAAGCACACCTTGACCAGTATGAATATGCCCACAGATATGTACCTTCGGGTTATTGGCATCAATCCAATTGTGCAATCCCTTAGAACCAAGTCT
>ENA-OREN01003658-OREN01003658.1-marine-metagenome-genome-assembly--contig:-NODE-3658-length-14131-cov-4.020065_pt1 | contig 14131 bp, 11 predicted proteins | sample MGYA00248624_ERZ508555 | MGnify/ENA primary metagenome ERZ508555 (study PRJEB26222, sample SAMN06267773) | marine metagenome | isolation source: Saanich Inlet, British Columbia, Canada | place...
TAGAAAGCGAGCCTACCGAAGCATAATCAATGTCTTTAGGAATTATTAACTTACTATCTTTTCTATATGTATCTATATCATTTCTTTGGCGCGTAATATAAATAGCATATTGTGCTTCTATTTCTATTTGTGCTGCAATAGCAAGCTCAATGCTTTTTAAGCTAGGCCAAATCTCCTTTATTTTTATAAAATCAATGTCTGGAAAGGCAAGCAGATCTATCGCCGTCCTTCTAATTCCATCTTTTCTTATATTTAATCCTGCTTTTATGCCCTGATCAGGAGTAATATTTAGTTTTTTTAAAGAAGCATAAGCCTTCACTAACTTATTTTTCTTAGCTTTATAATGATGCCATCTCTTATCTGAAATAACTCCTATTTTCCTGCCTATCTCAGTTAATCTTTGGTCTGCATTATCTGTCCTTAGCCATAAACGGTATTCCGCTCTAGACGTAAACATCCTATAAGGCTCCGGAGCACCTCTTGTAATAAGGTCATCTATCATTACTCCAAGATATGCGTCTGCTCTATCTAAAACGAGACAAGGCTGACCCAAAACTTTTTGAGCTGCATTTATTCCGGCTATTATACCTTGTCCAGCAGCCTCTTCATAACCTGTGGTGCCATTTATTTGTCCAGCCAAAAATAAGCCTGAAACTTTATTTAATTCTAATGAAGAAGAGCACTCTCTGGGGTCTACAAAATCATAAGCTATCGCATAGCCATGCCTTAATATCTTTGCACTTTCTAAGCCTGGTATTAATTTAATAATTTGCTCTTGAACATCTTCTGGCAAAGACGTGGAAATCCCATTAGGATAAACAGTGTTGTCATCAAGACCCTCCGGCTCTAAAAAAATTTGGTGCCTCTCTCTATCTGAAAACCTCATTACTTTATCTTCTATTGACGGACAATATCTTGGCCCTTTAGCGTCTAACTGGCCAGAATACATTGCAGATTTGTTAATATTTTTCCTAATTAAGCTATGAATCTCAGAGCTTGTCCAAGTAATATGACAATCAACCTGTTTGTTTTTCACCTTATTATTATATGTAGAAAACATCTCTGGAACTACATCTCCTATTTGCTTTTCGAGAACATCCCATTTAATTGTATTTTTGTCTAATCGCGGAGGAGTCCCAGTCTTTAATCTGCCCATCCTTAAATTAAAAGAACGCAAATCATTTGCTAAACTAATAGAAGGGGGCTCATCAACCCTGCCTGCTGATATAGTTTTTTCTCCCAAATGTATCATTCCATTTAAAAAAGTGCCTGTAGTTAATATCACAGCTCTTGCAAACAATGATTCCCCAGTTTCTAACTTTACACCCTTAACGCTGCCATCTTTATCCCTTAAAAAACACCCTACAGTTCCTCCTAGAACGACCAGTCCTTTCTGACTGGCTATGGCCTTCTGCATAGCTTTTCGGTATAATTTTCTATCTGCTTGACATCTAGGGCCCCTGACTGCAGCCCCCCTACTTCTGTTCAGCAGCCTAAATTGTATACCAGCCTCATCTGCTACTAAACCCATCAAACCATCTAATGCGTCTATTTCTCTAACTAGGTGCCCCTTGCCAATCCCTCCTATTGCTGGATTACATGACATTTCCCCAATTTTGCCGGGGTCTTGGGTTATTAATAAAGTTTGGACACCCATTCTCGCCGATGCTGCCGCTGCCTCGCAGCCTGCATGCCCGCCTCCTATAACAATTACTTCTGTGTCCTTTATATTTTCTATCTTCATAACCATATTACTACTACACTTTTAATGATGTTTCACGTGAAACATTTTATTTTCCAATACAAAACCCTGAAAAAAGCTCATCTAAAACATCCTCTATATCCACTATACCTATTATTCTTCCTAAAGACACCGATGCTGCTCTAACAAAGTCTGCCGCTATTTCTATTCTTTCTTTTTTTAGTTCTTTTTCGGCTGATTCTAAACTAAACTTGGTTTCTCTTAAATGTGCAATATGCCTTAATCTATTAGGTCCAATTGACATGTCTGATAAAAAAACAAGTTTTTTTGCCTCTTGTCCTAAAACCTTCAGCAGCCCTTCTATTCCATACTTTGTTTTACAAGATAGGGGTAGCTCCTCTGGGAAAAGCGTTTCTTTGCCTTTTATTAGATCTATTTTGTTAACTATTTTCACAACCTTTGATGTTTTTTCAATATTATAAGTTGATAAATCTAGGCTTTTTTTCTCTGGCTCCCTAATAGAAACAATTATATCTGCTGCTTTGGTCGCCTTCTCTGTTCTTTGTACCCCTTCTTCTTCAATAGAATTATCTGTTTTTCTAATTCCTGCTGTATCAAATATAGTTACAGGGATGCCTTCCAAATTTAGCCTTGCTTCTATTATGTCTCTAGTAGTTCCTGCCTCTGGAGACACTATAGCTCTTTCTTCTTTTAATAAAATGTTTATAAGGCTAGACTTTCCAGCGTTTGGCGCACCAATCAACACTATTTTTAATCCTGTTCTTAATTTTACTCCTGAAACACCTTTTTCAAGGTCCGCATCAATGTCTTTTATCAAGGCAGATAAATCTTTAGAAAGGTTTAGGCTTTCTGTCTCTTTATTAACATCCTCTTCATCTGAAAAATCTAATATCGCCTCTATTTCTGCTCTCGTTCTTATTAGTTTTTTTCTCCATTCTCCATATTTAGCAGATAGCTCACCGCTTAGCTGCCTTAAAGATTGTTTTCTTTGCTCCTTTGTCTCTGAGGCAATAAGGTCGGAAAGCGCCTCAACTTCTATAAGGTCCATCTTCCCATTGTTTAAAGACCTTCTAGTAAACTCCCCTGGTTCTGCTGGCCTTACGTCATTTATTGCTGCTAGGGATAAATATAAGCCTTCAACTACGGAAACTGACCCGTGTACATGAAATTCTGCAAGGTCTTCGCCTGTTATACTCTCTGTTTTTGGAAAAAAACAAACTAGCGCAATATCTATAATTTCTTGTTCCACGGTTATTATTTCTTTTAGCACTAATTTTCTTGGTTTTGGGACCTGGTTCACTAGAAGCTTTAGAACCTTTTGCGTAGAAGGCCCGCTTACTCTTACTACAGCTATGGCCGAAGGCAATGATCCAGTAGAAAGAGCATATATAGTTTGATAATTAGCCATAATTATTCTTTCGTTAACTATTATTGTGTTTCACGTGAAACATATATACTTAATCTATTCTAATGGATATAATAAAACATATAAATAAATTTATAGGGGGTCATTATGCCATCTGGATACGTAGATATTAAGTCTTCTGACGATAAAGGGTCTTTTAAAGCTTACTTTACTTCGCGCCCTTATGTTTCTGATTTACCACGTCCACCAGGACTTGTTATTGTTCAAGAAATATTTGGATTGAGTCCTTTTCTTAAGGAAATGGCAAACCGCTATGCTGCGCATGGTTTTGCCGTAATTGTGCCAGACTTATTCTGGAGACAAGAAGATCCGCTTACTGAGCTTCCTGATCAGTCTGAAATAGCTACTCAAAAAGCATTCGAGCTTTATAAAGGTTTTGATGTTGAAAAAGGAGTAGATGATATTGCAGCTTCTCTTAGGTGGTTAAGAGAAAATGGAAATGTCTCTGGAAAGCTTGGAGTCATTGGTTATTGTTTAGGAGGCCTTCTTGCTTTTAAATCAGGTTGTCAATTAGATATTGATGTCTCTGTTAGTTATTATGGGGTAGGCATAGAAAAAGCTCTTGAAAACAAACAAATGATAAGGAAGCCTATGATGCTTCACTTAGCAGGAGAAGACGATTTTGTTCCTTCGGATACGCAAAAGATTCTAGAGAAAGAATTTGAAGAAAGTCCTTTTGTAACAATTAACAAGTATGTAGGCGCTGATCATGGGTTTGCAAGAACTGGAGGAGCTAATTATGACCGAGCAGCGGCAGAAGTTAGCGACTCTAGGACATTAGCCTTATTAAAAAAATCTTTAACATTAAAAAGCTAAGTTAGCATTATTAAACTGCATAAAGAGTTAGGAAAAAAATATGATTACAAATGCAATAAGAGTTCATAAACAAGGAGGCCCAGAAGAAATGAAATGGGAACAGGTGGAACTTCCAAATGTAAAAGAAGGTGAGGTTCTCATTAAGCATACCGCTATAGGCCTTAATTATATAGATACATATCATAGGTCTGGCTTGTATCCTATGCCTGTGCCCTTAACCCTTGGTATTGAAGGGGCAGGAATTGTTGAAGAGGTTGGTGAAAATGTTAGTGGCCTTAAGGTTGGTGATAGAGTTGCTTATGCATCTCCTCCTACAGGAAGTTATGCTGAGGCAAAGGTAATGCCAGCTAATCGTCTTGTAAAAATACCGGACAATATATCAGATGAAATTGCTGCTGCAATTATGCTAAAAGGAATGACCGTTGAGTATTTAATCAGAAGAACTTATAATGTCAAAGCAGGACAAACAGTGCTTTTTCATGCGGCGGCGGGTGGTGTTGGTTTGATAGCTTGTCAGTGGCTTAAAGCAATTGGTGCGACTACTATAGGTACAGTGGGTTCAGAAGAAAAGGCTGTTCTGGCGCAGGCTAATGGTTGTGACCATACTATATTATATAGAGAGGAAAGTTTTGTTGATAAAGTAAAAGAAATTACTAATGGAGAAGGAGTGCCTGTAGTATATGATGGCATAGGTAAAGACACTGCTCTTCCGGGATTAGACTGCCTGTCTCCTTTAGGACTAATGGTAGTATTCGGTAACGCATCAGGAAATGCTCCAGCTATAGATACAGGAATGTTGGCATCAAAAGGAAGTCTTTTTCTTACAAGGCCGACTCTTATGACTTATAATGCTAAAAGGGAGGATCTCGTGGATAGTGCACAACAACTTTTTAATATGGTTAGTAGTGGAAAAATTAATATTAGTATTAATGCAAGGTATGCTTTGAAAGATGCAGCCCAGGCACACAAAGACCTGGAAAGCAGAAAAACTACAGGGTCTACCTTACTTATACCTTAAAAAATTGTCTGTAAAAGAAGAGGGCTATTTGGTTTTCTTGCTTATATTTTTCTTTTTTTTCTTATGTAATTGTCTTTTGAAAGAAATGTTTAAACTGATGAAAGTGCCACTTAGGGCTAAAAAGATTACGGCTAAGCTAGAAACTGTAAAAATTGTCATAACAATTCTTCCAAAAAACCTTCCATTATGGATATCCGTTATAAACCGTAATAATTGTATGCCTGGCCCTTGTACATAGTTTAAATAAAGCTCTGCTGTCTCTCTATCAGCATTAATTAAAAATAATTCTTCTAAGGGGGTTTTTGGGTTTTGCATTTGAACAAAATTGAAGTCATTATTTAAATAATAAATAATGCTTTTATCATCTATAAAATTAATTAATTTCTCGCGATTGAGGGCCATTGTTTTGAAAACAAAAGGGAAGGGTATTTTTTTAATAATTTTTGGCTCGTATTCTTCATTATTAATAATTAACAGGTTTTTATAAGAGCTAATAAAAATCTGTTTTTTGTATTTTGCAATATTTAAAATCTTTTCTAAGCCTGTATCTATTACATAGTCATCAATTATCACCTTCTTAGAGACTATGCCTACATTGCTATAACTTTTATTATGCAAGACATCTGTTGTCTGATACATATGATAAAGGGACAAAACATAGTTGTTGGTAAGAAAAGTGTTCTGTAATTTAAAAGTGCCAGGATACATAAGGATTATTCCAGTAATAGCTAAATGAATAACTATCAAAGCCACACTTAAACCAACAATTTTATGAATTTTTTTTAACATCTGCCAAAAATTAAGGGCATTTAATATCAGGGACTAAATAATGCATGGCTAAAGCTAAGCTAGCCATTATTCTCATGCTATTTACCGATAATGTTGCTCCTGATATTCCGTCTATGCCTTTATCCAATTTATACTTATTACTCATGCTTATACCCTTAAATTGGTCTCTAAAACTAGGGTACTTAACTTCCCACCCATGTGACTCACGATATACTAATACATGAATTGAAACAATCTTACAATTCTCAATAATAAAACCTGCTGTAATTTGTTTAACTTTGCCTATACGGTTTAATATCCAAGCTGTTCTCTGGCCATCTATCAAATATCTCATAAGAACTTTTTTGTATTTGCTGCCCATTATTTTTTGCGCCGTGTTTTTAACCTCATCTTTAAATCTTAAGCTCTTTTTTTTAGCCTCCTTATCTCCAAAGGCTTTTTCTAAAAACTGCTCTTTGCTTAAAAGAGCATCAGCAGCAGAAATTTTATAAGAGGCCATAATAAAAAAAAGAGATAAAACAGATAACATTAAAAATCTATATGTCACTGATTAATCCCTTCCTGTTTTATTGAAGGATTCTTTTTATAACTCTAGAATTGATAACCCATTCCTAGATTAAATCCTTGTACAGCATCTGAGCCATATACTTTTTTTCTTTCCCAATCTGCTTTTACCACAGCATTATCAGTAAGCCAATAATTTATGCCAAAATCAGTCTGAGTTGTTTTATTTGAAGTGTTTGTTCCAGATTTAGTACCTGCTTTATCATCACGGTTTCCTCTTCTGACAAACATTCCCATAGTTTGGCCATATTCAGCATCAAGTTCCCAACGATAGCTGCCTTCAACATAGTAACCAAATTGTTTATCAAATCCTTTTGCTAAACAAGTATTAGTTGCGTCTACAGCAGTTGAAGGACAATCTAGATCCCAAACACCATAGAAAGCTCTAGCCCCAAGTCCTAGTCTTGGCATATAGTTTGCGTGAACCGCATGCATTATACCCGTAACTTGACCAGCGCCTGATTGGTCTGCACTCATGTCTGGCTCGAAGTCCCAAGAATATCCAAGCTCTAGACCTGGGTAAGCTCCAGAATATCTAATTGCTCCAGAATATGCCGGTACATTCATTGTAGCAGAGCTAACCTTATCTCTACCACTTCGGATGTCTCCGCCATTATGAGTCAAAGAAGAATGCATGCCCGCTATGATTGTAAGGTCATAATCAGGAATAATGTGCTTAAGTTGTACACCACCTTCCCAACGAGTATTTGCACAAATTTCTTTTTCTACTTCATTTCTTTCTACGCCATAAAAAGTATTTGGTTCATGGATTTCATTTGTAATACCACATGGAATTAAGAACACGCCATATTTAGCTGAAGTTGTGTCAAGGCCAAATTGTTTCCAATTATGTTCTAAATAAGCTTGTTCTAGCTCCACTTCACCATTCTTACCTTCGCCTGCGATGCTATGTTCTAATTCAAACTCAGAATTGAATGTTATAATATCATTAAATTCATGGTTCACAAATAGTACATATCTATGAAAATCAATTGTGCCCGATCCTGCGTTATTTTCATAGTGCAGTTCACCATAACCTCCTATAGAAGTTTTGGTCCACCAACCCATTGTGCCGCTTTCTTCCGCTGCAGTAACTGCAGCATCTGCAATCTCAGCTGTTTCATCAGATTTTTTTTCTACAGCATCAATTCTCGCTTGTAGATCTTTCATCATTTCTTTTAAATCATTTACTTCATCTGCACTTACATTAAACGTAAATAAAGCAGTAACCATAAAAATAAATATTTTAAAATATTTGCTCAAAACTTATCTCCATAATTAAATTAAGCTTTTTACTATTACTTTCAACCATCCCAAATAACCTGTCTTCTACACTGTAATGAGAATGAGAATCAGTATTAGTTGCATAATATAAATAGTGCGAACGATTCTCATTGTCAAAGCATAATACCTAATATTATACATTTTTTAATGCTGTTGCATAAATACCACAAATTAAAAAAAGAAATTAAATGTGTTTTTTTGATTTAAAATTACATTGACAATGAGAATTAGTCTCATATATAGCTATAGTGTGTTTAATTTAATTATGCGTATCAGGGTCTTTTAAAAATGCTTAGTTTTAAATTTTTAGTCTTATTTAAAGTAGTTATAATAATTTTTTTTTCTGTTTTTAAAACAGCTATTGCTAATAATGATAAAATAACTGCTCTCGCTGAAAGCTATGCTAATCTTGTTCATCATTATTATAATGAAGTCGCTCTAAAAACTTTAAGTTTAGACAAAGCTATAATTTTATTTTTAGAAAATCCAAATGAAGCCACTTTAAAGGTGGCAAAAACAAATTGGATCGCTGCAAGAAAGGTTTATGGAATTACAGAAGCATTCCGCTTTTATGGTGGGCCAATAGATGGAATAAACGAATATGGTGAAGAAGGGCCAGAAGGTCTAATTAATGCTTGGCCATTAAATGAAGCATATATAGATTATGTTAATGGAAATCCAGACTCAGGAATAATAAACAATTTATCATATACGGTAGATGGAAAATCAATTATTGCTTCTAATATGTCAGAGGATGATGCAGATGTTTCAACAGGGTGGCATGCTATAGAGTTTTTATTATGGGGACAAGACAGCTCATTAGAAACTACAGGAACCAGAAAAGCACAAGATTATCTTCCTGGTGACCCTTTTAAAGAAAGAAGGCGCACGTACCTTAAAGAAGTGAGCTCTTTACTTTTAGAACACATTAATTGGCTCAACGCGCAATGGTCTAATACTGGCCAAGGAAGAATAGCTTTTCTAGAAAATACTGATCCTGGAGGGGCAATATTAACGGGTATTGCTACGCTTGCCGGTTTTGAATTATCTTCAGAAAGAATTGCTACAGCCCTCGACTCTGGAGATCCAGAAGATGAGCATTCATGTTTTAGTGATCAAACCCATCAAGACATTAGAGCAAATTTTAACGGTATTAAAAATGTATATTTAGGAATTGGTCTTAATTCCACAAAATTTAATCCTTCTATCTCTGATTTTGTTAAAGAAAAGAATATTGATTTAGATAAAAACATAATTAAACTGTTTGAAAAAACCTCTACTTCCATAAATAATATTACAGTTCCCTTTGACAAAATGCTTACAGAGCCTAAAGATGGTAAAGGCAGAATGGCTGCAGAAGAAACTGTAAGTAATTTATTGATTATTGCAGAAAAAATTAAACTAGCGGGAAATGACTTAAATTGGGAAGTAGTTATCGCCGAATAAATGGATCTGTATTAATATTTTTACTTTTACTACTAATATTACTATTTATTTCTAACAATAATACAAGCAGCCAAGAATATAGCCCTATAATGGATGCTGAGATATCAGTTAATAAAGAGACAAGAGAGTCTTTTGCATCGCCCATACCAGCATTAAGCCTATCTAAAATGAGACAATTTACAGGGGGAAGGCATCTTTTCCGTCGTTCTTGGACACCCGCCCCTAGTTCTGTAAAAAGCTTAGATGGTTTAGGGCCGGTTTTTAATCGTGTAAGCTGTTCGGGCTGTCATGTAAAAGATGGCAGAGGAAGGCCTCCCAAAGATGGTGCTAAATTTAGATCTATGGTTATTAAACTTAGCCTTAATAAAGATAATAGCATATTACCTGACCCAAATTATGGCTTTCAACTCAATGATAAATCCATATTAGGGGTGCCTTACGAAGGTAAGGCCAAAATACAATTCTCTAACATGGCTGTTTACTTTGACGACAAAAGTAAAGCTGAACTAGCAGTACCAAGCTATACATTTCATTCACTTTCCTTTGGCCCATTTAACCCTAAAACAAAATATTCAGGCCGTGTAGCACCTGCTGTTTTTGGTTTAGGCTTGATTGAAGCAATAAAAGAAGAGGACATCATTAAGAATGAAGACACTTTAGATATAGACAATGATAACATTACAGGCAGAGCCAATTATATAATGGATGTGCCTTCTAAAAAAACTATATTAGGAAGATTTGGGTGGAAAGGAACCAGAGGAACACTGTTACACCAGATAACTGGAGCAGCTTTTGAAGATATGGGCCTAACTTCTTCGTTCTTCCCTAAGCAAAACTGTACTAATATACAAAAAATATGCTCAGAGCAAATTGATGGAGGGATACAGGAAATATCAGAAAAACAAATTAATATGTTGCAACTATATATGCAAACACTCGCTGTTCCCAGGCAAAGAAATGCAGACAATAAAGATGTTATTCAAGGTAATAAATTATTTAAAAATATTGGATGTGAAAAGTGTCATATATCAACCTACAAAACCGGGAAGCATAAAACTCACATAGAGCTTAGCAATAGAGTTATAAAGCCCTATAGTGATTTCTTATTACATGATATGGGCCCTGGTTTAGACGATGGAGTTAAAGAAGGTGACGCCAAAAGTTATGAATGGAAAACTCCGCCATTATGGGGCATAGGTCTTGTAGAAGTTGTAAATAAACATACCAGGTTTCTTCATGATGGAAGGGCCCGATCCATTGAAGAAGCCATACTATGGCATGAAGGGGAAAGCCTTTCTTCAAAGAAAAAATATCTCTCTTTAAATGCAAAAGAAAGAAGTAAAGTTTTAAAGTTCCTTAATTCCTTATAAACTATTGATTCATACTATCAAAAAATTCATCATTATTCTTACTGCTTTTTAATTTATCGACTAAAAACTCCATAGCATCGCTCATGCCCATAGGACTAAGTATTCTACGCAGCATCCACATTTTAGATAGGTGCCCTTTATCAACTAAAAGTTCTTCTTTTCTTGTGCCAGATTTAGCAATATCTATTGCAGGGAAAGTTCTTTTATCTGCTAGTTTACGGTCAAGTACTATTTCCGAATTACCAGTGCCTTTAAACTCCTCAAAAATAACTTCGTCCATTCTAGAGCCTGTTTCTATTAAAGCAGAGGCTATAATAGTTAAAGAACCACCGAACTCTATATTTCTCGCCGCCCCAAAAAATATTTTTGGTTTTTGTAAAGCGTTGGCATCTACACCCCCCGTCAAAACTTTTCCTGAAGAGGGAACAACTGTATTATAGGCCCGACCTAACCTAGTTATAGAATCCAAAAGTATTACCACATCTCTTCCATGCTCTACCAGTCTTTTAGCTTTTGCAATAACCATTTCTGCTACTTGTACATGCCTTGTAGCAGGCTCATCAAAGGTAGAAGAAATAACTTCTCCCTTTACTGATCGCTGCATATCTGTAACTTCCTCTGGCCTTTCATCTATTAGCAATACTAATAAATAAATTTCTGGATGGTTTTTTTCTATAGAATTAGCAATATTTTGTAATAAGACCGTTTTACCAGTTCTTGGAGGCGCAACTATTAAGCCTCTCTGTCCTTTTCCTAAAGGGCTAACTAGCTCAATAACTCTGCAAGAATTATCTTTAGCTTTATCTGGTGCATCTGTTTCTATTTCTAATTTTATTCTTTCTTCCGGATATAACGGTGTTAAATTTTCAAAGCGTACTTTATGTCGTCCTTTATCCGGTGAATCAAAATTAATTTTATCAATTTGCAGTAAAGCAAAATACCTTTCGCCGTCCTTTGGTTGTCGGATCTGGCCTTCTATAGTATCTCCTGTGCGCAACCCAAACTTTCTTACTTGTGAAGGAGAAACATATATGTCGTCAGGACCAGGCAAATAATTACTTTCCGGCGCTCTTAAAAAACCAAAACCGTCAGGAAGAATTTCAATAACCCCATCTCCATTAATGACTTCACCTTTATCCGCTAGAATTTTTAATATAGAAAACATTAAATCTTGTTTTCTTCTATTAGACGCATTTTCAACACCTTTTTCTTCTGCAAAAAGTATAAGGTCTGCTGGGGACATTTGTTTTAGTTCTTTGAGGTGCATTATTAATCCTATTTATTATATTTATTTAAAATGATTATATATGATTTGCTGCTTTAGAGAAAAAGATTAAGGGCTACATTATGCCTTGTAGGGTCATAATATTATTAATTATTAATAAATGTCAAAATATAAATTAATTAAACGGTTGGACAACAATAAGAATCACAATTGCAATCATTAAAACAGTAGGCCCCTCATTTAAGTACCTGAAGTACCTTTGACTAAAAATAGAATTGTTTTTCTGTAGTTTTTTTCTACAGTAAGAAAAGTATCCGTGAAAACCAGACATTATTAAAACCAAGATAATTTTAAAAATAAACCATATATTCGTGGCATCTACAAGAGACAAAGGATGAAAAACAAGAACAAGGCCCAAAAGCCACGTTAATATCATAGAGGGATTCATAATAAACCTTAATAGCCTCTTCTCCATAAGAATAAAATTATTATTAACCTCTTCAGAGTTCTGTATATTAGCGTGATAAACAAAAAGACGAGGAAGATAGAGCATTCCTGCCATCCAAGAAATAACAGCAATTATATGAAAAGCTTTAATGTATAGGTAAAAAGTCATTTATTTTCCCATAAAGTGTTGTAAAAACATTCTTTAAATTTACTCTCACATATCTTTTTATTTACTATTAAATTGTTACTGTTTGTTAAAATTAGATCATACAAACTATTAATAAAATCTTTATTTATGCCTAAAGCTGGAACCCTATAATACCTTTTACAGCCATTTATTTCAGCAATTTCTTTATATTCTATGTCTAACTCCACCAAAGTTTCAGAATGCTCGCTTACAAAAGCAATAGGAATTAAAACTATTGTCTTCTTATCTCTAGCAGCTTTTATAATTTCGTTTTCTGTAGAAGGCCCTATCCATTTTAAAGGGCCAACTTTGCTTTGATAGCAAATTGTATAAGTAATTTCCTTTTCATTTATATTTTCTATAATTTTATTTACTGTTTTTTCAACTTGGTTTTGGTAAGGATCTCCCTTATTAATAATTTTTTCAGGCAAACCATGTGCACTAAATAAAAGTTTAATGTTTTGTTTTTGATCTTTATTATTTTTTATCTTATTTAAAGTATTTTTTATGCTTTTTGTATGTGCTAAAATAAAATTTTCTTCTGTCGGATAACAACATATTATCTTAGTAGGGATCTGGTATTTATTTTTAAGGGCCGCATCCCTCCAAGAAACCAGTGATGACCCTGAAGTAGTAGTTGAAAATTGAGGATAAAGAGGCAAAAGAATTACTTCTTGAGGGCCCCAATTAATTACTTCTTTTATTGTTTCATTTACGAAAGGCTGCCAATATCTCATAGAAATAAAAATTTTATATATGTTTTCTTCACCCTTTAATTTTTTTTCTAAAGTCTCTGCTTGATTTATGGTTTGTTCTAAAATAGGAGATTTTCCTCCCATAAAGGAATAAATTTCTTGTGCTGTTTTTTCTCTTCTTTTTGAAATTAGCTTAGCTAAAAAATATCTTATTACAGAGGGCGCTCCTATTATAGCAGGGTCATTAAATAAATTAAAAAGGAAAGGTTTAACAGATGATAATTGATCAGGTCCGCCTAAATTAAAAAGTACTACTGCTATTTTTTTTTTCATTTTTTCTTACTTTTTATTGTTTTTATTAACAATTCTACATTTTCTATTGGAGTCTCTTTTATAATGCCGTGCCCTAAATTAAAAATATGATTAATAGACGAAAAAGAATCTAAAATATGATTAATTTTAGTTATCATCTTTTGCCCTCCTTCTAATAAAATTTCTGGGCCTAAATTACCTTGTAGACATAAACTACGATTGTTCTTCATTTTTAGATTAGTAATTAACCATTTAATATCTGTATATTGGTCTATTGATATACAATCTACATCTATGTTTTTTCCATATTCTAAATATTCCCTATTTGCATTTCTAGGAAAGCCAATAATTTTAATATTTGGATGTTTCTCTCTAATTGTTTTTATAATATTAGTAATAGGGTCAATACAAAAGAGTTTAAATTTATTCTCATCTAGTGCTATTTTAGCATGAGATTCAAATATTTGTATAACTTCAGCTCCTGCTTCTATTTGTTTTATTAAGTGGTTTGCAATAAATTTTTCAAGCTTATTAAGTAATAATAAAAACAATTTTTCATCTTTATTAAAAAAAGAAATACATTTAGAAAAATTTAAACTTCCCTTACTCTCAATCATATAAGCAGCAATCGTAAAAGGTGCTCCTGCAAAACCTATTAAACTTTTATCAAAAGATAAATTGTTTTTAACAATATTTAAAGCTTCGTATACTGGTTCTAAATATTCAAAATTAGTAATTTCTAATTCTAATATTTCTTTTTTATTTTTAATAGGTTTTAATCTAGGCCCTTCGTTCTCTACAAACTTTAAATCTCTATTACATGCCATAG
>ENA-OREN01003661-OREN01003661.1-marine-metagenome-genome-assembly--contig:-NODE-3661-length-14120-cov-17.520259_pt1 | contig 14120 bp, 13 predicted proteins | sample MGYA00248624_ERZ508555 | MGnify/ENA primary metagenome ERZ508555 (study PRJEB26222, sample SAMN06267773) | marine metagenome | isolation source: Saanich Inlet, British Columbia, Canada | place...
CATGGCCACGCGGGGCGTGCCCTCACTTTTCAATGAAATGCTTCCAAAACGCGGTGCGTTTCGGGTATTTTATTGGCTTAACATCTCCCTTAGCCAATGGGTTCTGGAGGATTAATTGATTATGATAGTGGTATCTTCTTGTGGTTGATGCAATTGTCTGAGCATTCTAGAATAGGATTCGTAAGCTCCAATATTATCGATTATCGATGTCCGCATCAATTCCATAAATCCATCTTTATTTGGAATTTGATTGACTGATTTAACTTCAAATGCACCTTTATTATTCAATTTAAAATCGAACCCTTGGTCTCTATTGTCTACCAATTCTACCAATTGTTCGGCTTGAATCATATTATTATCTGATAATTTCCAGACAGATCTTGAGCGAACTTCGTATTTATTTTCGTCAAAAAATTGAATCAGAACTTCCCATTTTTCCGTATCACTTTCAAATAATGCATTGATTCCTTTGGCTTCTTCGTCCAAACCGAGATCTTGCAATCCAGTGCTTCGAAAACCATCAACCGTTCTTTTGTAGGCTTCAATAGGTGTCAGTGAACCATCCCCGTACATGTGAATCAGCAGATTTGGTATCACGCAGTCATATTTAGTTTACAGTATGAAATGGTTACAAAATGCAATATATCAATGAATTTTATTTCTTAACCTCTCATTATCACAAGAGAATTGGTAGATTTTCTGTTTCCTTCATAAGGTGTCAGAACCCAAATCTTGTGTTATGTCTGCGCCCGGACACAAAATAGGGAAGCTCGAGAAAGATAAGAACCAAGAAAGGAGGACAGTGCATGGATAACGTAACTACAGAAGTTGTATTTGCTGATCACACTGGGCATTCCGCTCTGACGCTCACGAAAGAGGAGACAATCAACCTCGTCGAAAGCAATCAGGGCCACTGGGTTTACCGCAACAATCAGATGGTGCAAGCGAATGATCTCGCTAACGCTGACTGGAATGATGTTGGTACAATCCACATAATGCCTGGTTTGACTGGTGGGTATTGACTGACTCAACAAGGATGACTGAGAGCAGAATTTTGCTCTCTGACGGATTTTCTTCAAGTCTCTCTCGGCCGTGATTGGCTGCGGGTTGCCGCCGAGAGTGACTCTAAACAAATTGAATAGGGTGGGATTTTTATTTTCACCTTGTGACTTGCAGAAAGTGAACGAAAAGTGAACAGAAATTGGTACAGAAGGTGAAATAATGGCGAAAGAAGATGGTAAAATAGAACAATTGGCAGAATTGGATGATGAAATTGTGATTGGAATAGTCGGTGCAGGTGGCATTGGCTCGAATTTGATGTGGACGTTGGTTACAGCTTTGCACCGAGGTCAATTGATTGAAAGCCTCGGTGGAATACACATTTGTATTTACGATTCAGATATTGTTTCCGAATCGAATCTTGCTCATCAACGATTTAGTCGCTCAGATATTGGAATGAAAAAAGTCTATGCTATTTCAGATCAGATGTCAGAATACCGCTCATCCATACTCACAATCGAAGCTTGTGGATGGGATGTTCGTCAAGTAGATGATTTGCATAATTGTGACCTCGTCATCGTCGCAGTAGATTCTCATCAAGCGCGACGAGTAGTTCACAACAATTGTCGATATTTTCTTGATTTGCGCTGCCTTGGCGATGGTTATGTCGCAATCGATGATTCGGTTGATAGAAAATTGCTCGAACAATTAACTCCCGACCAGGAATCTCAATCTTGCCAATTTGATGGTGCTATCGAATCAGGAAACATCCAATTTGGATATTTACTCGCTGCAGCACATGGTGCTCAATGGATTCTGCAATCTCTCCGTATTATTTCTGGAGATGATAATGCGATGCGACCTGACCCGCAAACAGCCAACATTACATTTGGTACAGCCGGAAAATTACCTCAGATAGAGTATCAACCTCTTGAGTATGAGCCTCGAGAACCTGTGACTCCTATGATTCATCCAGAATCCGAACTAAATTTTGAAATCGATTCTAACAATCACGGTTCAATAAAAATCAGAGAAACCCTTGCTGCACACGCAATAAATGAGGATTGGAAATCCTTGTGGGATCTTGCTGATAGTATGAGAAGAGAGGTTAGTTTGTTGTTTGATTCAACCGAAAAAGTCTGGGTAGATGTCGGTACAGCCGGCCGTGTCGCAATGTCACCGCCGCTAGGCTCGATTGCGCCCTACAAATTGTGGCTTCACACCCACCCTAGAGACGCATATTGGTCGAAAACTGACACTAATACTCTCACTGCATACACTCCACTTCTCGATATGGCATATGTACTCGGTCATGACCACATGAAAATTGCTAGAAACATAATTGCAAAAGGCCTAGAAGACACCGAGCAATTAACAATTGAGTCATCAGGTCCTTTGAGTCAATGGACTGATGAAGATTGCCTGAAATACAAATTATTGGAGGCATTGAATTGATTGATGAAGATAAAAAAAAGATCGAGGAGTTTGAAAAAGTATTAGAAAATCTCGATAGGCAAAAAATCAGTGTTAATTTGATTATCAAAACTTTACTTGGAAAAGATATTGATGATGAAATGATTGAATATATTCGAATAGCTCTTGAATCAAATGAAGACGGTTTTACAATGAAAGATATTGTAATTGGAGTGCTTAATTTGAACAAATGGCGAGAAGAAAATTGTTAATTTGAATTAACTAGTATTATCTCTAATAAAAACTGTTCAAATGATTAGATTTTTAATGTTATTTTTAAGGTAATAATAACACCTATTCCTCTAATAGTTTTCAAGGCGGATTCTACAAAAAACCCTTGAATGGGGGTCGTAATCAATCATTTCACCATCATATTCATTAGGCTCCCGACACCACCTCCCAAGTCCGGAAGGGGCGGCGACTAATCGGGGTGATACTCGACACTGCTTTGGAGGGCGTCTGAGGCGAAAAATATGAGTAAAAATAATGCGAAACCCAACAAAAAAAATGAAGATGAATGCTGCCAAAACTGTGGCGGTTCCAAATTTGAAAGTGGCGATAGTCACTATCATTGTGTTGAATGTGGGATTCAACATCAACAGTTAGGATATGATAATGGATATAAGTTCCCTAGTGAGAGAGATTCGAGTCGAATCGCCAACCATGTTTCAGCACTTGGCTCTCAGATCAAGCCTGAAAAAGGTTCGAAAATAGCAAAGATAATAATTCAATTACAGAAACGAGAAAGTTATCGTCGCCTAACATATTCAGAAGCAATATGTGAGCAAATTGAGAAGGCGGGTGAACCGAGTAAAGTTGTTATCGATGTCAAAAAATTATTGGATAAAGCGAACGAAGTTCGCGGTATTTCTTTTAATCGTGATAAATTGAAAGGCGGGCCAGAAAATAAGGTTGAGGCTTCTGAATATCGAAAACGAGTTTATGCTGCCGCAGCACTTGTGATAAATGCTGATTTAGGTTCAGAAAATCGTGCCAATCAACTTGTTGCGGAATGGAAAATTGATAGAAATGACTTAGCTAAAGCAATAAAAACAATAGAGAAACATTTACGAAGAAATATTCCAGTTAATCACTCTCTTCATCGCCGTTCTCCAAATGATAATTCCCACGAAAATCGTAGAAAATTGTTGACATTGCAAATCTCTACTATTCGAGACCATTTGAGAACTTTTCTAGGTCCGAAATCATCACGCGAATTGACAGAGAGAGCCGTTAGCCTGTTGATGAAACATGGGGAGCCGATGGAATATGGCCAGGAAGCGATGAATTCTGGCCGATATTGTAATGATAATCCAGACAAAGCCGCAATGAGGGCTGTTGTTCATGCTATGATTGAACTTGGATTCGAAACAACCGATGCTCGTGAATTATATGCATTATTTCCAGTTGTTGGTATGAAAAGTTTCTTCAATCGAATTGCAATTGTATTCAGAGATTATCCAACACAAGTTTGGTGATTGAAGATACGAAAATTATTCATCTCTTGACATTGTTTTGCTCTTCAGAATGCCTATCTTCGATTTTCTTCCATTAGTCTGATGTGTTGAAGTTGCTGAAGTTGATTTTCTAATTCTTCTAATTGGGCGTTAACAACATCATCATCTTGTTCGCCTCTTCTTTGATGAACATCGCGAAATATACCATTCAATTCAACAATGCGATGTTGTAAATTATCTATTTCCATTCGAACTCGATGGTATTCTTGTCGATTTCCCCCTCTGCCAATATTCGATAAATGAGCTCGAAGGGTGCCGATATGTTTGCTCGAATTTTCATCATCCAATAATGCCATTGCAATACTTCCTAATGCATCACCGAGAACCAATTTACGAAGTTCTGGTCTTTCGACAATACATAATTCTCGTCGTCGATGATCTCTTTCCGCTCCGCCTGCTGTGACCTGGAACCGGGTATTATGTGGCCCAAGACCTGGTTTGATTTTGTAAAATTCGCCAGATGTTCCTTCGACTCGAATTGAATGATCCTTTTTTTCGCCAGAAGTTGCTAAAATAAGGGAAATCCTGTCGGAATTCTCAATAATTCCACGTAAGAAATTAATACCTCGAATATCTTCTTTCTTCAACAGATGTGAATCAGTATCTGCGAATAATTGTTGTTGAAAACAATCGATATTAATCCTCTCTGGATGACCTGGAGCGCTCAGTGACCAATTAATGAGCTGAGCCCAGATTTCTGGATTATTTGGAACTCGAATCAATCGCCATTTTTCACCTCGGCGAACTCTAGTCATTAATCGGCCGTTTCTGATAATGAGATTGATTGGAACGTTTCCATTATTATTTTGATTATTCTCATTATTAAACCAAGTATTTGACCATGGTGTTGTTTCAAATAACTGTAAATTTTCTTTGAAAAACATGCGAATACTATCTTTGCGAGTGCTCCTCCTGCCAAATTGCCTTGCCCAATATTGTTGATTTCTGGATGAGCGATTTTTTACTACATACATTGGATGAGTCATCATATTGGTCGGAATAAATCGGTCTCTATCATTACTCGATGCCCGGTAATTTGCAGTGGCTATGTGAAGGGAGAAGAGTAGTGTTTTCCAATCAATTTCTTCGACACCATAAGCGAGAACCATTTTCGATAAATCGCGGTATGGAAGATTTATTTTGGTTCCATCTATGAAAAAACTTTGATCTGCATAAGAGAGATAACTTTCATCAGGTAAAATTCCACCGCGATGTAATAATTTACGGATATTAGGGTCTCTTACTCCGTGTTCTGCTTCAATTTGATAAATATGCTCTTGAGAAATTTTCCAAGGCGGAGGGGCCTCAATTATCCATTTGTATTCATATTCTGATGCGGGTTTTCTGTAAAGCCACTCGATCCTATCTTTTTTCATATCTGCAAATGCTCGCCAAACTCGCTTGATTTCTGGCTTGGGATTGCCCATTCTTGCATGTAGTTTCTCAAATTCTTTTGAAGTACCTAGAGATTCAATTGAATAATTCAGAATTAGTGGAGCAAAGACCTGGCAATATTCGCACCATTCTTCATTGGTCTTTTCATTACATCCATGGCAATTATTCATTTCACTCACCTCTTACTTGGTTTTGTTCCAACATTAATTGCGTAATCTCTTCCAAATGATTTTGATAATCTTCAATTGCGTGTTGGTCTGGTTCTACATCTTGTTGTTGGTCTTCCTGAAATTGTAAATATTCGAGATATTGTTCAGTTTCTTCAGCCAATTCCTCTTCCGATTCAGGTTCTTCTTCATGTTCGAATTCTTCTTCAAAATGTCCATTTCCAACCATATTTTCAATATAATTTTCATATAATTCACAAACTTCCATCCACCAGATTTCTTTTGATTTAGTTTGAGTAATTTCAGTCTGTTCCATCGATTGAAGTAGCAATTCAATCGTGATGATGTGTTTTTTTGTCTCAGTGTCATTGTATAGTGCCATGAGATAACCAGCAGCGATATCACCTGCTGGCAAAAATTGGTTACCTAATGGGTCGATGCAAATCTCAACGCCATTTGTGGATGTATTGAGGAAATCCGAATTACAATATGCTTCTACCATATATTTTCCAGGATGATCCGACGAACGAATCAAGTAATGTAAACCTGAATTCCCTTCGACTCGAATTGCTGAACCCATTCCCTCATCATCTATTGGAACGACCGAAGATCTTTCTCCCATTTTCTTTATTTCATCATGCAATAGTCTCGCTGATTTTAATTGTCGGTGGCTTGGTAACCATTTTCCATTCTCTTCTTCCCAACACCAGAATAGTCCGGTGACAAAATTAGATCTTTTTGTGAAAGGTGGTTCAAGAGCCCAGGACATAATATGACGCCAAATTCGAGGGTCGTTGCCGAGTGGGATGAAAGCCGGACTGCTTTCTTTGAGAACGATAAGTTGTAAACGATTTTCGTGAACAACCAAAATCGGAGCAAAAAATTGCTCAAAAGCTTGGAGATAATCTATATCATCGCCGGCTAATAATTCCAGCCAAGCCGAGCCGACACTTCCACCGAATTCTTCTATCAATTCCTCATTTACACGAGACAAAGTTCCATAGTGTGGTTCAGAAATTTCAGAATCCATTTCTTTATGAGCTAATTTTCCTATTAATTCTTGAAAAGGATGTAGATCATTTTCTAATTGCCTAGTGGCATTTTCACAGAATGGTGTGTTTATGCCTCGCCAGGAATTCACTATCATCCATAACGACCATGCTTCTCGTTCGAGATATTCCGGTGTTCGAAGAATACAACTCAGAGCCAGAATAAATTTCCCCCAATCCTTAATTGCACCAGCTCTTTTTGGATTGGATAACCATTCAGAGATGTCGAGTAGCGGCAAACCTTTCTTGATTTTCACGCCATCTATCTTGTATTCAGAAGGATTAATAATCTCTAAAATTGAATTGCCGGGGAGTGGAAAGATTCCTGTGAAACTATTTCCAAATCGTTGTATTGAGTCCCGAACTTCCTGCCAAATCATACTTTCAGATTCCCAATATGGCGTAGGTCCTCTGCGAGATTGGAAAGCCGGAGGAAGGGCAGTACCGAGATTTATGTCTTGAATTAAATGTTGAATTCGTTGATGATGAACCAAGTCTCTACTCGATTCAATTAATTCATTGACGAAGTTACGCTGGTCTGTACTTGGAATTTGATTATTGTGCAGTCCGATGAAAGGCATTACCAGAACTTTACAACCGGCACACATGGTATTTGGTTTGGGGACGGTGCCGTTGCACCATTCGCATTGGTTAGACATAATAGAAATTGAATCCGACACTATTTAATCGGTTCAAGTTTCATCATCCGTGGGTCGAATTAATTCGGCCAATTAGATTCTGAAGCAACTTACTCATCTTCATCGCCGTTGTGAATCATCGCCTGTGACCAAACCCAACCTAGTTCTTCATGCTCACAGTAAGAAACACCACCTTGAGGAATCCAACCACCATGGATCCTAATCTCAACTTGCTTAATCAGACAAGGACGCTTCCATTCGGGCCAATTAAAGACTCCAAGATTCTCTCCTTTGTTCAATTCTTTAGATACAACGATCGTATATTTCATGTCAAATATTTGTTTTTCATACTATTTAAACATTGCTGTTATAATTAGCAATTTTCGTGACCGGATTCATTCATCATCACATTCATTACACACCACGATAACCACCCTTTCGTGGTAACCACCGAACGCAGGAAGTGGAAGCGCCGAATACGAGAGTCTTCGATGTACGGGACTGACAAGGCTAAGGATCCATTTCCAATAAGTAGGTCCAAATTGGAACTATGCCATAGTTGTCCTCGATGCTTCTGGTTAGACAGGGTAGCGGGCATTGGCAGGCCGGGGATGCCTGCTTGGTTGCTCAATACCCTTGTCGATACTCTGCTAAAGAGAGAGTTCGATGCTCATAGGGGTGCAGGAACTCCGCATCCATACATGTTACAGAATGGACTAGGACACATGGTTCCGCTGGAACATCCGATGATGGATGAATGGCGTGAGAATTTCAAGGGAGTCAGAGCTCCTAAGCATGGACTAATGATTACAGGTGCTGTTGATGACATTTGGAAAGCAGGTGAGGGTGAATTGGAAGAGTGGTATGTCGTGGACTACAAGTCGACCTCCACGAATGCAGAGATAACTGCTGAATTATTCCTCGAAGACATCTACAAGGGTGGTTATGTTCGTCAGATGGCAATCTATCAGTGGATGCTCAAAGAGTTGGGTTGCCCCGTGTCTACGCGTGGCTTCTTCGTTTACGAAAACGGCAACAATGCTGCACCTTCACTATTGAGAGAAGGTACTGATGAAAGCCCACGAGGGATTCCACTTAAGCCGGCTCTAGTTATTGAAATCGACACTGCTGATGCGAGTGTAATAGTAGAGGGGGAGAGAATCAACTACGACTGGGTCGACGAATTAGTGGCGAAGGCCAAACAGTGTCTTGAGATGGACGGACCTCCCGGCTCTGGTGAATTTTGCGAGCACTGCGCATATGTCGATACTGCGTCGAAAGTCTAGTGATGCACATGAGACCGTCACAACTTCCATCAATTCGTGAATTCATGGCCAGAGATCATCGCGATGATGTTGACCGGTTGAATGGACTCCTGCATAGTTCAGGAGATGCTGGATTGGCTCGTGAAGTCCCCCCCATTCCATTCACTGGCGACATAGACTCCGTGGAGAAAGGGAATTGCATCTGTCTTATTGGAATCAATCCACTATGGTCAGCAAAGCAAGTTAAGCACGTGCAGGAGTACAGGCCCGCAGAGGGGATGATCAGCAGATTCAGGTCCGGGGAGGAACGAGCCTACGACGAATACATAGAGTCAAGGCAGAGATACTTCGACTACGAATATGCAAATTGGGGGCACTTCGATAAATCTGGGTACGGATATCCTGGGCTTGGGTTTCCAAATGAGCATAAACGCTCTGTATGGAAAAGGCACGCTTTCGCTATGGATATTGTTCCTTACTTCTCAAGGGATGCAGGCCGCCTGGACAAGAAGAAAATTATCAAACATGTCCAGACCGACCCAGCACTGGAAAATCATCATAGAATTATGAAGGAAGTAATCATGGAAACCCAGCCGAAAATAATTCATATCAACGGTTCTCACGGAATGTATGCGTTTGAAAAGATATTGAAACCAAAACTCGAATTGCAAGAGGAATTCAGCCAATACAAACTAAAATTCGGTCATGTTGAAATTGGAGGATTCAGGACAAAGGTGCTGGCCCACAATCAATTCGCACCAGGCAGATTCACCCCAAATCCCTATGACAAATATTGGCCGATGTTTATCGAATCGTGGAGAAATTGGTTATCATAATAGATTCATTGAGCAAATCAGAAAACTGAATTTATTCGACCTTAATTTATTGTAAAGATCAAATACCCCCAATTTGAGACTTGATAACATGGCGAAACCATTTCTCAAATGGGCGGGTGGAAAACGCCAGTTAATCGGAGAGATAGAAGCAAGATTACCAAAAGATTTCGAAAAGTGTGAACGATATGTAGAACCTTTCATTGGCGGTGGAGCATTATTCTTTCATTTTCAAGATAAATATGATTTTGATGAAATCCACATAGCCGATTTGAATCCTGAACTAATTCTTTGTTACCAACAATTACAAAAAAGAGCTGGAAGAGTTTGGTTCTTTTTATCCAAATTAATTAAATCATATCCAACAACGATTGAAGATAGAAAACCTAGGTTTTATGATATTCGTAATGAATGGAATTCAAAAGTTGAAAAAATTGATCAAATGACTCTAGATGAAAAATCTTTCAGAGTTGCACAAACTATTTTTTTGAACAAAACTTGTTTCAATGGATTATTCCGAGTCAACAGTAAAGGAGAATTCAATGTACCAATTGGAAGTTATGTAAACCCATCATTTCCAACTAAAGATGATTTAATGGAAGTTAAAAAATCATTGAGGGGAGTAATAATTCATTTTGCTCCATTCGAGCAATGCGTTAATTGGGTTAATGAAAACACATTCGTTTACTTCGACCCACCCTACCGGCCACTATCGGAGACTGCCAATTTCGTCTCCTATTCCAAGGGTGACTTCGACGACGACGACCAGCGCTCTCTGGCCGGCGTTTTCAGGCAGCTGGACGAAGCAGGGGCGAGACTTCTGCTCTCAAACTCAGATCCGAAGAATACAAATCCCAATGACGAATTCTTTGATAATCTCTATTCTAAATTTACTATAGAGAGGGTGAGTGCTAATAGAGCAATTAATAGTAAAGGATCGAAGAGAGGTCCAATAAATGAACTCTTGATTCGTAATTACCCTTAGTGATACAGTTGAAGTAAGACGGTCATTATCGTTGACCAATGTCAAATCCGTCGAAGGATGTACCTTGGTCAATAATCTTCGATGCATATGATATTCATTCACATAATTTCGATGAGTCTCCTTTCTACATTTCTGCTCAACAAATCAAGGATGCTACAAGTCACTTTTCTAAAACCGCTGAAAGAGAGGTGCGTATTCTTTGTTATCAGGCCCAGAGAAAAGATCAACCAGAGGTGTTCACCAATAGTGGGCTTTTTTTGTTACCCGTCAAGAATGGCCATTATGCTATTATGAAGGGTGAGGGTTACATGGAAATTCCCGAAATTACCAGCCCCTCAACCAAATTCAGACCCGCTCATGGATTCGAGCTCGAGTCGGCTAAAGTCGGTGACTCGGAAATGCAACATCTAGACTTCGCACATGCCAGTGGAATGCTCGAAGACTTCGTTGGCGAAGGTAGGCTCTACCTTACCATCAGAGGTAGGAAGTATACACCTGAGTTTTCATTCAGTGTTGATGGAGTACAGATCACTCAGAAGAGTGTTCAGACGGAAGTTGATGCAGGATATGAGGGAGAGGGAGTAGTAGTGCTGGTTGAGGGCAAGAACACGAAAGTCAAGGATACCATAATCCGTCAGTTGTACTATCCTTACCGAAAGTGGGCCAAGGAGACAGGTAAGAGAGTCATTCCGATGTTCTTCGAAAAGAATGATGATGAGTACATGTTCTGGATGTATGAATTTACAGATCCGGACGACTACAACAGTATCAGACTCGTCAGAAGCTGCCGTAACCGTTTGACCTAATTACCACAGTTTCCATTTTTTATTCTTCACTGCCTCTTTTACCAGAGAATCCGTCCTATTTCTCACTTCCCTGAAACCCCAATAATCCCTTTCCAAATTATCTTCACAGAACTTCTTTACTGAAAGTAGGTGGCTCCCTCTCAATGTTTCTGAATCATGTTGCCACTCCATATGCGAATAGCAGTGGAATTTGCCCCAATCAGGTCTATCATAAACATCAATTTCCTCACGTATCCCTTGCTTGATACCCCTCTTGATTAGCCTAGGTTGTTGAAGCCTCTTCACAAGTTCTTGCTTATTCCCAGAGATCGCCATCCCCCGCTTCTTCAACTCCTTTCTCAAGTCGTCATTTTTCATATCGTCAATACCGGGAATTTCTTCTTTCACCTTTCTTCCCGCCCATGTTCTGTAGCTCACTTTGTTGTTCAGGCTTTGCTCCAATAGGATGAAGTTGCCAAGTCTAAGCCTACTGTCGGTGAATAATTCAGATGGTTGGAGTCGGTCATCCTCTTCAGACGGGTCCTCGAATGATCCGAACTCCTCATGCTCCCTGTACCAATCACCCTCTCCCCTGGAAAAGGCCCTGGCTACCCCCGCCGAAATGGGAATTATGTGTTCTGTTGTGTAGAATTTCGTATCGTGGAACTCGCTTCTCTTCTTTCTCCTAGAGCTCCAGTCCCCTAGTCTCTCGCACCCTCTTAGGATAAATTTCACCTCTTGGTTAGTCATTTTATTATATTCGCCCAACTGCTTTGCGAAAAGCTCATCCGCCTTCCTTTGCCACTTCTGATTAGAAAGGTCAGGATTTATCTCGAGCTTATCAGAAAAGAATTCCCTCGTCTGTTTCCTTACATTATCAAACGCTTCTTTTCTGCTGCTCTTTGTAACCATGGTGGTCATTTCTTGCATTTGTGTTTCCAATTTGGTCGCAGCAAACTCTCCTGAGCATTTCAGCCTAACAATCAGAGTCGACATGCATTTTACAAGGTTATGGAATATTTTCGGGCTCCCCCCATTCTTTTCCACTTTCGGGAAGGCCTTCATGACAGATGCAAGTAAGTAAGGCCTAGAGGTATTTGGCACATTGGCCCTGATGTCGCAGACTTCGTTCACCCACTCTCCACTAACCCCTAAAGAAAGCAGCTTCGTAGGGTCCTCAACCATTGCATATCCATTGGCCCATGTTGCCAATTCTTCCATGAAACTAACCAGCTTATCTGTGTCTACAACGGGTTCTTCACTCCCCTCTTTCTCTTCCTTGCATTTCGTGTCAAACAGCCCACCTTCGCAATCGAACACAGCGTACGTGTTTCGGGATTTCAGAGTAGAATCTCGAGCATTACTTTCTTCCTCACCTGAATCTGACTCCGGTGAAGTAATTCCTTGGGCTTGACAGTATCTCCAGAGGAAGTCGCTGACTACATCCCCTTTGCGATCCCAGGGGATGCTCTTGAGGGCTTCAGTAATCTCTTTCCACAGATCACTGGCCCGTTTTTCTCTGTCAACTTCTGAGCCCATGCAGAGGAAGTCATTCTTCATCTTCTCCGAGGCGGAGAGCTCTTTGCCAAATGAATTCAGGCTCTTGAAGACGTAGTGCCTTTGGTCGGCATCCTTCTTTTTCAACTCTATTTCGGCAACCTTGACTCTGTGAATTAAGAAATTGAGAAACTTCTGCAATTTCTCGAGATCACTGCACTCTCTCCTAATCCAATTAGAAAGCACCCGGTAACTATCTTCGATACTCGTTTTAACGCCATTCCTTTCCTTCCATTCGGGTTCGGCTTCTCCTTTAGCCGCTTCATATTCAACCTTGGCTTCCTTCTCGGCGACGAGTGCTTTCTTCCTGGCTTCTATAGCAGCATCCTGTTTGTTCCTTTCTTCTTCTAGTCTCTTATTGGCTTCTTCTAGGGACTTCTCTGCTTCTTCCACTTCGGTTGGCGTTTCGGCTTCTTTGTTGGCTTTCTTTTTGGCTTTCACTTCGGCTTTCAAATCTTCGAGAATTCGCCACCTATCGCCGGCTTCTGGTTTATTTTTTCTCGGTCCGGCCCATTGATTCTTCTCATCCATGGCCTGTGTAGCAGCAGTAGAGGCAAGCTCAAACTTTTTCTTTGCCTCTATTTTCGCAGTTACCTTCCCATACATGTCTGTGTGCGAAGTGATAATTTTCGCAAAGTTTCTGTCGTCAGGAGCGGTGTTATGCTTTAATTTATGATCTCCACCAGGGCCTTCAAGAACATTTTTCAGTAGCTTGTAATCGTCTTTGAGAGATTTTTTCAGTGCCGTGTATTTCTCAGATTTCGTTCGGGGAATCTTACCTGTCTCGGGCCTTTCTTTGAGAAATTCCTTGAGTTGATTTGCCCTGTAGTCTCCTTCATCGTTAATGTGCTCCAAATCAAGATCCTTCAGCATCCGGCAAATTATGCCAATCGTAGTTATGCGCTGTTGCCCATCTAGAATTTCCTTCCTAGCTCCGTTACCGTCGTAAACAATCATCGGCCCTAAGAAAAGCTCCATGTCTCTTGAGATGGATTCATTGATGGATCTGACAAGCCTCATCGAATGCTTTCCTTCCCAGACGTACCCCCTCTGGAGTTCGGGAACGGTGTATGCATTACCATCCCCGAGCAACTCGCCGATCGATACAACACGAGACTCCACGACTACCGTATCACTGCAATGGTGCATCCTTTTAACTTGAGTGCCGGGATTCAATATTGAAAGAATTAATCAGGGGTCATTGTATGGAATGTCTACATGTCCCACGAGCCAACGCAGTTTGAGAAGGACATGGCGATGTCCGCTGACGAACTGATCGAAGACTTCGCACTAGGCGTCATGCGCGTGTGTGATGACAATCTCAGAATGAATAGGCAAGCACATGGGGACAATTACCTCGAAGGTGACGAAATCGCATACGATGTCCTGCATCAGTCTTGCAGCGAACTATTCTCCCCACTGTCCACAAAGGAGGATGCAATGGAAGCTGTTGAGCG
>ENA-OREN01003664-OREN01003664.1-marine-metagenome-genome-assembly--contig:-NODE-3664-length-14119-cov-7.668708_pt1 | contig 14119 bp, 13 predicted proteins | sample MGYA00248624_ERZ508555 | MGnify/ENA primary metagenome ERZ508555 (study PRJEB26222, sample SAMN06267773) | marine metagenome | isolation source: Saanich Inlet, British Columbia, Canada | place...
GAATAACCGGAGCTAATGTTGCGGTAACGGATGAAGACGCAATTGATCTTGGAGCCTCGACGGTATCAGGTACTTATACTGTTACAGCTGGCGGCGCAGTTACGGATAGTGGCACTCAGGAAATCACTGGAGCAACGACCATATCTGCGAGTGGACAAAATGTTACATTAGACACTTCCACGAATAATTTTGCAGCTGCGGTTGGAATAACCGGAGCTAATGTTGCGGTAACGGATGAAGACGCAATTGATCTTGGAGCCTCGACGGTATCAGGTACTTATGCGGTGACTGCAACTGCAGGAGATATTACAGATAGTGGCACCCTAGCCATTACAGGAGCTTCAACTTTTAAAACAAGTGCATCAGGATCTAACATCGTGCTAGATAATTCAAACAATGCCTTTTCTGCAGCTGTTACTTTGATAGCGGATGCTGGAAATGAAGCATTCGGAAACATTACATTTGTAGATAGTGCTGGAATTAACTTCGCTACATCTGCCGGTTCTAACGGAGACCTTTTTATTAATGCCGCTACTGATGGTGCCGTCGGTGGAAACCTCAATGTTACTGCAACCACTGGCAATATCACAGATGTGGTTGCTATTGCGGTAAGCGGGACTTCATCTTTTACAACTAGTGCCAGTAATGGAACGATCACTTTAAATACATCGACTAATGCTTTTTCAGGTGCTGTGACCTTAAGTACAACAGGCTCATCCGGTAATGCAACTATTGATAATGGAACTACTGCGCTTAATATTGCGGAATCAACCATAGGTGGTAATTTAACAGTAACTGCCGGAGATTCAATAACTGATAGTGGAGATATCACTGTTGATGGGACAGCTTCTTTTACAACTGATACAACAGATAAGCTTATTACTCTAAACTCTCAAAATGCTGTTACAGGTGCATTGACCTTTACAACTAATGGAGCGGGTGGCGATGTGATATTTGATAATGGAACCACCGCATTGGGAACAATAAATGCGGGCGGTGTTGATGGTGATTTAACACTTCAAACAGATGCCGCAACGACAATCTCCAGTGCAATTACTTTGAGTGGAAGTGGTGCGGCTTTGAGTCTCACGGTTGATGGTGGAAAATCATTAAACGTTCAGGCTGCATTAACAACCACTGCAGGAGATATTACACTTTCTGCAGATGACGATGTAATTTTTACAGGAGTAGAGATCAAAAGCCAAAATGGAAATATTTCAGTCACCGCTGATGACGATGCTAATTCTGATGCAGGATCTGGCGGCGCGCTGACCATGGCCGATGGTACGATTTTCAATGCTGGGTCGGGAACGATTACCGGAATTGCGGATGAAGATATAACTTTGGGCCAAATGACAACCACCAATTCAACAACCTCCGCAATTACCTTAAATACTACCAGCGGTAATATTCTTGATGGTGGTGATACCAATGAAGATCTGACGGCAGCAAGCGGTACGGTTGATGTTACTACTGGAGGCGGAACTTTTGGTACAACTGCAAATGATATTGAAATTACTTCGTCAGCTCTTACTAAAACCGGTGTGCCGGTTACGGTTGTGACTTCGACATCCGAAGAAACTTTATCAGGAACAACAGAGACGGTGGGTGAAGCTTCAGTTGATCAGACAATTAATATAGTAGAAAACCTTATAGGTACTGTAGAACAAGGAAATCAGATTGTAGCAGGTAATAGTGGTTCAACAGTGTCTGCTGGAGTAAACACAAATCAGCCTGGAAGCGGCCCTTTTATTGTGGATGTTTATTCCGAATCCTATGAGCTTGTAAAAACTGAGGTTGGAGATACTCAAATTGCACCAGCAATGAAACAGCTGAACGATCTCTGGTTGGATGACGAAGATAACTAGCAGGTTGAAAGAATGGCCTCGACAACTTTTTTTAATCCTTTACCATCAATACACTTTTTTCCTGCCATACTCATATCCTCAAGATTCTTTCTGCCCAATTTAAATATTTCAGTTAAACGGTTTTCGTCCCATGACTTTGTGCGACCTAGGTTAATCGCTGCACCTACTTTTTCTGCAAATTCAGCTTTTTCTTCTTGATGAGGTGCTTGGTTGATAACAATTGCGGGAGTTCCCACAGACATTGCTTCATGTAATGTCACACCTCCTGAACAAAAAACTACATCATGGTTTGCAAGTATGCTTGCCATATCTTGAACATATTTTAAAATTTTAATCGAATTATTTTTTTTTAATTCATCTTGATTTTTAAATCCAGGTCCTAAAATAATGGTGGTTTCAATATTATTTGGAATGTGTTTAACGACCTCTAGGCTAATATTGTGTGGGTCGGTTCCCCCGAATGTAATGAGTAGAGACTGGATTTGATTAAAAAAATTTCTTTTTTTTGTGTGTTGTTTTTCAAAGTTTGGCCCCAAAACTGAATAACTCAGGCCAAATAAGGTTTTTACTTTTTGAGAAATATTTTTAGAATCATCAGGTCTTAAATTGCAGTCGATTAAAAGATCAACTTGGTTTCTCCCTTCCCCTTGATCTTCAAAGCTTATTACCTTTAACGATTGTTTATTTAATTCATGTATAAACGAAATCGTTGTGTCCTGAATATCAAGAATGGTTGCATCGGCATTATCTCTTTCTTTTATTAATGAAGTATCAAAGTCTTCAACTATGGAGTAAGGAAAATGGTGTTGTTCTATAATATCTCTGGCAGTTTTAAACTTGGGTATGTAGAAAAAAATATCAGAATTTTGGGCTCTTAGTTCATTGGCGATATGAATTTGCCGAATCAGGTGTCCCAGACCTTCAGTGAGTGAGGCTTTGCAAAAAATATTAATTTTTAGCATTTAGTTCAAGCCTGTTTTTTTGAATTTATATTTATTTTTCTTAGAATTTCGTGGTCGGAAAGCAGAGTGTTTACTTTTTCTTCTTTTCTAGATTTAAGAGCCGCAGGTATTCTTTTTAAAGCCATAAAAAATGCGATCCAAAATCGGCTTTTGAATTTAAAAAGATCACATATAAGAAATAGGGGAATGAAAAACATAAACTGAAGAGTTAATGAAGAGTCTAAAATATTTTTCCATACAAATAGATAATTGTTTCGTGCCGAGATTAATTCGATGCTTCGCTTTTTCTCTTGCTTGGTGATTGTTGATTGGACTTTATGATAGGCGATGGATTTTGGCTCATAATGAACTTGCCATCCTCTTTTAAGAGCTCTGTAAGAGAGGTCTATCTCTTCATAGTACAAGGGATGATAAAGGTTGTCGAATCCGCCTAACTCCAGATAACGTTTGCGATCAACCATAAATGCTCCTCCGCAAGCAAATAAGGTTTGGCTGTCATCATCGGGTTCTTTCTCGTAGAGATAAAAATGACCGTTTCTAAAATAACCTCCTCGGTTTCCATAAAGAAAGGTTTTTCCGTCAAATCCAAAAAACTTTCCGCTTACGGAGAATACATCTCCTTTTTTAAAATGTTCGACTAGATGGAAGAGAGCATCTTCATCCAGCTTAATATCATTATTCATGGGCATGACCAACTTGGATTGCGTTTGCTCTATGCCGTAATTGTTTGCTCTCTGAAATCCTAAATTGACAGGAGTTTTAACTCTTCGGACATCTGGAAACTCTTTTTCAAGAACCGCCAAACTGTCATCGGTGCTACAGTCATCGACAACCATGATTTCATATAGGCGCTTGGAGTCGAAGGCGACGGCTTTTAAAACGCTGGGTAGGCATTCGCGTAGTAGGTCTTTGCCATTCCAGTTGGTGATGATTAAGGTGATATCTGGATTATTCATGAAAGCATTTGTTGGACTATTTTAGCGATTTCTATTTCCCCGTTTAGCGGTACTTTATTCTTAACGGTTAATTTTAGGGCTTCCTTTATGGGTTCCTGCCAGTCTCCCTGTTTAAAAGGCGCACTTTTCACGATGATGCCTATTTGCCGTTTTTGAAGGTATTCACGGACAGCTTTAAATTCATAAAAATCGTCTCTCTCGCAAGTAATTACCGGTTTATGGTTCGCAAAGGATGTGGCAAGTGTGGAATAGCCACCTTTGGTGAGTGTTATATCCGAGCTGGCGATCAAATCGTGATACGAGAATTTATCATCGATAAAGTGTACATCCGGATGTTTAATGGGATCGCGAGTTAAAAAAAGGCAGTCTTTATTGTTTCTCAGGTTACTCAAGTTTACCTTGCGGGTTCCATGTTCTCCTAAATAAATAAAAACTAGGATTTTTTTTTCTGCCTTTTTTCCCAGGAAAGATACGAGATCGTTTCTCATGTTTTTTCCCTTGTTGGCAATGAATCCTACTTCCTTTTTGTGATGGATTATTTTGTTGTCCAAATGGCATTGCGGCAGAATTTGTAAAGTGGAGTGGGAATACTCTTCAGCCAATGATTGTATCAGATGCGTCTCGTTTTTTGCTTCTGGGAAATGGGAATAAATATCATACCAGGTAAAATTTCCTATGAGTATTGTGGGTATTTTTAAATTCCCTGCTGCCTTCATTGGCAAACTTGCAACATCGGAAATGACAAGGTCTATCTTATTTTCGGTCAGCCATTTTTCTTCTTCTTTTAACTTGGCACTTGCAAAAAAGGACTTCAGGTTGCGGAAAGACTTTATCGTGTCAATTTGGAGGGAGTCTGAATGCTGGCAACCAGCATCTACATTCTGTGGGATATAATTGAAATATTGCGCCAGTTCTTTTTTGAAAAAATCGCAGGTGATTGCTGATTTAATTGAAATATTGTAGGAAGGAATAAGTTGCCTTAAAACCGCGACAGAGCGAGATGCATGCCCATAACCATGGGCGCTTATATAGTAAGCGATTCGTTTGATCTTGGCCTCTGTTCAGGAGTGCAATTTATTCTTTTTTGGGCTTGTAGTCGAACTGGCAAAGTTTTCCCAGGTTGGCAAAGAGATTGCTCAACTTTAAATCGACATATTCTTTTCGACTTTCCCATGGAATCTTATCGAACTCGCAAGCGGTTTGAATGTAGTCGACTCGCCCGAAGCGAATGAAAAACTGGGCGAACCAACATTTTTTCATTTTATACACCCATTGCTTTTCGTCTGCTTTTTTATGTTCGAGAAGAAAGTGCCTCCATGTATGGGTAGTGTCCACTTCGGGTTGGTGATTTTCAATGAAAGTTTTAAATGGATTGTCTGAGGCTTTTTCTTTTTCTATTAACTTGTCCCTTTGGGGTTGTTTCCATTTGGCCAAGGCAGATATAATTGCTGCTCTTGCTTTATCCATTCTGATATTGGCTTCATCCATGACATTGTGTGCGTTGTATATAAAGGACGCGACTAAAGTCATATACTGTTCTTCTTCTGAAAGCTCATCGCCATTTTCATATCCCCATATGTCCATGAACTTTTCTCGGATAATATTTTTATCGACATCGGCATTTTCAACTTGCAGAAGATCAAGGATGGGATCGACTCTTTTTCCTGCATTTTCTCTTGCTTCGTCAACAGCTATGTCTTGGTTGTTTTCTTCTGTCATAATTTTATTTTCAGGGCGAAATACCCATCTTTCGATTTAAAGGATTTGGCTATATAATTGTGGCTTCTAAAATATCATAATCCGGTTTAAGGTAGCAAGAGGGCAATCTATTCAAAATGAAAAATATGGGTTTCGACATTGTAGTTATAGGTTCAGGGGTGATTGGCCATAGTATTGCCTACCGTTTGAAGCAGGAAGATCCGCAACTTCGGGTAGCGGTTCTTGGTGATCCGGTCAATTCGCTTCAGGCTTCCCGAGCCGCAGCAGGCATGCTGGCACCTTTTTGTGAGTGTAAGGTGGCGGATCCTTTTTTCGAGTTTTGTCGCGAATCATTGAATATGTTTCCGAGGTTTCTTGAAGAGTTGATATCGGTAAGTGATGTTCCTGTTTATTTTTCTCAGGCAGGCTCGTTGATGCCTTCATCTTCTTTTTCGGATTCTTGGGATGAGCGCAAGCAGTTTTTTGAATCGGAATCGATTCCCCATGAAATTTGGGATGGAAATAAAATACAAGAGAAGGCTCCTTATTTATCTAAGGAATGTGGCGAAATCATGTGGGTTGGAGAAGGGCAGGTGAACAACCGGCAACTGCATGATTCGCTGATGGCGGCTTCCAGGAAACTGGGAGTTCATATTCTAGAAGCGAACGTGTCGGGATTTATTCGAAAAGAATCTTCTGTGCGCGCAGCTGTTACGGATGCTGGAGAAATCGCAGGTGATAAGTTTGTTCTTGCATCTGGTAGCTGGTCTGCGCAATTAGCAAAGGTGTTGGATGTGAACCTTCCATTGAGACCGATCAAAGGGCAGATGTGCCGCTTGCAGCTGCAGGACCATTTTCTTGACTACACGATTCACGGTATGATGACCTATGTCGCCCCTTGGAAAGAAGGTAATGGGATTGTGGTTGGCTCTACCATGGAAGATAAGGGATTTGATTCTTCCATTGAAGATAAAGTGATCGATGAACTCATTGCAAGAGCTGCTGAAATCCTTCCTTGCCTTAAAGATGCATCATTGATTGAGTCGTGGACGGGTTTACGTCCTGCTGCAGAAGATTTGATGCCTATCATGGGAAGGAGTGGAAGGTATGAAAATCTATTTTATTCTTCAGGGCATTATCGCAATGGAATTTTGCAAACACCCCATCAGGCAGGCTATATGACTTCTATTGTCAGAGGTGACCGCGATGAGGAAACCCCTGAATTCTCTCCCTCCCGTTATAACCTTTAATATAGTAATGAAGAATGCCGGATAGAAAAACAGAATCTGATTTGACCCGCGACTTTGATAATGTCTGGCATCCTTGCACCCAGCATAAGGATTATGAAACGACAAAACCTTTGTTGGTGGAGCGGGCTGAGGGGATTTATCTTTTTGATCGGCAGGGCAACCGATATATGGATGCGATTTCCTCCTGGTGGGTGAACTTAATGGGTCATAACCATCCGCGTCTCAATGCATCTTTGAAAAATCAGTTGGAAAAAATGGCGCATGTGATGTTTGCAGGAATAACGCATCAGCCTGCAATTGATTTGGCTTCTTCTCTGGTGAAGCTTTCTCCCGAAAATTTGAGCAAGGTATTTTTTTCGGACAACGGTTCAACGTCGGTCGAAGTTGCCTTGAAAATGAGTTTGCAGTATTGGCAACAGACAGGAAAAGAAAATAAGACACGTTTTATATATTTGCGAGGGGGATATCACGGTGAGACATTGGGTGCGTTGTCGGTATGTGGAATGGATATTTTTAGGAATAAATTTGAAAAAGTTTTAGCAAATAACCTGGAAGTCGAGGGGCCCGATTGCTTTCGCTGTCCTTACGGTCTTAATCGCAACAGTTGTAATGCGGAATGTTTTGAGCCTATGGAAAAGGCATTACAAGAAAACGATATTGCAGGTGTGATCGTAGAACCCTTGGTTCAGGGTGCCGCGGGTATGAAAATTTATCCTCCATCTTATTTGAAGAAATTACAGTCAGCTTGCGATTCAAATTCTGTGCATTTGATCTTTGATGAAATCGCTGTGGCATTCGGTCGCACGGGCTCTCTTTTTGTGAGTGAGGAATATAAACCAACGTTTTTATGTCTTTCTAAAGGTATTACATCAGGATACCTGCCTTTGGCGGCTACTATAACTACGGACGAGATCTATTCTGCTTTTTATGATGATTATTCTCGTGGAAAGTTTTTTGTTCATAGTCATAGTTATTCTGCCAACCCTCTTGCCTGTTCGGTTGCAAATGAAACGTTGACTATTTTGAGCGAAAACGATTTTATGGAAAAGCTGGTGCCAAAGATTGCGAAGATGAAGCAATTGGGCCAGCAGATTTCTGATGAATCAAAGTGGTGTGGTGAATTTCGCCAGCAGGGTATGATTTCCGCTCTGGAACTGGTGAAGAACCAAGAGAGTAAAGAATCCTTTCCCTCTGAAAGTCGAGTGGGCTATAAGGTTTATCTGGAAGGTTTGAAGCGGGGGGTTTTTTTGCGTCCCCTTGGCGATGTGATTTATTTTATTCCACCTCTCGTGATTACGGAAGATGAAATAACAACAATGATGAACGTAGCCGAAGAGTGTATTGCGGCGGTTCTTGATTAATACTCTATCGATTTTGAGGTCATTATGTATGAGGTAACTGTTAAAACTGGATTTGCGGCAGCGCACCAGTTGCGCTTGTACGATGGAAAGTATGAAAATCTGCACGGACATAACTGGACCGCTCAGGTTACTGTTGAAGCGGACGAACTGGACCCGATAGGTGTCGGCATAGATTTTGTGAAGCTCAAGGCAATGGTTGAAAAAAACTTGAGCGAACTGGATTACCATAATATTAATGAAGTCCCTCCCTTTGATGAACAAAACCCTTCCGCAGAAAATATTGCTCGCTGGTTGTTCCTGAAGCTAAAAGTTGAGGTGAATACAAATTTGACGCGAGTGAAACGGGTTGAAATTTTTGAAATGGAAGGGTGCGGGGCCAGCTATTTTGAATGATTTAATTTCTTTTCCTGATTAGAGTTTTGCATAACCCCTGTATCTTTCTATATCCGCGGGGTGACATTCCCCTCTTCCTGCGTTACCGCAAGCCGCAAAGCAGTGTGGCGATCCATAGCTCAGTAAATGCCAGTTATCATATTGAAAAATAAGGTTTTATTTTTATCGATTTTATGTGTTAATGATTTTTTTATGCTTCTATAAATTGTTTAAAAATAATGTGTTATGCGATCTATAGCTGAATAAAGGAACCGCAATTTTAAAATAAATTTGACAGAACTAATTGATTTTTATATGGTTATTTCATTCATATCATTAATTATATTTAGTGGCCCTATTATTTTGGTCTGGAACCGTCTTTTTTCCAGTTTTTTTGAGGAAAAATAGGATTATTTCAACGCCTTTTTTTTGGAGCCGCGATCTGTAAGGCGAAAGCTTTTAAGATGAGGAAAAATGGGATGACGAAAGATCCGGTAGCTGATTTTTGGGGAAATATTGAATGTGCTTTAGGTGAAAGCTCTTTTAGGTACATTATTGAAGATCTGATAGTCAAGGTCAGGAAGCAATTGGATGATTCTTCGATGACTGCGCAGGCGATTGATATAAGCGATAGCTATAATGAGATTGCGGCAATGGCGCAAAAAGATGGACTGGAAGATTTTGCTTTGGCTCTGCGTTTTGCCACGGACTAAATCTGATTTTTTGCGTGGAACGGGTTATTTCACGTTTGTTTGACCCCTGCTTTATTTGAAAGCTCATATCTTTTCTTTAAAGATATGGGCTTTCTGTATATCTTTGTTATTCTTTCCGATACCCCAGTATAATAATTTTCGATAGTCTTTATTAATCCCCGAACTCCATTTTAGAGTCTGCCATGATTCATTTGATTGAAGACCTCGCTGTTTTACTCCTCGTTTCCCTGCCGATAAATCTGTTATTTCACAAGATTAAATTGCCATCTGTTATGGGTTATCTGATTGCAGGTGTTTTGATTGGCCCCTATGGTTTGCAATTAATAGATAATGTTGATGTTGTCAAGCATCTGGCAGAAATCGGTGTCATTCTGCTTTTATTCGTCATTGGCCTGGAGTTCTCTCTTACTCGGTTTATAAAAAACCTCGCTTCGGTTTTGGGAGTAGGTGGGTTTCAATTGATACTTACCGCAGGTACCATCGGCTGGATTTTTCATTTATATGGATTCGCGCAAAACCAGAGTATTGCATTCGGACTTATTATTGCTTTAAGCAGTACTGCTATCGTTTTAAAAATGATAACTGATCGTGCCGAGATAGATACGCTACATGGAAAGCTTTGTATTGGTACTCTGTTGTTTCAAGATCTATGCGTGGTGCCCATTATGCTTCTTATGCCTTTGCTGGCGCAGACAGGGGCTATCTCATCCGCAGACTTAGTGATAGCGATGCTCGAATCTCTTGCAGCGGTTGTTTCGATATTCTTTCTGTCTAAATTAATTGTTCCACGAATGTTGACGTGGATTGCACGCATAGGTAACAAAGAGCATCTGACCCTTTCGGTTATCTTTATTATTCTTATTACAGGCTGGGTTTCGCACAAGATGGGGTTGACCCTAGCTATGGGTGCTTTGATTGCTGGAATGATTATTTCGGATTCGGAATACAATCACCAGATCATCATCGATATCCTTCCGCTTCGAGATTACTTTAGCAGTATATTTTTCATCTCTGTTGGAATGCTTTTGCAAGTAGAGATATTTTACGATTCGGTTTTAGCTTGTCTGCAGTTAACCGTGGCAGCTGTTCTGATAAAGATGTTCATGGCATTTTGTTCCTGCCTTTTGGTACGAGCCCCCCTCAGAATTTCTTTAATCGTTGGAATGAGATTAGCGCAGATAGGTGAGTTCTCTCTTATCCTTGCCACGATCGGATTAGACAAAGAGCTTTTTAGTAACGATCAATATCAGTTGTTGTTGGTGGTCTCCATTATATCCATGTTGATTGCTCCTTTGCTGATTCAGTTTTCTTCTAAATTTTCTATCTGGATATTTTCTAGAGGGAAAGCTGAAGAAGGCGTGGAAAAAAAAGTCGAAGAAGAAACTCTCTCAGAGCACGTAATCATCGCGGGTTATGGTCTCGGTGGCAGGACTCTGGCTAAGGTTCTTCAGGAAGCAGAAATTCCTTTTATAATCTTAGAGCTAAATGGTGAAAAGATCAAACGGGCTTTGACAGAAGGAATGACTATCTATTATGGAGATTGTACGCAGGAGGAGACGCTTTTAAGGGCAGGAGTGAAGCAGGCACGGATGATTGTATACGCGATTAGCGATCAGGTGAGTAGTGAAAGAGCCATACGTCTGACTCGCAAACTGAACTCGGATGTGAAAATAATGGTGCGTACCCGGTTAGCATCGCAGGTAGAAGAGCTTAAAACTGCCGGCGCGGATGTGGTTATTCCCGAAGAATTTGAAACTTCGATTGAAATATTTTGCAGGGTTTTGAAGGAGTATCGAATTCCAAACAATGTTATCGAACAACAGGTGGAATTGATCCGTATGGAAGGTTATAGTATGTTCCGTGGATTATCCCTGAACACAGAAAGTTTGAAAAAGTTTTCTAACTACCTCACTGCGACTTTAACAGAGTCATATCTTGTTATTGGAGATTCATGGATTAACGAAAAAACATTAGGTGAAATTGATGTCAGCGGGGTAATCGTAATTGCCGTTATAAGAAAGAATAAACCACATCCTAATCCGAGTGCCGAATTTTTAGTGTTGCCCGGAGATATGCTCATTTTGTTCGGCAGTCACATGCAACTGAGTAAGGCGATTCAATATCTTCGAGAAGACCCTAAATTCCAGTTATAAATATGAAAAAAAATATTACACAGGCCATTATTCTTGCGGCAGGAATGGGAGTGCGCCTGAAAGAATTGAATCGGGGTGTTCCTAAGGGATTTATTTCATTGGGAGATGATAAACCCATTATCGAGCATTCCATAGATGTGCTTTTGGACTGTGGTATCAAGGATATTATCATAGTGACAGGTTTTATGGATGAGCATTATGAGAACCTTCGCTCCCGATATCCGCAAATTAGAACTGTTCGAAACGAAAAGTATTCGGAGACAGGCACCATGTATTCCCTGTGGTGCGCCCGACAGCTTTTCAGTACGGATTTTATTTTATTGGAATCGGATCTGATTTATGAAGTTAGAGCAATTAAGGAATTGCTACAGTCCCCTATTAAAAATTCTATTTTAATATCGGGAAAAACGGAAGCTGGGGATGAAGTTTATGTGGGGGCAGACGATGATTGGGTCAAACAAATATCCAAGGATAAGAAAACTATGAGTTCAATTGTCGGAGAATTTATTGGGGTATCTAAATTAAGTTATGACTTTTATTTGAAGCTGATTCAAACCGCTGAAGAGGGCTTCGATTCAAGTTTGCTGATCAGTTATGATATGGATTGTTTGGTGACCGTTGCAGAGAAAAACCATTTAGGTTTTTTGAAAATAGAAAATCTTTTGTGGGCCGAAATTGATGATGTGTCGCAACTAAACAAAGCACAAAAGGTGTGGGAGAATATTAAAAATCTAAGCGCCTGACTCTTTGATAAGGGGGGCTATTCAAATTCGTATTCGGTTTTTGATATCCAGAAAATAGGAATTGAATCAGGAAGAAGGGTTTCCTTGTTGATAAAAGCTGTTTCTACTTGATCGCAAGTGAGATTCAATGCTGACTTGAGGTTTGCACCGGAAAGATCTGCATGATTGAGGTAAGTGTTGTGCAAATTGGCTCCTGTTAAGTCACATCCCACAAGGTCGGCCGCTATACATTCGGAATTAGTGAAATTGGCACCCGAAAGATCTGCGTTAGTCAGAAATACCCCTGTTAAATTAACCTCGCTCAGGTTGGCATCTTTGAAGCAAGCATTGGTTAAATTTGCCCCTTCGATATTCGATTCCATAAGGTTTGCATGGGTAAAGTTTGCCCCGCTTAAATTTGCCTCGACCAGATTTGCCTGAGTTAAAACGGCATTGGAAAAGTCTACCTCTTTTCCTCGGCACCGATATAAGACAGTGCGATGGAGTCGGGCATTTTTCAGGTTGGCTCCACTTATATCTGTTCCGCAAAGATCTGCTTCTGACAAGTTGCAATTTTCCAGGCAAGCCTCTATCAATATACCTTCGCTGAGATCGGCTTCTTGTAAGTCAGCATTTTTCAGATCTGCATTTTGAAGATTTTTCTTGGATGCTTCGGCTTTTTGTTTGTCAAAACTCATAAATAGGGCATCAGATTCATAGGAGACAACAGGCTAAATCCAGTTTGTCATTTCGTCAATAGGCATTATTGAATGTACCCGCGCTAAAGACCATGTTAGGCTTTGACTTGAAAATAATTGAGGAAAAAATGCGAATATTAAACGAGAAGAAAAATTCAATCTGGTTAATGATATTGTTTTTTTTGTTGGGGGTAACTGCGAATCCTGCCTTTTCTGAAACGGAAAAAGAAAAGGATATTGAAAAATTGTTGGAGGTTTCTGGCATCTTGAGCCAGTTGACCTATATGCAGGACACGTTAATGAATTCTATGTCGATGATGATTTCAGGTTCTTTTCCAAAAGTCCCAGATGAATTCTGGAAGGAGTTCAACCAATTGATTGGTGAAAAAGAGATGGAGGATTTGGTAAGTCGAGTCATCCCGGTTTATGACAAGCATATGTCTCATGAAACGGTGAAAAAGCTAATTGAAATGTTTGAGACGCCTTTTTGGGAAGAATGGAAACAGAAGATGCCAGAAATCAGTCGGGAAGCAGGAGTGCTTGGCAGTCAGTGGGGTAAGGAGATTTCTCAGTCACCAGCTTTTAATAAAAAAATGGAAGAGCTTATTAAGAAATATGAGTTGGAAAAAATAAACAAACAAAAATAAAAAAAAGGGGGAACAGACATAGTCTATTCCCGCACTGTACCTGTCATTACTTGACCCAGCTTTCGCGGATGTATTTAACGACATCCCAGATTTGCTTATCTTTTAAGGTTTTCTTATGAGCAGCCATATCGGTTTCCGGCTGACCCGTTCTTGATGATCCATAACATTTGCCCTACAGAAACATCTTTTATGGTATCTGAACAAGTAAAGTTGCGTGGATTGGGTTTTAAGGCTTTTCTAAGTTTGCCCATACCATCTCCTTTTTTTACCATAACACCTTTTACAGGCCAGAGGTTTTGCTGTCTTATAGTATTCTGACATTGCGGATGCAGAGTTTCAATATTCTACTTTCTCAGTTTTCTGTAAGCTCTTTATTTTACGTGATGGAAAGGATTCAAAAGTGCGTTTTCAAATTATTATACTGACCTTCTTTTGCTTAATTTTGTCTTCCATGTTTGTGTGGGTTACAAACTCTCTCGCAGTGCAGTCTCAAGAGCATATTGTAGAAATTTCTGCACTTCGGTTTAGTCCAACGAGTTTGGAAGTGAAATCAGGGGATGTTGTAAAGTGGGTGAATAAAGACAATAGACGACATCAGCTTATGTCTATTTCTGAGGGAGGATGGCGGTCTCGTATTTTGAGGCGTGGAGACTCATTTGTTCTGTTTGTTGGAAAAACCACCTTCTACATCTGTGCGCTCCACTCCAATATGCGAGGGG
>ENA-OREN01003666-OREN01003666.1-marine-metagenome-genome-assembly--contig:-NODE-3666-length-14116-cov-11.221811_pt1 | contig 14116 bp, 5 predicted proteins | sample MGYA00248624_ERZ508555 | MGnify/ENA primary metagenome ERZ508555 (study PRJEB26222, sample SAMN06267773) | marine metagenome | isolation source: Saanich Inlet, British Columbia, Canada | place...
GCTATGGCATCCAGTGCATTGGTAATGGCATTTTCCTGATAGTAGCGGGGTTGCCATGTTCCGCTTCGGGTTTCAAAGGGTGTTTTGTGAAATTTGTCCCGCCACTCACCTGCATCCTGATTGACACTGTCCGCTTCGCCAAAGGTCATTTCCCATAGTTCATCGGGTGTGGGATAGGTGTTTACGTCTTTTTCTTCAGCCTTTTGCATATCCATGCCGTAAATCTGTAATCCATTGGTGCTGTAGGTGTAGCGAACCTGCAACCGATCTGCATAATTTTTTGCTTGTGCCACTCCTTCTGTATAATGTTTAATATCTGCTTTGGCTTCAATCACAGCAAGATTACGATTACGGTACTGCAATACATAGTCTGCCTTTAGAGGTGGATTACGCTTGCCACCACCCACCAGACGTCCTTGAGATATGGGATATTGCTTCTGAATACGGCTTCCTTCTACAACGCCCCAGCCTGCTTCTTTTAACACAGGGTCAATTAAGATGAGTTCAGTCTGGGCTTCGTTCATAATTCACCGTTAAATGCCTTTTGCAAAATGGATTTTTTCAACTCATCCAAGGCATCCAATTCTTGCTGGTAGTTGGATTCAAGGGTTTGGGTTTGGGACTTTAATACATCAAGTTTTTCTTTGATATTTTCCTGAATGTCAAGACTTGGTATGTATATAGTGATTTCTTTCAGAAGTTTTGATTTTATCCCTGAAACTGTTGCACCAGTTGCTTGTGCTAATATTTTTTCTTGAGATTCTTTTGATTGTAAACAATAATGTAAATATTCGCCTGTCAATGTTTCACGGACAGGAGAAAATGTAATTATACGCTGTGCTAATGCTATTTTTTCATCAGTATCCAACAATGCAACATTTGCCAATGGTGCTTCGGTTGTAAATAATACATCATTCTTTCTTGGGATACCACGAGTCATCCAACTTTCATAATCATCTGGATTAATAAATTCTTCTGGCTCTCTTTTTAAATATCCCATTTTGACATTTTTTGCAGTTATTAACCTTATTCCTTTGGATACTTTTTCTGGTGTCCTGCCACGGTAATCAATGAACTTATTAACATCTATCAATTTCTTTTCTTCCCAGCCATCACCTTTCTGGCTGAAGATTTGATTCAGTTGGCTTTGGAAGAGTTCTTTGGCATTTTGCAGGTTTTTCTCCACATTGGCTCGGGCTTTGTCAATGGCTGCAAAGCAGTCATCCAATTTTGCTACAATGCGTTTTTGCTCATCAAGAGGTGGGATGGGGATGGGGATGGCTCTGACCTTTGTCATTGAAACAAAATCAATTGTAGTTTTCCCGCTTATTTCCAATAACAAATTCTTCAGAGTTGATGAGAAATGAAAAAGAAATTCAGGAATTAAGAAATCCTTATCATTGATTACTATACCATTAAATTGTTGATTAGTTGTTAATTCTACTTCGTTCATTGCATACTCACCAACTGAAGCAGTGCAACACAATAAAATAGACTTTGGTGGTAAAATTTTTAATGAAGAATTTTCAAACCCCAGTTTGCTTATCCTTTGTTTAGTAAAAGAAATTTTTCTACCCTGTTCTCTTATATCATCAACAGTAAACCAATTTATTTCACCATCTTCCCAATATTCTTTTTTCCTACGTAAAGGAGTTGAGCCATTAAATACCTTACAAACATCTCCTAACTGTTTTAATTCCCAACCCTGTTTCATATCAACTCTTTGATGCTTCCCAGTATATCTTTGGTTTCGCTGTCCAGTGTTTCCATTTCAGTAAGTATTTCATCTGGGTTACGCAGGGGTGCTTCTTCAGGCGTATTGGGGTTTTTAGTGCTCAAATCGTAGGTATCGGTGTTTACATCTGCCATGGTCACCATCCATGATTTTTCGCTCTCTGGCTTTGTCTTTTGCAGTTCAATAAACTCTGCCATATCCTTATCATTCAGAGGGTTGGTCTTGCCCATGTTCCTGCCTGGATTCATCTGGTAATACCAGATATTCTTGGTGGGTTCACCTTTGTTAAAAAACAGCACCACCGTTTTTACACCTGCACCAAGGAATGTGCCACCAGGCATATCCAAAATGCTGTGCAGATTGCAGGTTTCCAGCAGGTGCTTCCGCAAAGATGTAGATGCATTATCAGTATTGCTCAAGAAAGTGTTTTTAATGACCACGCCAGCCCTACCGCCTGCCTTCAAAATCTTAATGAAATGCTGTAGAAACAGAAATGCCGTTTCACCTGTCTTAATGTCAAAGTTCTGCTGAACTTCCTTCCGTTCCTTACCGCCAAAAGGTGGATTCGCCACAATCACATGGTGTCTGTCTTTTTCCTGAATATCCCGAATATTCTCACTCAAGGTATTGGTATGGACAATATTGGGTGCTTCAATGCCGTGCAGAATCATATTCATCACACCAATGATATATGCCAGATTCTTCTTTTCCTTACCGTAGAAGGTGGTTTCCTGCAGGGTTTTCAAATCTTTGGTGCTTAAACTATCTCTGTCTTTGGTCATATGGGTATGTGCTTCACATAGAAAGCCAGCCGAACCCACTGCACCATCATACACAGTTTCACCCATTTGGGGGTTCACTACATTCACGATAGCACGAATTAGCGGTCTGGGGGTGTAATACTGTCCACCGTTACGCCCTGCATTGCCCATGTTCTTTATCTTGGCTTCATAAAGGTGGCTTAACTCATGCTTTTCATCAGCGGAGTTGAAGGTGAGTGAATCAGCCAGTTCCAGTATTTCCCGCAGATTGTACCCGCTATGTATCTTGTTCTTTACTTCACTGAATATTTCACCAATTTTATATTCAATTGTTTTCGGGCTAATCGCTCTCTGTTTAAATCCTGCTAAATAACGAAATAAATCAGTATTCACAAAATCAACCAAGACATTGCCTTCCATTCTACGATGATGATTATTACTGCCATCAGGATTTTTGGGAACTGCCCAATTCGCCCAGCGGTGTTCTTCATCAAGAATAAATGAGTATTCTTCGCCTTTTAGTTCTGCTTCATCTTGTTTCTCTAACTCCAACTCATCAAGATACCGAAGGAAAAGTATCCAGGATGATTGTTCAGTATAATCCAGTTCGCTGTCAGCACCAGCGTCTTTATAAAGGATGTCATCTATATTTTTAAAGGTTTGTTCAAACATGTATCTTTCTTTTTGTTTTTAGCTATTGTCGTTGTGGATGGGGAGAGAATCGAACTCTCGTTGAAGTTGTCCATGTACTATCTTCTTACTTATCTCACTACCAAGTGCCCATCCATAAAAAACGTGTATTGCATTTAGTGCTATTTGGTTTACAGAAATTTACCACCATCCCCAAAGTTTCTACAATGGGGAGATGTACGTATTTTTGGGTGTTTTCATTAAGTATTTTTGCCTGTTTTAATTAAGTAGTGGTATTTTATAAACAAATCCACGAATGTGAGGCTTTATGGTTAAAAGTTTCTGATGCAAACTATGAATTGATCAAATCTTTAAAACTAATGTTTAATCATATAGGACAAATTTTCCTTCAGAACCGCTGAAGCAGTCAACATCCCAGAAAACAATGCACTCGATACGCCAACCGTTGTGATATCTTGCCCAGTATAAAAAAGATTTTTTATATCAGATTTTGGACGCAGCCAGCGCTGGCGAAAACGATCCGGCCTATGGCTAATGCCGTACATTTCACCTTTTTGGTAATTGGCCAAATCACGGACAGTTAAAGGTGTTGAAAGTTCTTTATAGGCCACGGCATCACGAATACCAGGAACCTGTTCTAATACAACATTAAGAATTCGATCTGACAATTTTTCTTTGGCATCTTCGTAGCCTTGCCCACGTTTTTTCCATGAAGAATCTTGCCATTTTGTATACCAGTCCCAGCTGCTCATAGTAATAGCTTCCATGGTTGCATAGCCAGCATGATTTTTGTCCCAAGCTTGATCTTTTGCAGATGGGAAAGATACATATACAACCGGGAAATCCGCTTCTGGATTATTGGAATAGTCCTGAACATTTTTATCATGATTATAGCCGGGGTAAATCCACAAATTGGTGTTGGCGATCCCTAATTCATCTGCAGATTTATTGAGCCCAATATGCAGGCAAGCGTAGCTTTTAGTTTGTTCCACTTTTTCCAGACGATTTTTTAATCTGGAATGATTGTTTCCATTTTTGAGTAGTTTATCCATTGTATTAACTACGCCCGCATTACTAATAATGGTATCTGCTTCAATCTCATCCCCATTTTCCATAATAACACTGACAGCAGTACCATTATGTATCTTGATTTCATCCACACCCGCATTAACCATAAGAATACCATCGTTACTTTCAATCAGGTCTGAAATTGTTTCAGCAATACTTCTGGATGATCCTGTGGGGTAATTTCCGCCATCAAGGTAGTGCCGAGCCACAAATGCGTGCATGGCAAAACTACTTTGAGCAGGAGGGAGGCCATGATCTCCCCACTGTCCGGTGAGGACACCTATTAATTGCTGATCATCCGTCAAGCTTGATAGCACATCAAGAGTGGTGCGATCAGAATAAGAAAAGAATTTTCGTGTCATAAAAGGGTAGGAGAGAGTACTCAAAATCCCGGGAAGTGCCTTGTTGTTGAAATAGGGCCGGGCACTGCGGGTCGCCTGATCCAGGAGATCCATATAGGTCATAATACCTGATTCTTCCTTAGGAAAATAAGAAATCATATCTTCTATAAACTGTTCCCGAGGTGCAACAAAATTATAGGATTTATCAGGAAAAATGATCCGGTCGTAATTTTTATCCATCGGAGACCACTGCAGTTTGTCACCGGAGATTAGATCAAACAGACGACGGATGGGTGAATGCGAATTATGAACCTGACCTATATAATGGATTCCCACATCCCATTCATAATTATCTCTGTGAAAGGTATGTGTCCAACCGCCGATCTTAAAATGTTTTTCCAGCACTAGAACACGTTTCCCTTTCAGGCTCAGTAAAGCAGCTGTGCAGAGACCGCCAATACCGGAACCAATAACAATAGCATCAAACTTGTTATCAGCTAGACCTGGTTTATAACTTTTCCATTTCTTCATTTCAAATTCTCAAGGTTACCAGAATCTACCCATCATCCCACAAACAAAAAACCCCACGAATGTGGGGCTTGATGATTACATTTCTAATGGATTATTAGATTTAGAACCATTAAAATCAAAAACAAAATTTTTGCCATCTGACCACACATAAAAAATGTCTAGTTATTCTTCCTCGTCTGATTGAATTTCTTTAGAATTTTCAGTTTTTTTTTGCGCTCTAAAATAAATGAAACCCACAATCAGAGCTATCGTCATTACAATTGCGTCAGTTGGTATATTCATAATAATCTCCTTCAACAAATATACCCATCATCCCACAATAAATTCCAATGATTGATCTAACTTCACAAATACAAACCTCGCAACCGGATAAACCCTTTATTTAATTAATATCTAGTATTACGTTTATTAAAATTGAAGCATCTAAAGTATTTACTAATCCATTTGAATCATAGTCCGCCAGAAAGAATTGTAATTCGTTAGGCGTTAAATTGCCGAATATAAAATCATAGATTAAAAGTAAATCAGTAATGTCTATACGACCATCGATGTTTATATCACCTACGAGGTATGGGTAGGAATAACGATATAAAAATGAATATGAATCATTCATAATTTGGTCAAAATATTCATTTGGGCCTCCAGCCCAACTTCCATTAGATGTACCCCAATATTCATGCAATAGCCCTTCTTCAGCATAAAGTTCGTTTACTATATTTAATTCGTTTAGACGATTATGAATAAGGTTTGAACCATAAACAAATGGTAAAAATACGTCTATCGTAAAAGGATAACCTGAATCAAATGGAATGACAGCATCTGATGTTCCGTGAAACATAATTGTGGGTGTGTCATTCTCTGGGCCTATCCAGTCTAAATCACCAATCGCTCCCCAGCAGCTGACAACTGCTTTTGGTTTACTTTCATGGTCAAAATTATTCCCTTCGCAATCGATACATCCAAGATCTGGATCGTCTCCTCCTCCATAGGTTGCTTCGGGTCTTTCATCATCTTCTGTAAAGGCCAAATGAAGCCCTATAAATGAGCCTGCGCTTGTACCCCAAACAAATATATTTTCATAATCAATACCATAATCCTGATGAAATTCACGTAAATATCTTATAACGGCACTTGCATCTTGTACACCTCGATAAACAGCTCTTTCTCCACTATAGCTGCTGAATATATTCAATCCCAGCCTGTAATTCATACTGACCGCAACATAGCCCCTTTTGGCAGATGCAATTGACAGGGCTACAACGTCGTCAACCTCGTTATGGCCTGAAAAAAATGCACCTGAATGAATAAATATAATTACAGGTCTATTCGTTAATGTATCCCCAGTCGGTTCATAGATATCCATATCCAGATCAATATCATAAGTATTCCATTCAAACAAAAAAATAAAGGGGAGATCGGGGGCATTGCCATACACCACGTCTTCAGTTATAGTTACTTCGTCGAAAATTTCATCTAAGTAACGTGTCTGGGACATTGAATATGAAAAAACAAATAAAATCAAAGTGAGTATTCGAAGAATCATTTTAAAATTTATATTTGTTTTGCCACAATAATAATACCATTATTCTAGAAAATTATTTTTCAATTACAAAAATTGGTTCCAGCACAATAGTGATTGCAGTTAAGAAGAAAGATAATTTTATTTTAGCAATATCAATTTCTTTGTTTGAGTGAAATTACCCGCCTGGATTTTGTAAAGGTAAACCCCTGATGAGACTGACATTCCTTGATTATTAGTCGCATTCCATTGAATTGATTTAAAGCCAGCATTTTGTTGGTTGTTTACCAAAGTTCTAACGACTCTTCCCATTATATCGTAGATAATAATATTGATTATAGCATCTTCTGGTAGGTCGTAACGAAGAGTGGTCAATGGGTTGAAGGGATTAGGGTAGTTCTGATACAAACGGTATGTGGCCGGGATAGAATTATTGACTAATGTAGATAATCCTGAATTTGAATAGCCGGGTGTAGGCGACATAAAATCCCATACATCATCACCATCCGGTATTCGACCATAGGACTGATCTGTGGTTTGTGATTCAAACGAAATATAATCAATAATCGTTGTACCATCCGGTTTAATCAATGCCAGGGTTTCGCCATCTGAGCTTAATTTAAAATTGGTATGCAATGTCCCCTGGGACTCATCATTATCACACCAAATAATCAAATGACTCCCGGGCATGATTATAATAGCCGTATCTGGAAATTGCCATAGAGTCAAGTTATCCAGATCATCTGTTAAATATAATCCAGATAAGCTTAAAGCCTGATCAGTAGGATTATATAATTCAATCCAATCGTCAAATTCACCCGCTTCGTCTACGTTAGTTGCATCATTATCGGCCAACAATTCATTTATTTTTAATTGATCAGTTAAATGGCCAGGAATCTCGAATGGATAATCATCAGCATCATAAATGTAATAAGCACCCATATCAGCAGTGGAGCCATCTTCATCAGGCTCAGAATCAGGGTCACCCGCATCAATACAGGGAGAGTTGGAGTGAAGTCCTAAATTATATATTGTTTGATCTATAAAAAGAGGATCAGTAAATAAATTTCCTTCACCATCAAGCAACTCAGAATCTGATAGAGTGTAGCTGACGGATATGGCGGATAATTCATCCGCATAAACTGATGATGATAAATTATTAGACAATATGTTATTTACTATTTCTGCTGTTCCACCGCCAGCGCCTTCATTCTTTTGGTAGCAAGATACGGCTGTGTCATTATAGAAAAACGTATTGTTTGTAACATAAGCAGAAGAATTATCTTTTATGGCTATTCCATGGTTACCCCCCACAACTAAATTCCTATCTAGAGTCACCGTAGAGCCCTGACCCACTGAAATTCCTTTATCCCCCGCATGATAAATCAGGTTTGAAGAAATAAGGATTCCTTCAGAGCTTTCTCCAATATCGATCCCATCAGAATTGGGCCCTATAAAGTCATATATTCGGTTGTTTCTGATAATACCATTTGTCACATTATCTAGATCAATGGCATCTGTGTCTTGTGCGTCAGACCCATAAAATGTACAGTTTTGAATCAACGCATCGCCTCCTTTAACATTGATATAATCACAAATATATTCACATGTAATTGAACTGTTGTTGACAACGATGGAACCCCCCTCAGCATATATGGGGAATTCAACATTTTCAATCTCAACATGATCTAAAACAATATGAGATTGAATGCTGGATATTGCGCCACGATGGACCATTGGGTCCATACCAGTGGACGCACCTGTCAATCTCAGGTGAGAAATAGTTGATGAATCTGTTTCATTATTAAAACAAAGTGCTCCCCATCGATTATTCCCGATAGAACTATGAGAAATGATTTGCACCGGGTTCTCTTCGGTTCCATTGATAATTAGCTGACCCTCCACAATAATATTTCCTTCTTCAGGCATCCTAATCTCTACCCCTTCGCTGAATGTGACTACAGCTCCTGAAGGTATTGTTAAATCCTGGACAACTGCGTATGGCTGCTCATTGGTGAGTAATGTATTTTCTGTGATTACATCAGGTAGAATAACTTCTTCAGATAATTGGAAAACAGCTGTAAATAAACTATCCGTAATACAATTGTAATCTATACGCGTGGAATCTGAGGCTCCTTCCCATCTAACGAATTGATAGCCGGGTAGAGGTAGCGCTAGAATGGATATGGGTTTATTCTTAAAGTAGGTCCCTTCTCCATCCGGATGAATCACGGAAACGTCATTCACCGATACCTTGCCGGCATTCGGAGGTTCAACAGCTATAGTTACTTGAACCGTGCCGTCCAAATTCAACTCATTGATAAATTGATTCAGGACAGTATTATTCCTGTTTTCGGAAAATTGTTTTATTTCATCGAGTTCATCAGCCCAATTATTCATCGAAGATACGCCGCCTTGATTTCCCCATCTATCTATATGACGGGGCATCTCTAAAGCAATAGTGCCACTCAAACTATCCACAATAGTATTAATTCTTTCAGGAAGGAACGTATTGCTTAAGTGGGCAGCGGCCCGCTGGATAAACCGATCCTGGAAAAACTGGCCGTTGAGTAAATTTTTAAATAACCAATAATTATCCATAAGATTATCCAATAGATTCATATTGCTATTATTGACATTAAAACCCCGATCAAGGTCAACGATCATCCACTGCCATTTCCCATCTTCATCGCGGGATCGCCACCATTCCCTATTGTGCCCCCAACTAGTATTCGCGCAAAACAGGGTCATAACAAGATGGTCAATAAAACTGTCAATATTCATCCATTGCTGGATCTGGCCATATACGACAGGGTTATTCAGATCGTTATTCAGAATGTAATTGGTCATTGTATTATAGTGATCCATAGTTCCTTCGACAACCAGCAATTGTGTTCCAGATGATGTGGATGCATATTCCAGATGATCAATATTATCGGGATTAACGTTGAAGTTTTCGAAAAAATAATGAGTATCAAATTTCTCACGTATATTATGTATGCCCCAGTATGCTCCATTTAAAAAAAGCGCAGAGGGCGTGTAGGCCATATAGCCACAATCCATCATTCCAGATGCCAAACTCTCGGTCATGGGGTCTCTAATCAACGTTTCTTCCCAGTCATCGCCGCCATTTCGGAATACAATTCTGGAAAAATTGGCTATCTGCTTATTTTCAAATAATTGATAGTGTATAAAATCCTGACCAAAACGATTTCGGGTATAGATCGTAAATGGTTTCTGAGGCTTAGTCCAAATATTGAGCCCTCCAAGTCTGGCACCGGCATTAGCTGTAAACCCATGATCAGTTTCCGGAGTAAAATACTGAATGGTGACCGGTATTTCCCTTTGCTTATACTCATTTTCATAAATGCCAATATCATCATCCCAAAGTGTTTCCGGTTCAGCCACAAGAGATATGGTTGGCAGATGATTTTGTTCATCTATAAAATAAGTTGATGCCATTATCTCGCCGGGAAGTTTATTAGTATCTATTGATCGTGCTTTCAGGATAGTTGTAGCTACAATAGTGAATGGGGCAGTATAAAGACTAGACCCTGAGCCCGGTCGAGATCCATCAAGCGTGTAAAATATCTGTTCCGTGTCTGAGTCAACAGAAAGTTCAATGGTTTGAGAGCCGCTATAAAATCCGGCATCCAGCGATGATTCTACAGGACCTGATACTTCTGTACTATTTGTTGGCGCAGTATTATTGGGACTGCCAGGTGTAGGTTCACCAAAAAAAGACCAGGTATTATCATCTATTCGCCTGCCGGATGATACGTCTGTGATCTGATTCCCAAAGGTTAATGAGTCAACCAACTCCGCATTGGAATAACTCCTTCCGATCAGTTCAAGGTCAAAACTAATATCCGAACTGGTTCCACTTGCTTGATGTAATTCCACCGCAACAACATTTTGTCCAGTGACAATTTCATTAGCAGAAATTGTCCACTCAAAGAACGTATCTTCATCATTACCGCCCACTGTTGCAGTGGCATAAGTGTTAAAGGTAGTTGTCCCCGCAGGAATGTTAGTCCTAACAACTTCATTGCCATTTAAATAAATAATTGCACCGTCGTCCCTTTTTAAACCGAGACTCAGAGTCTGTATATTTTCAGGGCTATCCACCATAAACATATGCCGAAAATAGGTTGTGATATACTTATCATTATCGTCTGGACCATATTCCACCACCGTCATTTCATCTCCATCTCCATAGCCTAACTCTGCGTAACCTGAACTCCAATCGTCATCATTAAAATCAATCTCTCTCCAGTTAGATCCTTGGTCAGAACCATCATCCAAGTATTTCCAAAGCGACCCCTGTTCAATAAGGGTATAACTTTCCGTTTGATCAGCACTGAATAGGCCTAGCTGTTCACCATTTTTACTTATTTTAAAATTTGTATGATAATGCCGTGTCGTGAAGTTGTCCCAAGGCCAGTATGGCCTAGCATAAACCTGACTGGGACTCTCATTGTAATTGTCTGCCCAAATTATCAAATACCCTTCGGCATTAATAACTGTACCATCTGGAATCTTCCATTTTAAGGGGTTTTCAAGATCATCTGTTATAAAAAAGCCATCTAAGGTGTATGGTACAACATCCGAATTGTACAGTTCAATCCAATCACTGTAGTCATCAAAATCATACATTTCTGGGTAGGTACCCACATTTGAGGCTAAATATTCATTGATCACAATATCCTGGGCATGAATACCAAAGTTATAGAATAGCAAAAAGAATAAAATTGCTCTTAATTGTTTGTATACCTTCACAGAATAAATTTAGAAATACTTGGTATCACCTGACAGAACAACTTACAACCAAGATTTAACTATACCTTTCGCTTTAAATTACTTTGGAATATCCGTTTAACAATTTCGATTGCATAAAATGCTTGATCCAGAATGAATTATAAATATTTTACATATTGAGAGATGGAAAGTGGTTGAGAAGGCTGATTTAATTTAACAATACCATTTTTTTTGTTTGCGTGAACTCTCCAGCTTCAATGCTATATATATATACTCCTGATGATACTGACATACCTTGGTTATTAGTCGCATTCCAGATGACTGATTTAAAACCAGCGTCTTGGGTTGTATTAACCAGTGTCCTTACTTCCCGACCCAGCATATCGTAAATGGTGATATTCACTAATGCATCTTTAGGTAGATCATAACGTAGCATTGTTATCGGGTTAAAAGGATTTGGGTAATTTTGATGAAGTACATATGTGTCAGGAATCATATTCTCATTAATTGCTAGTGTGTTACTAATATCAATCATTATGTCCCATACATCAGAAGACATTGTAGTATCAATATTATCGGTACTAAATACTGTCCATTGTCCATTAATAACTGTCTGCCCTAACACTTCTACAGTTTCAACTAGGTTTTGATAGGGGATAGACAAAACTGTATCCAAGACTAGTGTATCAATAAGTATAGTGGAACTAGTATCGTAATTACCATGACATAATATGAATCGATAAGAAACAACATCACCATCATCATCAGTGCTGGATTCCCATATAATTTCCTGTTCTGTTCCTTCAGAGATATCATTTACAGTTATGGATAATTCTGTTCCGTCAAGAGGACTAATAAGATCAAATACCGAAGGAGGGCTATTTTCTTCTTGTGGTTGATTTGATACTTTGCATAGGAAACCGACATTATAAATCCAGGAATTATTCTCATTAAGCTCAGGATTACTAAACCAGCTATTAATAGTATTATATCCATTCCAGTCCACTTCATTTAATGAAGATAATATACTATTTACATTATTATTCATTGCCAGCCATAAAGAGTCTGCATCATTATTCGTTTCTAAAGTAATATCACCATTAATCGATAATAAATTATGATCAGATGATAAATAGGTTTCAGATGAAATATTTTGGATTTGAGATATTGATGAAATTTCATTTATAATATCTTCAGTAGGTATGTTTTCTATTTCTTCAAAATATAAACTGCTGGTAACCGGGTCAGTAAAATTATTTTGATTGGATTTTAAGCTATCCATATGTGCTTGATATAGATCATTTAATAAATCATCATTTGCTATTTCATCCATTAAAATATCAAATGAATCTCCATCGCCAGTTTTTACAAATTCAACCATTTCTAGTAACATGCCCATTTGGTATTTATACATATAGTCAAAAAACGCAAAACCATATCTATAAAATTCCCAATTCCCGTAAGTAGCATTTACCACTTCAGCAAGAGTCATTCGATCAGATTCGTTTTGAGCGATACGATCAACCATAGTTAAGCGAGTTTGGATTCCATTTAACCTTGAACTCCCCGCCATGAATTCTGCGCCACCTTCTTCAAACCAGGTTAGCCTTTGATTATCATAAATAGGATCTTGCCCCCACATTCCCGGTGCCATATATCGCCCCTGAAGATAATGTGAAAATTCATGTCTGAATAAATCTTCTAATGTATATATACTTTCCTGAGGTGTGCGTTCGTAAGTAAAAAAAGTGCCCCAGGATTCAATATATATTCCACCATTATTGGTACCCAGACCATAAAGAAAATTATTATAGGTATAATCAGCCGGGCTGTTATAAATAACAGCAATAAGCGAATCATCAGGATTGCCTTCTTCTAGTGGAATATCATTGAGAGAGACTCTGTGAAATTGAGCTCTTACTTCTTTCATTGCCCAGTATAACGTTTCAATTTTTTCGGGTGTTACATTATCACCTGTTTTGAATATAATCCTTTCATCATCGTATGTAGTGCGATTGGGAAGCAGCCAGTCGTGTACACTTTGCAATATTTCACCTTCATCGATAGGTGTGCCATCTGCATATTCACAATTATAAAGCCAACAAAGCATTTCGATAGCTTCAAGGGATGGACCTGTCCATTCTCCATATAATTGAACTATATCTGTTAAAAATTGAACAGCTATTGCTTCATCATCATATAATCCAATTCGTGCATCCCAATAGATAGCATTGTTTAATAGCCATTCATTCTGATCGGTAACTGTACCATATAATCCAATATTGGCGATCGCATTAAATAAACTGTCAACTTCATTATAAAATTCAGTGTCTTCCGGATTGAAATGATAAGAATAACTATAAAGAGAATAATAAACACCGTCCCCCAACCAGTAAATGGCATTGCTTTTATCCCAATCATCTATATAGGATTCAAAATTTTGATAAAAAGCCTCAAATACACTTGCAGACTTTGTTAAAGAATGGACACTACTCATTCCAATCCCTTGATACGCACCGAAGGCTTTAACGACTTTTGTTTGCACATCAGTTCCAAATCCAAAATTTGGATTATTAGAAATGGCATCCATTCCCGGTACCGTATTATCCATAAAATCAAAATCTCTTAAAAAATTTAATTCATCATTATAAAATGCTATGTAAAAACCGGATCTTATTACTTCAACTAATACGCCAATCCCAAGTTCGTCATCTAATGTATAAGTATTCCCTCTCTCTTCCACAGCATCGAA
>ENA-OREN01003667-OREN01003667.1-marine-metagenome-genome-assembly--contig:-NODE-3667-length-14113-cov-4.435594_pt1 | contig 14113 bp, 15 predicted proteins | sample MGYA00248624_ERZ508555 | MGnify/ENA primary metagenome ERZ508555 (study PRJEB26222, sample SAMN06267773) | marine metagenome | isolation source: Saanich Inlet, British Columbia, Canada | place...
TATCCGTTACATTATGTATTAATTACTAATATATAATGCCATCACTTGCCAACTATTGGATTGCTACCTCGTTTAAAGATTATCTTGTTGAAAATAAACAACGTCTGGAAAAAAAATATATCGTTCCATTAAATTTCCATCATATAATACTTATTGTCGCCATTTTTGGATATTTATTTGGGACAGGCTTACGAATCCGCTATAATGGATGGTATGGTACACTTATTTCCATGTTTGAACTTTCTTGGTATGGATTTGGGTGGGGCAAAACACCTTGGTACATAGCTTTGTTGGGAATGATATTCTCTATGTTATGCGGTGGATTATTCGGAATGTATGCTTTTAATACTCAGTTACGCTTCAATAATCAAGAACCCGTTACATTTTCCCAGATGTGCACCCTTATGTACAATACAATAAAATACGAATGTTATAGAACTATTTGTAAAAAAACAGCTTTTCGTTGGGATTAACATGCCATCTTCTCCAAAATCCATTTACGAATTTTAATGTTCATTGGATCCAATATTAATATCAATCCATCTAATAATTTTTGTTTAAATTCAGTATTTGTTTCTTCTTCCATCATCAATAAGGTATTATGTATAATATAAAGCAGTCTATCATCATAGATATTAATAATTTCTTTGAATACCTGGTCTATTGTAACCGTATCCTCTTTATTATCTTTAAAAATTTCGTCTGTTTTTAAATCTAATACATTCCTGTAAAGTGCTAAAGTATGCCGTATATTATTTTTGTCCGCTTTATTGTAGGTCTCAGATAATTTATCTAACCCTTTTACTGCCCAAGCCAATATATATTGATAAACTTCGCCTTTTTGACTTTTATACCATTTGTAATATCTTCTAATTGCATGAAATAAATAGTATAAATCATCTTTATTATCATTATTCCACCATCTATAAACACCTTGCGTCATAGAAGGTGGTTGTATACTTAATATATTATTACTTACACTAATTTTAGTACCTATGGGACTATGCGCTAATAATGCCAATTGAATCATTACCTGCATTGGTTCGAGTATTAAATCGGCCCTTTCCTTCTCCTTTGTTCTTAATATTTCCATTATATTCTTCCCAGCAAAAAAATAATTCATTTATCCTTATTACACAACCTATATAAAAAGTTTTTTCGTAATTATACATATATATATGAACAAAAAAGTATCAATGATTGATTTTTCACTCCCCAACAACCCCGATACTTTAAAATTTATAAAACTTAATCAATCAGATAAGTTAAAAGCCGTAACATTGGGTATGCGTTTCTTAATAACAGGGACACAGCAACTACAAATGTGGGATAATTCTCAATGGGAAACACGCATAGAACAATTAAAAACTCAAAAACAGGATAAAATCGACTCACTACAGGAAAAATTGCAACTAGAACAACTCAAAACTCAAAAACTTATTCAAAGACAACAAGAAGAATTAAATGTCATTATAGAAGGTGTTCGTAACAGAACTGAGAGTAAATTCTTAGGAGAAATAGCTAGTTTAAATGATAATGTGGAGAGAATGCATAAAAGAATTCAATCCCAAGAAAAGCACAAAGACGAGTTGTATAAATCTATAAATAACGAATTTTATACTAAGCTTCTCTCCAAAGAACAACATTGGGAGGGGAAAATAGATAAGCTGCGTCACTATTATGAAACCAAACTCGAATCGGAGCGAGAAAGAACCGCTGCTTGTATTCTGACAACCAAACATTCAACAATGAAAGGTCAGGCTGGAGAGGAATTTACCCACCATGAGTTAAACCGGCGTTTTCCAACCGCGGAAATTGAAGACACACACAAACTTCCTGGCAAAGGAGACTTTATTATGAAAGATAAAGGCTTTTCAATGCTTATTGAAACGAAGAACTACAAGAACAATGTAACTAAACCCGAAATTGATAAATTTTATCGTGATATGGAGAATAACAATGACATTCAATGTGGTCTGTTTCTTAGTCTTAAGTCAGGTATATGCAATAGAGAAGACCTTCATCTTGAGGTTATTAACGGAAAACCCATAATTTTTGTGCATAATTGTCTTAAAAATATGGAGAATATTGATTTTGCTGTGAGAATTTTTAAATTAATCCTAAATACAGACTCTATTGATCTAAGTAATAAAGAAGTTTATGAGAAAATCAAAAATACTATTCCAATAGTCAAGCGATATTGGAATAAAATACGTGCAAAAATACAGAAATTCGAGAAAGATATGACACAATGTGTTCTAGAACAGGAAACGATGGTTCGAGATATATTTAAACTATTGGGTTTCAATTATTGAATAAACTAATCTAATTTATATATATATAATGTCAAAAACTTGCAAAAAAATAAAAAGAAAAAATAAAAAGAAAATTTGTTGCGTTGGTATTGGCTGTCCTGAGTGGAAGCATTGTATACACGTTTTAGGCGATGGGGCTAAATATAGACCAAAAAGGAAATCAACTTTAAAAAGAATGAAAAAATGTTTAACTCGGTATGCAAAAACTTATAAAAAATGTATGAAACGAGAACGCAAAAAATCCCAAAGACGCAAAAAATCGCGAAAACGCAAAAAATACCGCAAAAGACGCACAAGGAAAAAATATGGAGGGAATAAAATAATAGCCCCACCCGCGAATAAAACTATATTAGAACAAATTTTAGTTACTAGTGGTATACCTCAGGATAAAATTGCTCAATGGCCAAAAACATTAGATAAATTGTTAAAAGAAATGCGGAATAAAGAAACAATCCTTATTGAAAATAATGGTAAAATAAAACGATTAGTCAAAGCTGTAGATATTAAAGTGTATAATGATGAAACAGAGGGCTACTCATTGTATGAAGTAGGGCATTATAATCAAAATTCAAATGGTGAACCAGGCGAAGAAACTAAATCTAGAAATAATGAAGGGGTTTTAGAAAAAATGATGGGTGAGGAAAGCCCTACGACTGCTATGAAGCGTGGTATAAAAGAAGAGTTAGGTGATAAATATAGCAAAAATATTCGCTATTTAAAAGGTCATCCAACGTTTGACATAGATATAGCGGATGTTAAAAAGTCTGATTCTAATAGTTATCCAGGGTTACCTGCGGTATATAACTGGTATCGTGATGAAGTTTTTATACCGGAACTTACTGAAAATACTTTTTACAATAATCCTAAGACATTTTTCATAAAAGAATTAAAAGATGATGGTGCTTTTAAAAGATGGATCAAATGGGAGTGGAGAAGAACTTAAAGTATTGCAGTATAATATGATTGTTAAAGGATTGCGTCGCAGAGAAATTACTGGCAAGAGGATAAGAATAAATTATGTTTATCCTCTGCGCGATACTAAATATATTTGTTGCCGGTGTCATAGGAAAATAAAGGGCTTAATTGTTGATTTCCCAGAGGATATAGATGTATTTGGTTTTAGATATCATTATTTTATTCCGATGGTGGCGTGTCATTTATGTCATGACCCTCTGAAACTTCCTTAGAAGGTGCATCATCCTCAGAAGCTTCCTTAGAAGGTGGGTGAGGTACCTGTCTGTTGGTTTTTTGTTCGTTATTATTCAAATATTCAATTACAAAATCTTTTGGTTTTTCTATTAAATGATTTGGTGTAACTGTACTAGTGTATATTTTACCTTTGATATATTTGCGGTCTTTGGTATTTTTTAATTTTCCTTTATTAAAAGGTATTTTAAGCTTATTTCTATGTCTTCTAAACCCAAATGAACACACTGCTATAATTATCAGTATTAAACAAAAAGATATTACTAAAATATAACCTGTTATATTATCAACCACAGATGAAGGAGACAAACTGGTCAAATTCGCCTGAGGAGACGGAGTATCTATTGCCGGGGAACCTCGGATAAATTTAGATGATGGTGCAACCGAAACATCATCTGTTGGTAATACAACCAGAATATCATCTATCACAGAGGGCGATGGTGCGACCAAAGGTTTTTCTATCGGCGATGATGCATTCAAAGTATTATTTATCGGCGATGATGCATTCAAAGTATTATTTATTGGCAATGGCGTATAAGTATTTAAAGATGTATTAGATATATTGAAAGGTATTGAAATATTAGATGTATTTGCAGATATATTTAATGATGTATTATTTGGTAGAGTATACGAGTAATTCTGGAGAGAAGATACATTTAAATCAGATATATTTGAAGCTATAATTAAGGATTGTGGTTCAACACACACTTTCATAGTAATTGTTTGTTGACTTTTGGCAACGGACCACAAAATATCACACTTATCGACTGTTAGCATTAATTTAGAGTTAAAAATAGGGTTATCTTAAAGTGTTTTTCGTTAATATATAAGCTGTATAATATATATATGTTTGGTTTATGTAAGTATAAAAATGCATTGGGTAGACCCGGTAAAGGGATTCATAGTTTTAGAATAGCAAATATTGCAGTAGTAGATGTATTATTGACATTTGTATTAGCTTATGTATTATGGGTTCTTCTTGAAAAATATAATTATTGGATAATATTGTATTGTTGTTTTCTAGCGGCAGTTGTTTTACACAGAATGTTCTGTGTAAAAACTCCTATTGATAAATTTTTATTTTCGTAATTTTCTCCTCTTCCGCTTAGTTTTCTTAGATTTAGGAAAACTAATTTTTTTTGTTCTTCCAACTTGTAGGATTTGTTTATATAGATTATCTAACTTTTTCCAATTAATTTTTTGCAATTGATCTTTAATCGCCTGTTTTTTGTTTTTGATTGTACTGGTTTTTTTGCGAAGTTTTAATTTTTTAGATATATATTGGGCATTTTTTGACGATTTTCGCATAAAAGCAGATATATTTATTATTAAACGCCTTTTATATTCATTAACCACTTTATGTTGGAGGGTAGTTTTTTTCATTTTCTTATATGGGTCTACTCCATTATCTACTAATGTTATGGCCAATAATTCCTCATTCGGAATTTTTATTCTATAACCAAGGTCATCGATTATTTTTGACATCTTATATTATTGATATATTTTATTGTTATAATATAAGATGTCATATGATTATTTATTTAAAATAATATTTGTCGGAGATACGTGTGTTGGTAAGACTGCGTTGGCGGAGCGCATCTCTAGAAATGAATTTCGTGAAACTTATAATTCAACCGTTGGGGTCGATTTTTCTACTGTTACTTTGGATATTGGTAACCAAACTATTAAAACTCACATATGGGATACTGCTGGACAAGAGTGTTTTGCATCGATTATATCAACATATTATCGCGGCATTGCGGGTGCGGTAATAGTATTTGATGTTTCTAGTCGCAATTCATTTCTCAAATGCTCCTTTTGGCTTAATCAAATAAGAAAAAACGGGACAATTGGACACTTACCAGTAATCACGCTCGTAGGTAATAAAATAGATAGAGCTACTAGGGAGGTGACATATACACAAGCTGTTAATTTTGCCGAAAAAAATAATATAAATTATTATGAAACTAGTGCTAGAAAAAATATTGGTACAATGAAATTTTATCGTGGATTAATTGAAAAAATCTATAATACTGCTGACTTGGATGCAAATGACGAAAAACATGGGATAAGAAAAGGCATGGTTTCTCATTCTAAAGTACAAATAAAAGATGAAAGGGAGTGTTGTTTTGACTGTTGTATTACTCATTAATATTGATATAATTGTTCCACAATCAAAGAAAATGAAAAATTATTGCAGAGATTCACGGGATAACCTTTGTCATCTAATAATTGTACTCGTAATCGCTTCAATGTTGTAGGTCCAAAATATGTACGTTTTTGTATACCATCATTTTCATATATCATGGGCACTGTTCGATCAGACGAAGGTGGATCTACAGGAAACCTTAACAGAATATCGGTATCCGTTGGTGCGAAATACCGATTTTGGTTTATATTTTTACGGGCTATTACAATTTGTTGAGCAGTATATTTTTGCGCATTGGTTAAATTATTGCTTCCATCTATAATTGGAAAAGGATTTTGTGTTCCTTTTCTACACGCCCTTGTAAATGTTTCGGTTCCTTGGGAATTGGGTCTCTGCAATACACCCGAGGGATCAGAATTTAAATTGCCGCTGATATCAGTCGAACAAAATGGCATTGAAGCCTTTACTCTCCTGTAATAACTTGGTAGTTTGAATTTATCTTGATTATCTGTTAATGATATCATTCCACCAGTGACCCTGTTTGATTGGAAATCATTTACTTTCAACAATAGATAACGTGTTCCAAATATATTAACACAACATTCACTTGTATAACTACTGCTAGGACTCCCAACCATGGGATATTGTGGTTGCCGAAATCCCAGAAGCCATCCTAAATTATAGTCAATCTTTGCACCAGAATTATTAATATTGCAACCAGAAAGGTCTGGTACAAAATTTAATGTAAAATTTTCACTACAGTCGATGGTTGTCTTTAATGTATTGGAACAAATATCTATATTACAAGATGGATCCAATTGACTTTGGATTGCTGCTTGTAATGTAGCTGTTGTATCATAGAATCCTTCTGGGATAGTAATTAGACTCCCACTCATTTCAAAACTATTAGTACCAAATTGTTCATTAAAAGGATACCATGTTCTAGGAACTTCTACACTCCCCACAGTTATAGATATTACATTGTTTAAAGGTTCACTTAAATCAAATGTAAAATCTGTGCTTGTCCCTAAATAATTATTGGAAGTATCTGCTATTACACCAGAACATTTTACATTTCCGTTTTTTATTTCGCGATACTGACTATCAACATTGATAATATTTAAATATGTATTTCTCATAGTAGGATTCATGTTTCCTTGGACTGTATTAACATTGTGTGTGTTGGGAATTAGTAATCTGCCTTGTCCTTGGGTCATATGATTTGTTGGTTCTAAAACAGATATATTTTCTTGTCTATTAGGTAATTGTTCTGCCAAAAAAGTTGAAGCATCGCCACTATCATAATATTCATTTTCAAATATATTTTGACCAGGATTTGTAACTTCCCTTTGATCTAATGTATCTATCAATGTTTGTAATTTTTCAAAATTATCTAATAATTTTTCACCAACTTCTTTAAAAAAAGCTGCAGCGGGTGAATTTTGCAAGGCTTCAAATTGTCGAACAGCATTATTCACTGCCCCTCTAATACTTTCTTGGGTTTGTGCGGAGGATGCCCCTATTAATTCTATTAAGTCCTCCAATGAATAATTTTCAATGTTCAAATCGGGTGAATCAGACATATATTAAATAATAAGTTTTTAATTTAATATTTAATATTCTATAATCTTTTTTTACATTGAACTCGTAATGCTTTTCCTACCATATTAAGACTTTGTGCTAATTTTGAATGTTGATGTCTTAATATCTTGCACTTTTTATGAGATAATTTATGTCGTCCGCCTCTTTTTTTACGACGAGTTTTGCGTTTTCTTTTTCGTTTAGTGCGTCGGTGCTTTTTTTTTAGTGCTCTTTTTTTGGTTCGTTTTCTACGACGTTTTCTACCACCCTGTTTTGGATGACCCTTAGTAGATTTATCCAACATACCCCGAACCTGTTGGGTTGTTGTTCGACCTTGCACTCGCTCGGTCGCTTCAGTCACGCCTGTCGCAGATTTGCGCGCAGGATTTTTGCCTGAAGCTTCTCTGGCTGATTGAATTATGTGTTGAGTAAAATCAGTTGAGTATCCATAAGTATTAATATCAAATTGGGGATTGTTATAAAAACAAAAATACATTTTATAACCTTGATCTTCCCAACCCAAATTTTTTAGAGCTTCGATTAGTCTTGAAGTTACAGCATATATATCTCCATCTTCATCGAACATCTCTCTGGGGCTATCACGTAATGTTAATACTCTTGCGGCTTGCTCTTGTGTTGTTTGAGCATTAAATCCAGAAATTGAAAGAAGTTTTAGAAATTCAACCCAGGGTGTATAATCATAGGCAGCATCATCCTCAGGCAAACGCGGGAGTCTCGGTACCATATTATTTAAGTGTCTAAGCTCTTCTGCTGTAAGATTTTTTGTAGCACCATCACCATAACACCCTTTGCGAAATCTGTATGAAAACTTTCTAAAATAGAATTGAATGACATACACTAAGGCTGATAATTTACATCCTTGATATATATCCGGTCCTGTGTCTAATGCAATTCGATGCACTAGATCCATCATACGCATTCCTGCTCCACGACCGGCTGCCCTGTTTGCACAGAGTCCCTCAATATATAACATTGGTTCATTAGATAAATAAGCTTTTAATTGTTCAAAATATTCAGACCCAGGATATGCATTCTGTTGTTTTTTTTGTTCAATCGCTTGAAAAATCCCGTTGGTAACTCTTGTCAAATCTCTTAAAACTACAAAACCATGAGTAGCTACAGGAGTTACACCACTTCTTGCTTTTATAGCAGATGAAGTTCCCATGGAGCTCTCATCACGCGGCGTTATGAGCAATATTACATAATTGATTGTATATAACATCTTATCTGCACCAAAGAAATTCGGTCCTATTACACCACCACATGCATATCCGGTATTTCCCCCCGCATTTCTTACTTGTGTACAAGCCCACTGATATTCAGATGGGTCGGTACTAATATTGGTAAATGAACCAGTATTACCGACAGCACCTAGCAATATTTGTAAATTTTGATCAATTGGGGTGGTTATTGTATTTACATAAAAATACAACCCTGATGTACCTGTTGCAATGGGATTAGTTGATGGTTGTTGTGGTTGTACTGCTAGACTTGCCATATATATATAAACGAGTGAAAAAAAGATAAATTGAATAGAGAAAACAATTAAATATAAAATATATATAACATAACCATAATGAGCAATTCTGAAAAAAAACCGTCTTCTACTTGCGAAGTATGCTTAGAAGATTTTACATCTTCTGTTAGAGCGCGCGTATCTTGTCCACAGTGTAATTTAGATGTTTGTCGAGCGTGTGTTCGTCGTTATTTACTAAATACTACACAACAAGCACATTGTATGGGGCCTGATTGCAAATGTACTTGGGATAGAGAATTCCTTATTACAAATACATTACGGTCATTTGTAAATGGTGATTATAAAACACATCGATCAAAGTTGCTTTTAGAGCAGGAGAAAGCACGATTGCCTGAAACAATGCCGGCGGTAGAGAATTATATGAAGATTGATAGTATGAAGAAAAATATTGAGGTTGACAATGCAGAATATAATAAGTTGCGTGCGCAAATGAACAAGCTAAAGATGAAAATTGCTCAAGATAAGCAAAATATTAAACGATTTCAACGAGGAGAAAGTGGGAAAAAGGAAGAAAAACGCGTATTTAAGCAAAAATGTGGCGTTGAAGGTTGTCGTGGTTTCCTCTCTTCCGCGTGGAAATGTGGTCTTTGTGAGACTTGGACTTGTCCAAAATGTTTCGATGTATTGGGAAAAGAGAAAGAGTGTGGCCATGAATGTGATCCAAATAATGTGGAAAGTGCTAAACTAATCAAAAAGGAAACGCGCAATTGTCCTTCTTGTGCTATTCCAATCTTTAAAATAGAAGGCTGTGATCAAATGTGGTGTACCCAATGTCACATTGCTTTCAGTTGGAAATCTGGTATGAGAGTAAATGGCGTTGTTCATAATCCTCACTTCTATCAATGGCAGAGAGCAGGTGGAGGAGCAGCACCGATTCAAACTCCTGGCGCTCAAGCTTGTGGCGGATTACCGGGTCTTTGGCAATTCCGACGACAACTGAACAGAGCAATGACAGGCGATCCTTACAAAGGAAACAAAATAGGTGAAAGTATTATTCAATTACATCAGGGGTGTGGTCATTTTCAACATTGGGAATTAAATCGTTTGCGTCGGGCTTGCCAAGGAGCAGCCGATAATACGGCATTACGAATTCAATATCTGTGCAAAGAAATCACCGAAAAAAAGCTTATGCAGAAAATTCAACAACGAGATAAAATGAGAGAGAAAAAGTTGGCACAATTGCAAGTCTATGAATTATTGAACACAATCTTTCTGGAAAATTTAAATGATATTCAACAGTTGCTTCTGACTGTTCCAGCTCAATTACGCGATGCACGCCGAGGCGAGGATGTACGTGCCTGGAAATCAAATTTGGTCAAAACCTGCATTAAAAACTTGGAAAGATGTCATAAAGTAAGAATTTATGCTAATAAACAACTGGCAAAAATTAGCCGTGTTTACAATCAAACAGTCGGAATGATTGACGACCGATTTCGGTCTAAAAATTATAAAAACAAAAATGAGAATTCTATTAATGAGTGTTTTATCACGATGCCTACTAATTAAATAAACCTTGAAATAATTTATAAATATCAGAACCACTGTCCCCAAACCGTTTCCACGGAATAGTAGTGATACCTTGTCCCCTTTTGTAATGACCGTATCCTTTAAATAAAATAAACTCCAAAGCAATTAATAATTTTTTATTAATTTCTGAGCGGTCCTTTCTATGAGCACTATTGTACACGTATCTATTGTAATTAGTATCCGATTTATAAACACACATTTTGTACTTTAGGTTTATATAGTTTCTAACCAAACCAATACCCATAATTTTATTGGTGTCGTTATTCATTTCTATTACATATACCAATGCTAAATGGGGAACAGTTAATGGCATCTTTTTATTACAACCATAAACACAACCTTTCCATTTAAATCGTTCTCTCCATTCTGAGTTTTCTTTGAATGTATAATTTGTAAATCTCGTCGATCCTATGTAGAATCTTTCTGTGTCCATTTTATACTACATTGAATAGTATTTTTAACCGATTTCAATTTATCTTTTTGTATGCCTTTTTCGTATGGTTTTGAATAGCTTTAATTTCAATATTAGTTAATTTGAAGAACAAAGCTAGTGTATCATCATTAATAACAGTTGGAAAATTCGAAATATTGGTAATATCTGGTATCATATCGAAAATATATTTCTCTAAGTACTTCATTCTATATCGCGTAGCTTCAAATATATATAAGGCAAATTTAGTAGAAAAAAACTGCTGCAACTTAACAAAATCTTCCGGTGTTTTATTTAAAATCACATAATTATCTCGATTTGAAATACCATAAACACCGCTTACATCATAGTAAGGAAACCCATACATTTTATGGGCTAATACTAATTTTGATTGATTTGCGTACACGCATTTTTTATTTGAATAATTAATAACTAATTGCGGTTGTAAATCATTGAGAACACAGGTTGAGATATTTGGAAAGGGATGTTCTGTATCAGATTCTTCCTTAACAGATAATCCTTTATAATCAGGTCTCATGCTGGTTTTGATCACGTTGATGCTACCATAGGTGTCCGCTAAAAATAGGGTTCTTTGTATAATGGATTGTGCAAATAAAGGTAAAGATATAAAATTACCGTTGGTATGGAATTCACATTTTACATATTTTTTAACAGATTTATCATAAATAGGAATAGGTCTATATAATGGATATTTATGTGTTTTCATCTTCACTAATGTAAAGTAACAAGTTGGAGTTTGTGCTTGACCGTGGAATGCTTTGTTTGTTTCTGTATTTGTCATAGTATGAATCTTCTTGATGTTATACTGTGTCATATACTGATACATTGGGTGATCTACTTTCATCCATATAGAAGGCGTAATAAAAGTTAAATAACCAGAGCCTCCTTTGAGAGATTCAATGCTTTTTTTAATGAACTTTTGCCAGATAGAAGTACCATCATATTTCTTACTAGACTTTGTATTTGTTGGTACTTTCACAAGTCCATTACTATTAAATGGAGGATTTCCTATAATCATATCATAACTTCCAGTTGTATATAAGAAATTAATGCAATTAATATTTGCATTCTCTCCAAATAAGGATCTAAGAACCGGAATATGTTCAGGATTAATTTCAATCATATACATCATCTTAGTAATGATATGGGTATGTCTTTCATTATCATCTAAAATAGGTATGTGTTTATCAAGTAATTTATATAATACAATTGAAAAATAGCCCGAACCGCAGCAAGGGTCTAGCCATTTTAGATTTCTATCCTTAAATTTATGTTTGGGAATAAGCTCGAGTATTTTGTAGATTAGTGCAAAATCTGTATTAACTTCACCGAATTTATGCTTGTTCTGGAGAGAAACATTAAATAATTGCGGATATGTATTAATATCAAGATTCCTAATTGACATTATATATTAAATTTATTTATAAATATGGAAAATAAACGGATATCAATGCTATATGCCTGCTAAAACTATATTAAAATAACTTAATAAGTTATTGAATTAGTTATTTAAATGATAGTAAGAGTCCCCAGCAATGAGTTCACGAGGAAGGTTGAAGAGGGCGAGTATATAAATCCAAGAGAAGCACCGGATGCAGAGGAACCTGTGGAGAAAAAATCATATTGTACTCACGTTTGCGAGGCTCTTCCGTTAGTATGTAAGAGTTTTAAAATGAAAATGTCTGACCATTTATTGCTAGGTGGTGAACATGTTAGAAAGATATCTCCCGGATTTCATTCCCCAATAAAACCCGATGAGGAAACGACTCCTGATGAGAAAAAAGAAATAGTTAAAGGCACGCCTTCGTTTGGTATGTTTAGCTTGTTCAAATATCATTTAAAGTATGGATATCTCAATAAAGAATTAAAGAAGACTAACAAAATATACTGTTCGCACATATTTTCTCTCGTGGTGGCTCTTCCAATTTTGGTTTTTATGGCTCAATGGTTATTGTATATAGCATTGGTATCGCATGAAATAAATAATTTCGATGGTAATATTTGCAGCAATACATCCGCTGTCTTGATCAGGTCCCAAAGTACTTCCTTCCCGGCTTCACTCTTAAGATCAACAGCCAATGATTTTTTATTACGGTTGCAGGAAAAGAAAGTAGCTGGAACGCCATTGAAAGGTTCGCCAAGATGGCGGAGTTGCTCGCCATGAACTGGCTCGACTTTAATCACATCTGCACCTTGATCTCCTAGCATCATAGCTGCTACTGGCCCTGACACCATGCTGGTTAGATCTAGTACTTTAATCCCTTCTAAGGGTCCCATTATTTACCTCGATTGTTCTTGTCAGTCAGGTTTATTAATTTTTGCTGCTTTTTTATAAGCATCTCGTTGAGTCATCTTATCCCGGTATTCGGTTAACTCGGCAGACATTGGAATATCATAGGCTTCAACCCAATTCAGACAAGTAGTGAGAAACACATCAGGCAAACTAAAGCGATTGTTGAGCACATACTCCCTGCCAAGCATATGCTTATCGATGACTTTCAGTTGACGAATTACATACTCGCTCGCCGCCTCCATCGCAGCAGGCGCTTCGCCATAAATATTTGAAAGCGCACCATGTCGTCGCATGACGTACAAACTGGTTTCATCCAACTCACCAAATGGGGCATCTATTACAAACGGTGCCGTTGCACCACTAATTAGAAAATCTCCGCTGGCATTAACTCGCTTTTGCGCTTGATCGATCAATCCTGACACAAATGCCAGATTAAGCAGCAAGTTCTCACCCTTACTTTTCCTGACAAGGTCACCATTTTTGTCACAAAGTTCGAAGTCGAAATCTTTGGAAACTTTGATCGAATAGTCTTTCCTCGAGAAGTTTTCGAGAATTGAATTCACGCTGCCCGCCATCGATGATCGGGCAGAATCTTCGAATGCATCAAGACGTCGCCGGCAACGATCGATCATTTCTGTTAAAACATCATTTCTGGAGCTAAGGAGGATCTCTTTTTCATTCCCGCTTGCTTGTTTCTTTACGCCTCGATCAAGAACGCGTATCTGGTCCTCATTTGTCTTCGTTGTTCTCTCAAGTTGTCTTTTCCTCGTAAGAACGTCATCCCTATTTCGTTGAACTTCATTTTTGGAGGCTACCAACGCCTTTATTGATTTCTCATCGATGCTCTTCTGCTGTTGGTCTAGGAACGAAACTTCATCCTCCAGGCTGCCAATGTCTGCATGTAAACCTTCCAATCGTGTTTCCAGACGAGATGTTTGCAATAAAAACTCTTGGGCTTGTCCTTTAACCTTTTCCCCCAGAGCTCTCGCCTTGGTTAGCCGCTGCGAAATGACTGCTGTGTTGGCTGTCTGCA
>ENA-OREN01003668-OREN01003668.1-marine-metagenome-genome-assembly--contig:-NODE-3668-length-14112-cov-28.659708_pt1 | contig 14112 bp, 10 predicted proteins | sample MGYA00248624_ERZ508555 | MGnify/ENA primary metagenome ERZ508555 (study PRJEB26222, sample SAMN06267773) | marine metagenome | isolation source: Saanich Inlet, British Columbia, Canada | place...
GTTCAATGAAGCTATATATCATATTGAAGCTGATAATACCCGTAGAATTAAAAAATTTACAATTAGGTTTACAAAGTCCAATCAAAAATACTCGCCTGATCACCTTGAATCATTGCTAGGTTCATATGAAAAAGCAATACGAGAAATTCCACGCCAGTTTCTTCGAACTGAAAAAACAGCTCGGCAAAAATATCTAGAGCCTTTTGAGGAGGAACGTCGTCACGCACTTATTAAAGTCATGACAGAACATGTAGAAATGCTCGTTGAGAAAATGAATCGAGAATATCGAGAAATTTTTAAAAATCAAAAAAGGTTGGAAGAATTTGATGATCGTATTAAAGATACTTTGATTACTAGCCAACAGAAAATAGATGAGGAAATTGGTAAGTTTAGTGCAAATCTCAGAGAAAAGTTGAGCTCCTCTTCAAAGGTTAAACCAGAGGAGTTAGCGAGAATATATGAGCTTGATGAATCGACGTTGATAGATCTTAAAGCGATAGAACCTCTTCAAGCAATTCATGAAGTTTTTGAAGGAATACAAGGGGATCACGCTGCAAAGGGTGCCCTTGAAGGGATACGTGAGGGGATCATGATTTGTTCAAAGTTTGGCACGCAACTCGGGATTGATCCGAGCCAAAACCATACGGAGGCAGCTAGGCGTTTGAAAAAAAGGAGCATTGTTGCTGGAACGTTGGTCTTGAAAGATTTGATTGATGCTATTTATATTTTGACTCAACAACTTAAATTGCCAGTTGAAAAAAGAAACAGTGAAATCATAACTAAGACACAGAGTCGACTAAATGAATCGCTAAAAGAGCATGATGGGGTAGACAAGGTTATAGCCAGTTTACAAGTCTTTTTTCGAATGCTCTCTATTGCTTAATATTTTTACGTTGAACTGAAACGCATGCCTGCTTTAACTTTAAGAATTTTACTTTTTATTGCAGTAGTATTACTTGGCTGTTCCTGTGCAGTAATTAGAATGGGTTCGCAAATTGAATCCCTTGAAGAAGTTGTTGTTGAAGAGGGAAGCGGGAACGGTAAAATGTTGTTAATTGACATTGATGGTCCTATAAGTAACCGTCCCAAGAAAACATTAGTTGGGTTCTCAAGTGAAACTGGGATGGTTGATCGTATCCGTGAAATACTTAAAAAAGCAGAAAATGATAAAAATATTAAAGGAATCTTATTAAGGATTAACAGTCCAGGTGGAACCGTAACCTCTAGTGATATCATATACCATGAAATCAAATCATTTAAGGAGCGGAGCAAAGTTAAAGTTTATGTGTCTGTGGTCGATGTGGCTGCATCTGGAGGTTACTATGTAGCGATGGCAGGTGATAGCATAATGGTACATCCGACTTCACTGGTGGGAAGTATTGGGGTGCTCGCGTTAAAACTAAACCTTGAGGGCATGATGGGAAAAATTGGGGTAGAATTGGAGATAGTCAAGTCGACTGAAAAAAAAGATTTTATGTCACCATTTCGCCCATTGACTAAAGAAGAAAGAGCTTTATTTCAAGAAACAATAGATCGATATTATGATCGTTTTGTGGATGTAGTTGTTTTGAACCGAGATCGACTTGATACTAAAGCAGTTAAGGTATTAGCTGATGGCAGAGTTTACAATGCTCGCCAGGCCTTGGAAAACCACCTCGTGGATTCGATTGGTTATTTGCAAGATTTGGTTGGGCTTGCAAAAAAAGAGTTAAATCAACCTGATTTAAAAGTTGTTACCTATGGTCGACCAAGAGAATATAAATCAAATTATTATTCGTCGATGGATTCGATTCCTAAAGTTAATTTGATTAACTTAGATCTGGGGTTTGATTGGGGTCAAATTTCACCACAATTTCTATTTTTGTGGGGTCAGTAGGGGAAATTCTCTGCTATAAGGATTATTTTTGATTCAATTAGTATGGAGTAGGTTGAATTGAATAGCAGTACAGGTGACATGGTCGAAATATTTAGTGTAATAATCCTGCCACGGAAAACTTTGTGTTGAGATGGAGTTGCTTGAAATGAGCCCTCATGAGGAACCCTACCTTAATTATTCTGAAGACTTATGGTTCGAATGGTTTCTAGATGGTATTTTGAATGCAGATATTGATAGTACGGGGGGAGCACCCATATTACATTATTTGCTCGATTTGAATATTTTGGTATCTGAGGGTAATGGGTTATTAAAACTCTCAAGGGTAAGCAAAGAGCAGTCGAGTCATGAAGTGAAAAAACGATTACTTGAAGCTTTGAACGATTTGAGCAAATCAGAAAATGGATTTGCTCTTGTTTATTTTTTGTCTAGTTTTACTAATAAAAAACTACCTCCTTTGATCACAGAAGAACATACCTCAAATAGTAAAAGAAAAAATATTTTTAAGAAAAATTACTTGCCAGGCGAAAAACAGTCATCAAATCTTAGTAATTTGCAAATAGTTAAAAAATGGGGTAATCAGTTGCGTCCATTTCTTGATGTCGAGCAAAAAACGATTGCTCGTTTACGAGGTACATACACCAGTCAAGAAGATGCGCAATGGTTGTTTAGTTATATCTTAAATAAAATCAGGAAGAAATCACCAGCAAAGAAGTGGGAACAAATCAGCCGCAAACGTCATCGTTAAACACATCACGTTTTGTGTTTTATAAATTCATTCAGAGAAAAATAAATGAGTAACGTTCATCTTGTTGTACTTGGAGCCGGTCCTGGCGGATATTCGGCTGCTTTTTATGCAGCTGATCAAGGTTACAAGGTCACGCTTGTAGATGCAAGTGATAAGCTTGGAGGGGTTTGCCTTCATAGAGGATGCATCCCTTCAAAAGCCCTTCTTCATGTTTCAGGGTTGATGGCAAAAATACGACAGGCAAAAGACTTTGGAATTGACTTTAATATTCCCCACATTGATTTAAAAATCCTAAATGATTGGAAAGAAGGAATTGTTTCGAAGGTTTCTGATGGTTTAGGTCAACTGTGTAAACAACGGGGTATTACTTACGTTACCGGCCGGGGAGTTTTTGTAAATTCTAATACAATTAAAATCTTTGGAAGCCAATCTATAGTATTTGACCGTTGTGTAATCGCCACTGGGTCACGACCTGTTGTTCCTGATCAATTTGTTGATAGTAAATCAGTGGTAATGGATTCGACAGAAGCACTTTCATTATCTTCTATTCCAGAGAAATTACTTGTTGTAGGAGGAGGTTATATAGGTTTAGAGATGGGTACAGTTTATTCTGCATTGGGTAGTCGCGTTACCATTGTTGAATTCAAAGATGGATTGTTGCCTGAAGTTGACCGAGACTTGGTTCGTCCATTGCAAGAAAAATTATTCAATGAATTTGAGTCGGTTTATCTTGGTACAGAGGTTGTATCAATTCGTGAAAGTGGAAAATTAGGGTATGTCACACTGGCGTCCGTTAATGAATCAAAAGAAGAAAGTTTCGACCGTGTACTCTTATCAGTAGGGCGTCGCCCTAATACAGATGAAATAGGAATCGAAAACACCAAAGTTGAACTAGATAGTAATGGTTTTGTTAAAGTTGACTTAAAAGGACAGACGTCTGACTCAGCAATTTTGGCAATAGGTGATATTTCGGGAGAACCTATGCTTGCGCATAAGGCATCACATGAAGCGCGGATTGCGATTGATGGTCTTATGGGCAAGGGAGTTACTGAAGATACCGTTATTCCAGCGGTTGTCTTTACTGACCCAGAGATTGCTTGGTGCGGATTGACTGAGTCAGAAGCTAGAAAGAAGAGCCTTAAATTTGAGGTGGCGAAATTCCCATGGAGAGCCTCGGGTAGGGCTCATACTTTGGGCCGAACTGAAGGATCGACTAAGTTGATTTTGCAACCTGAGTCTAAACGTGTGCTTGGTGTCGGAATCGTGGGTTACGGAGCAGGTGAACTTATTGCTGAAGGAGTTCTTGCTATTAACATGGGAGCCAAAGCGGACGACTTGTCTCACTGCATCCACCCCCATCCTACTTTGTCTGAAACTATTATGGAATCGGCAGATGTATCATTGGGGAGGGCCACCCATGTTTACAAACGACCTAGAAAATAGGCGTTCCTCACCTTTGATGGTCCGTTTATACCACCTGCGAATTTATAGGAATAAGTTGTGACTGAATATTTTTTTCATCTGATAGGCGATCAAGCACTTCGTATAGAGGGGTAATTCCTTCGGACACGGTTCCTTCAATATGAATAGAGTACGCGTTGTTGGGTTGATTGCTGCTAAGGTTAGACTCAAGGGATAGAATGTTTAGCCCAGACTCAGTCAACATGCTAGTGACATCGTCAATAATACCCATTCGCTCGTCTGAATAAATATTTATTCTGACGTCTGGCTCTATGTCATGAGTCCCTTCTTCGATTTCCATTAAGTTTTGCTTTAGACCCATCGAACCCGCTAAAGGAGAAACAATATTGCTCAATGCTTCTTGAGAACCCTCAAATTGTACGGCAATCATTATAACAAAGTTATCTCCCAGGCGAGCCATGGAAGAATCCCCAAGGTTACAGCCATTTTTACATAATCCGGCGCTTAATTTTGCAACGATGCCAGGGCGATCCTTCCCAACCAATGATAAAAGGTACCAGTGTTTTTTGCTCACCTAGGTCTCCGAAAAAAATTAATTTAAAACGTTTATGTAATTAAACCTTATCATAATGTTTAGATCAAATAATAATGTGTCGTTTTGAATGAATGGTTTATCTTTGTTTTGTATATAAAGTTACATCTTCAAGTGATTGTGTATTTAGTGAGTTGGGTTGGCTAGGTTGTATGTTGGTTGTGTTGGTGTACTTAGTACGAAAATAACTAAAGATTGCATCCTTTCCTTTTACTACAATCTCTAACGGTGGCTCAACCAGAGGATTTCCATCTAAAAATAATAGTTTAAGGTGTTTTAACTGAATTATTTCTTTGGGTAAGTGCGTTATGCGGTTTCCCCTTAGATCGAGTCCAGTCAGATTTTTTAAGTCGCCAATTTCCGGTGGTACTTCTGTTATTTTATTTCCTCTTAAGTATAATTCGCCGAGTTTTTTTAGAGAACAGATTGCGACTGGAAATGAGTTAAACTTTTGATAATTTAACCCTAGTCGTTTCAGTTTTTTAAGGTTATTTATTTCAGAGGGGAGCGTTTCAAGTTCATTGCGGCTCATATCAAGATCCATTAGATTTTTAAGTTCACCTATCTCTGATGGTAGCTCTTTAATTTTACTATCCCCCAATGTTAATGAAGTACGGTAATTTACTTTCGCTGCTTGTATGATTTTTAATAATTTTTCCTTAGTCATTGTTTATATGTTCTGGGATTGGGTAGGGTAGATTGACTAATGTCTTTATTGCAGACAATATGGTACGCCTGAGAGGACTCGAACCTCCGACTTTTGGTTCCGGAAACCAACGCTCTATCCAACTGAGCTACAGGCGTATATACCTTCATCACTAAAGTATTTTTTAAGTCGACCTTCTTCAATAATTCGTTTTTAATTTAATTACTATCAAATGATTTTGGGAGTAAAATAAATTTTACACGTTTACTTAAAAAGCCCCCTGGTACAAATACCACATAGCGATAGCACCTAAAGTTGGTATAAGAATCGTTAGAAAAACCTGTCGTCTATTCATTTTAATCGATATGTTGATTTAGTTAATGGATGTTTAACATTCATTGATATCCAAGCCATGCTATACCCATATTCAGTAATAACCAGAAAATATTTTATGAGTATTTATTTATTGATTTTTGGCAAAAATTATAAAATATTCTGCAAAAAAGGCTTAATTTTTTCCTTAAGGATGTTTTCGGTATTGTCGATAAGAGGCACATAAATTATTGCACATTATGAAAGGGCCTCAAACTAAATGAACACTATTTTGATAACTGTTTTGATTACTTTTGGTTTTGTATTGTTGCTAGCAGCTACTTACAAACCGGTTGTTAAGAACGAACCGAAAACTGATCCACTCCAAAAGCAACCAAAACCTAAAAAAATAATAATGGGTCCAGAAAACCCAGCTTGGATGAAAATGTATGCTGAGGAGATGGCTAAAAGAAACACAGCACTAACTGCAAATGTTCTTAAAAAATGGATTGCTGAGGATATAAGGGTTGAACTCAGGCCAGATATATCCAGGTGAGAGAGGACGACCCCTCGCTCAAATTAGTTCCAAAGATTATAGAATTGAACTGTGAAGATTGAACGGAAAGTGAAAAATAAATTTTTACCTTTGTGACTACATTTCTGGAGTAGCATCCATTAAGGGTGCACCACCAGAGGCCAAACCGGAACTTTTTTGTTCATCCTTTCCAAAGTCATGGGTCATTTCTAATCGCCACTTCCACCAGGTTGCCTCTTCCTTAACATCCTCAGAGGCATTAGGTGGTAGTTGAAGACCAGCAGTTTTGGTAGAGGTTTCCCCAACCTTGCAACCTTCGGGTATGTTGAGTCCATTTTTAACCATAACGTTAGCAGGATCTTTTATGAGTTCTTTCTTGAATTCCTCGTCACTTAGGGCTCTTAAAACAATAGAATTCCACTTTTTATCAAGTTCTTCTTTTTTATTTTTTTCCATAGCTAATCCATTTGTTTGTGACCCCGTTGGGGTAAGTTAATCGATCCACCGAAACGTGCTGATGATTTTTTTAAGAATTCTACAAATTATCATGTGAAGATTAAAAAAACTAGCAACTCATAGTTAATGATTATGTATCATTTCTCTTGCTCTATCCAGAGCTTCTCCTAATTTTTCTATATGAATACCACCTGCTTGAGCCATATCTGATCTTCCGCCACCGCTTCCACCGACTATACTAGAGATGTCTTTTAGTATATTCCCCGCATGAAAACTTTTTTCCAAATCTTTTGTCACGCCAGCTGCAAGCAAAACTTTTCCATTTGTAGCAGACCCAACGATTACAATTCCAGACTTAATTCTATTTTTTGCATTATCGATGAATGACCGCAAAGTCTTGGCATCCATTCCTTCAAATTGCTTAACCAGTAGAGATATGTTCCCAACTTTTTGAGTGTCATTCTTGAGGTCTGACCCTTCGCCGCTGACCAGTTTTTCTTTCAGGAGGCTAATTTCTTTTTCCATTTCTCGTGATTTCTCAATAATTTTTTTTATTCTACTAATTTCATACTCTGGTGATACTTTTAAAATGGAACGAATTGAAGTTAGAGTCTTGTTTTCATCCTGCATACTAAAATAAGCAGATTTTCCCGCCACAGCTTCTATGCGTCTTACTCCAGAAGCAATACCTCCCTCTGATACTATTTTAAATAAGCCAATATTTCCAGTTGCAGTTGCGTGTGTTCCTCCGCAAAGTTCTTTGCTAAAACCTCCCATTGACACTACTCTGACATTATCCTCATATTTTTCTCCAAATAGGGCAACGGCGCCCTCTTTGACAGCTTTTTCTATTGGTAGTTCGCAAGTTTTAATAGTTAAGTTTTCACGTATTTTCTGATTAACCTGTTCTTCAATTCTATATTTTTCCGTTTGACTCAATGGTGAAAAATGAGTGTAGTCAAACCTTAGTCGGTCAGCGGTTACCAACGACCCAGCTTGCTTAATATGATCTCCTAACACTTCTTTTAGCGAAGCGTGAAGCAAGTGAGTTGCTGAGTGATGCAACGTTGTTTCCAATCTTCCTCCCGAGTCTACTTTTAATGTCAATGTATCTAATCTTTTTATTGTCCCCTGATTGATTTTTGCGTGATGAATAGTAAGTTCTGAAGTTGGCTTAGTTGAGTTGCTGATATTTAGTTGGGCCACTTTGTTCCATGCAATACCTGAATCTCCAATTTGACCACCTGATTCTCCATAAAACGGAGTTTGGTTCATTAATAGTTCAACTTCTTCACCTTCATCGGCTGAATTGATAGGTTTTGAGTCTTTCAGAATCGCTAAAATTTTCCCTTCTGCCAAAGTCTTATCGTATCCTAGGAAACGAGTTGGAGCTTCAGTTTTTATGAAGTTATTAAAGAATGGAGAGACTGATTTATCTCCTGAGCCTTTCCATGAAGCCATTGCTTTCTTTTTTTGTTCTTTCATGGCTTTATTGAACCCATCCATATCTAGGGACAGACCAATTTCTTTTCCGTATTCTTCTGCCAAATCGACGGGAAACCCAAAAGTATCATATAGTTTGAAAACTTCATCACCTGGGATGTGTGTGAGTTTTTCTTTGCGGACATGGTTGAGAATTTCTTCCATGCGTTGCATCCCAAAATTTAGAGTATTTGAAAAATTTGATTCTTCGTTTTGGACTACTCGGTGGATAAAAGCTGAATTTTGTTTAAAGTCAGGATAGGCATCAGAAAAAAATTCTGCCACATAATTTGTAATTTGGAAAAAAAACGGGTCAGTTTGTTCAAGAAGTTTTCCGTGTCTCAGCGCACGTCTAATAATCCTTCTAACTACATAGCCTCTCCCTTCATTTGAGGGAAGGACTCCATCTCCAATCAGAAAAGCAACTGCTCTTGCATGGTCTGTTATGACTCGAATCGAAACGTCATCTTCTTTACTAAAGCCGTAAGTTTTTCCGGTTACTCTGCAGACTTCTTTTATGATACTCATTAGAAGATCGCAGTCGTAGTTTGAAAGCTTTCCTTGAGTTACCGCTGCTAGTCGTTCTAAACCCATTCCCGTGTCTATGCATGGATTTGGTAAAGGCGTTAGGTGCCCAGACTCATCACGATTGTATTGCATGAAAACCAGGTTCCATATTTCAAGGTAGCGATCACAATCGCAACCGACGGCGCAAGTTAGGTTCCCGCATCCAACGGCTTCTCCTTGATCAATATGAATTTCTGAGCAGGGACCGCATGGACCTGTATTACCCATTGACCAGAAGTTGTCTTTTTCTCCAAGCCGGATTATGCGGTCAGTTGGGATCCCAATTTCCTGATTCCAAATATCGAACGCCTCCTTGTCATCCGTGTATACAGAAATATATAACTTATCCTTAGGTAAACCGACCACGTTGGTTAGGAAATCCCACCCATATTTAATTGCGTCTTTTTTAAAATAATCACCAAACGAAAAATTTCCAAGCATCTCAAAAAAAGTATGATGTCTTGCGGTTCGACCAACCATTTCTAGGTCATTGTGTTTTCCTCCTGCTCGGACGCATTTTTGTACCGATACAGCTCTTTTATTTACACTTATTTCTTCACCTAGAAAAATATTTTTGAACTGGACCATGCCAGCATTTGTAAATAATAGGCTTGGGTCGTTACGGGGGACGAGAGGATAACTTTGAATTCGAGTGTGTTTTTTGTCTTCAAAGTATTTTACGAATTTTTTTCTAAGCTCATTACCAGTCATAGCTTCAGTTCGGTTGTTTAAAAAAGAGTTTTTTGTGGTTTGTGCTATATCGTTTAGATTTGAATGGTTGCAGTTTTTCAGTACTTTTAATATTAAATAATTCCTGCTTTCAAGAGGTCATGTAGGTGGATAATTCCATCAATTTTTTTCCCATTTGGACTGACAACCAACGAAGTGATCGTATGTTTTTCCATAAGCTGCACTGCTTTTGTGGCTAAGTTATTATGTTCTAACCACTTTGGAAAGCTTTTAGATAGATCCAGAGCACGAATTTTTGAAATATCTTTTTTATCCTCAATCATTCGCCGTAGATCGCCATCTGTGATAATTCCTTTGAGTTGCTTCTTTTTATTTGTAATCAGAGTGACACCAAGTCGCTTTTGAGTCATTTCTGAAATGATCACCGATAGATCCGAGTTTTCGTAAACGATGGGTACCTGATCCCCCGTATGCATTAAATCTCCGATGGTAGTAAGCATTTTTTTTCCAAGGCTTCCACCTGGGTGGTTGTGTGCAAAAACCTCATCTTCAAACCCATGCAACTCGAGGTATGCAACCACTAGGGCATCTCCCATGGCCACCATTGCTGTCGTACTTGATGTTGGTAGAAGCCCATTTCCGCCAGCTTCTTCTTTAACACCAACATCAAGTACGAAGTCACTGCGTACAGCTAATGTAGACTTAAGATTTCCTGTGATTGCTATAAGTGTGCAATTAAGACGTTTTAGGGCAGGTAGGAGTTTTATGATTTCCTCAGTCTCTCCACTGTTCGATAATGCAAGGATAGTATCATTCTGGGAAATCAGGCCTAAGTCACCGTGAATTGCCTCTGCCGCGTGCATATAAATTGTAGACAATCCTACGCTGGACATAGTCGCAGCAATTTTTTGACCAATTAGCCCAGATTTACCCATCCCTGTTATGATCAACCGTCCCTTCCCATCGCCTAATGCATGGACAGTTTTTGTAAAATCCGCCCCAAGGCGCTTAGCTAAGGCGGCCACTGAATCGCTTTCAACTTTTAAGACTCGTTTAGCTGTTTTTAAAAGTGCACGATCTTGAATTTCTCTGCTTTTCAAGATACTCTTGTCTTTGATCATAACGTTGTTTAACTATGTATTTTTAAAAGCCCTTAGGGTGTGAGGTAAGTAGTACATACTAGCATAATTAATTTTACTCATCAATTCAAGTTGCTGAATTTTATGCTGTTAGCTTAACTGTAGGCTTGGTGTTGCCTGTATCAAAATATTTGTTAATACTTTTTCTTATGTCCAAGCGCAAAACACTTTACTTGATAGACGGGTCTTCTTACATCTTCCGTGCTTTTTTTGGTGTACGACAGCAGCTTTCCACATCCAATGGATTTCCAACAAATGCGTTGTACGGATTTATAAATATGTTGCAAAAAGTGATCCGAGATGAAAAACCGGATTATCTTGTTGTTGCATTTGACAGTCCCGATAAAACATTCCGCCACAAGATATATCCGAATTATAAGGCTAATCGGGACGCGCCTCCCGAAGAACTTTCTAGGCAATTCCCTTATTTCGAGCCCCTTGTGAAAGCATATGGACTATCGAGTATACGTCGCCCTGGTTTTGAGGCTGATGATATCATTGGGACGTTAGCTAAAAAGGGACAACAGAAGGGGCTAGATATAGTTATAGTCAGTGGCGACAAAGACATGATGCAACTTATATCACCACATATTTATATGTTGGATACCATGAAAAATAAAAAATTCATGGATAAAGAAGTTGCAGAAAAATTTGGCGTACAGGCAGACAAGGTTGTCGAGGTAATGGGTTTGATGGGTGATTCCAGTGATCATATCCCTGGGGTGAAAGGCGTTGGTCCAAAAACAGCAGCCGAATTAATTCGAAAATTTGGCTCTATAGAGTCTTTATATAAACGGATTGATGAAGTCGAAAAGAAAAATCTTAAAGAGAAGTTAGAGCGAGATAAAGAGAATGCTTTTATGAGCCGTGAGCTTGTTTCTATTGACACTGAAATGGACTTAGAATTTAATTCGGATTTAATGATACTGGGTAAAATTGACAGCGTTAAACTCAAAAAAATGTTCGAAGAATTTGAGTTTGTATCCTTCCTTGAAGGAATGCAGGATGGAACTGCTAACTCTCTTGAGGTAGATCGTTCAGAGTATAAAACTATCCTGACTGAGAAATCATTCAACGATCTTATTGAATCCTTGGCAAAGAAAAAATCATTCGCATTTGATGTTGAAACCACAAGTAAGCGGCCAGTCTGGGCGAGGTTGGTTGGTATTTCATTTTCTTTTAATGATGGGAATGCCTTCTATCTTCCTTTGGCCCATAGATACCTGGGGGCTCCTGAACAATTAGAATTTGAAGTGGTGCGTGAAAAATTAAAACAGGTTTTTGAAGATAAGAGCATTAAAAAATGTGGTCACAATATAAAATATGACCTAATCGTTATGTCCAATGAAGGTATTGCCTTAGATGGTGTGGACTTTGACACAATGATTGCTTCTTATCTTCTTAATCCATCAAGTCGAGGCCATGGCTTAGATGCGCTGACCATGGAGTATTTTGGGCACAAAAATTTAACATATAAAGAAATGACGGGAACTGGTAGTAAGGAAATTGGTTTTGATGAGGTTGAAGTTGGTCGTGCGACGGAATACGCTGCTGAAGATTCTGATATGACTTGGAGGCTTAAGGGGAAACTGCAACCTCAACTTAAAGATAGTACGCTTAAGTTGTATAAGGAGATTGAGTTACCTTTGTTAGAAGTTCTTGCTGAAATCGAATTAAATGGTGTTTATATTGACAGAAAACATTTGACAGAACTTTCAAGTAAAATAGATAAGAAGTTACTTCGTTTAGAAAAGGATATATACGTACTTGCTGATGAGCAGTTTAATATAAATTCTCCTAAACAACTTTCTGTGATTTTGTTTGAAAAGCTAAAGCTACCAGTAGTTAAAAAAACCAAGACAGGGTATTCCACTGATGTATCAGTACTTGGTCAATTGGCTCTAAAACACAAACTTCCTGAACAAGTTCTTTCCTATCGTCAGTTGGCTAAACTCAAGTCAACATATGTTGATGCCCTTCCTGGAGAGATTTTTAAAAAGACGGGGCGAGTTCATACTTCTTTTAATCAGACCGTTGCGGCTACTGGCCGTTTGAGCAGTAGCAACCCCAATCTTCAAAACATACCAATACGATCTGATATGGGGAAGGAAATACGTAAAGCGTTTACAGCGGAAGAAGATAATATGCTTTTATCCGCTGACTACTCTCAAATTGAGTTGCGAATTCTTGCTCACCTGTCAAAAGATAAGGCTTTGAAGAGGGCTTTTGATAAGGGGGAGGATGTACATGCTAGAACGGCAGCAGATATTTTTGGGGGTTCAATTGGCCAAGTTGATGAAAAATCGCGACGGATGGCTAAAGCTGTTAACTTTGGAATTATTTATGGACTCAGCGCTTTTGGCCTTTCACGTCAACTCAATATTAGTCGGAGGGATGCCCAGGATTTTATTGACCAGTATTTTTCTTTATACAGTAGTGTTAAAGATTTTATGGGCAACACGATTACTGAGGCTCGTGAGTGCGGTTATACGTTGACTATGTTCCACCGCCGAAGATACTTACCTGACCTGAAAAGTGATAATAGGCAGGTTAGAGAAAGTGCCGAAAGAATAGCTATTAATTCTCCAATTCAGGGTAGTGCTGCAGACCTTATAAAAGTTGCTATGATCCGGCTTTCCAGAAATCTTAAAAAAATAAAATTAAATTCAAAGATGATTTTGCAAGTTCACGATGAATTGCTTTTTGAATGTCCGGTTCAGGAGAAAAAAGAAATAGAATCTTTAGTGCGAAAAGAAATGGAAGGCGCTTACTCTCTTTCCGTTCCTCTTGTTGTCGATATAGGCTGGGGAAAAAATTGGAACGAAGCTCATTGAATAAATTGATGAAGTTCTTGGGTCTTTGAAGCTAAGTACAGTGGACTGTTTAATTTATTTGTTTTAAAAAATATCAGAAGAGATATTTTTTTAGATTTGATTATTTTGTGCTTTTGGAAGATTCCACTTGAAAATTAGATCAAAAAATAAAAAAGGATCGCGGGAATGGATACTCCGCCAATTGAAGCTATGATCGATTCCATAAGGTGGTTTTGGGGTCGGTGAAGATGTCTTTTTTTATTTCCGAGCGTAGAGATAGGCGCTGCAAATTTAAAAATTCCCATGGTTTTTCCTCATTACTTTGATTAACTACTGGTATTTGAAGCCAGACACTCTTCCTAATTCTTATCGGACATCATTTCCTTGTACTTTAGCCCAGTTATAAACATGTAGTTATGGTGGTATCCGCTCAACTGTTGAAGAGGTTAGACGATTTGTCGTTTTACGTTGGAGGCCAAGGGTAGGTTTTGGTGTTTGAGGAAGTGGGCTTAACTATTTCTTTTTAAATTCAAGCGATGCTGAATTGATGCAGAACCGTAATCCGGTTGGTTGAGGACCGTCAGGGAATACATGGCCTAGATGGGAGTCGCATTTGTTGCATAACACTTCAGTTCTCTGCATAAATAGAGAACTATCCTTTTTGGTTGCGACCTGTTCAGAGTTTATGGCTTGATAAAAACTTGGCCAGCCAGTGCCAGAATCAAACTTTGAGTTTGAATCAAACAGTTCGTTACCGCAGCATACACACTGATAGGTACCAGTTTCTTTGGTGTTCCAATAATTTCCGCTAAATGCTGGTTCCGTCCCATTTTTTCG
>ENA-OREN01003674-OREN01003674.1-marine-metagenome-genome-assembly--contig:-NODE-3674-length-14095-cov-2.833286_pt1 | contig 14095 bp, 17 predicted proteins | sample MGYA00248624_ERZ508555 | MGnify/ENA primary metagenome ERZ508555 (study PRJEB26222, sample SAMN06267773) | marine metagenome | isolation source: Saanich Inlet, British Columbia, Canada | place...
ATATTTCTGAATATCGTCCCAACTGACATTCATCACCGGATGGTTGTCTCTACCCCAATCTTCGTCGTGAGCAGGACGTTCATTAATCATATCGCCGCCGCCTTCGCAAAACTCAGCCGCGACGCATTGATCCCACTGTGCGAATGTCACTTCATGGATTCCAACCGCAATAGATTTTGTAATCTCAACATTATGAGCCGGTTTTTCATTAACCTGCCCCGCGTCACTACCCATCATAAAACTGCCCGCGGCAACGATAATCATATCCGGGCAGTCTGAACAATCCCGAAATACACGCTCGTCCGCAGCCTGCGCTGGGCTCTCGTTTTCAATGAATGGATTAAAGTCAGCACCACCGGCGCATGACGTTAAAAACAACAAACTCAAATACAATAAATATCTCATTTGCCCACCTTCAATTTATTATAGTTAACTACCTTAACGAAAAATCATTCTTTATGAAAGTCTAATAAATTGCCCTCACTAGACTAATTCAGCTAATGGCTGTAAGCTGTTCCAGTCTCAGGGGAGAAATAATGATTTTACGCAAGTTCATAAAACACGTAACCGATCAAAACTGGTTCGCTGTCGGACTAGATGTGATCGTCGTAATCGTCGGCATCTTCCTCGGCCTTCAGGTTCAGGCATTATACGAAGAACGCGCTGACCGCGAACAGGAAACCATCTATCTAAACCAGCTTCATGAACAGGTGACAGAGCTTTTTTCCACACAACAAAGGATTTATGAGCGCGAGCTTTTAAGAAAAAATATTTTAATTGATGTCTTAAATACTTTTAATGGTAAAGGCGATATTTCCGAATTGAATGATGATCACTGCGCTGTCGTTGCCCGTTCACACTTACTTAGCATCCCGACGTTTCCGCTTCCCGCCAATACTGAAATATCAAATAGTGGCCAACTTTCCATATTTCAAGATCAAAAACTTAGATCATTGCTGTCCCGCATTTCATTTCAGTCGCAAGCAAGCGGGATCATATACCAAATCATAAGCGATACCCGACAATTGCCAGATGATTTCCCTGAAATGATCAAGCTGCTGCCGCCGCCAGATTACGAGGTTTTGAGTTTTTTGATCTCGCCTAAATTATGTGATTTTAAACTCATGAGCGAAAGTCAGGAATTTATCAATGCACTCTATGGAAATACCGAGCGTTGGAACAGAAATATCCTCCAATTTCAAAGATACCGAAACCTGATAGACCAGCTGCACAGTGAACTTGACCACCTGCTCGGCCTTTCCCACGAAGAAGAAACTTAAGTGATCCTGCGCCGCAATTGGTCTTTTTTTAATATTTTTGCTCAACAAACAGGAATATAATCGTCGTCTCGCCGACATTGACAAGCTCATGCCAATCTACACCATTACTTTTACCGCTATTTCCGGTGATGCTGGTGCTCTGAAATGTGCCGCGCGGCGATGTTACCTCTAGCGTCCCGCCCGATACCACATACGTGAAATAAGGCCCGTGCGTGTGACGGTCCTGCCCCACACCGGGCGGATAAGTACATGTTCCGGTACGGATTTTATCGTCCTCAAAAAGCACAACACAAACCGCCTCGCCCTTCCAACCCGCCTCAATAGTATCAGGCAGATTTTCCTGGGCCATAGCCGTAATTGGTAGCATCAGTAATGCCAATAAGATTTTTTTCATGGATTTTTCCTTCAATTTTTAAAAGCTTACTCAAATTGCATCAGCATTGGCAATCTTAATCGTTTATTGCTATTGAATTGTTTGTTAAGATGTAAAAAAACAATTATGGAATTTGGGAATATGAAAATGCAGCTACATTTTAAAATAGGCCTCGGCCTTATTATTACTCTTTTATACACCGCAAATGGTTTTGCTCAAACCGCTACGGACATCGCGGACAAGATGTTTTCAGATGCGACGGCCCTGCCCGGCGTTCCAGGTATTAATGTCGCGGTGGCTAATGAAAGTGGTGTTCTATGGGCTGATGGTTTTGGGTTTGCCAATATTGAATATGATTTGCCGATGATCCCGGCCACTAAAATGCGTATTGGCTCTGTCGCAAAGGTTATAACAACCGCCGCGCTGATGAAAATGGTTGAACGCGGCAAAATTGATCTTGATACGGATATTAGGGATTATGTGCCCGAGTGGCCCGCTAAACACGCCAAAATCACCATCAGGCAGCTCACCGCACATGTGTCAGGCGTCCGCCACTATGCGGGCAATGAATTTGCTTCTAACGTCGAATATGAAAATTCAATTGCTGCGCTCAGTATGTTTAAGGATAGCCCGCTTAAATTCGCCCCCGGAAGTGATTACAGTTATTCAACATATGCTTGGACACTAATCGCCGCCGCCATGGAAAGTGTTTCAGGCAATGATTTTAAAGCCATCATCCGTGATGAGGTTCTAAATCCCCTAAACATGACCGGTACGACCTTTGATGACGCCGCACCGCTAATAGAAAACCGTCAGGGCTCCTATGATTATGTAGGTGGCGCGCTTGTTAATACCCCGGCCGTTAATAACAGTTATAAATATGCTGGTGGTGGCTTCCTTGCCACCCCGACCGACATCGTAAATTTTGCCATGGCCCATACTAAAAGCGGTTATCTTAAATCCGAAACCCTGGACGAAATGTTCACAATCCTGCCCCCATCCTTTCACGGCATCGGCTGGGTGGTTGGTTTTGACCGCTATCTGAATAATTTCTCAGGTGATATGCTCGCCATAATGAAAGAACACCCCAACACCGTTATGCATTCAGGTGGCAGCGCTGGTGGCCTGACCATGATGATGCTCTGCCTTGACCATAACCGTGCCGTGGCGCTGACCAAAAATGTCGGCAATGGCAGTGACGCCAACCATTTCGAACTGGCCCTTCGAACGCTGGATATATTTCATAAAAATGATTAAAGCTCGCCACTGCACTGAAGAAGACCTGACAGATGAAAATGTTGACCTGATATTTACGTTGATTAATTCGGTATATGATCAGGCCGAAGAAGGCATGTGGCAATTTCACGGCACCCGCGCCAGCCTTTCCGATGTTAGGACCATGCTAAGTGAACAATCTCTGATACTAGCCGAAAAGAACGGTGAAATCGTCGGTTCCACTAAAATAGGACGTCATGACGACATTTGTGCCGAGTTTGGTATGCTTGTCGCTGATCCAAACCTTCGCGGATCAGGCATTGGCACCGCCCTTGTTAGCGCCGCCGAACATTGGGCCCGCGAAGGCGGTCATAAAGTCATGCGCCTTGAGCTGCTAACGCCGCGCCACTGGAGCCACCCAAGCAAAGAATTTCTAAAGAAATGGTACAGCCGATTGGGCTATATCCCCGGCGAAACCGTCGCCTTCAATAAAGCCGAACATCTTGCAACAGAATGCGATTTCACCGTCTGGAAGAAGCAGCTTGAATAGTTACTGCGCCGCTTCCTCGGTCAATATAACATCAAGCACCAGTTTCATGTTCTGATAGATGTCATCATCGATAATGCCGCCGAAGGCCGGGGCTAGAAGCGTATCGTCACAGACATGATAATATGATTTTTCATTCGTTAGTAGAACGCTGTCTTGTTCGCCGTAAAAATTGGAATTTTGCATGATGTGATATTCCATTAAGTAATCACTTCGGCTCTGAAAGAAAAAATTCATATCCGCCGTACCAGCGCTACTTTTAAATGATGCTGTGACCGCGCTTAAGCTCTGTCCCACATAATAAGCATTAATATCCGCCCCACCCATAGCACGGCCAAAGTTAACGTCGAGCTTTTCTTTTCTAAGGATGGAAAGGTCAGTATTCATAAGGTTTTCAAGGTTTTTTGGGGTACAGACAACACCCTGCGCGACGCTAGATGAATTATTTAGTGAGATAGCTATAAGGGTGAGCGCCCCTAGGACCACGTTGGCAAACTTACTTCGTAAAAACACTTATTTTCCTTAAATTATAAACATTGAAGACTATCTATTAATAATCTTCGCCCTCAAATGCAATAACTTCACAGAAATCAATTAGTAATAAGGCTTGCTGGCATTCAGCGGCAGCATCACTCTGGCGATCAAATTGGCCGATAATAAGGCGAAGAAAATTTCGACCACGTACTGTGGCATTAGCGATCTTAATCGGTCGACCGTTCGTTAAAACCGGAATTCGTCTTTCAATATTACGTAACCCAGGACTAACACTTTCCTGAAGTTCGTATGATGCAACGTGAAGCCCGTAGCCGCCGTTGGGTGCTGATGCACGCGGGCCATCATTTGGAACAACGGCGCCTTCGGCTGGCGCTACCGGCTCGGCCATTTGTTGTTCAAGCATTGCCTGTTTTTCAAGCGCTTCTTGCCTTACGGCATTAAGTTCAGCGTTAAGCGTACTAATTTCGCCCTGCATAAAAGTAAGCTTATTTTGTGCGTCCATAAGCCGCATACCCTGCTCGGCCAGTGCCTGATCTTTTTCAGCATCAAGCTGTTCCTGAGTAGGCCCCATTTCCTCAGGCGGCATTTGCTGTGCCATTTCTTCTTGTTCACTCGCCGCAACATTGGCAGGATCATTCATTCCTCCACCCAAAAAACCGTCAATAGTAGAATAGCCACTTAACACAAGCGTGCCCCCCAAAAGGAGAAATAATTTAGACTTTATTAACTGTAACCCGCGCATGGACTTAAACCTTTGATATTATGATTAACGGATGCACCATACCCGTTAACCATAACAACAATCAAGGTAAAATATTAACAAAGCGTCATAACGGGTTATTATTCAAGCTAAAATTTCAATCAGCCGATATTAACAAACTTGCTATTATCGCTCATTGCCACGCCGCCAGCCATTAGTTTTACCAGTCTTCCATCCTGAACGCTTAAAGTAACAATGATCTCGCTTTTTGACGGCACAGGCATAAAGAAGCCCTGCTCGATGATTATTTTGTCGCATTTAAAATCCATATGTTCAAAAAGGTAAGCGCTTAGATTACCCGCCGCCATGCCAGTAGCACTTTCTTCATTAATACCGTAGCGCGGCGCAAACATACGTGTGGTCACTGAATGGCTCTTATCAATGGGGTCAGTGGTAAAAGCATAAAATCCGATTAGATCATATTTATCGCTAATCGCTTTAATAGCCTCTAGATCCGTCTTGTTAGCCGCAAGTGCCTTGTTACTATTAAGCGGAATGATCAGAAACGATACCCCAGTATTTGATATTTTTGGCAAAAACCCCTCGGCTAAATCATTAAGCTCAAGGGAAAGCGAATTCATTACAGTTAAAACATCATCCCCCTCAATATCTTTAAAATACTGCGGGATTTGTTCAATATAGGCATAGCCGTCTTCCAAAATGATGTCCCGGTTACCGTCAATAGTCTCCTTAACGGCAAATTTCTTGGTTATTTTTCCAATTTGACTTAGATAAGAAAACGCCGCCACCGTCGCATGGCCACAGTGAGCGATCTGTTTATTAGGTGTAAAAAATTCAAGCTTATAATCCGCTACATCTGAATTTGACACAAATGCCGTTTCCGGAAATGCCGCCGCCTTGGCGATTTGCTGTTTCTGCTCAGTACTAAAGCGGTCAGCATCCAGCACCACTCCGGCCGGGTTACCACCCTCACCTTTATAAGTGAATGAATTTAATAGCTGTACTTCTATATTCGGTTCGCGGTCAATATGTGTCATCACGTTCTCTTTCAAACTTGTCATACTCATATTCATCTTAAGTTCCTTTCATAATATATTTTTGCTTGCAATCAAACTACAAATATTATCTAATCGAGTAAAACGAATATAATAGATAGTATTGATCGATTTTTTCGATATAAGGAATTTACCGTGGATACAAAGCAGCTTAACACCTTCAGGCATTTGGCAAAAAGCCTCAATTTTTCTCAAACGGCCATGGAACTGAACTTCGCCCAGTCGACAGTTTCGGCACAAATCAGATCTTTGGAGAATGAACTGCGGCTTACTTTGTTTGATAGGCTCGGTAAAAAAGTGGCCCTGACCATTGAGGGAAAAAGCGTTCTGAACTACGCTAACCGCTTCAGAAACATTGAAGATGAATTTATTTCAAGCCTAAAAGATGACAGTGAAGTGGTCGGCGAACTTAATATTTATGCTCCCAATAGTATCTGCGTTTACCTGCTACCTTGTGTGCTGACGCAATTTCGTAAAAAATTCCCCGGTGTCACCTTCCGGCTCCGCGCTCATCTCGGCACAAAACGCGCCCTTGAAGAATTAAAAAGCGGCAAAATTGATATGGCTATTCTGCTTGAGGAAGTATTCACTGATCAGGAGCTGAATATTCAGTCGCACCGCGAGGAAGAAATTATATTCATCTGTAGCAATGATCACCCGCTCGCTGAAAGCGTCGTATCACTGAATGATTTAAAGGACCAAAATTTCATAACGACCGAGCCCACCTGCGGCTACCGCGCTATTCTTTCCAATCATCTTCTTAGCCTCGGCCATAAACTCGACCCGGTCATGTGGTTTGATAACGCCGAAGCCATAAAACAGTGCATTATGTGCGATATGGGCATTTCCTTCCTGCCGAAAATCGCCGCAGAAGAAGATATCGCAACCAACAAAATCAAACAAATACACATCTCTGATAAATTCCCCGGACAAATAAAACTCCAGTCCGCCACCCACAAACAAAAATGGCTAAGCCCCGCCCTTCGCGAATTTATCACGGCGCTGGCTGATGAATTTAGTGATTAAGATATTAATTTTACAAATTAGCATAAGTTACCTATAGTTGAAATATTCATCATTTCTGGGAGGGAAGTAACATGTTTTCATTAAAGCAATTATTTGTATTACTACTGATAAGCGTATCATTAGCCATATCACCGGCGTTAAGCAACGATGCGATCGACACCGTACTAAAACAGGGGCTAACGGAACACAACATACCCGGTGTGGTCGCTATGACTGCAAATTCCGATGGCATCATTTACCGCGGCACATTTGGTCAGAACAGTATTGCAGGCAACTTACCAATGGCAGAAGATAACCTGTTTCGCATTGCATCCATGACCAAACCGATCACCACTGTCGCGGTTATGCAGCTGGTCGAACAGGGGAAAATCGATCTTGACCGCGACATTACCGTTTACCTACCACAACTTTCAAATCTTCAAGTGCTCGATGGCTTTGATGCTGACGACAAACCAATATTAAGACCCGCCGAGGGGGTAATGACGACGCGACACTTACTCACCCATACGGCTGGCTTTGCATATGATGTTTTTGACGAAACCATAGGGCATTATGTTGAACTCGGCTATGCTGCGAGCATAGGTGATGGGGGCGATGCATTTCTCTCAACCCCATTAAAGTATGACCCCGGCACCAAATGGCAATATGGCATTAATACAGACTGGGCGGGTGTGCTCGTTGAAACTATTAGCGGTTTAACACTCGATGAATATTTCAAAAAGTATATTTTTGAACCGCTGAAAATGCGCAACTCTCATTTTCATCTTACTCAAAACCAAATGTCTAAACTTGCAACAACCTACATTAGATCAGAGGATGGAACCTTAGCACAATCTGAACCATCTGACGGCGGTGCATATTATAATAATAATCCCTTTTTTAGTGGTGGTGGTGGGCTAGTCTCAACGGCGAGTGACTATGTCAGGTTTATGCGCGCCATACTTAATGACGGCATTCTTGATGGTCAACGCATACTGAGCAAACAATCTATTGACGAAATGGCCAAAAATAACATTGGCGAACTTAATATAAATGACCGCGGCTTTAAGTTTGGTCTCGGCTTTGCTATCTTTAATGATCCGACAAGCAAAGGTCGCACTGTAGGTAGTATTTTCTGGGGTGGAGCCGTTAATACCAATTTTTGGATTGATCGAAAAAATAACATTAGTGGCGTTGTCATGCACCAGATTACACCCAACGGAGACAGTGGTGTAAGGACACTACTTTCAGATTTTGAACAGTCTGTTTATAGCTCTGAGAAATAAAATATAATTTTTATATTATGGAGGCAACTAACCGATCTTAACCACCATGCGTCCTTTGGTCCGTCCTTCCAGTAGATCGGCGCAAGCGCTTGGCAGATCCGAAAAACTTATTTCTGTAGTGAGCCGCTCGAGCAGAGCGTGATCTATATCCTTAGCCAGCCGCTGCCATGCTTTGTTGCGCTTCTCAAGTGACGCCATGACGCTATCAATACCGATAAGCTTAACACCGCGCAGGATAAAAGGCATCACCGTGCTGTTAAGCGCAAATCCACCGGCAAGGCCGCAGGCCGTTACTGTGCCGCCATATTTTGTCTGCGCAATCGCCGTAGCCAGCGTTTTACCGCCAACAGCATCAACAACTCCGGCCCAACGTTCCTTTTCCATTGGTTTCGCATCGCGGTCAAGCTCGGCTCGCTCAATAACCTCAGCCGCGCCAAGTGATTTAAGAAAGCCTTCATGTTCCATGCGTCCGGTCACGGCAACTACGCTATAGCCAAGTTTGGCAAGTATCATCGTCGCTACCGATCCCACGCCGCCCGTCGCCCCGGTCACAAGAATTTCACCACCATCCGGCTTAACACCATTATCTTCTAGCGCCTGAACACACAGCATCGCCGTATAGCCAGCCGTACCAATGGCCATCGCCTGACGAGCTGATAGTCCGTCCGGCAATTTCACCAGCCAATCGCCCGATAAGCGCTCACGCTGCGTATAGGCCCCCTGCTCTGTTTCAGAAATGCCAAAACCGTTTACGATAACCTCATCACCAGTCTGCCAACGATCATCATCGCTGCTGATTACTTTACCTGCTATATCAACACCGCATATCATGGGAAATCTGCGAATGATCCGGCCTTTTTTGGTTATGGCCAGCGCATCTTTATAATTAACCGTCGAATAATCCACCTCTACCAAAACGGGAAGATCCGGCAGATCATCCTCTGTAATATCTTTAAACGAAATTTCATAATCTCGCTCCCCTACCGCCGTCGCAATCAAGGCTTTAAAACCATCTGTCATTTATTTTCCTTTTATCAAAAGCATCACATTTAATCCAATGAAGCGTAAATCACTCTATATTTCAATATAAAGTTGATTTTTATAGGCAAGTTTTGTTTATATCTTTAAATAATAAATTAACGAATCCACTTGGAGAATAAGATGTCACTTACTGTACCACAAGAAGCCTTGCTTAAAACACTATCTGTGATGACCCGTGCTGATACAAATATACAACAAATAGAAGTTGAGGCGGTACAGAAGATAATTAATGACGAGCTAGGACTTTCTGTAACTTCTGCTCAGGTTCATATGGCTGCCAACTCTGAATTCATTGAAAGACGCGAAATTGATAAATATTTAAAATCTGTTTCAAAACAGCTTGAACAGACAGATAAAATTACAATCGTACGCTGCTTGAAAAATATTATTCTTTCCGATGGTCAAGCCCACAGCCGCGAAATTGACATGTTTAACAAAGTAGTTGATGTTTTAAAACTAACCCCTGCTGAACTTGTTTTAATGTAAGCATAGTTTACTTAGAATTTATTGCTCGTCGTCCTTCAGATGGCGACTAAGCACCCAGCAGAAGCCATCGGGATCAAGAATATAGCATTCCCGTAGGCCGTGGGGTTTATTTAAGCTTTCAAAAAGAATTTCGTAGCCGGCCTGCTTGGCCGCTGCTTCCGCTTGGTCCGGGTCCTGATCATAAAGCCGTAGTTCAACGCCGCGCCCGCGCCCGTCCTGATTTTGCACTAAACCGAGCATGGGATTACTATGATAGGTACTGTCAGAATGAAGCATCCATACGCTCATCCCGTGGCGCATAATAGCAAAATTATCATCGGCGTATATTTTATTCGCCTGAAGGATCTTAGTGGAAAACTCTACTGCCGCTGCGACATCGGTGACCAGAAGGCTTATACCGACACCTTTAAGTGATTTACCGAAGCCTGCTGCATCTGGCGCTTCGCCGCCTTCGCCCATCATTTGGGCCGCTTCAGCGTCATCGCTTTTAGTAGTTAATGCCATAACCCCTCCTGCTGCTGCCATTGTTAAACCACTGCTGCGTATAAACTTGCGCCTTGTATAATCGTCTTCCACTTGATGGCTCCCATTATTATCTGTATCACAAAATGATCCTAACATAATAATGACGCTAGCGCCCGGACAATTTATGATGCAAGTTGGGTAAGACTATGATTATCGTTAACGCCAACATGAATTGGGTTTAAGGAATAGCCTTTATCGTTTAGCAAGCCCATAAAACTATGGTCAGTGGCGCGCTTTTCAAAATATGTCGCTATGTTGTTTAAGCCATTTTCTAGTTCATCAGCGATAGATGTTTCCTGTAATGCCGGTACATAACCACTATCTTTAAGTAAATTCATAAAATTATAACTGTTCATTTTCTTTTCCTGTCGTCTTCTTTTAAATTCTGTTGGCCGCGTTTATCGCCGCATATATTTCAGATAATCATAATACGGGCTTAATCAAGCACTCCCTGCGCTCACTCATCGCAGAATAAATTCACTTCATCGCAATTTTGCCCAAAATTGCAATAAACCGCGACTACTGCTATATCTACAAACACTATCCAAGTTCATTACCCGAGCCCCTAAGGGCCATTCAAAAAACATAAATAATAGAGGAAAAAATAATGACTAGATTAATACTTACCATGATGATCGCTCTTTTCGGTCTATCGGAAATAGCATCCGCACAGGACCTTCCAACGGCGCGTCAGCGCGGCAATGCCGACTTTGTTGAAGTTGTCCATGTAAAATACAAACCCGGCATGTCAGGCACCGCAGGAATGTATTGGTTCCGTTATTTTAACCCCGCCTCAAATAAGGCTGGCACCCCGACCCCAGACATTCTTCACATGCAAACCGGTGATTGGGACGCGATCCTGTTTTTTAACCGCGGTAAAAGCATGGCCCGCTTTGATTGGCCAGTCCACGCCGACGATGAAAAATGGTGGGCAGCACTCGCCGACCTTAACGGCGGGGCAGAAGCCGCACGAAAAATCATGGCTGACTATACCGCCATGATTGCCCGGGAAACACAAAGCATTTCCCACAGACATTTACAATAGACATCTACCCCCTGCCAACTAACACTTTAAATAAGTAATATTCTAATTAATTAGGTCGGAAGAAATTCCGGCCTTTTTTCGTCGCCGCCATACCCTTATCGCTATACACAATGCCCCATCAACCACTAATGATTGTAAAAGATGCCTTTTTCTGATATGTTCCGCCTCTTGAGTATTTTTGTATTCAGTATTAAGAACGGCGGATAAAGGTCGTTCACGCTTCCCAAGTTTGTAAAATTAGTGAATTTAACCAACCTAACCTGATGCCCGGCATCATTTCGGGCGTTTCACATATACACTCATATAAAGAGGGAATAATAATGACTAAATTTATACTAACAACAATGATCCTGCTGTTTGGGCTTTCGGAAATTGCCAGCGCACAGGGACTACCCACGGCACGCCAGCGCGGTAATGTAGATTTCATTGAAATCGTCCTGGTAAAATATAAAAACGGCATGTCCGGCACTGCCGCCATGCATATAATGAAATATTTTAACCCTGCCGCAGTCGCCGCCGAAGCCCCGCAACCCTTTATACTTCATTTTCAAACAGGCGAATGGGACGCCGGGTTTTACTGGAACCGCGGAAAAAGCATGGCTAATTTTGATTGGAGCGTAACCGAAGGCGGCGAAAAATTCTGGATCGCTCTCGCCGAACAAAATGGCGGCGCAGAAAACGCTCGTAAGCTTATGGCCGACTATGAAGCGATGATTTCCCATACTGCTGAAGTCATTTCCCATCACCATATTCCGCCTGAGTAAAACTTAGGGATACTTTTAACGAGAAAGGCCGGGGAAATTCCGGCCTTTTATTTCATAAAGCTTCTAATAGTTCGTGCCATTTAATTCTCTTCATATGGCCCGGGCTTTGCTCGAGCGCGCCAACGCCACGCCCGAAAATATAATCTGCCATATATTTTCTCGCCAGCATAAGCTCTTCAACTGTGTTGACATTGAGGATAGCAACCTGAAACTTGTTAAGATGACATTCCTCAATGAAAGGCTCAATCTTCTGCCATGCCTTTTCTATGTTTTTCCCGTATTCCAGGATATCAATAGCGATAATATTAATGCCACTATTTGTATACCTTTTAAGATCCAGACCACCCTTTGCGCTTTGAAGTACCATCCCAGCTGAGTATTTACCTAGACTGGCTGTTATGAATTCTAGCTTCGATGCTGGAATTCCCCTCGGCACATCTCTGAGCGTGAAAATTATATATTTTTTCAAAGCCTGTGTAATATCCTTGCATTGAGCAACATATTCCACAAGTGCATCAGATTTAAAAATACTGTCATAACTTACCGGAATATTGAAAATTGATTTAACTTTTTTCCGCTGCATTTTCTTGAGCGTTGAAAGACTGTTCTTCAATATAAACAAATCGAGTTTAAACTTATCTTTTCTGGAATTTTGAGTACCCAGCACTTTATGGCCTATTTTCTTCGGCACTGTGAACCCTTTGGAGTTTTTTCCAAAACCAGAGACCACATCAACCATATAAGTGGTAATTGTCTCATTACGCACGGCCCAAACGGGTTCATAAACAAATTTAAAATCAGATTTTGCTTTTTTCGCCGTTTTAGAACCGGGCTTATTATAACGCCCCCTCTTTGCTTCGTCTTTCTTGAACTGCTCGAGCAATGATTTTAGGTCGTTATCCTTGAAGATCACATCACCATCTAATGTTTCTATCGCCGTTTTAACGATAATATCTTCCGTATCTACTGACCCAGCGAACTTTTCGGTCAGTTCTTGCAGAATTTTCGCTGAAATGAGCTTGGCAGCTTGATTTTCTGTAGTGGCAAAGACAATAATAAATTCCTCATCAGATTTGTTAAAAAACACATCTTTCGGTCCAATATGTTTTTTAATAATCGAATTCATATGATCATGAATACTAGCAATCAAAGAAAGCCATTTACTGCCCATTTTAAGCTTAAGCTTTCCAAGTCCCAACAGCTTGACCTGTCCTGATTTTACTAGGGAAGAATTACTCAGAATATCCTCAAGGTTAACCGCAGCATTTTCATTCAGGTATGTCGCATCTACGCTTTCCGCCGTCGGCAGAATACCTTTTTGTTGTGCACGCTTTGTAAGACTGTCATCCAGTTCTTTACTAAAAACATCGGCGATAACATCCAATAATTTGCTAATATTCCCCGTCCTTATATGTATTTAAGGCTATGAAATTATTTCATCTTTCCTGATTATCATATAAGACTATTGAGGCGTTCCAGTCAAGCTTGTGAGCTTAGCTCGACCTTACTCTTCAAGTATCTTTTTAAGTTCTTCATATTCTTCTTTGGAAATTTCACCGCGCGCCAGCCGTGTTTTAAGAAGCCCCACGGGGCCATGCATTTTATGGTGATAGTGTCGGTGACGCCCACCACCGGCCAGCCGCACCACAAAGATCACCACCAAAACTGCCACCCCAAGCCAGAAGATCATCATCAATGGCCCAAAAAACAAACCACCCCAACCACTATTCATCATCATACCCCCGTCATAACGCCCCTCATATTGCTGCGCCAATGCAAGCGGACTATATATTAAGGTCCCCAAACTTAGTGCCGCCAAGCTTAAATATTTTTTCATTTCCATCGCTCCTTATATGTTTATCCACATAGAATTCTCGCTAAACACCATCATAACACGTTTCGATGCCTGACGGAAACCTCCCCCATCCCCTACATTTTAAAAAACTTAACAAACCATTAATTAATGCTTGCATTTTAAAAAAACACCCCTATAGTGCCGCGAGATTTCAATAATTGAGTTAAAAGTGTAGATTATGTTTAAAACCGTTACCGCCATGCTGATGCTGACGTTATTTGGCTATACATCAGAACTACCTGAACAGACCGATTTAAACCTTCCGTTTGACGCGAGTAGCGAAAATGGCCTTGTTGCCCTTGCTATGGATAGTGACAGTGGCCTTGCAGCGCTCAGCTTTTCACGCATCGATCCGCTAACCTGTCATGTGACACACTCAGCCACTTTTGGCGATGAGTTCAG
>ENA-OREN01003676-OREN01003676.1-marine-metagenome-genome-assembly--contig:-NODE-3676-length-14088-cov-3.152951_pt1 | contig 14088 bp, 16 predicted proteins | sample MGYA00248624_ERZ508555 | MGnify/ENA primary metagenome ERZ508555 (study PRJEB26222, sample SAMN06267773) | marine metagenome | isolation source: Saanich Inlet, British Columbia, Canada | place...
AGATGTCGTTATGGCAGATGGAATAGTTAGGTCTTTTCAACCAAAAACGGTGTTTGTTATTGCTGAGTTATATGGCGCAAACGCTAAGGGCGAAGGTCTTAGAGAGACCGCAGGTGAGATAGCTAGAAAAATTAAGCGTGCGGAGTTAGAAATGGGTTTACAATATAGGACAACACCAGGTCCTGCAGATAACGCTATATTTGACGTGCAAAATGGTCAATCTATTGCAGAAGATATGGAGAGAGTAGGGGTCAGGTGGGTTAAGTCAGATAAAAAACCAGGTTCGAGAATAAATGGTCTATCTAGAGTTAGGCAGATGTTAAAAGCTAGTTTACAACATCCACAAGAAGAAGCGGGGTTATATGTTTCGTCAACTTGTAGGAATTTAATTACTAACTTGCCTGCATTGCCTAGGTCAGAGAAAAATCCAGAGGATGTTGATACTAACGCAGTAGACCACGATTATGATGTGCTAAGATATAGAGTTCTGTCAGCGGACAGGCGATTATCTTTAGCTAAAGTAGTAGGATTTTAAATTATGCCAATTAATTCAATTCATCCAGAGTATACAGCAAATTTTGTGCGTTGGACACGATCTCGTGACACGTATGAAGGCTCTGATACAGTAAAAGCAAAAGGTAAAATGTATTTACCAGCACTCAGCGGTCAAACGGCTGTTGAGTATAGTTCGTATAGAGACAGAGCACTTTATTATGGGGCGACAGCTAGAACCCTTGCAGGTTTAGTCGGATCAGTCTTGAGGAGACCACCATTGATTAAGGTACCAGAAGGTATGGCGCATCTATTAGAAGATGTCACAAATACTGGTGTGTCCATTAATCAATTTATGAAGATAATGCTACAAGAGGTGCTACTAACAGGTAGATACTCAGTTCTTGTTGATAGAGCAGAAGACGGTGGTAGACCTTACTTAGTAGGTTATCAAACGGAGTCGTTCGTAAACTGGTGGGATAACACTAAAGTGTTGTTAGAGACAGTTTTAGAGCCAGCTGAAGACGATCCATATGAGTTTTCACCTGTAGACATTTACAGAGAACTCGTATTGACAGATGAAGGCTACTCAGTTAATGTTTGGTCTCAAACAGATAAATCCGCTGAGTGGTCAATCATAAAATCATATACACCGTCAAATAGAGGTCTTCAAATTGATAACATACCGTTTTTTACGGTGACTCCAGACGGCGTTACAGAGGATATATCTAGACCGCCGTTATTAGATTTAATAGACGTTAACTTAAGTCACTATAGATCTAGCGCTGATTTAGAGCATGGAAGACATTTCACAGCATTACCCACACCTTGGGTGAGTGGTGTAGATCCAAATGAAACAGAGTTAAAGATTGGTTCGTCGTCTGCTTGGGTACTACCTGATGCGGGCAGTAAAGCAGGTTTCTTAGAGTTTACAGGTCAAGGTTTGACTGCGTTAGAGAATGCGCTAAAACATAAAGAACAAATGATGGCTATTTTGTCTGCAAGGTTGTTCGAGAAGGATTCTAAAGTTGTAGAGTCAGCTCACACAGCGAAAATTAGGCACAGTAGCGAAGCATCTATCTTAACAAATATAGCTCAATCAGTTGAAACAGGTATGATTAAAATACTTAAAACTGTAGCTATTTGGGAAGGTTTTGACCCAGACGAGGTGTCTGTAGAGGTCAACAAAGATTATTTAGATGATGTACTAGATCATCAAGGTTTAAATGCTATAATCCAAGCATATCAGCAAGGGGTTATATCTTTAGATACATTACTATATAATATGAAAAAAGGAGAGCTTCTTCCTCCGGATACAACAATAGAAGAAGAGAAAGCAAAGTTACCGACTGAGAGGGTCTTAGAAGGGACTATTAACGAATAACCAGAGGTTGTTATGACACTAAAAGCAAAAGTAGACGATATTAACAGTATCGATGAGTCTCTGAGAGGCTTATATGTAGAGAATAATGGACAATATGTCCTAGAAGTAGACGGTTTAGTCGATAAATCCAAGTTAAATGAATTTAGAGATAATAACGTAGGCTTAATGAAGCAAATTTCAGATCTTGAAGCGAAAGTTGGCTCAGTCGATATGGACGAGTACAACGATCTTAAATCTAAAGCTAAGAAATTGCGAGATAAGAAGATGATTGACGCAGGAAAAGTCGATGAGTTGGTTACAGAGCGTGTTACAGCTATGAGAGCTGAGTATGATACGCAAGTAACTGAGTTAACGACAAAAAATGATGTTGCTAATCGTCAATTAGAGACTCTACTAATCGATAATGAGTTAAGATCTGCGTCAGCAAAAGCTGGTGTCACTTCTGAAGCGGTTGATGATGTTTTACTACGTGGTCGTGCAGCGTTTAAACTTGTTGAAGGACAAGCTATGCCACACGACTCAACAGGAAGCGTTGTTTATGGTAAAGATGGTACAACACCTATGTCGGTTAACGACTGGGTAAAGAATTTATCTCAATCAGCTTCGCATTTATTTACGTCTAGTCAAGGATCAGGTTCAACAGGATCTGTGAAAAGCGGTGGTCGAATGAACTCTGCAAATATGACTGCGACGCAAAAAATTGCAGCGGGTTTAGGTACGTAAATAAACTTTATATCTGGATTTTTGTGGTATAATCCAGATATAAAATTGTCCAGTGGACACCTTATTGTTGATTAAGAACGGCGTTTAAGATCAACTTAGATGAAAAACTTTTAATTAACTTATTATAGGAATAATATTATGGCTTCTGTAACTCTTGCTGAATCAGCAAAACTATCTCAAGACATGTTATCTTCTGGCGTTATTGAAAACGTCATTACGGTAAACAATTTTTTCGATGTATTGCCTTTTGCAAACATCGAAGGTAACTCTCTAGCTTATAACCGTGAAAACGCTCTAGGCGCTGCGGAATGGGCAGGTATTGGTGGTACTATCTCAGCTGGTAAAGCTGCGGCTACTTTCACTCAAGTGACTTCTAGCTTAACTACATTAGTAGGCGACGCTGAAGTTAACGGTTTGATCCAAGCTACTCGTTCAAACATTAATGACCAAAAAGCAATCCAAGTTGCTTCTAAAGCTAAATCAATTGGTCGTGCTTTCCAAGACAAAATGATTAACGGTACTGGTTCTTCTAACCAAATCGACGGTCTTTTAAGCCTTGTAACTTCTTCACAGACGTTATCTTCTGGTACAAATGGCGCAGCTCTATCGTTTGCTCTATTAGACGAGTTGATGGACGGTGTTGTAGATAAAGATGGTCAAGTAGATTACTTGATGATGCCTTCTCGTACGCTACGTTCTTACTACGCGTTACTTAGAGCTCTAGGCGGTGCATCTATTGGTGATACAGCTACGTTACCTTCAGGCGCTCAAGTTCCTGCATACCGTGGTACTCCTATCTTCCGTAACGATTGGATTCCTACTACCCAAACTCAAGGTACTGAGTCTGCAGCGACTTCGATTCTTGCTGGTACGCTAGACGATGGTTCAATGTCTTACGGTATCTCAGGTTTAACAGCAGCAGATGCAGCTGGTATCCGTGTAGAAGAAGTTGGTACATCTGAAACTAAAGACGAGACTATTACTCGTGTTAAGTGGTACACAGGTCTTGCTAACTACAATGAGAAAGGTCTTGCTATCTTAACTGGCGTTAATAACTAGACAGTTCTCGTAAACCTCTGGTTAAGATAACAGAGGTTTCTTTATTTTGGAGATAAAAATGGCTATTTTTACATTGACAGGTCCAAATAAAGGTAAAACCGATATCTATGGTGGTTTTACCTTTAGTAATGGCGTGTGCGAAGTACAAGAATCTGATGCGGATAAAGCGGAAAGATTGCTTTGCAGATATTATGGCGCGGTAAGAGGTGAAGCGAAAGCGAAAACTAAACCGCAACAAAAAAAATCTACTAATACAAAAAATAAGAGTAAAGTTAAACCAACAGAGGGTTAAGACATGGCAATAGACGCTACCATAGGTGGAACATCTAGCGATAGCTATGTCACAGTAGCACAAGCTGATTCTTATCATGCGGACCATTTGTATGCCACTACGTGGACTACAACAAGTTCGAAACAAGAAACAGCTTTAAAAATGGCGACTAGGTTGCTAGATGAGAGGGTTTCTTGGTCAGGTTCTGTAGCAGCTACTACTCAAGCCTTAAGATGGCCTAGATCTAATGCATATACTGAAGATAACGTTTTAATTTCGTCTTCAGTTATCCCTCAAGCTATCATTAATGCTACATCTGAATTAGCTAGACATCTAATTAATTCAGATTTAACCGTTGACACAGAGGGTAAAGGTATTAAATCTTTAGACGTTGACACTATATCTTTAGAGTTCGATAAATCTGATTCTAGAGATGTATTACCTCAAATTGTCATAGAGATGCTTAGAGGTTACGGTTCAATTAATTCTAGATCTAAATTCGGCACAGTAGCTGTAATTAGATCATGAGTCTATCAACGACAATAGCGTCTTCAATAGCATCAGCTTTTACAGCTTTAGGTGATATTCCTAAACAAGTTGTCATTAGTAGATTAGTAACAGGTGAATATGATACGCTATTAGGCTCTTTCGAATCATCATCTGTTGATATTACTATAAATAAAGCAATAGTAACGTCATACATCGATTCTGAGCTATCTGAGAACCTATTGGCGACAGACAGTAAAGTCATTATCAAACAGTCAGATATAACAAGTAGTTTTTCAACGTCAGACTCTGTTAGTATAGATAATGTGACGTATAAAATCGTAAATATTGAGCAAGATCCTGTTAACTCTATTTGGATTATCCAAGTGAGGAATACGTGAGAGTACGAATCTCAAAATCTGAAGCTCAACTAGGTAAGGACTTAGAAGACGATTTAATAGGTTACATGAATGATGTAATGACTGAATTACAAGGTAAGTTACATACTAGAAACCCAGTGGACACAGGTTTTTCGTCTATGAATTGGAGTTTAACACGTGGTAGAGCTTATAATAACATTAGAGGTAGCAAAACAAATGTGCCAAGTAAAATGATCATTAGATTATTAACTAAAAAAGCAGAGGTTATGCATTTAACTAATAACGTTAAGTATTTACCTGCTTTGAATGATGGTTGGTCAGCGCAAGCACCAGCAGGTTGGGTTGATTTAGCTATAGCAGAGGTGCATTCTAAGTATGGGTTATGACACAGATAGAATAGCAATTGAATCCAGATTTAAGACGATTTGGGGTAATACAACTGACATTGCTTGGGATAATATAGATTTTAATCCTTCTGATGACACAGAATGGGTTAGAATAGCTATTGTACCAGGCGAAGAGCAATTCGTGTCTATGGGTAAGATGAGAAAAGTTGGAGTTATTATAATCCAAATTTTTGTACCTGAATTTAAAGGTTCAAAGAGGTCCAATGAACTGATAGATTTAACTACAAAAACTTGGCGTAACAAAGAGTTTAGTGGAATTAGATGCAGAGAAATAACTGTAAATAGATTAGGACAGTCTAATGGGTGGTTTCAAACAAATGTATCGATTCCTTTTTGGAAAGAGGAGTCACTATGAGTGCTTTACGAGTTAAAATAAGTAAAAATAACGTTGGACCTATCGAAGTAACTATCGATAGTTTACCATCGTTTTTAAACAAAGGTTGGGAAGAAGTTGAAGTATCTCCGGTGGAGGAGTCAATAGAGGTTTCCCTTGAGTCTAAAATTGAAATTGAAGAAGAGGTAATTAAAGATGTCTAATCATATTGGAACAGCTGGCTCATTAAAGGTCGGCACTTCATCTGCTACTACAGCAGTAGCAGAGTTAAGAACGTGGTCTATTGAGACTACAGCAGATACAATCGAAGATACAGCAATGGGCGGAAGTTCAGCTCGTACATACAAACCAGGTTTGACCAGTTGGTCAGGTTCTTGCGACTGTTGGTACGATGAAACAGATACAGGTCAAGATATATTTGCCGTTGGTGCCACAGCTGAAATTAAGTTATGGCCTGCAGGTGATGTAGGTTCAACTGACCCAGCATTTGAAGGATCAGTAGTCATTACTGGTGCATCATTTACAGCATCTGTAGACGGAATGGTTGAAGCAAGCTTCACTTTCCAAGGTACAGGCGCTTTAACTGAGTCAAATACTAATTAACAGTTTGCTGTAGATAAGGTTTACCTGAAAGTCGATTCCGAGTTCGATTTCTGCAGCAATTTATACTCGGGTTAAACTCGGAGATTTACTATGTCAGTTATTGATAACATGAAGGCTCACTTCTCAGATCAGGAAGTGAAGACCATTGAAGTTAAAGAATGGGGCGACGATGAAGGCCCTTTAAAGATTTTTGTTAAACCGTTTACGCTCGCAGAGCAAAAGAAGTTATATAGCATGTCTAAGAACGATGATATGGATATGTTAGCATACACTTTGATTATGAAAGCGTTAGATGCAGACGGAAATAAAATCTTTAACTTAGGTGATAAGCAAACCATTCTTAACCAGGTTGACCCGTTTGTTTTGGCTGACGTAGTAAGTAATATTACGCAATCCACATCAGTAGATGATCATTTGGGAAACTAAGAGCCGATCCATATAGACGTTCTGTCGTAGGTCTTGCGGATCGGTTACAAAGGTCAATAACTGAAGTAGAGAAATTTACAGTTGATGAATTCAATGAGTGGATAGCATATTTAACGTTACGACAAGAGGAAGAAAAGGGTGCCAAGTAAATTCAATATTGGAGTAAGCTTAAACCCCAGACAAGCGTTAAAGGGTTTAACCAAAATACGATCAGCATTTGGTGGAGTAGGTACAGAAGCTAAACGTTCAGGTTCGCTAATTAAGCGAACTATGGATAATAGTTCTAAAGCTATTGAACAAACTGCTGGTAACACTCGTAAACTCGCTAGCGCGATGAGTGGTCTCAGAGGATCCGTAGCAGCAGTAGCCGCTATAGCAGCGTCGACAATGTCGATCTTTGAGACAGGTGCAAAAATGGAGGCGTGGAGAAATTCACTCTCCGTTGTAACAGATAGCGCCAAAAACGCGGCTGATACTATCAAATGGTTAAAAGCAAATGCCCAAGAGTTGGGTATATCATTTGAAGGTTCAGTCGAATCCTTTCAAAAACTAGCTGCAGCAGCTAAAAATACATCTCTCAAAGGTTCTGAATTAAGACGAACGTTTAGAGCTGTGTCAGGAGCAGCTCGTGTTTTAGGTCTTGACGGCGAAGATCTTAGATTGATCATGTTCGCATTGACACAGATGATTTCAAAAGGTAAAGTATCGTCTGAGGAATTACGTAGGCAGATGGGTGAAAGATTCCCAGGTGCTATGCAGATCGCAGCAAGAGCAATTGGCAAGACAGACGACGAGTTTGAGAAAATGCTCAAGACCGGTAGTATCATCGCTGAAGACTTCATGCCAAAGTTCACAGACCAAATTGAGAAAGAATTTGGACCTGCTATGGCAAGTGCAGCTACGCAACCTTTAGCAGCTGTAGACAGATTAAAAAATGCTTGGTTTGACCTTAAAGTAACTATAGCTGACGCTGGGTTTATGAGATTAGTTGCAGACGCTATGGAAGGCATAGCTTCGGCCATGCGTAAGATTACACCATTAGTCAATGAGTTTGAAAGATTAGTTAAATTTGCTTGGAAAGGTTCTAAACTAGAGAAATTCTGGAAAGGTTTAAAAGAGAATTCTGACGGTGTTTTAGACGGATTAAAAAAGAAGTTTTGGGAAGCAATAAAGTTAATCCATTTTGCTTTTGGTCGAATAGGTACGGCGTCAAAAGAGTTATTCACTAAACTAGAACTACACATCAATAAACTTAAGATGAGTATGCTAGACTTTTTATCTCAGTTACCTGGTGTTACTAGAGCTGCTTTAGGTTTTGATGATAGTAAGTATGTAGGGTTTAAATCTACGTTAATGGCGGCTAATGGTCAACTATATAAATCTTTAGGTTTAATAGATGAGCAAAATTCAAAGTTAACTAAAAACGCATCAGATTGGGTCGCAAACGCTCGTAAGACTATGACAGCGGATGAGATAAGAACGTCTAATGCAGAAAGAGATCATGATACGTACTTACATCTTTGGAACGATCAATTTCAAGCTGTTGCAAGACTAGACGGAAAACTTAAGAAATTAAAACCTAGTCCTACGTTCCAGTCTGATCTACAAAAGATTAAAGACGAATTCGACCAGATAAAAGAGAAAGCTAACATAGACAGCGCTAGTTTATTTGGCGACGGACTGATTATCGGACCTATGGGCGGAGCTTCAGAACAAGCTTTCGCTTCAATGATGAAGTTAATCGAAAAGGCTGATGAGTTTAAACTTAAGATTGGTGAAATCACTGAATATGGTGTGGCATTTGGAGATAAATGGGCCGAAATGGCAGAGCAGTTTGGAACGCCTATGCAAAGAATAGGTGAACAAGTTGCAGAAATATTTGGACCAGGTGGCACGTTCTCTAAAGGTGTTGGAGATGCAGTAGCTAGTTCGATCTTACAGATGAATTCATTTAAAGACTCGATTAAAGCTGTTGGTAGAGCTATTATCCACGAGGTTATATCTAACTTAGTTCAAATAGGCGTTCAAATGGCTATGAACTACGCTAAACAACAAATACTAGGTACAGCGACTGTTGCAGCTACTACAGCAGCAGGAGTAGCAGGCGCAGCAGCTAGTGCAGCAGCTTGGGCACCTGCAGCAGCTATGGCTTCATTAGCGTCATTTGGAGCTAACGCAGCGCCAGCAATGACAGGCATTTCAACGACAGTTGGTTTAGCTAAAGCACTTTCACTCCCTATGGCTGAAAAGGGCGGACCAATATCTGGTCCAACACTTGTAGGTGAAGCAGGACCTGAAATATTCGTCCCTAAGGGCGCTGGAACGGTTATACCTAATGATAAATTAGGTGGAGGTGGAGACACGGTAAATGTTTCTTTTAACATTAATGCAAATGACTCTAGAGGATTTGACCAGTTACTACAAACAAGACGTGGTATGATAGTAAACATGGTTAATCAAGCTATGAATGATAGAGGCAGAACAGGGGTTACATCATGACAACATTAACATGGCCTCAACAACCATCTAATCCTGAATTTAACTCTATAAATATTAAGACGAACATACCCACAGTTAAATCTGAGTCGCTAAGTGGTAGAGTACAAGTAAGACAACTAGGTTCGCAGAAGTGGAGTATGACGCTGTCTTACCCACCTATGACTAGATCAGAGTTTGTACCGATTATGACGACTATAATGCAATTGAGAGGGTCATATGGTAAATTCACAGTTAAGTTACCTATACTTAGTACGTCACAAAGCTCAGCAGGTGGTAGTTGGAAAGCAGATGGCACGTATGCAAGCGGAATTAGTTCTATAACATGTACAGGCGGCTCAGGTGATTTAGCAGCAGGCGACTTCGTTAAGTTTTCCAACCATAGTAAAGTATACATGGTAGTTGGTTGGGTAAATACTACGAATGTCATGACTATTGAACCTCCATTAGTAGAAAGCGTAACTGGTACATCTACGCTAACGTATAACGATGTACCTTTTACAGCTAGTTTGAATTCAGATCAGCAAGAGTTTCCAGTGGGTACAGAGGGTTTATTTAGATACGAAGTGGATATTGTAGAGGTACTATGAGAAATATACCTGCATCCATAGTCGCTGAGTTATCTAAGGACAGATTTAAATCTGGTCATATAGTAGACATAACGTTTACAAATGGATCAGCAACAAATACATATTACTTATCTGATCTATCTCAATCAATTACGTATAACGCACAGAATTACTCACCATCAGGTAATTTACTAGGTATAGGATCTCCTAGTGAATCTTCTGACGTCAGAGTAGGTGAGATTTCTATCACATTGTCGGCCGTTAATCAAGCATTTTTAACGATGTTTTTAAACGCTAACCAAATAGGTCAACCTGTTGTTATTAGTAGAGTGTATATAGATGATAACGGAGTATTAATCGGCGGATTTCCGATTTACTCAGGTAATATATCTACATATGCTTTAAGTGAATCAGATAATAGATCTGTAGTACAAGTTAGCGTGTCAAGTCATTGGGCTGACTTTGAAAGAGTTGCAGGGCGAAGGACTAATAATAATGATCAACACAGATATTTTCCTAGCGACGATGGATTTGAGTTTGCTAGTTCAACAGTTAAAGACATTAAATGGGGCCGTGAATAATGGGATTTTTTAGTTTTATTGGAGATATATTTGAAGACATTGGTGACGCAATTGGTGATATCTTTGAAGGTATTGGAGACGTACTAGAAGATATCGTATCTTGGTTTGCACCAGATATTCCAGATTTAGAGAGTCAGTACGGCGGAACGTTAGTTAATAAATCTAGTAATATAGCTCAAATACCTGTGATTTATGGGACAAGAAAAATAGGTGGCACTAGAGCTTTTGTTGAGACGTCAACTGGAGGAACACACGAGTTCTTATATATAGCGTTAGTTTTATGTGAAGGAGAAGTTGACTCTATACAAGAAGTTTACATCGATGATGAGTTAGCTATGAACGCTAGTGGCGCTATAACAACTTTGTTTGCTAGTAACTTATGGATTAATAAGTATACAGGCACGACGACCCAAACGTCAGATTCGCTATTGAGTGAAGCACCTAGTTGGGGATCAACTCATACCTTAAACGGAGTAACTTATCTAGCATGCAAATTAAAGTGGAATAAAGATGTTTACTCTTCTTTACCTACAATTACGGCTATCGTTAAAGGTCGTAAGGTTTACCAACCTGAGTTAGACTCGACTAAAGGCGGGTCAGGACCTCATAGAGAGAGCACACCGTCGACTTGGACTTGGTCACAAAACCCGTCTTACTGTTTGTTAGACTATCTTCGTAATGATAGATTTGGTAAGGGTTTACCAACAACTGCGTTTGACTCTAATTACCAGTCTTGGCAAGATGCGGCCGCTAAATGTGACGATACAACAGGTAATACAATACCTGGAGGCACAATACCTAGGTTTTGGTGTAACGCTAACTTAGATACGAATGCAAAGTTAATTGACAACGTTAAAACGTTACTATCAGGTATGCGAGGTTTATTACCTTGGGTTGATGGTCAATATAAATTAATCGTTGAGGATTTACAGACTACAACTGAAGTCGCGACAAATTTAGAGTTTGGCTTAGACCAAATCATTGGTGGTATAACTATTAACGGTATGTCTAAACGAGACAGGTATAACAAAGTTGTAGCAACATTCCCAAACCCTGATACAAACTGGCAATTAGATACAGTTGAATTTCCAGAAGAGTCTAGTTCTTTATACACAGATTGGTTAGCTGAAGATCAAGGTTTTAAGTTAGAAAAACGAGTTAGTTTAAATACGATTACTAATTACTATCAAGCCAAAGATATTGCGGAGTTATTTGCGCGTAAATCTAGAGAAGCTTTGAGGTGCTCTTTTAGAGCGTCTTCTGAAGCTATTCAAGTACAGGTCGGTGACGTTATTGAAGTGACGCACCCGACACCAGGTTGGGCTAATAAACCTTTTAGGGTTATGAATTTAACTTTAAATCTAGACGGAACGGTTAATTTAACTTGTTTAGAGCACCAAGATAATATATACCCTTGGTCGACTAAACCTACAGCGCCTTCATATTCAGATACTAATTTACCTAATCCGTATTTTGTAGGTCCGCCACTGTCTTTAGTTGTAACAGAGAACTTATCGTTACCTACAGCTGCTTTAGATGTATCTTGGTCGGCTTCAACGGACTCTTTCGTTACTAAATACACAGTTGAATACTTATACTTAAGCCCTGGGGCGACTGTATACACATCAGCAGGTTCATTAGATAGGTTATTTATGACCGTGACAGACTTAATACCTGGTAACTATCAAGTTAGAGTTAAAGCAGAGAATGTTATCGGTTCTACGTCGGCCTATGTAACTTCTGCAGTTGTAGTGGTTACAGGTTCACCTGTTATGCCTGACGTCACCAATTTAGTCGTTGTGGACGCTTCAACAACGGTTGCGAATGAGTTTACAGGTAGAGACGCAAAGTTTAACTGGAGCGATTTTAACGCTACGCTTCAAGATCCTCTATTATTTTCAGATTATGTCGTTGAAATTAGAAAAGTAGATAATACATTAGTTAGATCTGAAGCTGTGCATGACTCTGAGTATGTGTACACATACGAAAAAAATGTAGAGGACAATGCAGGCTCACCGTTAAGGCAACTAAGAATTAATGTTAAACAAAGAGGAAATAGAGGTCAATTAAGTATAAACTCAGCTAAGATTGGCACATCAGTTAGTGGCGCAAATCCTTACCCTAATAACCCTGCACCAGCTGTGCCGTCAGGTAATGTCAATTCTACATTTAACACGATGTATATGTTCTTTAGCGCCCCAACGGACACAGATTTCACAGGTTACAAAGTTTGGGCTTCAAAGGCGGCTGGAGTAGTTACAACTAGCGATACTGAGTTAGTTTATAAAGGTAATGATAATTTAATAATTATTAACGAAGTTGACAAAGGTACTCACACAGGCACTATGGAAGCTATAACAGGTAATGAAACTATTTACTTTGTTTATGCAGCTTATGACGCCTTTGGAGAGTCGAGTTTAAATAAATCTACAGAAGGTTCTACTACAACAAGTTTAGCACCAACTGGTGGTATTCAAACTTACTACGAACCTTTGGCGAACGTAACCTGTAACTCTTCTACAGACGGTGCACTGTTGTTTGACACTACAGCAACCACAGGTAACAACAAGCCTTACAGGTGTAATGGAACTTCATGGAAAAGTGTTAACGACTTAGCTATATCAAACTCTCAAATTGTAGCTAACACAATCACAGCAGCTTCAATAGCTGCAGGTACAATAACAGGTAATGAGATTGATGCAAATAATATATCCGCGCACCACGTTAACGTAGGCTCATCAGCAACAACTGGTGCTAGAATGAACATTACAAGTACAACAATAAAGATTTATGACGCGACAAATACTACACCTAGAATCACCATTGGAGATTTGAGTTAATGGCGTATGGATTCAAGATCGTTGACGATAAACACACTAGGACTGACGCGGATATTGGTTTTACGTTAATAGGTACAGATACGTTTATAGGCACAGGAACGTATAAATTTACATTCCCTTTAGAAAATAACCCCGACTATGTTGTTTCTTGGGCAGGAAATATAACCGATGCACCTACAGGGGATACAACATACCCTGTTTATCATTTAGGCTCTATGGCTATATGGACGCCATCTTTTGCAGGAGTTGTTACTAACGGTAGCGGGCTGTGTCTTGTGAATGGAGATTTTGATTCATCTATTACAACATCAAGTACATGTAATGCTACTAGTGGTGGAGTTTGGGATACAACCACTCCTTACTTTGCGTATTTTGAAGGCTCATTAGATTATGAGCAAATAGGTAAATGGGATGATGATACATGCTATTCAGGTACAAACACATTTTCTGATTTAAAAGATGATACAGAAGTCACTTTGTACTTTATGGCGCTAGGGGGTTAATAATGTCATACGGATTAGCTTTAAACAATTCAAACGGAAAGAGGGTTATTGGCTCTGATACAGTGTTGCCTAGATTTGTTGCAAAATACACCGAAACGACATTAGATATAAATAATAACTATGGAGACTTTCTGAAATACGCCGTAGTGTGTGACGGAAAACCTATGTGTTTTTTGCACGTTCCTGTGGGTTTCTCAGCATCAGTCAATAGGGTGATTGAAACATCCACAGGTAACTATGATGTTTTTGTGTACATACCTTATACAACTACTACTGTAACTTATGGAGATATACATTTGTATGTGTTTACCGATGGTAATACTACATCATCTACAAGTGGCTATGGAATGACAATAAAAAAAGCTGACGGGGAGGTGGCTTATGACACAGGGTACTCACACGCGTCTATTAAGCATGTTTTATATCAAGCTCGACATAAGTGGGTGGTTGTAGGAACAAACGAAGCTAGTAATTTTATTTCAGGCGATACTGTTTATAATAAAACAAGAGGCACGAATACTGTTGTAGCTATAA
>ENA-OREN01003677-OREN01003677.1-marine-metagenome-genome-assembly--contig:-NODE-3677-length-14073-cov-26.161046_pt1 | contig 14073 bp, 12 predicted proteins | sample MGYA00248624_ERZ508555 | MGnify/ENA primary metagenome ERZ508555 (study PRJEB26222, sample SAMN06267773) | marine metagenome | isolation source: Saanich Inlet, British Columbia, Canada | place...
ATGAACTCATCTCAAGTCGGAGTCATCGTGGTGGACTTTGATGAAACGTTAAGTCACTATGCGGAGTGGAGCAAATTACCGGTTAAAAAAATATTAAAACTTAATCGGATGAATAAGAGGTCTCAGTTAAATATCCATGCGGAAATTAAAGTTCCATTCCTAAAGGTGGAACCAGATCTTTTTGAAGAACGAAGACAGGAATATCATAAAGCTATACAGGAAGATTTTTTTAATAATTTTATGATTGAGAAGCTTTTAGTTCGAAATATGGCCAAGGGTGAAACCGCTTGGGAATTATGTAACGAAATATACGCGATCCCTTTCTGGTTACTTGCTAGTTATAATCCAGGGAAGGATATCAATTCTATCCCCGTTGGTGAGCCTATAGTTGTTCCTATTATATCTCCCCTCAAGTTAAGTTAAGTCCCCTAATTTTATTACCGCCTTTGATTGTGATAAAACGGCAGCACACTTATTGATGATTACACATTAATGCTTGATCGATGGCCAAGAGGTGCGCTTGTACACGTGTGCCCATAGGTAGCATGGTGGGAGTTTCAAGGGTTAAGCAATGGACTGCTTTCATTGAAAGCGAATATCCAGCCATAGGCCACCATTCCATCTGATTGATGTCTTTTATTCTATGTATAATTCCTTTTTCTGCAGGCATGTTCTCAATAGTTTTATCTAAATTAATTGAAATAACTCCTTTTAGCGCTTCGATAATTTTAACTCCAATTTCAAGTCCATTAGGTGTGTTAGATTTTTGGAACAAGTAATATCCATGGCTATCACAATCCTCATGTAATTCTATTGTCATGTCAAAATATGAGGGCTTAATGGTCGATTTAGCTAATTTTACTTCAAGTGGGGGGTTGTGAACCTTGAATAAGCGGTTTAAATCTTTGCTCTCATGGTTTTCACGGGTGTCATTTTCAAAACCATAAGGATTAATACATGGGAGTATAGTGATTTCCCATTGATCCAAATGTTTTTTGTACCTACTATTTTCTAAAAAAGAGCATATTGTTTCAATTCCGGCCGGTTCATCCCCATGAATTCCTGCTGAAATTAGAACTCGCCTCGGATTATGAACTCCTAATATTATTTTTTGGAAGGGATATTTATTATTTGAATATTTAATATGGTCAAGGGTAAAAATTTGAACGGTATTATCTAGTGTTTTGCTTAATCGTTTTACAAGATCTGCATAACTTCTTTTTTTTTGAGTGGACATTTCTATTTAGTTTTATTTTTAAACTGACACTCTTTAATGATGGAGCAGTTGGAGCATTTAAAGTTTTTTGCTTTGCAAACATAACGTCCATGAAGAATAAGATAATGGTGCGCGTCTTTTTTCCATTTCTCCGGAGTTACTTCTATTAATTTTTTTTCAGTTTCAAGTACAGTCTTTCCCTTCGCTAATCCTGTGCGGTTGGCAACTCTAAACACATGTGTGTCGACGGCTATAGTAGGTATTCCAAATGCTTCATTTAAAACAACATTTGCCGTTTTTCTACCAACACCTGGAAGTTCTACTAACTCCTCTCGAGTTTTAGGTATAACGCCATTGTGATTTTTTAATAATATTTGACACGTGCGAATAATATTTTTTGCTTTGGTAGGCGCTAAACCGATTCTTTTTATCAAGCGAGCTAGTTTTTTTTCGCCGTACAAAATAAAGCTTTTGGGGCTAGGGCACTTTTTAAAAAGCGATGGGGTTACTTCATTTACGATTTTATCTGTTGCCTGAGCAGTAAGCATTACTGCTATTAGTAGTTCGAAATGATTACTGTAGCTCAACTCTGTTGTAGCGACAGGAATACTTGATCTAAGTTTTTGGTATAACCTATTGGTTGTGCGGGAATCAAAAACAAAAGTCATTACATGTAGAGAGATTTTTGATCTGGCATATTGATTAATTTAAATCTCTGGCACAGCGGAATCCAACCCAGAAATCATCCGTATTATCAGCTAACCCGGGATATCGGATAGTGGTACGAACGAATTGTTTGTCATCAATCCATGACCCCCCTCTGATTACATGCCAGCTCAAAATATTTGATGGACCTTTAGGATTTTTTAGTGGGCTGGTTTTATAATAGAACTCGCCATACCAATCACTAACCCACTCCCAGACGCCTCCGAGCATGTCATACAATCCCCATGGGTTGGGTTTTCTAGTTCCCGCTGGGTGATGTGTATGGCCTGAGTTTCCACCATACCAAGCATAATTGCGGTCCATTTTATCACCCCAAGGATACTCCGTCGTGGTGCCTGCACGAGCTGCATATTCCCACTCAGCTTCCGTAGGGAGGCGGTTTCCGAGCGTCTGACAATAATCATTTGCATCTCCCCATTCAATTTGATTGACAGCAATATTAGGGGCTTTGTATACGGAATTATTTAAAAGGTTCACCTTGCTCCATTTATCTTGTGTAGTTTCGTAGGTATCCATATAAAAAGCATCGAGGCACACCTTGTGAACGGGGCGTTCTCGATCATTTGGGCGTTCTCGGACATCTGGGTCAAAAGCCAAGTAGTCGTGTATTTTGTTGGTGCCCATCATGAAACAACCCTTTTTGATGAGAACCATACCCTCTGGTGATGACTTAGCCTGTGCTTGATAGTTTGGGAGAAATAATAAAGAAAAAATAATAAGATATAGTAGTTTTTTCATAGCGAGTGATTGTACTTTTCTATGATCCATAGGTCAAGACGATTGGAAGCAAGTATAGAAGGCTATAATTTGGAAAAACAAAGATTTTATTATAATAAAACGAATATTTATATGAAGATTTTATGCCTAACTGTCGATATTTAATGATATGGGTACTTTAACTAAAAAAATATTATCAAAACCATATTTAATGTATTTTCTTTTTTTTCCTTTTCTATTGTTCTCTGAGAGCTATGTAGAGGCAAAATTTATAAAAAAAATAACAGTGGAGTCATTTTCTAATCCTGTGGACTGGGAGTATCAATTCAAACCAGGTATCTTTTTTTCCTCGATGCTTGAAAACAGTCTTACTAATTTAGGTGTCTTTCAAGTGGTCCGCTTAAAAAAAATAGAATCAAATGTAACAAATAAGTTTAAAAGTCAATTGGGGAATAAAGCAAAGAAAGATAAAAAAACTAATAAGGATAGCCAACTCAATGTGACAAGTTTTACTTCTTTGACGAAGGCTCCATTAAGTCAGTACAAAGTTCGAGGTAATATTTTAATATTTAATCCAGATACTAATCCCCTTAAAAAAAACCACACAAAGAAAGAAGCACGCCTTCATAAAGAGCTGGCGCTCATACAGGTATCCATAGAGTTACAGAATTTGCATACGGGGCGCTCGTTTGTAAAAAAAATATTCACAGTTAACTCAAGTGTAGGACGAAAACCTTTTGATATAAATGTCCAGAATATTAGCTATCAATCAGATACCTTTAAAGATCATTCAATGGGGAATGCTCTGTGGAATTTGAATGATCAAGTACAGGTATTTATTTATAACGCCTTAAATACTGTTCCGCTTGAGGGTGATTTGATATCGATCGATCATAAAAATAATAGTACTATTATAAATTTGGGTAAAGCAAATGGCGTTAATGTACAAGATGTATTCACCGTTTTTTCGTTAGAACCTGAATTTAATGATCCAGTAGCTAAAGTTGACTTGGGTGCTAGGTATTCCCGGAAAGGCATCATAAAGGTCAGCGAGGTTCAAGGGCGATTCTCGAAAGCGCAAATAGTCGCGGGAGTGAATTTAACCCCTGGTGATTTAGTTGTTCCTAAAAACAGAAGTTCAAAAAAAATAGAGGCAAAAATAATTCCTTGGACCAAAAGAAACTCTCATCGAGAGAAGAAAAAAAATATATTTCAACCCGATATCATTTGGGGGGACTACAAGGGCCTATCGTCCTTGTCATACTAATTAATTTTGCCCTCCTCTAGCCTAAATTCTTGTAGAGAGGTAACGGTCATATCGTTATCCTTTAGCGCTTGCAATCCTTTGAGCAGAGCTAGTGCTCCAGTTATCGTTGTGTAATAGGGGATATTGGTGTTAAGTGCTGCGCGCCTCAATGAATAAGAATCTTTAATTGATTGCTCCCCAAATGTTGTGTTGACTACAAATTGAATTTCTCCACTTTTAATTTTTTCGACAATATGGGGAGAACCCTCTTTTACCTTATTGACCTCAACTACATTTAAATTATTTTTGTTAAGGTATTGGGCTGTACCTTTCGTAGCTACAATAGTGTAGCCATTCATAGAAAACCACTGAGCGATCTTTAGTGTTTTAGGTTTGTCCGGATCCTTAACACTGATAAATACAGACCCTTTATTTAAAAGCTTTATTCCTGTCGCTAGCTGCGCTTTGGCAAATGCCATTCCAAAAGACCTGTCAATTCCCATTACTTCACCGGTGGATTTCATTTCTGGTCCTAAAAGAATGTCGACGTTGTCAAATTTATTGAATGGGAAAACAGATTCTTTCACGGCTATATGAGATAAAATAGGTTCCTTTGTCAAACCGAGCTCATTTAATGATTTTCCAACCATTACAAGGGCCGCTTTTTTTGCGAGGGGAATCCCGGTAGTTTTACTCACAAACGGTATAGTTCTAGACGCCCTTGGGTTAACCTCCAGAACGAAGATCTCGTTGGTTTTAACTGCGAACTGGATATTAATTAAACCAATCACATTCAACTCTAAAGCAAGCCTACGTGTTTGGTCTTTTATTGATGCTAAGGTTTCAGGTTTTATGGAAAAGGTAGGAAGTGAACAGGCGCTATCACCAGAATGAATACCCGCTTCTTCAATATGTTCCATAATGCCCCCTATGAAAACTGATTTTCCGTCAGAAATAGCATCTACATCAATCTCAATTGCATTTTCAAGAAAACTATCAATTAAAACTGGATGCTCAGGTGATGCTTCAACAGCATTTTCCATATAGTATTCAAGGCGTTCTCGATCATACACGATTTCCATTGCACGTCCTCCTAAAACGTATGAGGGTCGTACAACAACTGGGTAGCCAATTTTTTTAGCAATTTCTTGCGCGTCGTCAAATGAGGTTGCTGTTCCATTTGCTGGTTGTTTTAAATTAAGGGTTTCCATAACCTCCGAAAATAATTTTCTATTTTCGGCTCTGTCAATATTATCTGGGCTTGTTCCAATGATTGGTACTCCAGCACTCATTAGTGGAATGGCAAGTTTTAGAGGTGTTTGTCCTCCAAATTGAACTATAACGCCATCTGGTTTTTCAACCTCCACAATATTTAACACATCCTCAAATGTGAGCGGTTCAAAGTAGAGACGATCAGAAGTATCGTAATCAGTACTCACTGTCTCAGGGTTACAATTGACCATGATTGTTTCGTAACCAGATTCTTTAAGTGCAAAGGATGCATGAACACAACAATAATCAAATTCAATCCCCTGTCCTATACGATTAGGGCCACCACCAAGTATCATGATTTTCTTTTTATTCGTGGGTTCAGCCTCGCACTCCTCTTCGTATGTTGAATAGAGATAGGGTGTATGCGCCTCGAACTCAGCTCCACAGGTATCAACTCTTTTATAAACGGGTTTAATATTAGATGAATTTCGTCTAGCATGGATATCGGTTGAACTGCAATTGAGAATTTTCGCGATAAAAGTATCTGAGTAACCATTCTGTTTGGTTTTTTTAAGTAGTTCGTCAGTCAATCCATCAAGATTTCCTGTGGAAACTAGTTCTTTTTCAATAGCTATAAGGTCTTGAATATTCTGAAGAAACCAAGGGTCAATAAAAGTAATTTTATATACTTCCTCAACGGAAAATCCGTTCCTAAGTGCCTCTGCGATATACCAGAGTCGATTCCAAAGTGGCTTGTTTAATATGTTTTCTAGTTTGTTTTTAATGGTTTCTTGGTCCGATGTAAAATCACTAGAAATATTTTTTATATTTTTGCTTAAATCAAATACATCAATTTCCAAAGACCGAAGAGCTTTGTTGAGTGATTCTTTAAAGGTACGACCTATGGCCATTACTTCGCCAACCGATTTCATTTGTGTAGAAAGAACAGGGTCGCTTGTGAAGAATTTTTCAAAAGTAAACCGTGGAATTTTTACAACGCAATAATCTATTGTAGGTTCAAATGATACCGGTGTGACACGTGTGATATCATTTTTTATCTCATTTAATGTATATCCAACGGCAAGTTTGGCGGCTATTTTGGCTATTGGAAACCCGGTCGCTTTTGAAGCCAAAGCTGAGCTTCGAGATACTCGAGGGTTCATCTCAATTACTATCATATTCCCATTTTTGGGGTCTACAGCAAATTGGATATTAGAACCACCTGTTTCGACACCAATTTCACGAATGATATCAATTGCAGCATTGCGCATTAATTGATATTCCCTGTCTGATAGTGTTTGAATGGGAGCTACAGTAATGCTATCTCCAGTATGTATCCCCATCGGATCAAGATTTTCAATTGAACAGACTATGACAACGTTATCCATATGGTCGCGCATCACTTCTAGTTCATATTCTTTCCAACCGATGAGAGACTTTTCTATAAGAACTTCATTAGTGGGACTTATATTAATCGCGGATTTTACAAGGGACTCAAATTCTATAGGTCCATAAGCTATACTTCCACCACTGCCTCCAAGCGTAAATGATGGGCGGATGATTGCAGGGAAACCTGTTTCTTTTACTATTTCCAATGCCTCATCAAGAGTTTGAGCATGCCCGCTAGGGGGGACTTTAAGACCTATGCTTAACATTGCTTCTTTAAAAAGTTGACGATTTTCGGCTTTTCGAATTGACCTGATATCGGCTCCAATTAATTTAACGTTATATAAATCAAGCACGCCTTTGTCAGCAAGCGCTAGAGCCGTATTTAGACCAGTCTGACCTCCCATAGTGGGTAAAATGGCATCAGGACGTTCTTTCTTGATGATCATTTCAACCATTTCAGGAGTTACTGGTTCTACATAAGTTTTATCAGCAAACCCTGGGTCTGTCATTATGGTTGCTGGATTGCTATTAACCAGGATAACTTCATATCCTTCTTCCTTCAAAGCTTTGCATGCCTGTGTTCCAGAGTAATCAAATTCACAAGCTTGGCCGATGATAATCGGTCCAGCGCCAATGAGTAAAATTCTTTTTATGTCAGTCCTTTTAGGCATTAATTTTTATAAATATCTTTAAGTTCAATGTTTCGAGACCGATCTAAAAGTAATCTCATAGAAGAAAGCTTTAACATAAATCTTGTTTGGATTGATTGTATTTCACGAATTATTTTTTTTTGGGTAAATGTATCAATATTTTTCTTTAGCAAGGAGTAATTTTCTTCGTGTTTTTCTTTAATTAATTCTAGCTCAGATAGATCGCTTTTAATTTTAAATAATTTTTTCTCGGAATTTAATCCTTGAATTTTTTTTTGAATTTTTTCTATGGAAGAAATGACTTTATTTAGCTTTTTATTTTCATTCATCAACTTTATATTTTTCAGCTTTAATTCTTTTGTGTTTACTTTTAGTAACGCGGAAATTTTTTTTGTTTCACTTTTAATGAATTTTTTTGAATCATCTGGGTGAAAACAAAAGTTTCCTGTGAAGTAATAGGTGTTTCCATAAGTAAGAAGTCTCCCCTCGAAAATACTATTTTTGCTGAAATAAAGCTTTCCTGAAGGTTCGACAACCTTATATTGTTCATTATCAAATAAATTAATTACTTTGACATAATCTTCTTTTATTTTTTTGATTATGAAAAGGCCGTGGATGTGAGAGATAAAAACATTGATATTTTTTTGTAGGTCGAGAGATGCTCCTTTCTCGTTATTAATTATTATTTCAAGTACTGTTTGATCTTGTGCCGGTTCAATGCGATCAAAAATATACCATTCAAGAAATAAGGCCATTTGGTTTTCATAGGATTTGTCATCGTCAAAAATATCACCAGCATATTTTTGATATTCCTGACGAGCTACCATTAGGTTGTTTGAATACGGAGGGTTTGTAGCGATTTTAATTAAATACTCGATGCTATCTTTTATCATTTATTTATATCTATTAATTCAGTGAATTCTTTAAATAAGTGTGACGAATCGTGTGGTCCCGGTGATGCTTCTGGGTGATATTGAACCGATAAAATCGGGAGAGACTTATGGCGGATTCCCTCAATCGTATTGTCATTTAAATTAGTGGATGTGATTTCACAGTCACTACTCAGGGATGTCGCATTAACAGCGAATCCATGGTTTTGAGCTGTTATCTCAACGCTACTACTTTTTAAATTAATAATAGGTTGATTGCCTCCATGGTGACCAAATTTTAATTTATAGGTACGCGCTCCTAATGCAAGGCTGAGAATTTGGTGTCCAAGACATATCCCAAATATCGGGATTTTCCCAATCAAATATTTTACATTTTTCAAAGCGTATTCCACTGCTGCTGGATCGCCCGGTCCATTTGATAAAAATATACCGCTTGGGTTCATTGCAAGAACATCTTTAGCCGGCATTGAGGCAGGCACTACTTTTATCCGGCATCCTGCCTGAACAAGCTTTCGCAAAATATTTCTTTTAATCCCAAAATCATAGGCAACAATAAAATAGTTGCTGGACATAGGAGTGCCTTTAAAAGCAGTCTTTCCATTATTCAATTCCCACTCACCCTCGCACCATTCGTATGATTCTTTGCAGGTAACTTCTTTTACTAAGTCACGACCTTCTAAAGAGGGTAATAGATTTGCTTGAGCAACTAACTTCTTTCGATCAGTTGATTTAGTTGAAATTACAGCCTGTTGGGCCCCGGTGTTTCTAATGTGGCGTGTCAATGCTCTAGTATCAATCCCTTGAATTCCTATAATGCCATGCTGAGCAAGAAAATCATGCAATGATTCTTGAGATCGCCAGTTACTTGGGATGGCGCTTAATTCTTTTATAATGAAAGCAGAAAGGTGAGGTCGCTCAGATTCAAAGTCTTCCGAATTAACCCCATAATTACCAATGAGGGGGTAGGTCATGACCACCATTTGTCCAAAATATGAAGGGTCTGTTAGAATCTCCTGATATCCAGTCATACTGGTGTTAAATACTACTTCACCATCAGCCTCACCTTGCGCACCGAAGGACGTTCCTTCAAATATTCTTCCATCCGCTAAGGCCAAAATAGCTTTCATAATTTTTTATAAATTTTTAAAAGGGGTATTAATTATCATTTACTGAGTAAGCAGTTTTTCCTTTGACTAATGTGTGGAGGACCTTTCCCTTAACTTTCCAGCCATCAAAAGGGCTATTCTTACTTTTGGAATGAAATTTTGAAATATCGATGCAGTATTCAAGACTTGGATTAAAAATTAAAATATCTGCTTCGTTACCCAACGAAAGATTTCCAGCTTTTAGATTGAATATATCTGCGGGAGTGGAGGTGAGTTTCTTGATGACATCACCCATAGATAAGATTTTTTCATCTACTAATTTTAAAGAAAGGGGGAGGGCGGTTTCCAATCCAACGATTCCAAAGCACGCATTCTGATATTCGACCTGCTTGTCTGTAATATCATGGGGTGCGTGGTCAGTGGCAATAATATCAATTGTCCCGTCTCTTAAACCCTCTTTAATAGCTTCAACATCCTCAATTGCGCGAAGCGGAGGACTCATTTTTGTGTTTGTGTCATATCCACGCACGGCTTCGTCTGTTAAAGTAAAATGATGGGGAGCTACTTCGCAGGTTACAGGTAATCCTTTGGACTTTGCCTGCCGTACAAGGTCAACAGAGTTTTTACTGCTTATGTGTGCGACATGAAGCCGCCCTCCAGTTTTTTCAAGTAGTGCTATATCACGGTATACCATTATGTCTTCTGCCTCTGCAGGCATGCCTTTTAACCCGAGTTCTGTTGACACCATTCCCTCGTTCATGCAACCTCCCTCTGTAAGATCTAGCATTTCGCTGTGCTGAATCAGTGGAAGTTCAAACATTTTGCTGTACTCAAATGCCCTGCGCATTAGCTCGTTGTTCATAACGGGGCGCCCATCATCTGAAAACGCTATCGCTCCAGCATTTTTCAGATCCGCCATTTCAGACAAACGTTCTCCCTCAAGTTTTTGCGTAATAGCAGCAATGGGGTACACATTGATAATACCCTCAGTCCTTGCTAGGGCTAGAATGTGCTCTGTAACTGCTCGTGTATCGTTTACGGGGTTAGTGTTTGGCATGACTGCCACAGAAGTAAACCCACCAGCTGCCGCTGATTGGCATCCAGATGTAATGGTTTCTTTATACTCGAACCCAGGTTCTCTAAAATGTACATGCATATCAATTAATCCTGGACAAACAACACAGCCTTTGGCATCAATAACGGATGGTTTTTCTCCAGCATCAAAACTTATGCTCCCTGGTGATTCTATAGCTTTAATTATTCCTTTATGGACCAAGATATCCTTTGGTTCATCCAAACTATTGACTGGGTCAATAACCCTTCCATTTTTAATTACTAGTGTCATTTTTGCCTCCTAGAAGGAGATACATCAGGGCCATACGAACAGCAACTCCGTTGGTAACCTGAGTTAATATCAGTGACCGTTTGCTTCTCATAATGTCTGGAGAAATTTCAATTCCACGGTTGACCGGTCCCGGATGAAAAATAAGAACGTCATCTTTTGCTTTTTCTAAGATTTTAGAGGTAAGGCAATATAAATTAGAGTATTCGCGAATACTTGATAAGAGATACCTGCTTTGTCTTTCTTTTTGTAAGCGGAGCATCATGATAACATCTGTGTCATGTATTACTCCTTCAAAATCATAGCCTACACTTACACCCATCTTATCTATTCCTTGAGGGATCATAGTCGGGGGGCCAATAAGTTTCACGTTCATACCCATTGTTTTCATAGCGTAAATATTAGACCTGACTACTCGACTGTGAGCTATATCTCCAACAATCGTTATATTTAAGCCCTCCAAGCTTCCTTTTGCTTCTCTTATGGTATGCAAATCTAATAAGGCCTGAGTAGGATGTTCATGAAAACCATCACCGGCATTAATAATTGGGCATTTAACATGCTGAGAAATCATTTCAGATGCTCCTGAGAGAGCATGACGTACGACCATAATATCTGGATGCATAGCTTCAAGGTTTAGCGCGGTGTCTATTAGATTTTCACCTTTAACCGAACTACTAGAAGGCCCTGAAATATTGATAACATCGGCACTTAACCTTTTACCTGCTATTTCAAATGAAGTACGAGTTCTAGTACTCGGTTCAAAAAATAAATTAATGATGGTTTTCCCTCGTAATGCAGGAACCTTTTTGATGGGACGAGTGGAAATTTCTTTAAAGGAATCGGCTGTATCTAAAATAGTAGTTATCGCTTCATTGGATAGGCATTTGGTTCCTAAAATATTTTTAAGAATAAACATCAAGGATTATCTATAGTTAGAGTATCTATTATGCAAACTTCATCTTTGCCGTCATCTTCTCGCATTTGAACCTGCACGCGGTTAGCTTTAGAGGTTGGAATATTTTTCCCTACATAATCAGGTCTAATCGGAAGTTCTCTGTGCCCTCTGTCGATCAGGACACCAAGTTGAATAGAGGCAGGTCTGCCAAAATCAATTAGAGCATCAATAGCGGCTCTGATTGATCTGCCCGTAAAAAGCACATCATCAATTAAGACAACGTGCTTACCCTCTAAAGCAAAGGGAATGCTTGTTTTCTCGATTACCGGATTTTGTTTTCCCGCGGATAAATCATCTCGGTATAAAGTTACATCTAAAACTCCAAGATCTACTTCTAAACCCTCAATATCATTAATTTTTTTTACAATTCTTTTTGCGAGAGTTGCGCCCCTAGTACGGATTCCTACCAATACTAGGTTTGTCGCCCCTTTATTTTTTTCCAGTATTTCATGAGTTATACGCGTTACCGCCCTGGAAATATCTTGTTCGCTTAAAACGGCAGAATTCAATTTTGACTCCAAATTAAGGCAAAAAAATAGCCCCTACGCAAGTTTATACGAAGGAGCTGGCTTATGTATGTAATATAGCATTAGATCCCTTAAAGGTCTCACAGGACCAGTTTAAAGAGTTCAAAGTTAAACAAAAATCATTTTATTTATATGCCGGGGATAAGTCAATAGCTAAAAAAATTCTTAATGTGTTAAACCGAAAAGAAATAATGAGAGTATCAATTTAAAATTATTAAAAATATTTTAAGATTTCTTACTTTTTCTCCAAGTTAGAGACACCTCTCCTTTTCGAACTTTTAATTGACAACCTAATCGCATTCCTTGGTCCAAATCTTCTGGTAGTAAATAATTTTTTTCCTCATCAGTTACTTTCGATAAGTTACTTTTTCCATCTAAAACAGTAAGTTCACAAACACCACAACTTCCCTCGGTACAACCGAAAGCTAAAGAAACATTGATTTCATCACATATGTCAATTAATCGACAACCATCCTCAATTTGATGAATTATCTTGTCTGGAATAAATTTTATGGAAGCCATATCTTATCGTTATATGTTAGAAAAAGTTGACCACAGACATCATTCATTTCTCACAAACCAGAAACTTTTAGCTTGTGAACCAGTTCAAGTTGTTGTTCTGTGAGTTGCTTGGGGTACTTGACAATAATGCGAACTAGCTGGTCTCCCGTATTCTTACCTTGATTGAATGGGATACCAACTCCCTTGATTCTAAGTTTTGTGTGGCTTTGAGTGCATGGAGGAATTGTTAAGAATTTCGAATCATTGAGCGTGGGAACTTCAACGGAAGCCCCTAGCAGGGCTTCCGTTGGACTTATTTCTTTACTAATGACTAGGTCATCTCCCTCTCTAGAGAAATGAGGATGTTTATTAATACGTATTTTGAGGTATAAATCCCCATGAGACCCTCCATTCTCTCCAGGTTGGCCTTTCCCAACAAGCCTTAATCGACACCCATCCTTAGATCCTACCGGTACCTTGAAGGTTGTTTCTATTTTTTTTCCGTTTAATTCAATAATTATACTACGTTTAGTACCGAGCGCTGCTTCGTGAAAAGATATATAAAAATCCTGCCTTATGTCCTTTCCTCTGCTTGTACGTGGACCTCCAAAGCCTTGTCCCGACAGGAAACTATCTAGATCGGGAAATCCCCCAGTTCCACGAGAACCGGCTTGGGGGCCAAAAGAACTAAAAGCATCACCAAAATCAAAGTCTCTGAATATATCTTCTCTTGAAAAACGTTTACGAAACCCATCACTTCCAAATCGATCATATTGAGACCGCTTTTCTTTATCACTCAGAACAGCGTAGGCCTCATTAATCTCCTTAAATTTTTCTTCTGCGCGTGGGTTGTCCTTATTTCTATCGGGGTGATAATTCATGGCATTTTTTCGAAAAGCTTTTTTAATATCTTCCTCAGTAGAGCCACGAGGCACACCTAGTATTGAATAATAATCTTTCACATTTCTAACCACTTGAAATAATTGGAGTTTTCTATTAATATAGGAAAGTTATATTATATATTATAAAGTAATTATCACTAAAAATGATTAAAAAATTGATTTTAATATTTTTTATTTCTTCCTTAATTGGTTGCTCGATAGGCTCCCAATCGCAATCGACTGATTCAATAATAAATACAGCAGATCGACATACCTGGAATCCCGCTGATGAGAATGAGTTAGAACAAAGGCGTATTATTCAGGCACGTTTTGATGAGATCGAAAAAGAAATTGAATCACTATTTTTAAGACTAGATGTTCTAGGTTCAGATGAAATAAATATGCGAGGAGGAATAAAGAAAATTACTCCTGACATAGATTCTATGGACACAACGGTATCAGGAATGATTAAACATGAAGAAAGTCGTGTCAATAATTTAGGCCAACAATTAGATGATGTAAGACAAAATAATAAATTTTTTGAAAGTGAGATTGAAAGATTAGATCAGACGATTAAGTTGGATCCCGTTTTTTCTTCAAGTGAATATATCGATGCATTCGTGTCATTTAGAAAAGGTCGGTATGCGAATAGTGCAAATTTATTCAGAAAGGCTCTTCAGTCAAATCCACCATACGAGCTGACTGATAATTT
>ENA-OREN01003679-OREN01003679.1-marine-metagenome-genome-assembly--contig:-NODE-3679-length-14068-cov-11.223787_pt1 | contig 14068 bp, 8 predicted proteins | sample MGYA00248624_ERZ508555 | MGnify/ENA primary metagenome ERZ508555 (study PRJEB26222, sample SAMN06267773) | marine metagenome | isolation source: Saanich Inlet, British Columbia, Canada | place...
AAGTATTAAGAATCTCTTCATTGTCGTCTATGATCAGTACGTTTTTCATTTTATGATTTCCTTTCTTATTAATTATGCAATTAAGACTCAGTCTCAGTCTCAGAGTAAAAAAATTTCTAGGAGCTTAGTAACTTATATTAAAATGATGTCTTTTTAAATTTGTACCTTTTCTTTTTAATGTTATCTGAAGTGGTTGTAGTTGTCGTACATTTTTTATAACTGAGGCCGATGCGTTATACGGGGAGGTGTATAACGCACCTTATCAGCCTCTGTCTAAAGCCCAAACAAAATAGACGTTCTATATTACCTCAGTCATGATTAGTTGTTTATACTGAATTCAGATTAAAAATATGTAGAAACTGAAAAGACTAAACTGTTATTACTTACTTCATCTGATCGGTCTGACTCCCAGTTAAACTGGTATTCAGCCTTGAACACCGTATCTTCGGTATACCTGAAGTTAAACCCGGGCGTTAAGCGTGTCTTTCTCGTATTTGCCGAACCCTGGATTGGATTATTAACATCAATTTGTCCCAGTCTGACTACGGCTGTAAATGTAGAGTTGTCCGTAAAGAAGGTTGGCGCAACATCCTTAAGTAGCTGCGGCATAAAGTGATATCTTGGTTCTACATAGTACCCCCACATGTCTCCATTATACAAATCGCTTTTGGGAGTGCCTTCAACATCTCCACGATCTCTTTCAATTGATGCATGTGCGTATTCTCCAACCAGTTCAAACGCCCCTCGCTGATACGTCCAGTCGACTGCCTTAATGGCCATCTTGCTGCCACCATGCTGGTCAATATCTCCGACGTGAGCAGAGAGACCTACCTCCAGCCCAAGAAACGGGCTGTACGCTAAACGTCCGACTAACGCTGGGTTCCTGTTGTTGTCATCCTGCTGGCTTCCCCTTGAGCTTCTTATAAAGCCTGTTCCGCCACTGGCAGTAGCGGTTCCATCCTGGGCAGAAAAACCGTTTACTGCGTAGATTTCGTAGCTAAGAGTTGACAGTTCCGTAGGGTAAAGTGTACCAAAGAAACCCATTCCTGACTCGGAGAGAGTCGTCGGAATGATATTTGTGCTTACCATTGGTCTGTCCGTTAGGTCCTGAAGGGGTGAATCATGGGTAAGGTTGTACTTACCGAGAGGAGAGAGGATTATACCTGCGCGGTAATTCAGCCAGTCAGTCATGAGAAAATCTATTGTGGCAAATTCTATCTTTATCGCACCTGTTTTACCTTGAATACCACCGGAGCCTTGAGGTCCTCCATGCTCAATCTCTATTTCTGTAGCGAACTTGACCCGATCTGAGACATCGGAGTAGATAAACGGGATAAGTCTGTGCTGGTCGAATGTATGATTGCCTCTCTCGTCAAATTCAAGCTCATGGTCCATATATCCACCTATATAGGTGTTTCTGCCAAATCTGCGTAAGAATGGTTTTGCATACTGATTACCAAATACCGGTGAAAGCCCCTTGTTTTCAAGTTCCTGGGACTTTTTCGCCCAATAGAATTCGTTTTCTGGTAAAGTTGGTGCAGAAATCTTTTTTATCTCATCCCTCATCGCCTTGAGTTCATCACTGGCTACTGTCTGCTGTTTAAGTTGATCCTTCAGCTCCATAAGCATCTTTTCCATCTTATCGACCTTCGTTTCCAATCCGTCATTTGACCCTTGCCCATATACGCCAGAGCATAAAGCACTAAAAGATAAGGCAAAAAGGTAGAGAAACATAATAGTATACTTCTTCATAAGGCACTCCTTTCAAAGTACTTAAAATAAATATAAGTTTTAACTGAGTCTCAGCCTCAATGCTGGTCAAAAAAAATAGTGATTTTGTATAAATCCTCATGGAAAAACAGAGCGTTATAGATAGCTCAAGATTAAAATACAATCCACTTTTTTGTTGAGACTGAGTCGCAATTTATGACATTCTATACATTTTCCCTAAGATGTCAACAATTATTTTAAATTTTATTAAAAATTGTTTTCTCAATATAAATCAGGTTTTTTTGCGTATGTTGTTTTCTGCACCCAACAATGTTGTTATTCCAGCAGTCTATTAAACGGGAATTCATCATGGACGGACCTCTGGATTCATAATAAGCTTGTCCTCGCACTCTTCCGGATGAATCCGGACGGGCGGGAAAGCATGGAAGAGTTCGGGCATGACAAAAGATACGTAAGAGAGAATCTAACATGAACATGCTTAATTTATCGTTTTTATATTTGTCTCTCTGTCGAAAACGCTGCTAATCTCTCCTGTCTCTACAAAGAAGTCAGGTTCCATCTTTACGCTCCTGATCCAGGATGATTCGTAGGGAGGCTTCCAGTATAGCTTGTATCCTCCCGGAGTTACTTTATTAAATGAATAGTGCCCATTTTCATCGGTAACAGTTTCGAAATGAACTCCTTCTCGGGGCGAACCAAATAATCCCCATTTCTCTAACAATGTTATTTTTACCTGACACCCCGGCAATGTCCTGCCTTTGTTCAGCATACGGCCCGATACCTTGCCATAGCTCTCCGCTTCAAATATCTCCTCTTTTATCTGTTGTTTCTTTTCAAATTCGAGCATCAAATTTTCTTTAATTTTCTCTTCAATTTCAGACTTATTTTTCTCCTGTTTTCCCTCAAACGCATACATTAATTCCTCTTTTATCTGATCTTTCAACTTCTTGGTATCAACAGGTGCACTTCTACTCTCTTCCCTATGTAAGCCAAAGTCATCTCTCCGCTCACTGTACATATCCAGCTCACTATCCGTAAAGTCTATTTGTAATGCCGTGACCTTCTCTCTGGGAATCCGCAAGGTTATACTTGCTGGGCTTTTAGTTATTTTTCCTATCTTACAAATTATACTCTTTTCCTGATCATCAACTCTTATGAAAACCGTATCCGGATATTTGTCATCCAGTTTAGACTGAACATTTATTGATCCAATCATCCTTTTCGGAAAGACAGCCTTAACATACTCATCGTTCATTTCAAGAATTTTTACACTAATCTTTTCTTCAAAATCTTCCACCTTCAAAGTATCAGCACATAATTTTGTACATATTGTCAAAAGTAACATTATTAAAACACAAACGGTTTTATACATCATTTCTTCTCCTTTTCTCTAAATTTTTTGAATGTTTAAAACAGTCCTCTCCTTTTTCAAAATCAGGCTGTTGCTCTTCGGCGATATCTGGCGATAAAGAAGAATTCTACGCTAATTCCAATAATAACAGCTATTGCAATATAGCCATAAACAGTATAAGGGGTTGGTGTTTTCAGGGTAATATAATACCATGGTGAAATAGACTTCAGTCCTCCGTATTCACTGTTTGAACCATCCCATACCGCGAGGGAAAGCGGAATAAGCTTTCCTTTTTCAAACGGTGTATCACTCTTATCTACACTGAATAAAGGCCTGTTTATTAACACCCTCCATCTTCCGTTTTTCCATTGTCCTATACCCCTTGTTATCTGGCTCTCTGCAGGTTGTTTTTTTAGAGTTTTATGTCCTCTGGCATTATATTCTTCTATAACTATTTGATCTCTGCCCGTCTTTTCTTTGGCATTTTTCTGCCCTGTGCCTTCTTCTTTGGATGCCAGAAGGGTTTTTCCCAAATCAGACTGGTATGCTTCCCATCTCAATATATAAACCTGTTTACCTGAATCACCCATTGCAAAGGAAGGCTTCCTTGCTCCTTCCGGTATCTTTACAGGAAACTCCAATGCTATGGCATCAGTAAAAGCTTCTACCTGTCTATTTGTTCTGTCGTTCCACTCAAGTAAGAAGGCGATGTTATCTTTGTTATACAAAGATCTGATTATTACCGAATTAATTGATGGATTCCACAATCCAGGCTTTATGAGTATTTGCCCGGCCAACGGCATTTCACTTGATTCAGCGTTTATCCATAAACTATCATCAGCTGAAAAAGGTATCTCTCCGTCTATGAATCCTGATTCAATCACTACTTTACTTTTCATCTCGTGTGAAATAGACTTCACATAATGTGCAAGGTGCCATCTCTCTTCATCTGAAAGGTGGCTTTTATAAGAGCCCATCGGTGTCTTATTAAAACCAGTTGATATGGTGCGATAGATATCACCGGTGCTGTTTCCTCCTTTCAGCAACCATCTTTTTGTCAAATCTCTTGCTTTATATGGCATATTCCATTCTCTATTCATTGTTGTTGTAATGATGCCATCACCCCTCCCTTCATTACCATGACATAAAAAACATTTAGCTTCTCTGAATAACTTTTCTCCGTTTTTTATTGTTTCCGGTGTTTCAGGCATTTCGGTCCTAATTTCAATTTCCTCAGACGTGTTTTTTAAAAAACCATTATTAAACGTCTTAATATAACCAATAACCTGCCACTTCTCCGGGTTACTCAAAGTGCTCCAGGAAGGCATAGCTGTGCCTTCAATTCCGCTGGTAATAATCCTGAAGATATCCTCGTCTGATGGAAGTTCACCTAGTTGAGTAGAACGTATTTTATATTCATTAGTGGTAAAATCTCTCGGTTTAGGATCCAGTCGTGGCGATACGGAACCATTGCCATTTCCGTTTATTCCGTGGCAATAATAGCATTTTTTCTCATAAATTATTTTTCCCGCAGTAATTGTTTCAACCGTCTCCGGCAGCTTTCCGGAAACAGTGTGGGTATAAGTACGAAACCTTTGCAATGTCTGCGCAAATGTATCGGCTCCGTATAGAAAGAAGACAAAAGAGAACGTTAACAAAAATGATAATATTTCTTTATTTTTGAAGGCCGGTGCATTCATAATTTTTTATTCTCTTTTTGCTTTGTCATCTCCTCTGGAAAATTCATGAGTAGATCCTTGATCGCTTCAATCTGTACTTCCGGCGTTCCTGGAAAAATATTCTGAAACACGCCTTCTCTGAAAAATTTTGGCATCTTTGTGCCGGGCTGTATTAACTGTGGGTCCAGTAACCATCTCTCTATCCATTTCGGTTTTAATCTTGTGCTTGCTAATGATAAGTCTGGTGCCCAATCCGATGGGGCACCTTCAGGTGTAGAATCTCCACGAACATGACACGAGCCACAATTGACGTCCTTAGATTCAAATAAAGTCCTCGCCTTTTTCAAATAACCCGGTATTTTCCCATCCTTTACTACAATATAATCCTGGTCGGTCTCTTTAAAAAACTCAAAAGGATATTGCGCGCTGTCCATTTCAGCAAAATATCTTATAATGGATTTAATCTCATTATTATGAAAGTTGAAAGTTGGCATTCTTACTTCGAGCCACGGCCTCAGTGTCGCTGGTTTTTTGAGAAATTTAAATAACCATGGAAATTGTACTTTTCTACCTTCTTCGTAAAGAACAGGAGGAGTAAACACCTTCGCTTCTTCAGCGATGCTGCCCTCCACCTCCACATGGTAGTCTATGATATATGTACCGATGTCCCCCCCTTCGGACGCAACTCTTTTCTCTATCTCTTCATTCGCTACCTGCACAGTATCACCAGCCTTTCTGCCAAGTCCTTCATTATCCACCCATAATTGAAAATAAAGGCTCTCTTCCTCCTCAAGCTTGACCATCCCTTTCACTACGAACCCATTCTTCAAATACAGTGTATCTATGGTAAACTGATGGCAGCCCATGCAGTTGTATTTATCTATTACTTTTTTACCCTCAACCAAATACCTTTTTTCATCTGTTAATTCCGCTATATAACTCTCAGGCAACTCACCTTCTCTCATACCTGTCAACAGAATAGATAATGCCTCAATCTCTTCTGCAGACAAACCAAAATCAGGCATCTTCAGCCTGTCTTTTTGCCTCTTATAACGCCCCTCATCAAACTGCCTGGGGTCACTTAATTTTGCCGTAAACCATGCTAGCCTCGCCTTTGAAATGTTTTCATGCGCATTGTGCAGTCCAACGCCCTCTAGTATCTTCCTTTCCAACAGGCCAAAGTCAAACAGATGTATGTGTTTAGAACCTACCTCATCCAATTCAACGCCTATCTTACTCATCCCTTCCATTCCCATTATCTTATGGCACCCGAAACAACCATACCGGCCTATCAACTTTTCTCCTCTTCTGGCCGTTTCTTTATTCTCTAACCACTCTGAACCTGACAAGTCTTCATATCTATCTTTGCCTTTTAGACTCATTAAAAATGACGCTACATACTGCGCATCTTCCTCGTCAAGTTTCATATCAGGCATCCTTGTTTTCGGCTGATGTGCCTTAGGAGCTAAGAGCCAGCTGACCAGATACTCATAATTTGTCTTGTCACCAATCCGAGAAAGATTAGGCCCATGGACTCTTCCCTCTTCCTCTATTTCGCTATGGCATGCGAGACACCCTATACTCTCATATAAATACACTCCTTCGTCTATTGTTTCATCATCAAATGTTTGTGGCTCACTGGATTCAAGCCCTTCTGAGTTCTGCCAGAGATATGACGTTATCGCCATAGCATCCTCTTCTTCCAACCTGAAATCAGGCATCCTTGTACTTGGCCTGAAATGTTTAGGGTTTTTCAACCACTCCAGCAACCATCCGGGATTCACCTTACTGCCTATCTCGGTTAAGTCTGGCCCTATCATACTATTCCGGTCTTTCCCAAACCCTTTCGTTTTATGACAACCGAAGCAACCTAATTCTTCAAACAGCGCTATCCCTTTCGCAATATCCTCTCCTCCTACCAGTTCCTCACCTTTATCATGACACTTGGTACATGAAGATTGTGCTATCTTGCCTCTGTGCATCGGTTTTAACCAGTACTCCACTTCGCCATGTGCTTTCTCCGGACTTATCGTTGCCCTTCCCTGCCCCTCATGACATAGGACACAACCAAACTGCTCCGGAGGGTGGTTGCCAAGATACACGTCCCTCCTTGAATGGCTTACATACGGTTGTTCATCAGAAACACTCTCTTTCCTGTCAATACCCACATGACATGACATACACCTATCCGCCTCGTTAATATCCTCTAGATGTACCTGGTATATCTGCAAAGAGGACCTTTTCGATTTTAATTTAGTCATCGCTTCCTGATATCCATTCATATTGCCGGTAAACGTCTTCAATTCCTCCGCATACATATCTATATAACGCATGGATTCATCAAGATGATTTTGCAAACCAGCTCTCTTTTTTTTCAGATCTTCGATCTTTGTCGCTAAGACCTTGCCATGTTCCCCCAATTCCTTAATATTCTTTTCCGGTCCATCACCCTTATGCTTTCCATACAGATACTCTTCTTCCAGCATTTTATTTCGCGTAACCATCGCTTCGAACTTTAAGGGAGACAGTTCTTCTTTATCCAGGACATTCAACTTCCGGAATGCTTTCCTGTATCCCTGCTGAACGGTTGGCGTTTTAAACCTGTCCTGAGCTTCCTCAAGTTTTCTCTGAGTCTCTTTATATTTTTCCTGGACATCGGGTTGATTAAATGCCTTCATCGCCTCTACGTATTCTCCCTTAACCTTCTCTAGCTCTAACTCATAAAACCGGGATTGATACAATTTCCATGGCCTTTTTCCTACTACTTCATCCCACACTGCCCATACTATTGTTAAGGTAAGTATAAAACTCAGAAATAGGTATAAACCTGCATATGATTTTTCTTCCTCTTTTTTCATGATGAAGCATATTTAGGGTCAATAATCACTCACTTACGCTTCTTTATCAAGAAGCTCACCTCTACTGTCTTGCTGCCTTCAACCTTAACTTCCTGTTCTACAGACCTCAGTTTTTCATGCCATGTCTTCAGCTTATAAGTACCGGGAGGAATATTTTCAATCCTGAAACTTCCATCCTTTTCTGTAACACCAAAATACGGGTTATCCAAAACTACAACATACGCAGACATCTCAGCATGCACGTTACAGAGAAGTGGTATTTCGCATGGTTCATTGAAAGTTACCGGTTTTGAGGCACCAATATCATATGTTCCCAGATTAAATTGATTACAGCAGTCCGGGGTAGAAAATACATTATGTCTGACCAGATCACTGTTTGGAAAATCGATAGTTGTGCCTTTTTGAACGGCTATTACGTGTGGCAGAAAAACCAGGTTTAACTGGTCAACTACGCCGTGTTCCGTTGGCGGGTCATAGTTGTTGTCCCCTACTTTTTCAATATAGACAACTGCGTCACACGAATGCCTTACCCTCATGCACTTTACTTTTCCGGTAATAACCCCTGGGTTTTCTACCGTAATGTCGGACCTGACCTCTTTCTTTAATCCTGTTATTGCCTTTTGCAACTTTACTTTCATATTTTGAGATTCATCATGAGCCATAAGATCTATTGAAGGCAGAAGTAATACTAATAAAGTAAATACCGTTAAACATAAATTTCGCATAACTTTAAATCCCCTTTCACTATCATAATAAGGGTTCGGGAAAACTACATAACCCGCACCGCTACACTAAGGTAAACCTTCCGCTACAAATGACAGAAACCCGGGCCTAAATGGTAACCGGGGAGGTTTAAATTTGGCCCGGGCTTCTGTACATTAACATGGTAATTTGGTTAAAAAATTTCAACTATCTGTTACTAATATTTAGAAAGCAATATCTACTCCAAGCCTGTACGAAGTATCCATAAAACCTCCGAGGTCAACTCTATCTACTTCCACACCATCAGTGCCTGTTTGAGCATCTCCATAATTTGACCAGTGTGCACCGGCAAATATCTTGAAATTTGCTCTTGTGACGACTGTAGTATCAAAAGAGTATTTTGTAAATGAACCAATATCCCTCACATCATAGTCCGGATTCACATTTTCAACCCTGACGGCAGGTATAAGCCACGGCAGGACGACGCACTGTAACTCTGCGGTGTAAATAGATGTATGAAATGATGAGCCTGACTCCTGGGCTAAATTATCTCCGAATGTGCCTGCTCCGTATGTTATTGTGCCTTTTATATCATCCTCCATAAATGATGCGGCCCCTATAAAGTTGAAATTACGCCAGTTCGCGTCAATGAGCACACCAAAACGTTCAAACCGGTTCGCCTCAGAATCGAAGGTACCGCCAGTCAGCGGGTTTCCAAAAGCGCCTGTAACCGGATTATCAATAAACGCGCCGGTAACTCCCCGATAATAATAACCTTTGATCCTGACCGAGTCGTCACGCCAATTCTCTTTTGCTACCAGCGAATTGTCTACAGACCCTTCACCAAGAACGCCCATTCCGCCAATCTTGTAGGAAACCATCACATACCAGTCTTTGCTCTTATTTATCTCTCCTCCAAAAATACCACCATTCGCGCCAGAATCAGTCATATTGCCTACAATGGTTTCCATATGACCTGAACCATCGAACAATTCCGCACCTTCTCCTGTCTCACCGTTAACGATACCTGCTGCCCATTCAAGGCCACCTCTACCTCCCGGACCATTCCTGCTACCCCAAATCTCTACGCCATTTTGTGCCGGATGGAATCCAAAAAAGTTACCGGCCGATATTGTAGGCATGACGTCCATCATGTAAGTTGATAATGAAAGTTGTTTCCTGTGGCTGGACATGGGAGTTCCACGCATATCCAACCTTCCAAATCTGAAATTAAAAAGCCCCTGCTCTCCAAACAAGAATGGAGCATAATTCACATATGCCCTCTCCAGCTCATCTATCGAACCGGCGCCAAAGAATGATAAAGTTTCTCCAAATGTTCCTCCAATAAGTACCTCAAGAGACTCTATACCCGTAAAAGCAGTATCTTGTGATCTTTCCGGTTTTCCAGGATCTCCCCCCCTTGGATTGTGCGGTCTTTCACTCGAAATAGACAAATCAGACACCATCTTAAAGCCGATAGCTGGCAGGTGAGGTATCGATCCCGGCCATACGGCCTTCGGGAATAATTTTGACCATGCGGGAGCCCCCATTTTTACAGGTTCTTCTTTTACAAAGACCTCGTCACCACCTCCCGGCATCCTCAGGCCATTAGCGTAGAATGCCCTGCCAAACGCGTTGAGCTTAGGAAATGTTCCCCAGTGGCAGGTTGTACACGCTGTCTTATATTTCCTGGCAAATGGAGGGATCGCCTGTGAATCTGTGGGAAAAGCGGCAAACAACATTCCTACTAGAGAAAAGACCGCAAAGCCCATTAATAAAAAACTATTTTTCATTTTTTACTGCTCCTTTCTTTTTTCAAAAATAGTCAACTTAGAGGCGCACTGTGGCAGTATGTATGTGTAAAGCCCAGTACGCCCACCCGTAGAATCTTTCTAAGCAGACAAGATCCATTAATCGCATTGAGGGATTTCAAAATAGTCCATACAATGTACTACTAACACGCGGTGATCACATCTAAGCCTTGCCAATTGACTTGAAAAAAGCAGTCGTTATAATGAAAAAAGGCCAAATGCGGAGAGGGGGACATACGTTCCTCTCCCGCGTTTCCGTGCCGGGCTATCAGATAGAGCTTGCCGAGCGAAACTGATAGCCTTTTTTGTATAGCGATTGAGGCTCTTTCTCAGCTACTATACAAAAAAATTTGTAATTATTCAGAGAAGAAATATTAGAAAAAGTCTGGAATTTACTTGACGTGATTTTTGTGCTAAATTTTTATTTCTTCTGTATCTGTTGGGTTGCTTGTGTTGGCTTGGTGTAGGAGCGTGCTGGCGCTCCATGGCGTTTGTTTTTGTTCATTAGGCATTGGCCGCCTGGGATTATTTCAAATGTCTTAGTGGCAACTACAGCGCATAAAATCTGGATAAAAAATCATGTGATATAATAGCTTTAGTTTACAATTTAAAGCTATTTATTCGGGTAATATCCTGTGACAATAAGCAACGTTGACATTGATGCAACGCTCAATAAAGTAAAAGTATTGCTCAAAGAAGAGAAGGATTTATCACCAGCCGTCAGGTCAATGATTGAGTTGCTGGCATTGGTAATAACATTACTTGTTGGCCGTTTAAACCTAAACAGTTGTAATAGTAGCAAGCCGCCATCAAGTGATCCCAATCGTAAAAAAACAAGTAAGGCCAAGGGAGGTAAAAAAGCAGGCGGGCAAAAAGGTCGTGTAGGCGTAACGCTTCAAAGAGTTGATGATCCAGATGAGATTGAAGTCATCAAACTTGACCGGAGAACGCTCCCACCTGAGATGTATAAAGAAATGGGATACGAATCACGGCAAGTATTTGATATTGAAATTTCACGGGTTGTAACAGAATATCGGGCACAAATCCTTGAGGATAGTAAAGGGAAGCGATTTGTGGCGACCTTTCCTGATGATGTGGCAAAGGCGGTACAGTATGGCAAGAGAGTGAAAGCGCACTCAGTTTATATGTCACAATTTCAGTTAATTCCTTATAACAGAGTACAAAATTATTTTAAAGAGCAACTGCAGATTCCTATTAGTGATGGCTCTATTTACAATTTCAATCGAGAAGCTTATGATTTATTAGGAGCCTTTGAAGAGAAAGCTAAATCGAAACTGGCAGAGTCAGCGCTAATGCATGTAGATGAAACCAGTATAAACATTGGTGGCGATAGGCACTGGCTGCATTGTACGTCAAATAAATTATGGACATATTTCTTTCCTCATGAAAGACGAGGTGCAGTTGCAACAGATGCCATTGGTATATTACCTAAGTTTATCGGAATTCTCTGCCATGATCATTGGAAACCTTATTATACCTATGAGTGTACTCATTCATTGTGTAATGCGCATCACTTAAGAGAGTTAACAAGAGCGTGGGAGCAGGATAGTCAGAAATGGGCCAAACGTATGAAAGCTCTACTTGAGGAAATGAATAAGGCTGTGGATGATGCAGGAGGGCAGATAGGGAGCGTTGAATCGAAAAAATACCGATACAAGTATAGGGCAATATTAAAGAAGGCAGAAGTTGAATGTCCTCCTCCTGATGAAACACAACGAAAAGGAAAAAGAGGACGAATGAAAAGATCGAAAGCAAGAAATCTTTTGGAACGATTGAGAGATTTCGAGAATGATATTCTCCGGTTTCTAGACAACAATATGGTTCCATTTACAAACAATTTAGGCGAAAATGATATAAGGATGACAAAAGTTCAACAGAAAATATCTGGATGTTTTCGTTCCATGGACGGAGCAAAGATTTTCTGCCGTGTTCGTAGCTACTTGTCAACATGCCGCAAGCAGGGAATTAACTCAAGCAATGCAATGGATATACTATTTCGTGGAGAATTACCTGACTTTATAAATTAACATTATGTGTTGTTGTGCTTACTGTGAGTAGATACAAAAAATTTATGTTTTACTAAAGAACCCCTTTACTTTCTCTACAATATTATCCTTATCTATTAAGCCGCTCATCATCAGGCCTACTGGTGCCATCGCAGCAAATGAAACCCCTGCTATTAACAGAATCTTCTTCAAATTAACCGGATCCTCTTTGTTGAGTTTCTGTTTCAAAAATTCCAATTGTTCAAGATTTTTCGCAGATGGTGATGCCTGCCCATTTTCCCATCTGCTTAATGTCGCCGTGGTAACGCCAAGTATCATTGACAGCTCTTCCTGTGAACACTTAAACTTCTTCCTTAATTGTTTTATATTTTCCGGATTCATAGCTCTTCTCGAAAATTAAAATGCTAACCTCAATGTATTGGGTTAGCTTAAACCCTTGATTCATCTTGCAAAATACACAACACGCATGTCGACTCAGAACAAGACAATACCACGACTACATGTAGTTGTCAAGTGGTAATTTTAAGCCTTTATACATGAATATTTTGTGTAGTGGGGTTTACGGTGAGTGGATACTGACATTCTTTACCTCTGCAGAAGACTAGGTCTTACCGAGTCTGGTCTTAATGCACTGGTTATAATATGAAAGAGTTGTGAGATGGGGGTAAGTGTCCTGCACTTCGATATATATATTTATTACATACTACTCACAATCTGAACATAATATAAAGGGTCTTAACGCAAGTTATCCACACTATTACCCTACATGCTCAAATTATATTCTGGTGACTGTCTGGTGACTGTATTTTTGGGGTGTTTAAAGTCGTAAGTCTTTTGTTTACAACAAATATAGTGGTGGAGGATAGGGGAGTCGAACCCCTGACCTTTTGAATGCCATTCAAACGCTCTCTTGTTCTAACTCTTAATATTCTTACAGAAACACTGTTTTAACCCTGATTAGGTAGAGATAGATATACTTAAATGTGAAAGCTGCTACACATAACCAACATGAATCACTCCAGTTCGTAATTAATCAAGCAGACGCAATCACCCCCCCCTCACCATGCCGACATGAATATATGGTCCTATGTGGGGCTGAACAATCATTAAGCATGTCTGTAGTAACCTTATACATACTTACTTGACAATGTACAGAGTGCAGGCAGGAGTAAAATGAATATAGTCATCAGTGACAGCATTCACCTGACTCACAACATGATGAGATGATGAGGACGTTTAATAACCTGTTAAACAAATGGAGCTGATTTTAGTGAAAATGGGAGATGGTCGAAAAATGCCTCTTAGAGTGTAAAAAGAAGAACTGCGGTTCAATACAGAAAGAGCCTAAGTGTGAACTAAATGTGAACTAAAAAGTCGAAATAGGTCAAAACAGAGGGGTTATCTATCCCCCCTGAATTGACCTAAACCATAATAAACCAAAACACTACAAACTAAACCGAGAAACTACTAGATGTTTTACTGATACCTCATTTACCCTTCCAATCATCTTTATCTTTAGGCATCGACGGGCCGTTAAAATCATCTACTTTTTCTGCGACAAAACCAATTAATTGTGGGGCAAAAGAATCTACGATCTTAAGAGCAAGATCGTTCACTATCGATTTGAATATTGCAGGAGCGACTGGAGCTATGGCGTCCGTGAGTGCATTCGCAAGAGTCTTCTCAAACTCTTGAGAAACATCCCCAACGGGTGGGTCTACCCACCCACACCTACCTAAGAAATCCAGCCATGTGGGTTGCTTTATATTTAGCGATGGAATATTTGAGTCAACAATTTCATATCTTTTAGAACAGTCCAATGGTACGCCTTTTTCACACAGATTGACCAGGCCAAACTTTCCTGATACAGTGACTTTGATTAGTTCAATATCAAAGCTTTTTTTGTCTA
>ENA-OREN01003680-OREN01003680.1-marine-metagenome-genome-assembly--contig:-NODE-3680-length-14068-cov-9.208849_pt1 | contig 14068 bp, 13 predicted proteins | sample MGYA00248624_ERZ508555 | MGnify/ENA primary metagenome ERZ508555 (study PRJEB26222, sample SAMN06267773) | marine metagenome | isolation source: Saanich Inlet, British Columbia, Canada | place...
GGGCGGAAGGTGCGCCCTGGAAGGCAATCTGCTGGCGGTTTGGTGTCGCCCGGGCAACCGCGCATCGGCGCTGGCAGTACGGCCTTGCTGTGATTGCCCTCAGGCTCAATGGTCGACCGGCCCCGGCCAAACGGTCACGGACATTTTTGATCAAACAGGCTAACCGGCTGTCAAACCAATAATGCCGTGTGAGACATTTATCGGTGAGACACCGTAAGGCGAGACAGGATCGCCGTCTGAGTGCTATTTTACCTTCACACTAGGATTTATGCGCTCGGGGGCGCCGAGGAGTTCTGACCATGGCCAGAGGACGAGGAGTTCGAATTGGAGAACGCTTCAAGCCGACCGGCGGCTCCGTGTTTGGCCGTTCGGGTGGAGAGGTGTTCGAGGTTCGCGATGTCCTCGGTGAAACCGGCACGCTACCTCATGCCAAGCTGTTCAGCGTTGCGCATCCGACGGAGCACAAACTGATCGCCGTGAATGCCCTTCTGGACCCCAAACTCTATCTTCCGGTAGAAATCCGGCTCATCGAGCCGGATGAACGGGCGCTCGACTAGGCAGGCGGGCCCGAGTGGCCCACAGGAATAATCCATGGCACATCTGATAACCAGAACGATCCTGGCGTTGGTCGCCATCGTAGCGCTGGTACAGATCCCTGTGCCAGTGGCTGCCGAGATCGCCGGGCCGGCCAAGGTCATCGATGGGGACACGATCAAGATCCATGGAGCCAGAATTCGCCTCCATGGTATTGATGCTCCGGAGAGCGCCCAGGTTTGCAAGGCGGAAGGTAAATCCTATCGCTGCGGAACGTCGGCGACCCTGGCCCTTGCCCGGCGCATTGCCGGCAAACCGGTTTCCTGCGACGAACGAGACAAGGATAGATACGGCCGTATCGTCGCCGTCTGCCATGCCGGCGGTGGGGACCTGAATGCGTGGCTAGTGTCCGAAGGACTGGCCCTGGCCTACCGGCGCTACAGCACCGACTATGTTAATCAGGAACAGGCCGCACAGGAGGCCAAGCGCGGCCTATGGCGGGGAGAGTTCATAAAACCCTGGCATTGGCGCAAGGGAAAGCGAATGGCCGGCGAGAAGACCGCAAACGTCGCACCAGGGACATGCCGCATCAAAGGAAACATCAGCCGGAAGGGCAAACGGATCTACCATCTACCAAACGGCCGATACTATGCGGCGACCAAGATCAATGAAGGCAAGGGCGAGCGGTGGTTTTGCTCTGAGAGCGAGGCAAAGGATGCTGGTTGGCGACGGTCGAGCCAGTGATTTTGCCTTCCATGCGAACCTTTTCTAAATCAACCATGAGTATGCAAAAACACTCGATTATGGCGGTTGTAGCGGCGATTATGATGGGCGACGGGGATTTCAAACGCTGGTACGATTCCGCTAAGTCATTGTTTTAATGGGTCCTTCCGGGCCGCAACCTATGCGGGGGGGCTCAGCGCAGAACGTCGCTAGCGTCAGGGCCGTCAGCTTACTTGACAGCCGCTTGACAGCTTGACGCGGCCTTCGCTGTCTTCTGTCATTTTTGCCTAATCTTTCACCCTGCGGCCGCTTGACGGCGCCGCCATTTGTCAAGTCAATGAGATGCAACTAAAGATCGAACACACCTCGGTGGATCGACTGATCCCCTATGCGCGAAATGCCCGGACGCATTCAGAGCCACAGGTCTCTCAGATTGCGGGATCCATCGCCGAATTCGGCTTCGTCAATCCGATACTGGTCGGCGAAGATGACGTCATCATCGCCGGCCATGGCCGTTTGCTGGCAGCGCGCAAACTCGGCATGGCGGAGGTTCCGGTGATCCGGCTGGAGCATCTCTCCGAGACCCAGCGACGGGCCCTTGTAATTGCCGACAACAAGATCGCGGCAAACTCGACCTGGGATGAGGACATGCTGCGGCTCGAGTTGGAGGAACTTCGGGCAGAGGACTTCGATCTCGATATTACCGGCTTCGATCTCGACGAGATCGATCGACTGCTGCAGGGAACGGATTCGGAAGGCGCAGGCCTTACCGACGATGATGAGATTCCCGAAGCGCCTGAAGAGGCAATCACCAAGCCCGGCGATCTCTGGCTACTCGGCGAACATCGCCTGCTGTGCGGCGACGCCACCGTTCTGGGTGATGTTGAGAAGGTGCTGGATGGTGGCCTGGCAGATTTATGTTTCACCGATAGTCCCTACAACGTCGACTACGGCAAAAACACAAATGCCAGTTCTCCTGGCAAGGATCGCCGGATCCTGAACGATAATCTGGGCGATGGTTTCGAGGCCTTTCTCTACGACGCCTGCCTCAACATCCTGACCGTGACCAAGGGAGGCGTGTACATGTGCATGTCGTCTTCGGAACTGCATACCTTGCAGACAGCCTTCAAGGCGGCCGGAGGACATTGGTCGACCTTCGTGATCTGGGCAAAGAACACCTTCACGCTCGGCCGCTCTGACTATCAACGGCAGTACGAACCCATTCTCTATGGTTGGAAGGAAGGCACGGATCACTTCTGGTGCGGGGCACGAGACCAGGGCGATGTCTGGTTCGTCGACAAGCCCCGCAAGAACGATCTGCACCCGACGATGAAGCCGGTGGCATTGGTGGAACGGGCGATCCGCAATTCGTCGAAAAGCCGTGATATCGTGCTCGACCCGTTCGGCGGTTCTGGCACTACGCTGATCGCCTGCGAGAAGACCGGTCGAAGTGCGCGGTTGATCGAGTTGGATCCAAAATACGTCGATGTAGTCGTCAGCCGTTGGGAACAGCATACGGGTGGCATAGCGGTACTCGAAGCCGACGGCTCAAGGTTCGGGTCGACCATTGGGCAAAGAGAGGCCTGATATGACCGGCGGATGTCTTTTTCAGTTTGCGGGCCTCCAATCGCCGCAGCGGCTTTCACCAAAACTGAAGCGGAAGCAGAGGTATGGTGGTGGTCGCAGCCGCGAACTTGAGGTCGGCAAGGCGGCAGAACACCTTGTCTGCGCTGATCTGCTCATGCGTGGTCATAATGCATTTCTGTCCGACCAAGGATTGCCTTACGACGTCATCGTCGATTTGGGCTCATGCATCCTGCGTCTTCAGGTGAAGGGAACGCGCCAGCCCAAGAACCCTATGCCGTTTAAGCGAGTTTCCGATGGCTACTTCTTCCAGATCCGTCGAGCAGGAAAAGGCAGCAAGCGCCTCTACGGCGATGATGAATTTGACGTTTATGCACTGGTAGCTTTGGACATTCGCACGATCGCATACTTTGCAAAATGCAACCTTGGCACTCAAACGGTATGTTTGAGGGTCCCTGGATTGCGCTACGGCCAGGGCGGCCGAATGGCGAGATATTTCGAAGATGCCTCGTTCGAGCAGGTACTTCGAGATTTGGCGGTTTCTCGTCCCATCGACTAAGCCAAACCAAACGAATTGCTCCTGGATGGCCACGACATCCTGATTGATGTTGGCACATTCCTTACGACGCAACATGTCGATGATGGCGGTTGTAATTACATTGCTTTTTGGGAGCGGCCCGGCCATGGGAACGCGTGAGTGGAATGCTCGTCAGTCAGGCAGAATACGCCCGCCAACGGGGTGTCTCCCGGCAGTATGTGGGCCAGATGGTGGCCAAGGGCGTCATCGGGCTTACGAACCGCAAGGTGGATACCGAGCGGGCCGATGCCGCACTCGCCGCGCTCAGGGAACCGGCCCGGCCCGAGCGGCGCGTCAAACCCGACGCACCGGTTCAGACGCCGTCGGCAGGCCCCCACCGGGGTATTCACGCTGATGCTCTCGGTGGTAAAACCATCTTTCGGCAATCGGTGCTGGAGTTCCGTGAACTTCTCGTGGTCCGGACGGAGATCGTCGAGGCTTCCGATTAGCTCAACTAAGGCCTGGAATAATCATATCCCCTGTCAGGAAAAAGCACATCGAGGGGCACGACCTCGATGTCGTGAGCTTCCGGATCCGCCGCCGGTTGTTGCCCCGCATCCGCCAAGATGGCAATGGCAATAAGCGATCCGGCGGCGTGTTCGAAGCTCTCCAGGCGCACGGCATCCAGATCTGCGGTAACGTCTCGCGGACAAGCAACCAGGCTCGGCCGGGGCTCGAGTGCCACACCGATCAGCCGGGGGTCGATCTCAAGGCCGTAGCCGGACGACTTCAGCACCGCTTCCTTGAGCGTCCAGAATCCGGCCGCGGCGCGGGTGCGCCGTTCGGGTGACAGGCCCATGATGAATGCGAGTTCCCTCACGTTCAGGAAGTGATAGGCGAGTTCGGGCCAGTCAGCGAGTTCGCCGATATCGGTAATATCTACCCCGATCGCGGCCCGCTTGGCGAAGGCGCAGACCACCCAGGAACCGGCGTGCGAGATATTGAAGTCGAGGGCGAGCGGGCCGCCTTCGTGAAGGCAGGGGCGACCACGTTCGGTGATGGCGATAGCTGGACGATCGATGCCGTAATGACGTGCTAATGTATGGTGCAGCAGCGCCCGACCGAGGATTAGACGCCATTTGTCTGCCGTCTGTCGAAGACCGGCAATTCGGGCGCGCTCGCTGGTGCCCAGGATCAAAGGGAGGCTATCGGGATCGGGCGGCGGGCCATCGGGCAGGCGGGCGAACGCAAGTCTTGTTGACCGGCCGCCCTGCTTATTCGTCAACGCCGCCGGTCCGCGCTTCATTGGGGGCCATTAATTCTCTTGTAAACTTTTCGGGCGCATGTCGATCCAATGTTCCTCGACCTAGGCAAGACACTATATCTTTAGGCCCCGTGGGACCGACCTGTGGCGAGCTCTCGGGCACCGGTTGCGCCGAGAGCTGGCCACAGGGAATATTGTTCTTCCCCGTTTATCAGCATCTTGAACGCTTCGCCATCAATCGACCCGTTGTCCTGTGACATGTTTTCCCCTGCTTTTCTGCATCCCGAATATTCCGGCTCCGTGCTGTCCAGCCCACAAAGTTGCACCGGCGTATGAGTTTGGCAACCCGTCCAGGGGCAATCTTATGAAACCTACGCTCGGGTTTGGCTTTGCCACATTGACGACGGCCTTGTTCGGGTCCAATATGGCGGCACTCAGATTGTTTGGATTTGGGATCAGATTTAGGAGCTGGAACATGAGCAAGGAAGCTTTGGCTGAAGAACTGGTTGAGGATGCTGACGAGCGGCGTGGGCAGGCGGCGCGGATCATCTCTTCGGCGGCTGTTTGGTCTGCAGCATCGGGGGCTATTCCGGTTCCCATCGTCGATCTGGTGGCGCTTGGCGGCGTGCAGGCGAAGATGATCATCGACCTGAGCCAGCTGTATGGGCATCGGGCGAGCGGCGAGGTCACCCGTGGCCTGGTTTCGGTGTTGCTGGGCACGCTGCTGCCGGCTGGAGCGACGGGAGCGCTGCTGGGCTCAGGCTCGAAGCTGGTTCCGGGCTGGGGCTGGGTCGTTGGCATGGCCTCTCTGGCCACGCTCGGAGCGGCGGCGACCTATGCGATTGGCAAGATATTCGTGCGGCATTTTGAATCCGGTGGCACGCTCGCGAACTTCAGCGCCGAGGCGGTCCAGGAAGACCTGAAGGCCGAGTTTTCCAAGGCCAAGGGCAGGCAGGCAGCCGGAGCCACGGCCTGATGCCACTAGGGCTGATTGCGCTGTACTTCGTGTTAAGCCTGCTGGTCGGCTACCTCGGCCGCGGGCGGTCCATTGGGTTTGCCGGGTATTTCGTGCTGTCGTTGCTGCTCAGCCCTCTCGTGATGGCGCTCGCGCTGCTGGTGAACTTGCCAAGGCACCCTGCCTGACGGCGACCGTATAAGTAACCGGAAGATCCAGCGCACCGGGGGCGCGTATATCCATGACGGACCAGGCGAAGGAAGAGGGTGTGGGGGACGCGAATGGCACGGGGGACCGAAGCCTGGGCGACGACTTGCTGGGACTTCTGGAACGCCTGCGTGTCGATCCAGTAACGTGGCGCGAACGGTTTCGCTGGCGACTGCCGGCTGCCTCCTCGATGGGCCGCCTTCTGGCCGTGGCGGTTCTGGCCGCGGCTTGCGGCACGTCGATCCTGCTGATCCTGAACGCCGAGGCGAAGCTCACCGAATCCCGCAACTATTCGGTCATGATGGCGCTCCTATTCGTCATCGTCCTTGTAATCTACCGCTTGAGCCAGCGCCTGGTGATGCGCCGGGCCTGCCTGTCGATTGAAGGGGCGCTTGATCGATCGCGCACGCGCATCGCCGGCAAACTGATGGGCCTTTCGTTGCGCGAGGTCGAGGCGATGACCCGGGGCCGTCTGGTCGATGGCCTGGCGCGGCACTATGAGGTCCTCTCGCAGACCGTGATGCCATTGGTCTGGGGCGTCGAATCTCTGATTCTCGCGGTCTTCATGCTGGTCTATCTATTTTACCTGTCGGTGGTCGCTGGAATATTGACCATTGTCGTTGTCGGCCTTCTGGTAGTCAGCTACCTCGCCACCGCAGCCCGTCTGCAGGCGACGATGGACGCCGCCGGCAAGGCGGATGCCGAGCTGGCCCGGTTGTCGGAGGACATCGTCGACGGCTTCAAGGAGTTACGGCTCAACGCGGAGAAGAACGAGGCGGTGCGGGCCGAATTCGTGGGCCGCTCGCGCGAGGCTCGCGATCATCGCATCGAGGCCGGCTCGATCGTGGGTGAACTGTTCGTCTCCGGCAACTCCGCCTCCTACTTGCTGGCCGCTGGTGTGGTCTTCATATTGCCAATCCTCGCCGGTGGCGAAGAGACTGGGATCTCGCGCATCGTCACCGCGGTGATCTTCCTACTCGGCCCGATCGGCGGCATCATCAGCGCCGCCCAGCAACTGGCCACCGCGCGATTTGTGCTCGGCGGCATCCGGGAATTCGAACAGGAGATCGAGGCGCGCGGCGAGCAGGGGTCCGCCTCGCCGGGCAGGATTAACGGGTTTACCAGTATCGAGGCGACAGGCCTGCATTATACCCACCAGTCTTCATCCCATGACGACACTGGCTTTGTCGTCTCCAGACTTGATCTGAGCCTGGCGCCCGGCCAGGCGGTGTTCGTCACTGGCGCCAACGGCTCGGGCAAGACCACCGCGCTGCGTTTGCTCAGCGGTCTCTATCCCCCCGACGGCGGCCGACTCGCCCTCGACGGCCAGACCCTGCCGGCACAAGCGCCACAGGCCTATCGCGAGCTGTTTGCCACCGTATTTGCCGATTTTCATCTTTTCGCTAGTCCCTATGGTTTGGACACGGACGGGTTTGCCCGCCTCGAGGCGGCGCTGGAGGGCCTCGGCATTCGTAACAAGCTCCCTGACGATCTCGCCCAAGGCTATAATCCCAACACCCTGTCGACCGGCCAGCGCAAGCGCCTGGCCCTGGCCCTGGCCCTGGCCGAGAACCGGCCGATCCTGCTGCTTGACGAATGGGCCGCCGATCAGGACCCGGCCACCCGGGAAGAGTTCTACCGGACCATGCTGCCAAGGATAAAAAAGGAGGGCAAGTCGGTGATCTTGGTTAGCCATGACGAGCGCTACTTCGACTGCGCCGATGCCCGCTACCATATGGAAGACGGGCTCATGAGACGAGTGGCCTGAGGATGAAATGGTTGTGGGTATTGTTGCGCCGCTTGACCGGGGGCTTGTTGTTTGCCCTGCTGGTGGTGCTGTTCGTGTTCGTGGTGCTTTGGGACAGCGTGGTGATCACCATCCCTGCGGGCCATGGCGGGGTGATGTGGTACCGCTTCTTCGGTGGCACCGTCGCTACCCCCGGCCCGCCTCTGCGCGAGGGCATCAACCTGATTTACCCCTGGGACCGGATCTTCGTCTACAATTTGCGTCTGCAGGCCCGCGGCAAGGACTACCAGGTGGTCTCGAAGGACGGTTTGCACTACACGATCACCATGAACTATCGCTGGGAGCCATTCCCGCGTAATCTCGGCATCCTACATCGTCATATCGGCCCTGATTACGAGAAGAACCTGCTGATCCCGGAGATCGGCTCGGTCGCCCGCCACGTGGTCTCGCGATATACTGCAGTCTCGCTATTCTCTGATCGTCGGGCCGACGTCCAGAAGCTGATCTATGAGGAGATCGTCGCCACATCTCTGCGCAACGGCATCGGCAAGCCCGGTGAAGGGCCCAAGACCACCAACGTCATCAAGCTCGAAAATATCCTGATTACGGAGGTTTTCCTGCCCGATCAGATCCGGGGCGCCATCGAGAACAAACTGGAGCAGGCTCAGATAGTGGATGAGTACAAATTCCGCGTCGCCCGCGAGCGGCTGGAGAGTGAGCGCAAGGCGGTCGAAGCGGAGGGAATACGCCGCTTCCAGGAGACGGTCGCTCCGGCGATCACGCCCAGCTATTTGCGCTGGCGCGGCATCGAGGCAACGCTGAAGCTGTCGCAGTCGAATAACAGCAAGGTAGTGATCATCGGCAGCGGACCCGGCGGCCTGCCGATCATTCTCGACGGCGTCGACCGCAAGAGCGAGCCCGCGCCATCGTTGTCGCAAGCCTTGGCGCCAGCGCGCGTACCGTCGCCGCAGCCGCCAGCGCCTCCTACAGCCGAAGGGACGGAGGCAAGGCCCGCACCGGTGCCGGAGAGATCTACCAACCAGAGCCCGCGCTAGGCAGGCCGAGATGAATGAAGGCTTTCCACACGGTATAGCGGCCACCGCCTGAACGTTCCGCGCCCGGGCACTCGCGCGCTGCCTCTGTCGTGGGCCCAGCAGGGGATGCTGTTCAGCCACCTACTCGATGCTCGCCGCCGCGCATCACTTCGCGCCTGCCAACCGCCGCAGTATGGTGCCAGCCCATGAAACTCGCTCCCATCAAATCAACGGCTTAGGGCTGGGGCGGCAATGTGAGTGTCAGCTGTTGCAACAGGAGCTATTGATCCTGGTCGGGTTGAACCGGCACCCACCACCGAGTCAGCGCCAAACATCTGCCGCGCTATGAAGAGGAATGGAACTATCGCTTCAACCGTCGCAAACGAATTTTCGAGCTGGCCGATTTCGTACTCGACCGCGCCGTCACACAAATGCCACAACCCCACAAGGATCTCGTGAAAGGCATTCAACCTGATGCAGAGACACCTGCTTTAACCGGATAGTGACGTTGAAGAATTACAGCGCATTCCGACGCAAAGTGGTCAGTTCGAATAGCTATGTGACCGACCTTGTTGGGGGAGAAAATTTCTTGGTACACCAAATTGTTGTCGGTTGTTGTTGAAGGCCCATTGATGCTGGCACTGTTCTAAGGCCGCGTTGAAATGGTATATCTACTTCACGAGGCTCCGCGTCCCGCCAGTTTCATCATTGTACGACGATGGCACTGGTTGCAGGGATGGCGTTGACCGACTTGTTGAGGTTGAGTACCTGCGAGACGATGGCCATGAGGAGGGCGGAATGGCCCTGATTTTCCGCCGGAATGCTGTAGGTGGCGCCATCGAACTCGATCTGTACCAAGTCATCCGCGCGTGCCTGATCCTTGAGCACATAGATGAGATTGTCGCCGCGCCTAAGGTAGTTGTTTTTCCTTGTTTCCTGGCTTGTGAGCGCCAGACGATATGGGGTGGGACTCTCAACCTGCTGGTAGATCAGGTTGCCGAGATAGTTGAATACGCCGCTAGTCGAGCGGGTCACCACCTTGAGTGAAGTGGCCCGCATCCCCTCTGGGCGGGCGTCGGCCTTTATCTTTTGGCCCGCTTGCGCGGCCTGACGGCTGGCGGCGTCACAAAGTAATGACTTCGGCAGTTTTTCCTGGGCCTCTCCGTCAGCCTTAAAACAAAACCGGGCAATGACCCCCGGTTTGACAATCCGGTAGCCGGTACCGTCTGGCGAAGACACTTCCATCATCGCCAGTCCGTCCTTCGTCACCACTTGCAGGCGCAAGGGATCCTTCGCCTCCGCTGCCGTCAGCAGGGGCCCCACCGGAGTACTCACGCCGATGCTCTCGGTGGTAAAACCATCTTTCAGCAACCGGCCCAGGAGTTCCGTGAACTTCTCGTGGTCCGGCGTGTTAGGATCGTTGACGTATACAATTGTTTGGTCGTTTGCGCTAATCTCGATGCGCTCAATGAACAGGTTGAACAGCAACTCGCGGGGAACGCCCTGGCTGACGTAGTAATTGATCGTCCCCGGCGAGACCTGCGTCAACAGGCCGGTCAGGAACTCGGAAGTATCGAGCGTGGCCATATCGAAGTTGAAGCCGCTGGTCACCGAGATGGTCGGCGTCAGAACGGCGCCGTTGCGCGCCGGGGCAGTGAAGTTCAGGAACGGCAAGTTAGCCGTCACCGAGGGCGTGATCTGGCCGTTGCCGCGGACCACCGAGATCGCGGAAAAATGCATCGGCCGGTTGTAGGCGCCCCGGACCATGTTGAGGAACAGGTTTTCGTTCTGTGTCCGCTCAACTGCCTTGTTGTAGCCTGAAGCCCACTGCGAGAAGTCGACCAGTGACTCGCAAGCACCCAGTAAAAGGGCCCCCGTCAATGCAAATAAACGGATGGTTGGTCCTTCTAACCAGCACCGGAGATGTGAAAGCCTCGGCATTTATACGATCACCGTTTCAGCTACAGTTGTTGGTAGCCGCACCTTCGCGACCAGCTTGCCAGTGGACACGTTAACTGGCATTTGCCCACACGACAAGGGTCCATGCAGGCAAGACACGCCATGCGCCGCCGCCAGCGCGCGTGATTGGGGTTGTCGATCCGGATATCTCAACAACCTGGTGAAGTTATCGTGAAGAGCCGAGGGCTGGCCACAGGGAATATTGTTCTTCCCCGTTTATCAGCATCTTGAACGCTTCGCCATCAATCGACCCGTTGTCCTGTGACATGTTTTCCCCTGCTTTTCTGCATCCCGAATATTCCGGCTCCGTGCTGTCCAGCCCACAAAGTTGCACCGGCGTATGAGTTTGGCAACCCGTCCAGGGGCAATCTTATGAAACCTACGCTCGGGTTTGGCTTTGCCACATTGACGACGGCCTTGTTCGGGTCCAATATGGCGGCACTCAGATTGTTTGGATTTGGGATCAGATTTAGGAGCTGGAACATGAGCAAGGAAGCTTTGGCTGAAGAACTGGTTGAGGATGCTGACGAGCGGCGTGGGCAGGCGGCGCGGATCATCTCTTCGGCGGCTGTTTGGTCTGCAGCATCGGGGGCTATTCCGGTTCCCATCGTCGATCTGGTGGCGCTTGGCGGCGTGCAGGCGAAGATGATCATCGACCTGAGCCAGCTGTATGGGCATCGGGCGAGCGGCGAGGTCACCCGTGGCCTGGTTTCGGTGTTGCTGGGCACGCTGCTGCCGGCTGGAGCGACGGGAGCGCTGCTGGGCTCAGGCTCGAAGCTGGTTCCGGGCTGGGGCTGGGTCGTTGGCATGGCCTCTCTGGCCACGCTCGGAGCGGCGGCGACCTATGCGATTGGCAAGATATTCGTGCGGCATTTCGAATCTGGTGGCACGCTCGCGAACTTCAGCGCCGAGGCGGTCCAGGAAGACCTGAAGGCCGAATTTTCCAAGGCCAAGGGCAAGCAGGCGGCCGAAGCCACGGCCTGATCCGCTGGGGCTGATTGCGCTGTATCTCGTCAGCCTGCTGGTCGGCAGTGTCAGGGAAAGCCAGCTTGGGCCGGTGAGGCGCGTTTCGTAACGTCCGTCAATGAGAAATCCATTCGGATTTTTCAAGACGTCCCGCTGAGATCATACGCTTGGCAGTGATGATGTATGTCTGGATTCCGCTTTCACTGCGCCAAGTTGAAGGGTTGCTCCAAGAACGCGGCGTCGATATCAGCTATGAAGCGGTTCGCGCCTGGTGGAACCGGTTCGGCACGAGGTTCGCGGCGGAGGTCCGCAAGCAGCGCATTCATAATCAATCATTTTCATCCTGGTGATGGCACCTCGACGAGGTTTTCGTGCGCATCAATGGCGAACTGCGCTACCTCTGGCGGGCGGCCGGTCGGGCGGGTGGTCGAAGGCGAAGTGCTGGAGTCATTTGTCACCAAACGGCGAGATCGCGAGGCGACGCTGCGGTTCATGCGCAAAGCAATGAAAGGCTTCGGTCGCCTGAAATTGGTCGTGACGGACCGGCTTCGGTCCACAACCATTTTAACTAGGAACGCCATCTTCGCAGCCGCAAAATCTTCAAAATCAATCGCTCGCCCTTGCCGAATGGCGTCAAATTGCAGCTTGAAACTTACAGGTGGCCCAGATTTTCTACGACGACCACATTCCTCTGACGCTGCCGCGCGAAGCCTTTGGTCAACCGGTCGGCGCATTCCAGGCCATTCAGTACTTGTGGGCCAATATGGTGAATGCTACGTTATCACTCGTCTAATACTCGAAGAAAAATGTCCCAATATCATATACAGGGCTAAAATCATGGCTTCGCAAGAAAAAACGCTTGATGATTTCACCATTGATGGAGATTTGTTCAAAGTCCTAGTCAATGATGAAGGTCAACATTCGCTTTGGCCTTCTGCGCAACAGCCGCCAAAAGGCTGGAAAGAAGCTGGATGCAGCGGCGGCAAATCTGAATGCTTGGAATTTGTCGAGAAAAATTGGAAAGATATGCGTCCGATAAGTTTACAAAAGCAGATGGCGGGTAACTAGGAATCTTGCTGCAAAGGCGTCAAGCTGGTGGGGGTAGCGCTAATTTAAGACCGCTCACAACCGCCCAAAGAGGCGTGTATTTTGCACATCTTTTAGACAAGTCGGGCGTTGCATTTAACCCGGCCCACTATCGCGACATTCATGGCGCGATCGATCCTGAACTTCTTTCAAAGGCCGTTGATGCTGCGTTAAATAGTGTGTCCACTTACTGTGTAAGGGTGGAACTTAACGAAGAAACACCTTACATCCGAGATTGTGGGGGCGTTGAAGGAGCTCTCAGCCATCTAGATGTCTCGCAAGAGGCCAACCCTCTGGATGCGGCCCTTCGGTGGATGGAGAGCGAACGGAATCTTCCTTTCGATTTAGAAAGCGGCCCTCTTTTTAGAATTGCTCTCATTAAGTTGGGGCCCGCACATCATTTTCTGTTTCATTGCTTTCACCACATTATCGTGGATGGCGCAGGGGTCTATCAGCTAGAACGCTGGGTATTTGAAATTTATGATGATTTCAAGTCAGGGAGAGCGGTTGATGTCCCATGTAATCAGTCCGATGCGCTAGACGTAGAAGAGCGCTATCGCAACTCTCCATCGTTTGCGGATGATAAGAAATATTGGCTCGAGACCTTGCGGGGTCTCGAGGCGCAGGTCAGTTTGTCTGGCAAGGACCGCCAAACTGACAGGGGTGTTGTGGTCAGAGAAACGATTGAACTGTCTGATTCACTCGTTCAGGACATCAAAGATTTTTGTGCTCGAAATAAAGTGGCGTTGCAGCGCGCTTTGATTGCGCTAAGCGCTTTGTATTACGCGCGTATGACCAATCAAAGCGATATCGTGGTCGACATGCCAGTGGCGCTTCGTCCCCGAAACGAAGATCAGTTGGCCGTCGATATGCGCTCGAATATTGTTCACCTGCGGTTGAACATTGATCCACAACAAACCTACAAGAATCTTTTTGAGCAACTGAAAAAGAATCTTAGAGACGGGATCAGGCATAGCCAATATCGTTACGAAGACATACAGAGAGATTTAAACACTCAAGACGCTATTAGTCGTTTTTCTGTCAATCTCCAACCATCGACAGACCTAAGGGTGATAGACGGTCTGACAATCGTTTGCCATAGGCTTTACAACGGACCTGTACAAGAAACGATCTTGAGTTTTTATGTAGATAAAGGCTCTGAAAAAATTGCGATCAGCTTAGACGGCAATAGTTTGCTTTATACAAAAACAGAGCTAGACGCGCATTTAAATCGGATTGTTCATTTTCTCTCTGCGTCATCAGAAACATCACCTGAGGATTTGGTGGCATCGCTGCCATTGGTTGACAACTTTGAGCGTGATCGCGTGCTCAAGACGTTTAACCAGAGCCTGGTTGCGGTAGCGCCGGCGACGTTACCGGAGTTGTTTGAGCGCCAGGTTGCCGAGAGGCCCGATGCGACGGCGCTGATCTTTGAAGAACAGCGTGTGAGCTATGAAGAGCTTGAGGCGCGGGCCAATCGTCTGGCGCATTA
>ENA-OREN01003683-OREN01003683.1-marine-metagenome-genome-assembly--contig:-NODE-3683-length-14060-cov-5.910749_pt1 | contig 14060 bp, 12 predicted proteins | sample MGYA00248624_ERZ508555 | MGnify/ENA primary metagenome ERZ508555 (study PRJEB26222, sample SAMN06267773) | marine metagenome | isolation source: Saanich Inlet, British Columbia, Canada | place...
AGTTTGTCAGACCACTACAGATTAACGGACTACTGCAGTTTGTCAGACCACTACAGGGCGGCACCTATTAAATAATAATTTATGTAAAACAAAATGAAGATTAAATTAATATAATTAATCTGTATTTCAGCCTATATAATTGACGTTGAAAATGCATTTATTTCTAATAAAATTACATGTTTCTTAATCCAAAAAAAGTTGCCTTCGGAAGGCATGAAACATTCATACTTCGCTATAGTTGGCTAACCAAAGGTTACCAAGCTATACAGAACAATCCACTTATTTTTTCTGATGATAATGCCACGGTTGAGCTTGGTGTTGGTAAGAATATGGTTTCGTCTATTAAGTACTGGTTACAGGCAGTTAAGCTGATAAAGGTGAGAGAAAAAGGTGGCTATGAGTCAACTAAGCTTGGTGAAAAAATCTTTGGTGATAATGGCTATGATCCGTACCTTGAAGATGAGGGAACTATTTGGCTTATTCATTGGCTGTTGTCTTCTAATCCTGACTTAGCAACAGGCTGGTTTTGGTTTTTTAATAATTTTCATAAGCAAGAATTTAGTTCTGAAGAAGTAGCATCTTCTTTAGTGGATTTTGCTACTCAAAATATTACAACTAAAGTATCAAAAACAACATTAAGAAACGATGCTAAAACGGTGCTTCGAATGTATGGGAGATCTAAGAATAACTCAAAAGGTGTTGTTGAAGAAGCCTTGGACTCTCCATTATCTTCGTTAGGGCTTATCTCTCAAAGTTTAGTAGGAAAAACCTTTAAATCGCAACAAGGCGAGCGTAAAGATTTACCTATTAATATTTTTGGTTATGCTGTACTTGAATATATACAAACTTTAAAACTTAACCAAGTTCCTATTGAAGAGTTAATGTATTCAAGAGTATCAATAGCATCGCCAGGCGCTATTTTTAGATTAAATGAAAACTCATTGATTACAAAACTTGAAGAATTATCCCGAGAATTTCCAGAAAATTTTGAATTAAGAGAAACTGCCGGTATTCATCAGTTTTATATTTTAGAAGACATAACGTTGGAAGTGATGCTAGATAAGCACTATTCTATTGAGGCTGAGGCTAAAGTCGCATGAGTTTAATTAATAAAGTTACTGTTAATTCGCACTACACAAGATCGATAAATTTAACTCGTGATGCAAATTCTACTGCGATCACGAAGTCCTATATTCCAACTTCTAGAGCTTTAAAGACTTTACATCAAATATCTGATTCATTATTACAGGACGAAGCCCCAAGGGCTTGGTCGCTAGTCGGCCCATACGGATCAGGTAAATCATCTTTCGCAGTTTTCTTGTCTCACTTGCTAAGCAATGAAAAACATCCTGCAAGAAAGGCGGCGTACCAAGTACTAGGGAAGTCGTCTAAAGAATTATTAAATTCCTATAGTTTGCTTGTTGATAATAATTCTGGTTATTGTGTAGTTCTACTAACAGGGTCACCAGATTCATTAAGCAAAAGCCTTGTCTCTGCCTTGTCTCGTAGTGCTAATATTATCTGGGAAACAAGAAAGGGTAAGAAACCCGAAGTCTTAAAAATTTTATCCCATTACGCTTCTCAAGATGAGCCACCTAAAGTTGGTGAAATTTTAGATGCGATACAAGCTTTGCAAAATGCATTACAAAAGATTAACTATAGTGGCATTCTTATCGCAATTGACGAATTAGGTAAATTTTTAGAATATGAGGCTAGACACTATGGCGCCAATGATATTTTTTTGTTGCAAAGTCTTGCAGAGTTAGCTTTTGCTAAACATGGTGTTAAGTTAGCTTTAGTAGTTATGCTTCACCAGTCTATAGAACAATACGCAAGAGGTCTCGGTGAAACCTTAAAAGCCGAATGGGCAAAAGTACAAGGTCGATTCGAAAGCATTCCGTTTTTAGATACCTCTGAACAAACACTAAGAATTGTTGCTGCCGCAATTAAAAAAGACCTTACAAAGAAAGAAGAGAAAGTAGTTAAAGCTAAAATTTCAATCCAGGTTGGTGTTTTGATAAAAAACAATGCCTTGCCAAGCACCCTAGAGAAAGAATCAGCAGAACGGCTTTTTTATGACTGTTATCCACTACATCCTTTGAGCGCCCTAGTGTTGCCTATTCTTTGTCAAAAAGTCGCACAAAATGAAAGAACTTTATTTAGCTATTTAGGGAGTAAGGAAACGCACGGCTTTGTTGATAGTCTCACTAAGTGTGAAAATTTAGGCGATCAAATTCAACCGTGGGAAGTTTATGAGTACTTTATTAGAAATCAGCCTGTAGCAACATCAGATCACTATACTCATCGTCGTTGGGCAGAAGTGGTAACTGCAGTGGAGCGCTTAGGTGACGCAGAATTTGAATCAATTCAGACGCTTAAGACTATTGGCTTGTTAAATATTATTGGCGGACAAGGCGGTTTAAAAGCATCTCCACCACTATTGGAAAGCTGTTCATTAAATAAGACCACTTTTGATAAATCAATTGAAGAATTACAAGAAAATTCTATTGTTCAGTACAGAAAGTTTAACTCTGAATACCGAGTTTGGCAAGGTAGTGATTTTGACCTAGAGGTTAAAACTGAAGACGCTAGAGACAAGTTAGGCAGCTTCTCATTGGCGGAAAAACTCAATGAAAGGCATGAAATTTTGCCAATTGTTGCTAGAAAGTATTCTATTGAAAATGGAACGTTGCGATATTTTGATCCTGTTTTTTCAAGCAGAGAGGAATATAAAGAACTTAAGCCAAAATCTCGTCAGCCAAGAATCATTTTTTATCTTGCCGAATCTGATGATGATAAGCATTTTTTCCTAAATGAAGTGCTGAATTACTTTGAGTCGGATGATATATTCGTCTTATGTCCGAATGGGGAGCAAATCAGAGAAGTGTTAGCAGATGTGCTAGCATTAGAGCAAGTTGCAAGTACATCTCAAGAGTTGACCTCTGATCCGGTTGCTCAACGAGAATACAAAGATAGATATGAGAACTCACTTGAGCATGAACTAACTTTAATATCGGCCATAATGGATTCACCAGACTTAAATCAATGGTATTGGCGACATAAAAAAATTGAAGTTACAAACAAACGTTATTTACAACAGGTGTTATCAGAAATACTGGAAGAAGTTTATTACTCCGCTCCTATTATTAAAAATGAGTTGATTAATCGAAACAAAACCTCGTCACAAGCTAATGCAGCACGTAATAAACTGATTGCAGCTTTGTCGGCTAACTTAGGTAAAGAAGATTTAGGATTTGAAAAGTTTCCAGCAGAGAAATCCATTTATAGATCACTGTTTAAAGCTACAGGCTTGCATTATCAAAAGAAATCTGGAGATTGGGCATTAGCTGAGGCTGATCAGCTAGATAAAGACAATAAGTTTTATCCAGTATGGAAGCGCATAGAGGAATTTTTAATCAGCACTAAAGACGACTCTAAGTCTCTTATTAATCTAAATGAAGAGCTATATTCAGCTCCATTTGGCATCAAGCAGGGGGTGCTGCCACTTCTTTACATTGCTGCAATTTTAGCTTATCAAGAAAAATTAGCTGTAACTGAAGACAATACTTATGTGCCATATTTAACACAAGATCATTTAGATAGGTTTTACAGAAGGCCAGACTCATTTAAAGTTCAATATGTTGATCTAGGCGGTGTAAATGGTCAGCTTATTCTAGAATATTCTGCTGTATGGCGAAAAGGTAAAAAACCCGACACCATTCTTAAAATTGCTAGAGAAATTGCTAAACTGATTGAAGGTTTACCGCTTTATACTCGACAAACTAAAATAGCACTATCACAGCAAGCTAAAGCCATTATCAATGTATTTAAACTATCTAAATCACCCGTTAAGTTGTTACTTGAGGACATACCTAGTGTTTTAGATGTTGATACTTCGGAAGAGGGTGCTGCAGGCCTTCATGAGAAGCTTAGATTTGCATTACTCGAAATGCAAAATTGCTTTAGTGAAATGAAAAAAGAGATATTATCTCAAATTGCATTATCTTTCGATATTCCAAAGGATTCACCATTAGCAGTGGTTAGAAAATCTGTGGCTCTAAGTTGTACAGGCCTTGAGAATTACACTATTGATGAGAATGGACAAAAAGGGTTTGTTATTAGGGCCCAGAAGGGCAAGTTAGATGACGATGCTTGGTTTGATAACTTGTTAATGTTTTTGGTTTCAAAACCAGTAAATAAATGGACTGACTCTGATCGAGTAGCTGCAGAATATAAGCTGGGCACTCTAATTATGAACATTCGAGAGTTAGAAAAGCTAAGGACTAGTTACGAAGGCGTAAACGCTATTACTGCAGATGATACTGAAGTCTACATGTTAAATAGCATTAAGGTTAATGGCAATAAGGTTAATGAAGTGGTTGTAGTAGATAAAAAATTAAAAGAGTCCATAAAGAATCGTAAAGAGAGTATTCTTGATATAATTCAAGATTCAGTTTTAGATAAAAAATCAAGATTAGCATTATTGGCAGAAGTGGTTGATGAATACTTTAATGAACAAAAACCAGAGAAGGTAAAGTTAAAAACTAAGAAGATAAAGGAAGACTCGAATGAAGTGGCATGAGATAGCACGTGCGGCAAGTGAGGATGCAAGGCATGTTATGGGCATTTCTGGCGGTAAAGATAGTGCTGCATTAGCAGTTCATCTTAAAGAGAATTATCCAGACCTTCATAAAAAAATGGAGTATTTCTTCACAGATACTGGTGCTGAACTAGAAGAAGTTTACAATCTACTTGATAAGCTTGAAGAGAACCTTGGGAAGCCGATTGTGAGGCTTAATAGTAATAAAGACTTTAAGCACTGGCTAACAATGCATGACAACATGTTACCTTCTCCACAACAACGCTGGTGCACTAAGAAAATGAAGATTGAGCCTTTTGAAAAATTTGTTGGTGATGACGAAGTTATTAGTTATGTAGGTATTCGTGCAGATGAAAATCGTGAAGGCTATGTTAGTAAAAAGCCAAATATTAAGGCGATATTTCCATTTATAGGTGATGGTATTGTCAGAGAAGATGTGTTCAGAATTCTTGAAGAGTCTGTAGGTATTCCAAAGTATTACAAATGGCGTTCTAGATCAGGTTGTTTCTTTTGCTTTTTCCAGAGGCAAGAGGAATGGTTAGGCTTAAAAAGAAATCATCCTAAGCTGTATGAACAAGCTAAGGCTATGGAGGATAGTGTTCATGAGAAGGGTTTTGATTGGAGTACAGGCAAAAGAAAAGAGTGCGGACAAGGGTATACCTGGTCACAAAGTGGCCCTTTAGATGTTGTTATTGAAAAGGCCGAAAAAAATGAAGCTGCTGGAAAAAAATTTAAAGCCAAAGAGACAAAAAGCTGGCAAGACATTGTCAAAGAACAGAGTGATGACGATCCTGAAGATCAAGCTTGCACAATGTGCTCATTATAAATTTTGAATAATCTAGAAAAAATAATAGATTTGTTGTCAACCCTAGGTGTGGCAAGTTTATCTAGATATATAGGTAAGAATAATTTACACCATATTAGTGAAGCTGCGTTTTCAATAGAAGCTACTTTTTTATCTGAAATATTACTGATTGAACATGGCTTTAGTGTTTTTAAAGATAAAAATATTAGGCTGGAGCTTTTAGGGGGGCTGGGGAGAGAGAAGTTGGAGAGTATCCTCCTTATTAATAGCTTTACAATTGAAAACCTTAAGGAGTTTAATAATTTTTCTTGGGGTAATAATAAAAATTCAATTCATTTTTTATCCTTATTTAATATTGATGGCGAAATTCTTGAATCTGATAATAAAGAGTTGCCATCATTATTAAGGACTAATATTAACAAGCCTTTATATAAATACCAAAATCTAATAAGAAAGAAAATATCTAATTTTTTATGGAATGGTGAGAAAGATAAGGTGATAGTTCATATGCCTACAGGGTCAGGAAAAACCAGAACAATGCTTGAATCTGCGTGTGACTACATGAGGTCATTGAGCTCCTCAAATTATGCGGTTGTTTGGCTAGCTCATAGTGAGGAGTTATGTGAACAAGCAGTATCCTCATTTAATGACATTTGGTCAATTCTAGGTGATGAAGATGCCAGTATAGTGAGAATGTGGGGTGGACAAAATTCTAACAATATAGAGATTAACGGCCCAACATTTATTGTTACTAGTTTTCAAACGGCAAGTAATATGCTGTCAACAAATACCAATTCGAGATTTGAAAACTTTAGTAATATTCGAAATAATTGTAAACTATTGATTGTTGATGAGGCTCATCAGTCAACTGCACCAACATACAAGAATGTAATCAATCTTTTCTCTAGACATGGAACAAAGGTGGTGGGCCTAACTGCTACACCCGGAAGGCATCATGTGGGTCAAGTTGAAGATGAAACAAGAGTGTTGGCTGATTTTTATAATAACAATAAAATTAATATTGTAAATGATATTGGTGATGAGATTGATAATCCAATTGACTTTTTAACTAAAAAAGGCGTTCTTGCCAAGCCTACAAAATTTACAATAAATTCTCCATCTGAAATTTCTCTTAATGATAAAGAAATGAGCCAAATGGAAAAATACCTTGATATTCCAGTATCTGTATTGAGAAAACTTGGTGAAGATTCGATTAGAACAAATTTAATTGTAGCTCAATCGGTTAAGTTAAGTATAGATCTTGATTTTCCAACTATTATTTTTGCACCTAGTAAAGATAGTGCGATTACTATAGCTATTTTAATAAAGCTCAGAGGTGTTGACGCTGCTGCAGTTACTGGAGATACGCCAACATATCAAAGAAGACAATTTATATCTGACTTTAAGGCGGGTAAGTTGCCAATACTAGTAAATTTTGGCGTCTTGACTACTGGATTTGATGCGCCTAATATTAAAGCTGTAATTATTGCAAGGCCAACCACTTCAGTAGTTTTATACTCTCAAATGATTGGTAGAGGCTTGAGAGGTAGACTAATGGGTGGAACGGACGAATGTTATTTAATAGATGTTAAAGACAATATTATTAATATGCCAGATGCCAATAATGCATTTGTGTATTTTGATGATTTTTATTAGAATTCTAATGGAGAAATATTATTATGCCTAAAATTATTGATGCATATTTGGGTCTTATGGCCCTTAAACAGGCAGGATATAGAACTACTGCCACAGCAGTTGGTGAGTTAATTGATAATTCTATTGAGGCTAAAGCCTCTGTGATCGATATTATTGCCATCAACAAAAAAGTACAAATTAATGGTAGGGCGTCAAATAATGTGTACAAAATGGCCGTCTTAGATGACGGCATCGGCATGGATGTTGATATCTTGGAAAACTGCCTGAGTCTAGGCTGGGGTACTAGGCTTGATACAAGAGATGGCCTTGGTAGGTTTGGATTTGGACTTAAAGGTGCATCTTTGTCACAATCAGGAAGGGTTTCGGTATATAGCTGGAAAACTCCTGGAAAAGTGTATATGGCAAGACTAGACACTAACCAAATAAAAGAAAACCAAAGTCAAGAGTTGGATGAAGTTGTGGAAGCTGAAATTCCTAGTGAAATTTCTGAACATTTTGGCGGTAATATTCTAAATTCAGGGACCCTTGTTGTCTGGGAAGAGTTAGACTTAAGTCTCAAGAGGTCAGATACACTTGTTAGACAAATAAATAAAGAGTTGTGCAGAATATATAGACATTTTTTAGATGATGATGACACATACGGTAAGAGAAGGAAAGTCTGCGTACATAGTTTACAACTAGAGACTAAAACTTTAAAAACTGAAGATTTGTTAGCAAACGATCCTCTTTATATGCTTACACCTAATAACCTACCAAAGCATGATGGAAATAATTTCAATGACCTAGCAACAAATTTACTGCATGATAAATTTGATATTGACGTTAAATACCATAATGGAATTTCTGAGCTAACCTCTAAAGTTGGATTTAGATTTTCAGTAGCCAAGCCAGAAATTCAAGCATTAGGTGGTAATTCAGCAATTGGAAAGCACTATCATGATAATACTGGTATATCCTTTGTTCGTGCCGGCAGGGAAATTGACTTTGGGCGTTTTGGATTTATTGATGCAAGTGACCCTAGACACAGATGGTGGGGTGTTGAGATAAGATTTGAGCCAGCTTTAGACGAATTGTTTGAAATTACTAATAATAAGCAGCATGTAAGGGGTATTCATTCATTAGATTCAGAATCAATGGCAGAGCACATTGAGGAGGCGAAAGAGCGTAACTACAAATCTGCAATGCTTGTTCAGATTAACAAACTAGTTAAAGAGCATATTGCTGCAATGATGGTCATTATAAAAGGTAGGGGAACTGGAAACAGGTCTCAAACAAACAGAGTTAAGGCCGGATTAAAAGACAGGGTTAATAAAGTTGTTGAAAAGTCCAATATTAATACAGAGTCTGGTGATAGGGCAAATAAGCTAACAGAAGATCAAAAAATAGAAGAAAGAGTGTCGTTATTATTAAAGGATGACTCCTCACTTGATGAGGCCTCTGCAAAAGAGATTGCTAAAGAAAGTATAGATTATAAGATTGATATACAGAGTGATACTTGGCCGGGCAACCTGTTTCTGGACAGAAGAGCTGTTGCTAATGCATCTGTGGGGATTGTAAATAGAAATACTAAATTTTATGATGATTTTTGGTCTTACTTGCAAGAGCATGATGATAAAAAAGGGTTTGAGGCGCTTGAAGTTATGATGATGGCTTTAATACGGTCTGAAGATGAGTTGGCCTTAGAGTATGACAAAAAGATGTTTGAAACCTATAGGGCAAAGTGGGGTGAGTGGATTGAAAAATTATTAGACCAAGCCACCTAATGATCAAATTGATTTTTTAGTATGATATTAGATGAGCAGGAGTTTCAGTTTGAGTTGGCATCATCATTGCAAGACTGTAAAAGCTCCATTGTAGTTTTAAGTGCTTTTGTTAAGCATGGGGCTTTAAAATGGTTTTATGAACAAATAAAGTCTACAGATGTTGGTGTAATAATTGTCGCTCGATGGCAGTTAGGGGACTTGACTGCGAATGTTTCCGATTTTAGTGTATATGAGCAATGTAAAGAGTATGGTTGGGTTTTTAAGGTAGATCAAAGGGTTCATGCTAAGTTATTTTTGATAGATTCGTCTGTTGCATTTATAGGTAGCTCTAATTTAACAGGTGCGGGGCTCGCACTAAATATAAAAAGTAATTTTGAACTATCTACAAAGATGGAAGTGACGGATGTAGATGTTAAAAAAATTAATAAATATATTGATTCTTGCACAACAATGACAGATGGCTTGTACTATCAAATGAAAGAGATTGTTGATGATATTAAATCTTCAGAAAAAAGTGGCGCTCCAGATAAATGGCCAACTAAAATTCAAAAACTTTTAGAACAGAAAGTTGATTATTTATGGGTTGATGAGCTGCTATTTGCAAGTCCAAATAGCAGTAATGAAGATGATGTTAAGCATGATTTATCTTTATTAGGGGTAGATGGTCTAGATGTAGACATAGACTTGCTAAGATGTAAATTTGTGGAATTAAGGGTCGTAAGGTGGCTAAAAGATCAGTTGCTAGAAGAAGAGTCTAAATCCCTGAGATTTGGCGCAATTTCAAATCTGCTGCATGATGCACTATTAAATGATCCAAAGCCCTATAGGAAAGAGATAAAAGACCTTCAGGCCAATCTTTTTATGTGGATTAAATATCTAGAGATACCGGGATTACAGTATTCTAAATATAATGTCAGTGAGTCAATTTCTCTAACTAATGATTGAGATAGAATATTGTAATAATGATTTAATTCCTTTTGAATTAGATATTAATTCACAAAAAAAAACCAACCCCAATTCTGCATTTAATATTTTTTTATCAAAAAAAATCAAGCTCCAATTGACCTGCAGGAATTGGTCAAAAAATATATCAAAACTTCATCAAAACTTCATTCAATTTGCTCTACAATTGACACAAGTTCAGTTCGAATTTAAAGCCTAATTTTCATATATTTTCGTTATTTTCTGTAAATAAGCGAGGGGCTTTTGTTCTCTGAATTTTGAGGTATTTTTTCTTAACTTTGGAGGTTATATGGAAGAGATAAAAGAAATTAATGTTACGCTAGATGTGGTGCTATCAGTGCCTGCAAGTAGTAATGAAGATGCTTATAACAAGCTTGATAGAATGGATATTTTAAAGCTGTTGCAGCTAGCTGTAGAGCAGTGTGAATTCCTGGAATCAGAGGGTGCAACCAAGCACTAAGTGTTAAACAATAAATAACAAGTTGGAGAAGAAAATGATTAGAAGATCCAAAGGCCATGCTGTGGTTGAGATAATGAATATTGATAGGGAAATTAGAGCATCTTTTAGTAAGTTAGTTGATGCAATGGCATTTCATAATAATGATGAAATTAATATTGAAAAAGCAAGAATGCAGTTTAAGAAAATCTCTGATCGAGTGATTCGTGATTTTGAAGAAGATATGTTGGCTTTTCCAACAGAGATGGATTCTACAAGGCAAGTTGAAAGAAGAATTTACACACATAATTAATGTTAGGTTCAATTACAGGTGATGTTGTTGGTTCGGTGTACGAATGGAACAATATCAAACATAAAGACTTTAAACCTCTATTTAGCCCGAGATCTTTCTTTACAGATGATAGTGTTCTAACGGTTGCACTGATGGATGCGATTGATCGTAATGTGGATTATGGCAAAACCATGCATTGGTATTACACCCAGCATCCTCACGCTGGATATGGACATAGGTTTCATCATTGGTGTAAGTATCAATCTGATCAGTCTTACAATAGTTGGGGTAATGGTTCGGCTATGAGAACTAGTGCCGTTGGTTATGCTTATGACACTATTGAAGATGTACTAGAAAAAGCCAAATATTTTGCTTCATTTACACACGATCACCCAGAAGGTATTAAAGGTGCCCAAGCAACATCTGCTTGTATTTTTATGGCTAGAAAGGGTGCTACTAAAGAGGCTATTAGAACTTACATTAGCAAACAGTTTGAGTATGACTTAGATCGTACTATTGATGATATTAGACCAGATTATAAGTTTAATGAATCTTGCCAAGGAACGGTGCCAGAAGCGATTGTTGCTTTTTTAGATTCAACTAATTTTGAGGATGCAATTAGATGTGCAATATCGTTAGGTGGTGATAGTGATACGTTGACGTGTATTACCGGTGGCATTGCTGAAGCGTTTTATGGTGACATTCCACACGAAGTCGCGGCACAAGCAATGCATAGGTTGACGCCACAGATGAGAGATGTAGTTTATAAGTTTTATGATAAATACAGGCCTTCTGAAACAATTAGAGTGGCACATAAATTAGCTGGTCAATTTGTGGTTAGTAAGGCTAATACTGATAATGATGAGTTTCATGAGCAGCAACAGGTATTTTGGAAGATGGTGGTTAAAGATGAGAATGATAATGTTATTAAAACTAAACAGGTGAGTGAGCATCAAACCACTTCCGAAGAAGAGTTTACTGATTATGATAAAGATACAGATTCATTTGCTAAAAAATTTAAAGGTTTGTTTGATTTATGATTGGATCATTGTTTAATATTTTTAAGGGTAGTGCGCCTTCATTAAAGCCAGGATTGGAATTTGATTTTTCTAAAGAATTTACCAATCAAGAGTGTCGATGTGTACAGCAAGATTTAGATTTATCAGAGCTCACTTGGATGGATACGACACCACATCAATCTTCCAAAGAAGTATTAAAAGAGCAAACTAAGTTTCTGGCTGATGGATATCTAACCTCTGATCGTCAAAAAGATTTGTTTGGAGGGTTGTAAAAATGACAGATTATTTTGTTTTAAAAACAATTCAAACATTTGAAAATATATCCCAACCTGTGTGTGGCAAGATGTTTTGCACAACATGTGGAGGGAGGTATAAGAGAGTTATTAACAATTTAGATCCAGTAACAATTAAAGAGGTAAAAAAAATATTAGAGGTAATCACTTTGTATGAATTAGACAATAACTTTAGGGAGTGGCGTGCTGTTTTACAATATATTGATCCTAAGGGTTATCATTCTGTTTTTATACGAGAGGCTGAAGAATTGAGTGTTACTAATGCAAGGGAAGTGGACATATTTCTTTTAAGGACTAAAAATATGAATACTTTAGATAATCCAGAATTTTCAAAATGGTACAACACAATTCTTAATTATGCGATTTCAAAGTCGGTTATAGAGAAAGATGAGTCATTAGCAGAGACGGTAATAATAGTATTAAAAGATAAAGCTAAAAAATATCACGGATTGATAGAATATGCTTTAACCGTGTCAAGACATAACATGCAGATGAAAAGAGTTTTATACAATTTCTTTAGGGAAGAGATCGAAGAGGTTAGAGACTATCAAGGTGACGGTAATACGAGTTTTACATGGTAGTAAAGGTTAGATTATTATGATTGCATTAGAGATGTTAGAGATATTAAGACAAGAATCATCTTTTATTACTAGCCCTGCTCACGGATTAAAGCATTGGAAAGCTGTTGAGCGCAATGGCCATTACCTTGCTAACTTTAATGGCGCTGATAAGGCTGTGTTGTCTTATTTTGCATTTTTACATGATTGCATGCGTGAGAATGAAGGTCAAGATAAAGGACATGGCCCTAGAGCGGCTGTATTTGCCACTAAGTATCGAGATACTATTTCGCTTAACGATGTGCAGTTTAAGCAGTTGACAGACGCTTGCAAGGGGCACACGCACGGCATACGACCAACATGTATTACCATTAATACTTGTTGGGATGCTGATCGGTTGGATTTGGGCAGAGTGGGAATCGACCCTGATGCAAATCGCTTGCATGATGATGAGGCTAAGCGTATTGCTGATGAGTTTGATTTTGCAAAGCTATATAACTTCAAAGTGAAAAATGAGTCTAGGCGGAGTATTGGTAAAGTAGTATTTGATCTAGACAATACCTTGATTTGTGAGAAGGGGGAGAGTGTACGGGAAGGTATGTTTGAGTTGTTAGATTCGTTAAGTGAGAATGGCATTGAGATAAGTATATGGACAGCAAGCACCAAGGCTAGAGCTGAAGGAATTATTGATCAACTAGGACTGAGTAGATATTTTATTGATGCAGTGTATCGAGATGATTATGATCCAGGTGCCACTTGGGGTAAATCCTTGCCAAAGGATATTCGTTATATTAATGGCGACTTGTTAGTAGATGACAGCAAAAAGAATATTGGTTTTGTGGAGTCTATTGGCCTTAAGGGCTTCCGTATTACACCGTATATTAGCTATATTGATACGAGTCTAGATGAAATTGAGCAACTGCACCGCTTGATATTGCCAAAGGTGAAATTTAAGCTTAAACGGGAAAGTCAATTACTTAAAATGGTTAAGAGGCTGTTTGTTAAAAAGAAGTTGGCACCTAAATGGATTGAGTTCTGATCGACAAAAGTAAGAATTTGGATAAAAATTATATAATTATGAGCGCTTTAAAGTACATTGAAAACCTGTTCAATACCATGAAAAAGTCTGACCAGAATGGTGGTCCAACCGGTATGGCATTTGGCCTTGCTGGTAGTTTAATTCGAAACGAAGGTTTTGATATTGATGATATTGCCGAATCTTATATGAGGTGGCATAAGCGCGATGGCTTTGATGCTGGACCAACAGCTAGCAGGGTATTTCAATTAGTTGAAAAAGGCATGAGTTTTCATAAAGCAAGTGAGCAGGTTGATTTTGAAACTAATGGTAGGACTGCAGGATGCAACCCTGCCCATAGGGCGGCAGCATTAGCCACATTAGATGTAGATGAGAAAGAGCTGACAGATATTGTTATTCAAGAAGCAAAGTTGACACACTGGCATCCTCTGGCTGCTGACGTGTCAGTGGCAACTGTACTGCTGTGTAGAAAGCTGAGTCATGGTGAAGATTGGCACGAGTCAATTGCTTCTGTTCGAAAAGGTAGACTGGTAGAAACTCAAAGAGCATTAGAGTCACATCAAATTGATGATTTGCGTGGAGATGGTTTTGCGCCTAATGTGCTTACAGCTGCCATGTATTTTTTAATGAATTCTGATAA
>ENA-OREN01003686-OREN01003686.1-marine-metagenome-genome-assembly--contig:-NODE-3686-length-14052-cov-3.500179_pt1 | contig 14052 bp, 8 predicted proteins | sample MGYA00248624_ERZ508555 | MGnify/ENA primary metagenome ERZ508555 (study PRJEB26222, sample SAMN06267773) | marine metagenome | isolation source: Saanich Inlet, British Columbia, Canada | place...
CAGATCGCGCAGTTTGTTGCCGCTCTTTTTCATCTCCGCGACAATGTGATCGACCTCGCCACGGTCGTTACGTTCGAGCCTGCGGCCGCTGCAGTAGCTGAGGAGCTTTTCGGCGAGGCAGCGGACGACAAGATCCTCGCGTCCGAGGAGCGCCTTTTTGAACTCGGCGATGTCGTCGACCTGCTGGCCGTCCGAGAGCGTCGTCGACGGGTCGATGTCCCGCCTGGTTCCCGGATATTTTTCTCGCCAACCGCCAACGGCGTTGAAGTTTTCAAAGGGGAAGCCCATCGGGTCGATTTTGCGGTGACAATTGTTGCACGAGGCCACTTCGCGGTGGGCGGCGAGCTGTTCGCGGATGGTTTTGTTGCCCCGCAGATCGGGGGCGAGTGGTTCGACGTCGGGAGGTGGTGAAGCCGCTGGCGTGCCGAGAATATTCTCCAATATCCACACGCCACGCACTACAGGTGAGGTGTCGACACCGTTGGCGGTGGCGGTCATCACGGCCGGCATCGTGAGGATACCGCCACGCTTCGGATTGTTGATGGGAACTTTGCGAAAGCCATCGCCCCAGACGTCGTCGCGGCCGTAGAGGATAAAGGCGACTCGCTCGTTGAGAAAGGTGTAATCGGAGTGGATGAAATCGCGGATGGGACCGTTGCTTTTCAAAATGTGGGAGAAGAACGCGTCGGTCTGTTTGATCATTTCTGGTTCCATCTGGCGATCCCAGTAGATGCGGAACGGGCCGCCGTTTTCAGGGGGCATCGATCCGAGTTTGTCGAGCCGTAACCAGCGCTCTGTGAAGCGCCGCACGAAGGATTTCGCGTTGCGGTGATCTAGCAGGCGTTCGACCTGTTGGTGTATCACGGTTGGATCGGACAGCCTCCCCGCGGCGGCCAGTTCGAACAACTGCTCGTCGGGCATCGACGACCACAGGAAATAGCTGAGGCGTGAGGCGAGCTCGAACTGATTCAGTTTTCCACCTGTTTCAGACTCCTGAAGATAGTAAAACCGCGGGGAGGCGATGATCGCGGTGTAGCCGACCTGCAGGGCTTCGGTGCGGCTGCGGCCGTTTCCCAGCTGAGCCCTGACGAGATCCACATAGCGCGTGATGTCCTCTGATACGAGCGGGGTGCGGAACGCGCGCTGTGCGAATTGCAGGATCAGTGGCTCGATCTTGATCTCGTCGTTTTCCCCGTAGAGCGAAACGTGGCTTTTCGGTGGCCAGATGTCGATCAGTGGTTCGAAGGTCATGCTGTGAACTCGGACGTGTGGACCTTTGTATCCGGATTTGAAAAGCGTGGCCGCCATCGACGGTTCGTAAGCCTGTTTGATCTTGTTGTCGGCTTTGTTGTCTGGTTTCGGTTTGAAGTGCTGCGGGTAGAATTCCTGCACCAGTTGCGAGGGGCGCAACCCGCGCTGATAGGGCGCGTTTTCCCAGCCGAGCCAAACCGTCCAGCTCGCATCGAGCCAGGTTTCATAGGTGATTTTTTTCCGTTCACCGTCGCCTGGGATTTCCCATTCGGTGAGTTGCTGGTTGGTCGGGTTCCCTTCGTTGAGGCCACCTTTTCGGGCGTTGCACTGATGTAGGCCAATCAGCATCGGCCCGTCCTGGCGGCTCTCGATGATCTCGCCCCAGGGGTGTTTTTGGTTGTGTGCCGAGAGCTCGATGGTGATGCGGTAACGCGCCGCGACGCCGACACCGGTGCCGGCGATCTTGCTCGGTCCGACGCGCCCCATGCCACCGGTGCTGGCACCCGGTTCGCGGTAGCGCTCGTAGATGCCGTCGAATTTCTTGTGCGTCTCGCGCGACCAGCTTTCCAGGCTGGCGTTCGGTCCCTGAGTGCGGATGTGCCCAGCGAAGGTTCGCGCTTCGACCGTTGGTTTCCCCCCATCTTGGGTTGCCAATTTCAGGCTCTCTTCGGCCGCGCCGATGATGAGTTTTAGAAGGAAATCCGACATCACCAGTCGGTCGCCGATGTTGTCGAAGCCGTCCTCTTCCTCGTCGACGGGGAAGTCTTGGACCGGGTCGGCGCTGTTACGCGAGACACTGCCGTTGCCGTTGTTGTCTTGCAGTTTGGCCATGCCTAGGTTACGGAACACTGGGCCTTCAAGGTAGAGCAGGTCGCGCAGGGTGTTGCGCAGTTCGATGCGGTTTAGCCGGCGGATCACCGCATGGCCGCCCTTGCTACCGTGTTGGGAGTAGGCCTCTTTGAGCGTTGCTGTCAGCGTGTCGACGATCTTGGCGGCATCTTCGGGCGCCGGCTGCGGTTGCTTCTTCGGTGGCATCTCGCCGAGGTTGAGCTGATCGAGGATGTCCTGCCATGTTCGCAGGGTTTCCGGCTCGGAAAGATCGGGGCTGAGCCTGTCGAAGCGCAGTTCGTTTTTCTGCATTTTCGCACCGTGGCACTCGTAGCAGTGTTGTTTAAGGAATGGTTTGAGTGCGTTGAGAGGGGCAGCGGCTACAGTTTGGGTGGCACACAAAGGCACGAAGACACAGAGGATAAAAACCTGGAGGAAGATGGAGGGTTTCATTTCAAATAGAGTCCTTCGTGTCCTAGCGCTCTCGTGTGATGCCCGCCTAGGCTTTCCACTCAAGATCTCGCAATGTCCCAGTGCTCGTCCCGAAGCGATCAATTTCCATGCCGAAGTTCTGCGCCATCGACAACAGCAGGTTTGCGGCGGGGATGCGTTTGCTCTTTTCTTCAGGGTAGACTTTGTGGTCGCCAAGCTTGAAGCCGCCGCCCGCCAATAGTAGCGGGAGGTTTTTGGTCGAGTGGGTACCGGTCGCCATGCCGCAGCCGTAGAGGAGCATTGTGTGGTCGAGTAGTGTGCCGCCGTTGATTGGGTCCTCTTGCGCTTTGAGGAGATCCATCAGGTACCCGATCATCGATATTTGGTAGCCCTCGATCTTCATCAGCGCCTGGGTTTCCTTCTCTCGTTCTCCGTGGTGCGAGAATCCGTGGTAGCCGCCCGACAAGCCGAAGTCGCCGTTGAGGAAACCGCTGCTCAGCGTGACGGCGCGCGTCGAGTCGGTTTGGATGGCGAGGGCGATCAGTTCGACCATCGCTTTGAGATCTTTTTCTGTTCCCTGGCCCTGTGGTGGTTCTTTCAGGTCGGTCTTGGGTTTCGGTAGATCGATCCACGGTTCTTGCTGGACGATCTTTTTCTCCAGGCCGCGTACTGACTCCAGGTATTCTGCAAATTTCTCCTGGTCGCGTTTGCCGAGTTTCTTGTTCACGGAATGCGCCTCGTCGAGCACGACGTCGAGGATGCTTCTGTGGCGGGCGAAGCGCTCGTGCGCTTTGCCTTTGTCCTGTGCGTTCTCGTCGAGGAATAGCGCGCGGTAAGTCTGTCGTAGATCGATCGCGGGAACTTGCACGCCGGTGCGCGTGAAGCTGACGAGGTTGGCATCGTTCACTTTGAGGGTCATCGATGGGAATCGCGTCTGCGCGCCGACAAACTCCGCCGCCTTCTGGTCGAGGCTGATATTTCCTTCGGGAAAATTCGACGCAAGGTAGGGCATGATGCCGTTCAATAACGTCGGCACACAAGCGTGGCCGCCGGCGATGCCGTGGTCGAGGTGGGAGAACACCGAGAAATCTTTGCGGTGATTCTCGAGCGCCTTGAGCGTCGGCGGCAACGGGTAGGCGCTACCGGCGGTCTTCGGGAAGAAACCTTTGTGGTAGGCTCCGTAGTTGGGCGACATGGTCACCAGGCGTTTGACTGGTTTTTTGCCGGCGCTCTTGCCGCGGGCTGTCGACGGCATCGATTCGAGTATTGGGAGGGCGATGGCAACGCCTACTCCGCGCAGGAAGTGGCGTCTGTTGAGTCGGAATTTCATGTCGGAATTTTATCCACTTATCGCCGCAGCGCTAGCAACTTATTGCTAGGAATTTGATTATTGATTAACTGCTATCCTGCCAGCGAATGGACTCTCACGTATTATCTGCGCAAGGACGGTGCAACCGCCACAAGCTTCAGCGCAACGCGCAGACGGCGACACGCATCTTGTAACCGTTGCCGCTACCACGACCGCTGGCTACGCCGCTGGCGTGTACGACGGCCGTCCAATGGGAGGTGTCACCAGATTTTCCGCTTGGCCAAGCGCTGTCTATTCCCTGACCCAAGCAGGTGTGCCGAACCAGTCGTGCATCTCCTTGGTGAAAGGAGCAACGACTTCCCTGGGCTCAGGGATGTGGCCACGGTCCTGGGTGGAAATCATCCAGGTGTCCAGCGCGGCTCGCAGGCGCTTGAGGGCGGACTGGTGGGCTGCATTCGATGAGGCGGCGAGGTTGCGGATTTCGTGGGGATCGGCCTGGGTGTCGTAGAGCATTTCGGGGGGGAACGGCTTCATGAGGTCGGCAGCGGGACCGGTGAGTTTGCCCTGCGCATGCAGGCGGCGCATGAGCGGTTTAACGAGGAAACATTTTTCCTTGTAGCGGTTGAGAGTGGGGAAGCCGGCACCGGGTGTGTAGTTGCGGATGTAGTGAAAGCGCGCGTCGTGCACGGAGCGCAGGCGCACCTCCGTCTCGTCGATGCGATCCCGCGCGGCGAAGGCATAGGTGCGCGCCGGCTCGGCGTCGGCCCCAAGGAACACGCGGCTCTGCATGCCGAACGGCTTGGGGATGCCGGCCATCCAGAGCGTGGTGGCCGAGAGATCCAGCAGGCTGAGCACCTGTTCATCCACGCGACCGCGGGCGACCTGTACGGGAGCAGTAACGCGCTTGGGCCAGCGAATGATCATCGGCACATGCAGGCCGCTGTCCCAGCACCAGTGTATGCCGCGGGCATCTAGCCGGCCATTATCGGCAAAGAAAACGACGATGGTGTTTTCGCTGAGGCCGTCCTTTTTCAACTGCTCCAAAATCCAGCCGATGCGCACATCGGTGCCGGTGACGGAGTTGAGGTAGCGCGCCCATTCTTCGCGGGTGGTTTTGTGGTCGGGATAATACGGCGGCGGCGTAACGTTCTCCGGAGTGGCCACCTTGGGATGCCATTCCTCGCCAACCCATTTGACACGAGGTTTCTCGGCGGACTTGCGGTCATAAATATCGTACTCGGCCTCGGGCATGTTGATCTGCCCGAAGAACGGCTGTTTCTTTTTCAGGTCGTCCCAGTCCCTGCCGGCGTACACGGGGCCTTCCTTGGCAAAATTCAAATCCAGTTTGCCTGTGCCCACCACGCGCTCGCCGATGTGCGTGATGTTCGCCGTGTGATAGCCGGCGTCCCGCAGCAGATGCGTGATCGGCCGCACGCCGGCCGGCAACCGCCAGCCATCCGAGCGATGGCTGCGCATGTGGTGCATGTCGGTAGTGGTGGCATACCAGCCGGTCATCAACGCCGACCGGCTAGGCGCGCACACCGGCGAGGTGGAATACACTTTCGTGTATCGTGTACCCTCCTTGGCCAAACGGTCGAGGTTGGGTGTGCTGACGTTCTTCTGTCCGTAGCAGGCGAGGTCGAGAGAGAAATTCTCGCCGACGATCCAGAGAATGTTTGGCTTCTTGGCAGCATCGGCTTGGTTAAGGGCGACCAAGCCAAACAAAGCCAAGCAAACCAAACGAAATGATCTGGTTAAGTTGTCAAACTGGTGAATCGTTAGAATGGTTTTCATTGCACTGATAAGCGCAATCCTAACAGGAATCGTCACAGAATTGAACGCCAAACGGCATTGGCCCTGTTGACTACTTGGCCTAGGGTCAATGGTGGAATAAGTTCAGCGCATGCGTTCCTGCAATTTCAGGTTCTTTTGTCTGCTGTTTGGCTTGGTTGTTACTTTTACTCAAGTGCTTGGCCAAAAGGTGAATTCACTGCATGACCTTCAGGTATTGGAGGGGGATCAGCGGCAGTTGCTCTGGAACCATCTTACCTCTCAATGTGACCGATTGGATCGACAACGTGCGGACCGCTTGGCCAAGGCTCTCAAGTCGCCGGCCGCGCTGAAGCAGCACTTGACCAAACTTCGTGATGATTACCGCAATATTTTGGGCTCCTTCCCCAAGAAATCGCCGCTTAATGCCAAGGTCACCGGCAAACTGGACGGCAGCAGTTATCGGGTTGAGAAGGTTTTGTTCGAAAGTCTACCGAATCATCATGTCACCGCCCTTCTCTATCTGCCGGCAAATGGCGATGGACCTTGGCCCGGGGTATTGTTCGCATGCGGTCATTCAGCCAACGGCAAGGCGTATCCGCCGTATCAAACCGCGTGTGCGTTGCTTGCACAAAACGGGTTTGTGGTGCTGAGCTACGATCCGATCTCGCAGGGCGAACGGACACAACTGCCCAAGGCGGCGCGCTACGGCACCACCACCCATACGCTGCTCAACCACGGGGCAAGGCTCACCGGGCGCAGCGTGGTTTGGTATTCCGCGTGGGACGGCATTCGGTCGATCGACTACCTCCTCTCACGGCCGGAAGTGGATCGCTCCAAGCCGGTCGGCATGACCGGCACCAGCGGGGGCGGCACCCAGACAACCTTCCTGATGGCGCTCGACGACCGGATCGGGCCCGCGGCGCCTTCCTGCTACACCATGCAGCGCACCGATAAATTCCAGGGCAAAAGCGGTCCTGCGGACGGTTGCCAGCACCTGGCTGGCGAGGGGCTTCATGGAATCGAACACATCGATTACTCGCTGATGCGCTTCCCTCGACCCACGGCCATCCTCGCTGCGACCCAGGACTTTTTTGAAATCGATTCCACCCGCGAGACGGTGCGTGACGCGAAGGCAGTCTTTGGCGCGCTTGGCCAAGCGGACAAGTTCGCGTTCTTCGAGGCCGACACGACGCATGGCATGCATGTCGGGCACCGACAGGAAGCCACTCGCTGGATGCGCCAATGGCTTTACAACGATTCGAGCCCGGTCACCGAGCCGAAGGACATCCGTCTGTTCACCGACGCCGAACTGCAGGTAACCCGTACGGGGCAGGTCCATAACGATTTCCCAGACGAAGCCAACGTCGCCGATATCAGCCTACGCCTGGCCAACCGGTTGGAAACCAGACGGAGACATTTCTGGACTGGCAACCCTGCCAAGGCGTTGGCGAAGGTACGCAAATTGATCGGTCTACCCGAGAACCTCCCGCAGCCCAGGGTGGAGCGTGGTGGCCAAGCCCAAACCAACTGGGCGCGTATCGACAAATTCACGATTCAGCGCCCCGGCGACATGCCGGTACCGGCCCTGCTCTTTCGGCCGTCCGGTAACACCAGCCACGCACTTGATGTGGTCGTTTATGCCGACGACCGCGGCATGCTGAGCGCCGCCAACGCCAACGGCCCGATCCGGAAATTGGTGAACGAGTCGACAGCGGTGTTTGCCGTGGATCTGCGCGGTCTCGGCGAGACGCGTGACCAGGGTAGCAACGCGAAATACTACAGCCACTCACACCGGGTCGGCAACGTGGCCACACACATTGGGCAACCGCTGCTTGGCCAACGCGTCCGCGATTTGTTGTCGGTCGTCGACTACCTCAATCAAGTCGGTAGTGAACGTGTTCGCAGTATTCGCGTGATCGGCGTCGGTTCCGCCGGGCCCGTGGCATTGCACGCCGCGGCGTTGGATGCACGGATCAGCAAGGTCGAGCTGCGCAACCCGGCAATGAACAGCTGGGTGGACGACGCTGTGGCCCAGCCACTCCGCCGCGAGATAGTCGACCACGTGGTGCCCGGCGCCCTCGCCTGGTACGATCTCCCAGACCTCGCCCGCCAACTCGGCGCCCGACTTAGAACTCGATGAACTCCGGCGTGATTTTGCCGTTGTCGATGGTCATGCGAACCATGCTGGGTTGAGTGCCTCCGCGCGGGCGGGTGACAGAACCGGGGTTGAGAAACAGGATGCCGCCGAGCGTCTCACAAAACGGCTCGTGCGTGTGGCCGAAGACGACGACGTCCGGCTCAATGCGCTTGAGCCGTTCGCGCAGCAATGCCTCGAGTCGGTGCGGATCGACGATGTGCTGCACGAAAAACTTTTTACTGCCGAGCGTCGCCACGGCGGACTCGTTGATCGGCATGTCGCCGTCGGTGTTGCCGAGAACGGCGGTGGTTGGCGCGATGGATTCCATGTCGAGCACGAGCCTGTAAGGGCCAATGTCACCGGCGTGAATGATGGCATCGACGCCGGCCAGCGACTCGGCGATGTGCGGTGGCCAATCGCTGTGATTGTCGGAAAGGATGCCGATAGTCGTCATGCTGCCTCGGGGCTCGGTTCGGGTGGGGCTTCAGTCTCCTCCTCGTCGTCAGTTTCGGGCTCCGGCGCATCGTCGATCGCCTCGCTCCATTTCATTGCCCCGGCGAACAGGCCGGTGAACAGGCCGGTGCCGAGCAGCGACTTGAGACCAAACAACCACGTCGGCGGAAAACCGGGCAGACCAACGGTCAGCGCCTGCACCCAGCCGACGATCGTCTTGGCATAGGCTGGGTTGACCATCCACGAGACGGTGTTGCTGACGAGGTAAAAGAGCAGCGCACCAATCAGCGTGCCGAGGAACACCCGGCCGATGCTCCGGCGACCGGCCAGCCACTTGGCCAGGACGACGAACAGCGCGAGGATCATCCAGTTCACAACCAACTCCGGCACCATCACCGGCATGCTGTAGTGGAAAAGATTTAGCAGGATGTCGGTGACAATGATGGTGGCCAGCGGCAGCACCCAGCCCATCCAGCCAGGCAGCCAAAATGCCGCGCAGAACAGCAGCGCGTGCGCGGCACTGAAGTTTTGCGGGAGCATGCCGGGCCACCGACTCGCCGCGAAGACGAGCATCAACACCAGTGGTAACCATGTTTTGCGCTCCACGCGGCGATGCTACCCAAGCGCTTGACCAATCGCAAACCGGCTGCTTGCCCGCACACCTGGCCAAGAGTAGGCTACCCCGCGATATGATGGACAATGCACCCCCAGTAATTTCACCCGCGCCAAGTTCGGCACCGGCCAGGAAAAGCCGGGGCTGGATGTGGTTCTCCCTCTTTCTGGTGGGCTGCCTGCTGCTGGGCGGTTTCCTGATCGTGATGCTGGCCATCGGCTCTGCCGGCATGTCGATTGGCTCCGGTGGGACCAGCTATGTCGAAGAAGTCACTCTTCGAGACAACGACAGCAAAAACAAGGTTGCTGTAATCGATCTCGCCGGGCTGATTGCCAGCTTCAGCGTCGATGCCAGCGGTAACAACATGGTCGAGTCGATCCGGCGGCAGTTCAAGTGGGCGCGCGAAGACGACGACGTGAAGGCGGTGCTGTTCCGCATCAACTCCCCCGGCGGCGAAGTGCTGGCGGCGGATCACATTTACGAAATCATCCGCGATTTTCAGGATGAGTGCGACAAGCCGGTGGTCGCCGTAATGGGCGCGCTGGCGGCGTCGGGCGGCTACTACGTCGCCGCGCCGTGCAACTGGATCGTCGCGCACGAATTGACGATCACCGGCAGCATCGGCGTGATCATGCAGGGCTACAATCTGCGCAACCTGATGGACAAAGTCGGTGTCCGGCCGATGGTGTTCAAGAGCGGCAAACACAAGGACATGCTCAGCTACGACAAGCGCGAGGAGGACATCACGCCGGAGGAACGCAAAATCGTGCAGGACTTAATTGACGAGACGTTCGGGCGTTTCAAAAAAATCGTGCGCGAAGGACGCGACCTCGAGAATAGAAACAAACCCGGTGGCGGTAAGGCACTCGCCGACGGTTGGGAGACGTACGCCGACGGCCGAATCCTCTCTGGGACGCAGGCGCTTGGCCAAGGGTTTGTGGACCAACTGGGCGACCTCGACACCGCTACCGACCGGGCACTGAAGCTGGCTGGCTATGCGGATGCCGACCTGATCCAGTACCGCGAGCCGTTAAACCTAGCCAACCTGTTTAGCCTGCTCGGCAAAAGCGAAGCCAAGGAGATCAAGGTCGACCTCGGCGTGGATCTCCCCAAGCTCAAATCGGGCCGCCTCTACTTCCTCTCGCCACTGCTGCTTTACTGATCGCCCAAGCGCTTCCCCCGAAAAAAAGCCGGCCAAACGGCCGGCTTCTGTTGTTTGGGTCGACGGGTTGCTACGAAATCTACTTCCTCCGTCTTTGCCGAGGCCGCGTTGATGGCGGATCCTCGGCGGGCAACCTGTACTGACCTCGGAGTCGCTGCAACTCGTTCTCGAGTCGCGTTTGAACCCCGGCGTATTCCGCGCGGCCGTGGAGGCTTTGCAACTCGTTCGGGTCGGCGGTGAGGTCGAACAGCTCCCACTGGTTGTTTTCGTAAAAGTTAATCAGCTTGTAGTTGCCATCGGTCACGCCGTAATGACGGGCCACGCTGTGCGCACCGGGAAACTCGTAGTAATGGTAGTAGAACGACTTGCGCCAGTCGGCCGGCGTCGAACCCTTGAGCAGCGGCACGAGGCTGCGGCCCTGCATATCGCTTGGGATGTCCGCACCTGCGATCTCGAGGAACGTCTCGGCGAAGTCGAGATTCGAAACGATGTCGTTGTTGATACTGCCGGCCTCGATCACCCCCGGCCAGCGCACCATGAACGGCATCACGAGGGACTCCTCGTACATCCAGCGCTTGTCGTACCAGCCGTGCTCGCCGAGGTACCAGCCCTGGTCGGACGAGTAAATGACGATCGTATTTTCGGCGAGGCCGGTGTCGTCGAGGTACTTGAGCACGCGGCCGATGTTGTCGTCCACCGACTGCACGCAGCGCAAATAATCCTTGATGTAACGCTGATACATCCACTTCACCTTGGCCTTGCCCTGCAAGTTGGCTTTGCGGAACGCTTCGTTCTTGGGGCCGTAAGCGGTATCCCAGGTTTTTTTCTGCTCCGGCGTCAGGTTGTTCGGGCCGGCGTTGAGCTTGAGATCGTTTTCGGAGAGATGCCGCGCAACGGTCATCGCTTGGCTGCTGGCGGCGGAGGTGCGGCCGGAGTAGTCGTCCCATAGCGTCTCAGGCTCGGGGATTTCCACGTCGTCGAACGTGTTGAGGTGCGCCGGGCCGGGCTGCCAGTTACGGTGCGGTGCCTTGTGCTGGAGCATCAGCATAAACGGCTTGTCGGTGGCGCGATCGTTCTTCAGCCACGCGAGCGCCTTGTCAGTGACGATGTCCGTCGTGTAGCCGGTGTTTTTCTCAACGACCACTTCGCCCGCGTCGTTGGTCGTACGCATTGGCGGATTGTAATACGGCCCCTGCCCGATCAGGACGTCGAAGTAATCAAAGCCGGTCGGCACGCTCTTAAGGTGCCACTTGCCGATCATCGCCGTCTCGTAGCCCACCTTGCGCAGCAGCTTGGGAAACGTCTGCTGCGAGCCGTCGAACGGCGTGCGGCCGTTCATCAAAAACCCGTTCAAGTGACTGTACTTGCCGGTGAGGATCACCGCGCGGCTTGGCCCACAGATCGAGTTGGTGACGTAACACTTGCGAAAACGCATGCCCTCCTGCGCGATACGATCCATGTGCGGCGTCCTGTTGATGCGCGAGCCATACGCGCTGATCGCCCGCGCCGAGTGGTCGTCGGTGAAAATGAAGAGGACATTCGGTCGCTTGGCTGCCTCGGCCTCCGGCGCGGCCACCAGGCCGCAAACCAAGCCAAGCGCCACCAGCGCCACGGTTTTTTTAATCATGTGTTTCATGGAAAGATGAATCTCCCAGCCAAGCCGCCAAACCCGGTACCGGTAAAGGCGGCAATATAGCCAGGCCGCACCCTCTTGGCCAAGCGCAAATGCTACTCCACAAACTCCAGCTCCGACAACTTGGGCACGACGCCCATCTCGTGGCCTCGGCGCAGGAAGCGGCGGATCGACTCGCGGCCGGGTTCGCCGTAGTCGAGCGTCCAGTCGTTCACGTACATGCCGACGAACTTGTCCGCCAAGTCGATGCCCATGTCGCGGGCGTATTGCAGCGAGTGCTCCACCGCCTCGGCGCGGTGCTCGAGGCTGTACCGGATGCTGCGCTCGAGCACGCCGGAGATCACCTTTCGCTCGGGCGCCGGGATGCGTTTGTGAATGACATTGCCGCCGAGCGGTAACGGCAGCCCGTCGTTCTCGCGGCCCCACCACACGCCGAAATCCTCGCAACAAACGAGCCCCTCGTTTTCAAACGTCAACTGCCCCTCGTGGATGATCAACCCCACATCGGCGAGTCCTTCGTTGACAGTCTTGAAAATTTCGTCAAACGGCACGACGGTGTAGTCGATCTGCTCTCCTTTTTTGCCGAGCCAAAGTTGCAGCGCAAGAAACGCGCTCGTCATCGTGCCCGGCACCGCGATGCGGAGCGAAGCAATTTCCTGTCTCGAGAATTTCTCGCGCGCCACGAGCATCGGCCCGTAGCCGTCGCCCATGCTCGCGCCGCTCGGCAACAGCGCGTACTCACCACACACATGCGCGTAGGCGTGGATGCTGATCGCCGAGATGTCGAGTTCTCCCCGGCTGGCCCGCTCGTTCAGGGTCTGGATGTCCTGCAGGATATGCTCGAAGTCGTAGCCGCCGTCATCGATCAGTCCCTTGGCCAGGCCGTAAAACATGAACGCGTCGTCTGGATCGGGCGAGTGCCCCAGCGTGAGTTTTCGTTTTTCCACGGCGAAGACGGTAGGGGTAGAGGTGCGTTTTGTCACGCCACGCTTGTCCAGGCGTGGCACCGAAACAATTCTTCCCTATCAATGATAGTTCAGGTAGAAATCCCTCCGTACAGCAACCCATGTCCGCCGAAGTTTTCATCAGCTATGCCGCCAAGGATCGCACCCGCGTCCTAGACCTCGTCGAGCGCTTGCGCACTGCCGGTGTATCGGTGTGGATCGACCAGATGGGCATCGAGGGCGCCACGATGTGGAGCGAGGAAATCGTCGCCGCCATTCGCAGTTGCAAGGTCCTCATCCTCGCCATTTCCGAAAACTCGGCCGGCTCGGAGAATGTCGTCAAGGAAGTCGCTCTCGCCTCCGAGGGGCGCAAACGCATTTTGCCGGTTTACATCGAGCAGGCCGAAATCCCGGAATCGATGGCATACCAGCTCGCTGGCATCCAGCGCATCGAGTTTTTTGAAGGTCGAGAGGATGCGGCTCAGCAGGCGGTTATCCGCGCCTTGGCCAAGCTGGGCGTGACCGTGGCAGACGATGCCAACGCCGCCGCTGCAAACACGCCGAGCTCTGCCTCACACGGGCCAAGCCATCCCACCGGCAAAACCGAAGCCAAGGGTGAAGCCGCCGTTTGGCTGAAAGTGGCCGGCGTAGTCGTTGGCCTCGCTGTGCTTGGCATGGCTGGGACATTCTTTTTCGGCAGCAGCACGACAACCACGCCAATGCCGATCGCGGTTGCCCAAGCGCAAACCAACACAGTCGCGCTGGCAACCCTCGACACCAATCGCGTGGTCGTTCTGCCGTTCAAGGTCATCGGCACGTCCAACGAAACCGCTGACATGGGCTACGGTTTAGTCTCGACGCTTACGAGTAAACTGCAGCCGCTTCAAAACCTCGTGGTTATCGCCAAGGAGTCGGCACGAAAATTTAAGGACAGCGAACAGTCACCGCGAGAGATCGGCCAGGCGCTGGGCGCAGGAACCATCGTGACCGGTGAGATCCAAACCGGCGGCGGAAACATTCAGGTGAATATTCAGCTCATCAATGCCAACACCGAGTCGCTGGGCTGGGGGAGCACATTCACCAAGACCAAGGACGAGTTCCTCGACATGCAAAACGAGATCGCAACCCAATTGGCCAGCGAACTCAAGGGCGGCTTGGACGCCGCCGAGGCCCAGCAACTCGCCCAAAAAGCCACCGAAAACGCCGAGGCGCAGGCCGAGTACGAGGCCGGTCGCCGCGAATGGAACCGCCGAAACAAGGAAGGTTTTGATAATGCCATCAAGCATTTCGAGAAGGCGATCGAGTTGGATCCCGACTACGCCGACCCATACGTGGGTATCGCGGATACTTACGCATTGGTCCCGTTTTATAGGTTTGGAACCCCGGAAACCACGATGCCGAGGGCGAAGAAGTACGCGCAGCAAGCCATCGAGATTAACCCAAACAAGGCTGCTGCTTATACGACCTTGGCTTGGGTAGCGCAAAATTACGAATTCGATTGGAAGTCTGCGGAAAAG
>ENA-OREN01003688-OREN01003688.1-marine-metagenome-genome-assembly--contig:-NODE-3688-length-14042-cov-7.542069_pt1 | contig 14042 bp, 13 predicted proteins | sample MGYA00248624_ERZ508555 | MGnify/ENA primary metagenome ERZ508555 (study PRJEB26222, sample SAMN06267773) | marine metagenome | isolation source: Saanich Inlet, British Columbia, Canada | place...
GTATCCAAATAATCTGTAATTTCCTTAATGCAAGATAGTCGATAATCCCGTTCTTTCAATAGATTTCTTTCTTTACCGTCTGGGTCAATTATTACCTGATGATATTCTTCTTCATAACCCTTCGCACTCTTATCAAGTGGAATTGATACAAAGTAATCATTTGTTGTATAAAGATCTTGCATTAATGCTTGTAATGGAATTTTTCTCACAACATTACTATGTTAAATGTTGACGAAGATTTTTAGCGATAGGCGTTTCAGCCTCAATAACCTTTTTAACACCATCGCCCATTGCTAATTCAATCTTTCGCACTGCTCCCACTAGCTGCCTAAAGCCATTAGGCTCAACTGATGCAGACTGATCAGATCCATACATCGACCTATCTAGTGTAATATGCCTTTCAAGAGAGGTGATGCCCAGTGCTGTAGCAGCATAAGAAACTGCCAGGCCCACTTCATGACCACTATAACCAACATTACAATTGAACTTTTTTCTCAATGTTTTAATCATATTAAGGTTGGCATCCTTATCTTTCATTGGATAGGTTGAGACTGTGTGCATTAACTCAAATGAGCAATCAGCTTTACGAAAAACATCTACTGCGGTTTGAATATCGTCATAAGTTGTCATACCTGTTGAAATAAAAGTATGCTTACCTTCACTTGCAATTTCTTCTAATAATTCCTTGTACACTATCATTGCTGAAGCAACTTTATTGTATTTTGAGTTAAATTGGCGTAAGAACTTTTGTGAATTGATATCCCAAGCACTTGCAAACCATTCAATACTTCTTTCCTTACAATAGTCTTCAATTTCTTGATATTCTTCTGCACTAAATTCCAAGCCTAATTTTTGTTCCCTTTGAGTTGCGCCCCATCGACTTTCTCTGGGTGAGTCTAAAAATTCCTGTGTATAAACTTGATTAATATCACGTTTTTGAAATTTAACACAATCTGCGCCAGCTTCTTTTGCAACATTTATCAGTTGCTTGCAAATAGCCATATCACCATTATGGTTAATTCCAATCTCCGCAATAATCTTAATTGACATTCTTTTCTCCTTAAATAATTAATATAAAATTTTTATAAAATCTATATTTAACACTTCTTCTAATAACTCTCTAACAACACCATTTCCACCGTTTGTACTCAAACATATATCAGATATATGTTTGATTTTTGGATGGCTATCTGATGGGCATACACTATAACCACAAAACTGCATAGCTAGATAATCATTTAGATCATTTCCCACATATAAAATATTTTTTATATTATAGTGATTTTCATCAATTAGCTCTTTAATAGCCCTAACTTTGTCAGACACTCCTTGTATTGCCGGAATCTTTAATTTTTTTGCTCGCATTACAACAACAGTGCTTTTCTCTGTTGACAAGATAAAAGCAGGTTTGTTTAATTTATGTAGTACATCGAAAGCCAGTCCATCAGCACGACTACAACTTACAGACTCTACTCCATTTTGATCCAGATAAACAAGATTATCTGTTAGCACCCCATCAAAATCAAATACAAATGCATCAATATCATCTAAAGTCATAATTATTCTTGTAAATGTAGATGACCCGATTCAATTAAGCCATCTTCTATATATTCCATCAATGCATGGCCCGCTGTAATATGTGATTCTTGTATTCTACCAGTATTATCACTTGGCACTACAAGCGACTCATTACACAACTCCAGTGCTCTGCCTCCGCCTGAACCGAGAAAACCAAATACTTTTATATTCATTTTTTTTGCAGCACGCATTGCGCGAAGTATGTTCTCTGAATTTCCTGATGTGGTAATCCCAATTAGACAATCACCTTCTTGACCTAACGACGTAACCATACGCTCGTAAAGTGTTTCATAACCAAAATCATTCCCACAGGCTGTGATTGTGGATATATCTTGTGCTAATGCAATTGCCGGTATTCCTTCACGATTGTTATTTGGTCGCAAGCGTACTAGCATCTCTGCCGCCAGGTGTTGGGCATCAGCCGCTGAACCGCCATTGCCACAAAACATTAGTTTGTTATTATGTTGTATAGATTCTATTATTTGGTCACCCATTTTTATTAGTGAGTTAAATCCTTGATCTATACATTGCTGTTTTACATCTATCGACTGTTGGAATATTTTTTTCATTTGATCTGTTTTAAGCATTGGTAATCTTCTGATAATTCCTTATAGATACATCATTATTTCTATTCAACTTTGCTACTTTATTATTTATTTTGAGACGCTCACTATAATTGTATCTATTTTACTAGTTGTGCGTTTACTATATTTTTTGCCATTGCATAAATAACAACTCATCTATTTTCTCCAATCCAAGTGCTGACGAATATTTTTAACAACAAGCGCTTCATCTTCGACAGCCACTTTAACACCATCAAAATCCAAGACTATTAATTTTATTTTAAATAGATCCATTATTGAATATTAAGCACCCCACCCTCTAATTGATAAATTTTATCACAACCCTTAATTGTACTAAGACGATGAGCGATAATAATCAAAGTCTTATCTTGGCTAATTTGATAAATTTCATTCATAATTTTCTTTTCTGTTTCTTCATCTAAAGCGCTTGTCGCCTCATCTAACACTAATATTTCTGGCTGACCATATAGCGCCCTAGCAATTGAAACACGCTGTCTCTGTCCACCACTTAACTGAACGCCACCCTCTCCAACTAAAGTATTTATCCCTTGTTGTGTTTGTAAAAAATCAAAAATATTTGCCTGCTTTAGAGATATCTCTAATAGATCTTTGTCTAAATCTTTCCCAAAACAAACGTTTTCTGCAATTGTGCCATCAAATAAATAAGCATGTTGTGGAATATAGCCAATCTGTGATCGCCAATTTTGTAAATTAGATTCATCAACCAAAATATTATCAATTTTTATTTCCCCTTGATCCGCTCCATGCAAGCCAATAATCAAATCTAATAAAGTAGTTTTACCTGAACCACTCATCCCTACAAATGCAATTTTTTCACCTTTACTAATAGTTAGATTTATATCGCTTAATATTTCTATATCTTGATAAGAAAAATTAACATTTGTCAGTTCAATCTTATCTCTAAATTTTATAATTTTATTCCCTAACTTTTCTTGTGCAACCTCTAACTCTTCATTAACTATATCAATTGCTCTATGGCCATATACCACCGCATTATATCCATTAATAATACGATTTGCTGACGGCAATAAACGATATAAAGCTATTACAAACAAACTAAGGGTTGGTAAAATATACGCTACATTTCTTTGATCTAAATATAGCAAGGTGGTTAACAGAATAATAATCAAAGAAAAGCCAACGGTCTCTAGAAACACCTTTGGGACAATACCTAAATAATTACCAGTTACTTGTGTTTCAGCATATTTATAAACTACTGAGGAAAATTCATTCTTACTTGCTTCTATTCTATTCTCATCTTGCAACTTAGATTGTTTAAAATTGCCAAAAAATCTATTAATAATTTCATAAAACTGTGCCTCAGATTTCTCTCTAATTTTTCCGATTGATTTAAGCTTTTTCGTGATTGTTTGAGTTAAAAATAATATCTTTATTAATATAACAGCCGTAAAAATAATTGTTATCTTCCAGTTTACAATCAACATCAAGGTATACAAAAAAACAATCACGAAAGCCTCAGATATTATCTGTAAAACAGAGTTAACAATTCTAGGCACATACGCTGCTTCAGTAATAATGGTTTTGGTCAAATAACTACTATTTTTCTTGGTAAAAACCCGATAAGGCATTGTCATATAAGTTTGAAATAATTTTTTCGTTATTTGCACATAAAGAGTCTCTACGAAACGAAACGAAACGTAGCCATATAATAAATGCATTCCACCTCTAAAAACATAAAAACCGAATAAAGCTAAGCCAAATACAATGGCGAAATTAACCTCACTCTCAAAACCAAAGAAATTAAATACCTGTAGATAGTATTGATTACTATGAATATTGTCAAAGTTTGTTGAAATTTCGATAAATGGCATAATCGCTGAAATACCTATTGTTTCTATGGCGGATATAAAAATAGAAAACAGAATCAGCCAAGCAACGATTCGCCTATCCCTCTTATTTAACAATCTTAGGAGTTTTTGAAAGTACTTCATATTAGTGTTTGTAATGATAAAATATAGGGTCAAAATTATCTGTAATTATAGAGAATAACGCATTGCTTGTTGTCGAGAATCAAAGCTTAATCCAGAGATCTGGAATTAATCCATCAAAGTCCCACAAACCTCCTCCCAATCGCTCTTCAAACTTTGGCGCAATGACTATTTTATCATGGTGCACTGCCAGCCATGCACCCCACCAACTAAAGGTACTGTTAGCAATGATGAAGTGATGACATTGACTCATCAGCCAGAGGTCAGCGTAGGCATTTTCGTCGCCCTGATTGTGGTGAATCAGCGTAATGCGGTCGTCGGGTAGCGGGATTCGACTACGCGCGACCTCGGGACGATCGGAGAACAAGAAATAATGCGCGCCACTGACTCTGGTCTCAATCTTCTGCACAGCTCGCGCATAGTAATCATCGGAGGTATTGTTACCGCTGGCACTCGCAGCAATCGCTGGATCGTCGAAAAAACGGACATGCACCGCTACTGCAAGGCATCGACTGATACGCTTGGAACAAGCGAGGTTGGTGGTGTCAGTTGGTGGATATATCTGTAGATCTTTACGGATTTGTGGCTCCACGTCCTTGAAATAGTTCTCACTTAGCCAGTTGCCCTCCAGATGCAGCTTCTTTGTGGGGCGAAGGTCGAGTAAACGCGAGTCGAATTCATACCCCTCTTGAACTAGATAGCTACGTTGCTCGAACGGAATTCGACGGTTCCAACGACGTAAAAGTTTGCGGCGGATGCGGCTAAAAGGTTCGAGACATTCGGCGGACGTCGCTTTCCGACAAGGAATAGTGAAATGGTCGAGCTGGTAGTGGCGATTGTATTGTGTGTCATATCGGAATCCACTGACATCATCAATCGCAAGCTCAGCATTGTTGACCAATGCCAGGCGGCGTGCGGCGGCGTAAACGAAGAGTTGATTACCTAGACCACCGAGTATGCGAGGAATGACTGTTACTGACATTATTACCAAGCCCAAAGAAACAGCATCATAAGAACTTGTATCCCATGTAAAAAACCGCCGCCGCTGCAAGCAACCCATACCACAACGTCGCCCAACGCTTAACTGAAGAAACATGACTTTGTGTAAAACCAAGCCACATACATGCAAATAACAACAACGTGAACATTAAACGGTATCTCTCGTGAATGATCATATTGCCACCCGCCACCGCCGCAAATATGATCCAGAAACCTATGGGAATAACAAGAAGCGCAGGAAATTGAATGCGATTGCTCCATGCAAGAGCAGAGCCAGACAAAACATAAGGAAAGCCGAGTAAGATCAGTACTGATGTCGGGATAGTCATGAGCCGTTCCCATTCAGAATATTCCCCGCCTACTAGCCCACTCAAGGAAACTGTAATATTTGGAAGTGGCGCAGCCAGATAAAGTAACATTTTAACCGGAAGAAAAACAAACATTTCTAACAAACTATTTGGCACAAGCAGCAAGCCTATTGATTTGTCCGACCAATTAACCCCGCTACTGCTGGCAACATTGTTTTCAAAGTTTTGAAGTGCAGATAGTTTCGCTAAGTAATTAATATCGATGCCGCCCATCATACCCTGCATTATAGTACCACCCAATAGAGTTCCTAGAAGCAAAGCAACCAAACTAAACTTCAAAACCAGGCCACTTACTCTTCGATTCCGAATGAGTGCTACCATTATGACTATACCCACAACAACAGATAGAATCATACTTGTTCGGACCGCAAGTATTCCAATCAAAGCCGATACAACAATAGCCAAACCTGAAACATTGGCTTTCTTAACAGAGGCGAGCACACTCCCAACACCTAGAATGACAATCGCCAGCAATACAGCCATCAAGGTTTCGCGACTTGTCATCACATCATACCAAAGAACTTCTGGTATCAGCACTAGCCCAGAGATGTAATAGCTTTTCTTGTTAAAATACGGAGCAAATGAGTATGCAGCATGAATAATGAAAATTATGCATGAAAATGTAATAAATGCATTTACCAACGCTGGCAGGACTGGATTTACACCAAAAATGTAAAAAATAGCCGCATAGTAATAAACAATCCCGAAATAATTAACTCCAATTGAGTCACGATTCCAGTCATTTGCTAGTAGTTCTTGGCTGTACTGATAGTAGCGTTGCGCGTCATAACCCCATGATGCAGCGCTCGGGTCCAACATCGGCAACCAGCCCAAATATAAGAGGATTAAAGTAACAGTGACCTTAATCATCCAAAAGGAGCCCAATATGCGAAGTTTTCGATCACCGACCTTGCTGGCCGTATTATGTGCCAACCAAAGACCAGCAATTGTCACGAAAACAAATAAAAACAGTGTCTGTATCAGTGCCTCTTCCACTGTTATCCCAAGTAATACAATACCAAACAGTAAAACTAATAACAGAAGTGCAATTTCTGTAGGACGCATCCGAACAAACAATGGACGCTGAAGCGACACCTTTGACGTCAAATATTTATTCATTATACTGCATGCTCCAGCACACGAAGTCTTTGACAGTCATGCTAGGCGTGATTCCTCGTTGAAGTATTTAAACATAGCCATGTATTTACAAAATGTTTCAAGTTTTAGTTAGTGTAAAAATACCGCAACCATAGTGGCATTCGAAATTAGTCTCGATATTATGTTGATTAAATTTCAACCCCTTATTTAGATTACCCCTGTCATCAACAAACGAAAAATCATCAATCATTACTTTGTTGTCAAACATTTTAAATAGGTAGGAGATTGAAAATACACGGTGCGCATTAAATTCTATGCGTTGCTGGCCTATAGGAATAGATAGATAAAGCTTGCCACTCGGCTTGAGCATCGATAACAGATTTTCAAAGCCAATGATGTGCCCATCCCAACGTAAAGGATCCCCATATCTCCCTAATCCAAAGTGCTCAAGTGCATGCAGACATGACAATGATTCACAACAGCCGATAAGTTCGTCGGGTAATTTACCCATCATATCCGCCTGTATGTATTTAATATTTTCTGACTTACTGGTCAGTAGACGAATATCAATACATTCAATTTTTCGAAACGATGCTATATGTGCTACAAATCCATCTACGCGAGACCCAACATCGACATGCCGTAAAGGTTTATTTAGAAAAACACGCTGTGCAACTAACAAATCTTGATGAAAATAGTGCCCATTGGCTACTCCACTCTCTTCAAATCTGTCAGCTAAACAAGGATATGACTGGCCAAAAATAAATGATCCATCACCTGCCGAAAGTTGACGATTAAGCTTTCTATATTCTACGAAATACCCTGGCAGAGCCCTAATAGACTGAACAGCTTTAATTGGATTGATTCCAAAGTCAGCCAAGTAACGAAATAATAATTTCAAGTAGTTCTTAATCATAAATAAAACTTCCTAATGTGTTTGAGTTTAGCTTGATGTTTTTCGAAAGTAGCATTCCAAATATCTGATACATCTTCCAAGATATACATCTGAATCCAAATAATATTTGCAAGCCGAACCATTCTTGCGGAAAGAGGCCAGTAAAAATTTTTACTTAGAAAGTCAACTTATTTTATATTCAAATTTTTCATAAATATGCTTGTTTTTAGACTTTTACGCATCGCTATCTGTTTTATGCGGTATCCACGCAAATGCATCCAATCAACAACTACAAGCTTGAATCCTTTCAGAATTTTAATTGACATCAGGGAGGACCACTTAAAGCCAGCATGTCGTTGCGTCTCTATTACAATTCCCCAACTTAGTCGTCGGTCAAAAATATATGTCAGAAACCACGAAACATAGGTTGAATGGTAATTTTTTCTCCAGTTATCCATGCCTTTATATTTCACCAAGTCTTTGTTATTCATAATTATCAGTGCACAGAGATGTATAAAGCCATGGTTCCAACCAGGTACTCCATATGGTGCATTTTGAATCTCTTCAATCTCTTGACCACGAATTATGAGTGGTATGGGCACACCAATAACTTTGCCGCCAGATATAATAATTGCAAATGAGAAAATAAGAGGAAGAAAGATCGTCCTATTATTTTCATCAAGCCAATAAAGTTCGTCGCACCAAGACATTGCCTTATTAAAAAATTCCTTCAACTTAGTTGTATTTCGATAACAATGGTTGCTCAGGTGCTGGGGAGCGTATGCCTCCAGAGTGTCAACTTCAAGTTTGATGGGAGCCTGAAAAGTGACCTTTAGTTGTTCATGTGGAAATAGGATGCGCTCAGCATTTTCATGGAAAAAAATGGTGGGCCCCAACTTGGATAGCAATAAGTCTCCGTCACTTCTGATGATCTCCTGATAACGAATCTCTAGACTTTCTGGCGTAAAAAGGTCATCGTCAGAATTTATGAATACAATCTCATCTTTTAACGCTTTTTCAAAAATCGCTGAGTACCAATTATTGGCAGGGTGAAGTGACTCTTTACGATAGAGTATTTCCCAGCAAAATCGTTGATCACTCCTATAGTGACTAACTATTTCTTCAATATCAGAAGCAGCTGGTGGATAATTGTTAACCACAACAACACGGATTTGTTCGGGAATCGCATCAGTCCGACATTGGATCAGACTTTGCAATACCCATTTCAAACAGTTATTACGTTTATAAGTTGGGATGACGATTAGCATAACTCTTTCTTCATTTTGATTGACTAGCGACAATGATCTTTAGTTACCAGTTTATTCACATAATATTCTGACAATCCGATTATATATTAAACGGTTATACTGTTTGTGTTGTTGAATAAAAAACTAGCATTTCACTCAGTCCACAACTCAAATCTATTGATGGTGACCAGTTAGGTAACCTTGTTCCTTGCCAAGGCTCCATCATTTCTCGCTGCCGAGAAGGTCGGTCGCCCCACTTTATTGACAACTTCCGACCAAGAACATTCTCAAATTTCACGACCAAATCTCGCACGGTTAACGAATCACCTGATGAAACCATATACTGTTCATGACATACAACATATCCATCCATTAAACGGGTCGCAGCTTCGATAAAAGCGGATGCAACGTCGTTAATATGAATAAGATCGATAATCTGATATCCAGGACTCATCGAGAGAGAGTGATTATCTTGGGCAGCACTACACAGCAAGTTGATTAATTTTGGGCGCGGATCCTCAGGGCCATAGGTATCTGAAAGCTTAAGTGTAATAATGCGTAGACCACGAGCTTCGACGTAGTACTGTAGGATCGCTTCAAGCGCCTGCTTGGTAGCTGCATAAAGATTGACAGGACTGTAATCCCTCCCTTCTAAGTGCTGCCAAATGGTTCCCGTATTAATCAGGTTGTACACGCCATTCACCGACATAGCCTCTACAAGTTGGGTAGAGAACAGCAGGTTACTTTCAATCAATCCTTCGATATCATCTGTCGTATGTTGGACTAAAGTCAAAGAGGCTAAGTGAAATACAACATCGGGCTTGGTGATACGCAGTATCGATACCATACCGCTACTGGTGCCGTCATGATAATGTACCGTTATGGAGCTACGTACCACATCTAGCAACTTGCAGATGGAACTAGGCCGGACAACAACATCCACAACCCAACCTTCTGCCAGCAAACGTCGAGCAAGGTTTGAGCCAATATAGCCAGTAGCCCCGGTAATCAGCGCACGTTTGACTTTCAGTTGCCTATCGTTCATACGCAAACCAGCTCTTATAATTCAATAGGAGCATGAAAATGGTATTACACCTTGAAAATACCGACAGAAAGATTACTAGTGGAATTTGAACGAATTTCAAAGAATACTTGTATCGTTTTTTGAGTTGTACTTCGTAACAGCTTGGTGTGCTTATTTCTGTGAGGATGAACATTAGGAGTTCACACCAAAAAACTCTTCGAGTTTGTTTACGATGAAATCAAGATTCTCGGTCTGCAAACCAGGAAATACACCAAGCCAAAAAGTCTGACTCATGACTATATCTGTATTAATTAAATCTCCAACAATCCGATATTCAATACCTTTAAAATATGGCTGTCTAGTTAGATTTCCAGCAAACAATAAACGTGTGCCAATTTTATTTTGGTCTAAATACTTAATAAGATCTATCCTGCTTACTCCAGAGTCACTCTTTACTGTGATCGGGAATCCAAACCACGAAGGTGTTGAATTCTCAGTAGCTGTAGTCAGTTCGATAAAATCAGTAAGAGTTGACAGCCTGTCATTCAAATAAGAAAAGTTAGAGTTGCGTTTTTCAATAAATTCTGGCAATCGCTCCAGTTGTGCTAATCCACAAGCGGCCTGCATATCGCTAATCTTAAGATTATAACCCAAGTGTGAATAAGTATATTTATGATCGTATCCTTTTGGCAAGCTACCTAATTTCTGTTCAAATCGTTTTTCACAAGTATTATCGCAACCTGGATCACAGTAACAATCTCTACCCCAGTCTCTAAACGACTCAGCAATCGTTATCAACTCAAAGCTATTTGTAAATACAGCACCACCTTCACCCATAGTAATATGGTGTGCTGGATAGAAACTACAAGTGGCAATATCGCCAAATGTACCGACATGCTGGTTATTATATTCTGCACCCAAGGCGTCACAACAATCTTCAACTAACCAAAGATTATATTTATCACATAGCTCTTTTACTTTTTCAAGATTATATGGATTACCTAAAGTATGAGCAAGCATGATTGCTTTAGTTTTTGGCGATATAGCCGCTTCAATCAAATCAGCATCAACATTATGAGTTTCCAAATCAACATCAACAAATACTGGGATAGCGCCAAACTGTACAATTGGGTTCACTGTGGTAGGAAAACCTGCAGCAACCCCAATTACTTCATCCCCTTTTTTAATAGCCCTGTCGCCTAATTTTGGAGAAGTCAAAGTAGCAAAGGCAACCAAATTAGCAGATGAGCCTGAGTTAACCGTAATCAGGTGTTTGATACCGATAAATTCAGACAATTTTTTTTCAAATTTTCTATTAAAACGCCCAGTGGTCAACCAGCCATCTAGAGATGCATCAACCATATATTTTAATTCAGTTGCGCCCATTACCTTGCCAGAAGGTGGCACAACACTTCTACCTGGCTTGAACGTCTTTTTTGTATATTTTAGATCTGCAAATTCTTGTACAAGGCCTGCAATTTCTAATCGTAATTCTTCAGCGGTTTTCATTTATTCATATCCCTCGTATACTCCTCAATTTCTGCTAGACACACAGCTTGAATATCTTCTTTATTAAGCCAGGCTTGATGCCAAACAATAATTTTTTCTAATGTCTGACTCAGTTCCCAAACAGGCTTCCAGCTCAGTTTAGATTCGGCCTTTGAAATATCTAACTTCAAAAAACCCGCCTCATGGGGGTTAGAATTTTGATTAAGCTCCCAACTGGAGTTTGGCCATTTTGCAATCATTTTATCTAAGATCCAGTCTACTGGCTTTACATCTTGCTCATTCGGCCCAAAGTTCCAATCTTCAGCATACCTCCTTTGATCTCTATAAAGTTTTTCAGCTAAAATCAAATATCCTGATAATGGCTCTAGAACGTGTTGCCATGGTCGTGTAGCTTTTGGATTACGGACTACAACAGGCTTTCTCCTTTCAAATGACCTTAAAATATCTGGAATCAATCTATCATCTGCCCAATCACCCCCACCAATCACATTACCTGCCCTTACTGAAGCTAGACCTATACCTTGCTCTTGTAAAAAAGAACGCCTATAGGCTGAGGCAACCAGCTCTGCACAACCTTTACTGCTGCTATATGGATCGTGACCACCCATCGGGTCATCTTCTTTATATCCTTGGGATCTCTCATCGTTCTCATAGCATTTGTCAGTTGTAATATTTACAATAGCTTTTAAATTAGGACAACTTCTTGCCACTTCTAGCACTTTAGCAGTGCCAATTACATTCACTTCATAAGTTTCTATGGGTGCTTCATAAGAATACCGTACTAAAGGTTGTGCCGCCATATGGATTAAAATATCGGGGTTAAATGACACCATACTTTCCTGCAAAGTATCTTGATCCCTAATATCTCCAATGCAAGAGTTAATTATCGAGTCAATTTTTGCCTCATTGTATAAGGATGGTGAAGTAGGAGGGTTTAGTGCATAACCTTTAACTTCTGTACCAAGTGACGATAACCACAAAGAAAGCCAGCTGCCTTTAAAGCCAGTATGGCCCGTTAGAAATACACGCTTACCCCCCCAAAAATCCTTATCAATCATTGTCATTTACCAAGTTTTCCATGGGGCTTTACCTTCTTCCCAAAGTTCTTGTAGATGTACCTTATCTCGCAATGTATCCATGGGCTGCCAAAATCCTTCATGAGTATAAGACATTAAGCTTCCATCTGATGCTAAACCCTTTAATGGCTTTTGCTCCCAAACACATTCATCTCCAGAAATTCGCTCTAAAACTTTTGGAGAAAGCACAAAAAAACCTCCATTAATTAAGGCACCATCTCCTTTAGGTTTTTCTGTAAATCGTTTTATTTGATTATCTTGTATATCTAACGCACCAAACCTACCTGGTGGATAAACAGAAGTCAAAGTTGCATCTTTACCGTGCTCTTTATGAAACGCTATTAATTTTGTAATATCCACATCTGATACGCCGTCACCATAAGTAAAGCAAAAGGCCTCTTCATCCTTTATGTACTCTGAAACTCTATCTAATCTACCACCAGTCATCGAGTTATCACCTGTATCAACCAAGGTAATAGTCCATGGCTCAGCTCTTTTTTCATGAACCTCCATGGTATTTTTTTTCATGCAAAAAGTTACGTCTGATTGGTGCAAAAAGTAATTGGCAAAATATTCCTTAATAACATAACCCTTATAGCCACAACATATTACAAAATCATTAATTCCATGAGTGGAGTACATTTTCATAATATGCCATAAGATGGGCTTACCACCAATTTCCACCATAGGTTTGGGTTTTAAAGCTGTCTCTTCACTAAGGCGCGTACCTAAACCACCTGCCAATATTACTGCTTTCATAATCCATTCTCCTTTAGATACCACTTATAAGTCTTTTTGAGGCCCTCTTTAAGGTCCACACTATACCCCCAACCCATATTTGATAGGCGTGATACGTCAATTAGTTTTCTTGGCGATCCATCAGGTTTTGTAGTGTCAAAAGTTAAGTTACCTTTAAATCCAACAACTTCTTTCATAGTTTCTGCCATCTCTTTAATAGTTACATCTTTGCCAGTACCAACATTAATGTGTGATAACATTGATTGAGTATTGGCTTGGTACGTTTTTTCATCTAGCTCTAATACAAACAAAGATGCTTGTGCCATATCATCTACATACAAAAACTCACGCATGGCATTGCCTGTACCCCATACAACCACTTCGGTATCGTTATTAATCTTTGCTTCATGGAAGCGTCGCATGAGTGCTGGGATAACGTGTGAGTTCTCTGGATGGAAGTTATCATTAATACCGTATAAGTTAGTTGGCATGACTGATCTAAAATCAGTTCCGTATTGACGATTGTATGATTCACAAAGTTTAATACCTGCAATCTTGGCTAGTGCATAAGGCTCATTAGTTGACTCAAGCACATTGGTTAACAATGCATCTTCACGCATTGGCTGCTCAACTGCTTTAGGATAAATACACGTACTGCCTAAAAACAGTAAGCGCTCAATCTTATTCCCATAGGCTGCGTTTATAACATTCGCTTCTATCATCATGTTCTGATAGATAAAGTCTGCTGGATAAGTATTATTCGCATGAATGCCGCCTACTTTTGCTGCGGCTAAAATAACGTAGTCTGGCTGTTCTTGCTTAAAGAAATCTTGCACCTGTGCTTGATTAGTAAGATCTAGCTCTTTATGCGTACGTATCAAAAGATTAGTAAACCCTCTTGATTCTAATTGTCTGACAATGGCAGAGCCGACTAAGCCACGATGCCCTGCAATATA
>ENA-OREN01003689-OREN01003689.1-marine-metagenome-genome-assembly--contig:-NODE-3689-length-14038-cov-8.727025_pt1 | contig 14038 bp, 11 predicted proteins | sample MGYA00248624_ERZ508555 | MGnify/ENA primary metagenome ERZ508555 (study PRJEB26222, sample SAMN06267773) | marine metagenome | isolation source: Saanich Inlet, British Columbia, Canada | place...
GTAAAAAATAAAAGCTATAAAGCAACTGTAGAGCTGCTTGATACAGACTCCACAACAGATCTTTCAATACTAGTAACGGGTAAACCAAATAACAGCTTTTTATACCTAAGAAACCGTAAGCCTGTAGTGACAGGCGAACAATCAATTGCATTGGGCTATCCGTTTTCATCAACACTAGGATCAGAGCTAAAAGTAACAAGCGGAAACATTGCTGCACTCACAGGTTTTAACAACAACATTGCAGAGCTTCAGCTAACATCTCCAGTGCAGCCTGGCAACTCAGGCGGACCGCTACTTGATGATAATGGCAACGTCATTGGCGTGATCGTTTCAAGATTGGAAACATCTGCAGAGATCACAGGAAGCCGCCCAGCCCAAAATGTTAACTTTGCCATTAAATCAAATATGGCAAAGATATTCATGGATCTGAATATGGTGGATTACCAAGTTAGAAAATCCAATGGCACTAAAGAAATTAGCCAAATTGTAACTGAAGCCAAAGAAGCTACAGTGCAAGTCATTTGCAAGGAAAAGGAATAGATAAATTATGAGTATAAAGCGACCATTTATTAGATTTGCAATCGATAAAATTGAATTTCTATTTAAAAAGGGTAAAAATAACAAAATTTTGACTCAGAAAATTAAAAATGAATTAGAGTATCGAAAAACCAAAAAATCTAAAAAATTAAAAGATGAGGTTAGCGCCATTACCTCTAACAATCTTAAAAAAGAAGAAAAAAACGATAAAGCATTAAAATTTAAACAGGACGACGCTAGTAAAGCTGTATTGATAAAAGAGGCAACAAGGGAAATAAGTAATGAAAAAGAGAGTGAGATTCTTCACAAGGTAAAGGAAAGTCAAAGTTTGGATGATTTTCTGAAGACTGTAACTTTAAAAGAGTATGTTAGAAATAACAATGTACCTGTAAGAGTTAAGAACTCAATATTAGCAGTAGATGAGGTTTTTATTGGATTTGACTCAATCTATAGCTTTATAACAGCAAGTAAAAAAAATAAGGCAGGGTTAATAAGAAGGCTGGAGTTTTTTGGTGAAAAAAGTTTGAATCATCTGGTGAAATCTATAGAGGAGTATATTAAAGGCCTTAATTTGGGTAGTTTGGATAGTTTTAATAAAGTCCTAGAATCGAGAAGTGTATTTGCTTCTCCTATAGTAGACAAAGAGCTAGAAGATAGCCTGAATGCCAAACAAATTGAAGCATTAAAAAATATACCTTTAAACTTTTTTGTCAGTAGTTGTGATCAAGTTAGTATTAGAACACGAAATGCTATATTGAAAGCAGACGGTCTTTATGAGTATCAGAACTTATATGATTTCTATGTTTCCCCCGATAGGTATAAAGAAAATTTATTGTATCTAGATGATTTCGGAAGGCTGTCTTTAGACAATTTAATTAATTCAGTTAAATTTATTATTAATGAAGAGAAGTTATTGACTCGTCTTTCAAACACTGTCACAAAAACCAGAAATATTAATACCTATGAAACAATTGAAGAATTTGTTAATTATGCAATTATTAGTATACTTAGCGACAAGGAAAGACTAATTATTAAAGAAAGGTATCTAAATGAGAATACATTAACTCTCGAAGAGGTTGGAAGTAAACAAAATGTTTCAAGAGAAAGAATAAGGCAAGTTGAAAGTAAAGCGATACAAAAAATTCAAGGTTTCGACTTATGCTCTTCCGCAGAAGAGTCACATATAAAATTTCAAATTGAGTTTGAAAATTATTTTTTTGAAAATTGTGATTTTATTTCCATAAAAAGAGCTGAAAGTATTGTTAAAAAAATGCATAAGTCAGTTGCCCTTTATGTTAAGATTTTTGCTAATTCATTAAGTGAACTATTAAATAAAGATTTTTTTTACAGCTCTAAATTTCAAGGATGGTTTGCCAGTGAGGCTATATTAAATGAAACTGAAAATAGTTTTATTTTGCAGGCATGTTTTGATATAGATTTAGATTTAGCTATTCAAAATGCACAGTGGCCTATAACAATATCTAATCTTTCAGATATTATGGATTTACCAGAAGGCGTGGTTACAGATATGGTAATTTTATCTACTAAACTTAATATAGAAGGATTACAGAACGGGGATTTTGTCAGACCAGTTAAAGTTACAGTCAAAAACGCTGTTAGATACGTCTTGAGGCGATATAAAAAAGGTATGACATTGGAAGAAGTTAAAAATAACTGCCTTGAAATGTTTAACCTTAAATTAACTGTACGTGCAATAGGAAGTGCACTTGGAGATTTACCAGATGGATTAATTGTCGATACAGGAACTTATGCTTTATATGAGTATTTAGAGATAACAAATAAGCAGTTAAATAATATTAGGGAGTTTGGCAAGAAATACCTCCTAAAGGAGCAAGAATATATTTCAGCATTTGTTATCTTTAATAATTTAAAAAAACAAAATAATATTTTTGAAAAGTATGGAGCTTTGGATAATGGTCATATTTTTTTTGGTGTTTGCCAAGATAATGAATCTTTTATAACAAAAAAAGGCTTTATGCTTGGTTTGAAGACTTCAAATTTTGAGGGGGAGTATATTTCCTTAACTAAAGAAATTGTGAATTTAATGAATCAAGAGCGAAGGCCGTTAAGCGCTAGAGAAATTATTGACAAATTATCAGCTACTAGATTTTTAACGCATTCAAGTATACAAGGCATTATTGAAAGAGATATTTTTGAAAAAATAGGCGATTCTTTTTATTTATCTGGTGATCAATCACATCTTGAAATTAATGATGAAGAACTTTTGGAGCATGAATTTGATGACATATAGAAACTTAGAAGATATTTATCAGAATGACGAGAATAATTTAAGTATTGGTAGGGAGCTAATGTCTTCTTGTTTGTCTGAATGTAGTCATTACAGGCGAGGAACGGCTTATTTCTCTAGCAGTTCATTAAAGACTTATGCTTCGTTTTTAGGAGGTATTATAAAAAACAATATAAAGATGGAAATACTTTGCTCACCAGTTATTCAGGATCAAAAACTAAGAGAGATATTAGATAACAATTCAACAAAAGAAAAAATGCATGAGGAGTATTTGCAGGCTGCAGAAGATATTTTATTAAGCGCTGCAGGTTTTAGTGACGATCCAAATAATATTGAATACAGATCTAAAATTTTATCTTATTTAATCTCTAAGGGTCAATTAGAAATAAAATTTGCCATTCCAAATGGCTATGAAGATGCTGTGAAAAATGGATTTGATTATGAATCATTGTATCATGTGAAAAATGGATACTTTGACTTTCCAAATGGAGATGTAGTTGCTTTTGATGGGTCTTTTAATGAAAGTTTAAGTGGTCACTTGACTAATAGGGAAAGGACAAATGTTTTTAGGAGTTGGCATTCTGAGGATAATAGAAGACTGGAAAGAACTGTAAATGACATAAACAATGATTGGAATGAAAAAAGTTCTGATTTAGATATTTATCCATTAGGGGAAGAAATTTTATTAAAAATTAAGGCTTTTGCACCGAAAAATAAGCCTTTTCCCGATATAGACAACCCTGTTGAAGTTGAGGAAAGTAGCGGATGGGGGTTGTGGAATCATCAAAAAGAGGCTATTGAGGCTTTTATCAAGAAAAGGTGTGGAATTTTAGAGATGGCAACTGGAACGGGGAAAACTACAACTTCTCTGGAGATTGTAAAAAGATTGTATGAATCTAGTCAAATAGACTCTGTGATTATCTCAACATTTGGAAACACTTTATTGGGGCAGTGGGCAAAGGAGGTTCAGGAGTGGAAAAAACAATATTCAAAAGATAGCTCTAATAGAAGCATAGGTAATCTTTATATATTTAAAGAGTTTGATAAAAATTCAGAAATGTCGAGTTATTTAAATATTATTAAAGATTCTGTTCTTATTGTCTCCAGAAATCCAAAAAAATTAAAACAATTGCTTGTCAATAGAAGGATCGATCAACATAAGCAAAAGATTTTAATTATTCATGATGAAGTTCATGGTTTCGGCTCTAAAGAAATGGTTAGCAATCTTCAAGGGTCCCATAAAAATATTAGATATAGACTAGGGTTGAGTGCCACACCAGATAGAGATTATGATGAAAATGGAACTAAATTTATAACCAATGAGATTGGCCCAATTATTTATCAATACCCTATAGAAAGTGCAATTAGAGATGGTATTCTTTGTGAATTCAAATACCATACAATAGATTTTCAATATACAAAACAAGATAAGGAGAATATAAAAAAAATATATTCAAGAAAAGCATCTAGTGAAAAGAAGGGAGATCCATGGAGTGTAGAGAGATTATATAGAGAGCTCTCCAATGTTAGAAAAAAAGCTGAAAACAAACCTTCTTTACTAAATGAGTTTCTTTTAAACAACAAAGGACTGGTTAACTCATCTATTTTTTTCGTACAAGATAAAGAGCAAGGGGTGAAAATTGCCACAATAGTCGGTAGATACACCGAAAGATACACCACTTTTTTTGAAGGAACCCCAGATAAATTTATTGATTTATTAGATAAAAATAAAATAGATGCAGTTATTGCATGTGAAAGATTGAATGAAGGGGTTGATATTAAATCTTTAAAAAATATCTTTCTAATATCCACTCCAAGAGCGAAGCTGGTTACAATTCAGAGAATGGGTCGATGCTTAAGGGTTGATCCAAAAAATAAATCAAAAATTTCCAATGTTGTTGATTTTATTTTGATGGATAATAAAATTAATTCAGAACATCTTCCTGCAGATCAATACAGAAAGCAGTGGATTGAAGAGCTATCATTAGTGGAGAGGAGTAATGCATAAAATTATTGAAGAGGAATTGGAGGTGGCATGTGGTCTACAGGGGCTTTCTAGTCCTACATATGCAGCTATTAAAGCTCTTATTTCTAGAAAACTAGATGGGGAGATCAGCGGTGCAGATTTGGTAAATAATCTTGAAAGAGTGTACGATTTAATTAAAGAAGATATGTCTCATGAAGGTTAGTATTAATCAAATTATAACTGAAGGGTTGAGGTGTCCTAACTCAATAATAAATTTCAAGGATAGAGATTCAGGGGCGGCATTAAATTTACTGCAAATGCCAAACGCAACTGGAAAAACAACAATTATTAAACTGCTGGCAGCTACTTTGTCGGGGCAAATAAGAAACTGGAGTCCAAATAAGATCAAAAGTTTTAAATCAAGAGATAATATTTTTGACGGAGAGTTCAGCTTAACTTTGTCTATTGACGCAAACAATAATTTTTCCGAAATAAAGTTTATAGTGCGTTTTGATTTTGAACATGGTAAGGTCGACTTTAATACAAAAAGATCGCAAGAAGCCGGGGAGGAGCATGGATGGCACCCTCCTAGAGAGTTAAGACAATATATTACTGAAGGTTGTGTCGATGTATTTTGCTTTAGAGGGGACAAGGTTCAAGATCTTATTGATAAGCACAAGGAGGATGCTGAAGTAACGATAAAGGCTTTTTTTGGAATTTCGGATATTGATTCCTTTTTGCAGGAAATAAAAACACACTTTCGAAATACGGTTGCTCAAGGATCTTCTGTAAATAATAGAGCTGTTGAGTCAAAAAAAATACTTTTAGGACAATGGGAGGAGAGATTTAAATTATTAAAAGGTAAGTTTGACGATAAAACTACAGAAAAGACTCGGGTTGAAAATGAGTTAAAAGATATGAAGGAGGCTAGAGGGGGCGTTATAGCTGCTCAAGAGAATGGAGCTATAAATCAACTGGCGCACAGTAAGGCCGTTAAAGATGCAGAGATGAATGTGCAAAACTCTTCATTTGAATGCTGGAGCGCATTAAAAGATCCATTTTTGATTTCAACAAAATTAACAGAAAATCTTTATTTAATAAGAGGAATTCTTGAAAAAATGAAACTTCCTGGAGGCTCAAGAACGTTTTTTGAAGAGATGATAGAAAAAGATGAGAATTGCATTTGTGGAGATGAATTAACTGAAGCTAAGATTAGCCATATTCAAGCATCAATAGAAAGTTATCTAGGCAATGATGAAATTAATATTGTTAACCAAATCAAAGAAGAAATAAAGATTGCTCATAATAATCATAACAATGGAGATAATTTAAAAAGCCTTTTCTCTGATTTAAAAAAATCAGTAACTGCGCGAGATTTGGCCAGGATAGATGAATTGGAATTTCTTCAAGATGCAAAAGATCAAAGTGGCACAGAAAATAGGGAAATTTTTGACAACTATAAGGCTAAGGGTATTGAAGATGATCAGCTAGAAAGGGCGTTAAAAACACTATCAAAAGATTATAAAGTAAGTGCACCAAATCAATCTAACCTTAAATCTTGTAACAGCTATATTGCCGCTGAGGGCATGATTACACAACTGAGTAATGAGCTTGGTGTTATGTCTAATATGGTTCACGATGTTGAGGCTAACGCACTTCTAAATAAGGTTATTTTAAGTGCAAGAAAAAACTCTCTAGAGAAAATAAAAGATCGTGTAAAAATCTTAACAAATGAAAAGATCTTGGAGAGTCTTCCTGCAGGGTCCGAAATTGAGATTAATAAATTTGAAAAGTATTTACAATTAGGTTGGAATGGGGCCGAACAAGAGGAAGGTAGTGGCGCGCAAAATATTATTGTTGCCTATAGTTTTGTTAGGGCCGTTTTGGAAGAGGCTGCTATAGAGTTTCCTTTAATTGTAGACCATCCTTTTACAAATGTAGATTTTCCAAATAGAAGGTATTTAGGGTCTAAATTGACAACCTTAATGCATCAATTTATTGGTTTTTTAATTGACACTGAAAGAGAAGGGTTTTTACAAGGTGTTAATGAGTCTGGAGAGTCTGTTAGGTATCTTTCACTTTTTCGAATTGAAGAGCAGAATAAGGTGTTTATTGATAAAATTGAAAAGCTAGAAGAAAAGTTGTATTTTAAGTCAAGCAATGGCATCCTTTGTTATGATAAGAAATTTTTTATAGAAAATAAAATGGGTAAATACTGAATGTTTAGAATGCATAAAAACGCCAGCATGTGGGGAAAAAACTTAATTGATAAAAATGGTCCAATTAAGTTTGAGTTTGATCTTTACTATATATTTTTACTTGTAGGGCTGGGGATGGGTCGAACTAAAATACTTGAAGATGAGGACTCGAAAGAATTTACAAGATGGTACCCAAAATCTTATCAATCAACGAAGCATAAAGTTGCTATGCTTTTATTGTATTCTGATTTAAAGGTATCTGGCTTTGATATTAGTAATAGACAAATTGTAAAATCAAAAATAGAAGAGATATTATCTTCAGATTCAGAATCTTTATTGTCAGATGTTGCTGGTAAGCAGCTTAATAATTACGCTAACGGTGGTTTTGAAGTAATAAGGGAGAAGCTAGATGTTGCTCCAGGTGACGTCTCACTCTTTCTCTCTATTATTTATGATGAAATATTTCCAGATTTATTTAATTTTTAATATTGGAAGTTAAATTTAACTTCCAATAGTTAAATTATCATATATAATTAGCATAAAATAATAACAAATCATTATTAATTATGTCGGATTTTTTTCATTCTTTTAACGCCGTACGTGGTATCCAAGCTGGTCGTCCATGTTACATAGCAATGTGCCCAATGCGCATCATTCCTAAAATCTTTGTATTTGACGAAGATGAGGTGCCAGCTGAGTTGAGAGCTCAAAGAAAATTAAATAAAGGTCGAATTCCTGAAATAACTAATTATTTAATTGAAAATCGCAATGATTACACTCTCTCGTCTTTAACGGCTTCAATTGATGGTGAAACTGAGTTTGTTTCAATGGATAAATCAGCCCCCAATATTGGTACATTAAAGATATCGATGGACGCACAGATTCTTCTTAATGATGGCCAGCACAGGCGAGCGGCTATTGAAGAGGCGGTAAATAATAATACCGAATTAGGTCACGACCATATTTCTGTAGTTTTCTTTTTGGATAACGGGTTAAAGCGAAGTCAGCAGATGTTTGCCGATCTTAACAAGCATGCTGTTAGACCAAGTCCATCATTAGCAACTTTGTATGATCAACGAGAAGAGCTTTCCAATATTGCTAGAAGGGTAATGAATGAGGTTCATATTTTTAGTAGGCTAACAGAAACTGAAAAGACCAGTATTTCAAATCGAAGTATTAAATTGTTCACATTGAGTGGTATTAAAAATGCAACTAAAGCACTACTTAACAAGGGCAAGAATGACCATATTACTGATAAAGAGATACAATTAGCAATTGAATATTGGAAATATGTTTCTAATCAGATCAAAGATTGGGAGCTGGCTGCTGATAGAAAAATAAATAGCTGGGAACTTAGAGAGGGTTACATTCACGCACATGGCGTACTTCTTCATGCGCTTGGAATACTAGGAAATCAGTTAATAAATGATAAATCTAGTTGGATTGCACTTGATGGCTTGACAAGTGTAGATTGGTCTAGAAATTCAAACAACTGGAAGGGTAGAGCGGTAGTTAATGGAAGAATTACAAAATCAATTAACAACGTTAAACTAACAACAAATCAAATTAAAAAATTAATTAACATAAAGTTAATTGACAATGAAAAGATAATAGAACAGGAGTTTAAATCAGCATGAGTAGTCATGAATATAAGACCCACAGTTTAATGATTGATGATCTAGTTATTGCAGATGAAAAACTCACTGATTTAATAAAAGAAATTGCCGATCAATATTTGAAAAATGACAGGGCGTGGGTTGTAGGTTTTAGTGGCGGCAAAGACTCAACTGTGATTTTGTCTTTAATTTTTCAGGCATTAACAACATTAACCAAGAAACAACTCAGCAAGAATGTATACGTTGTGTGTTCAGACACTTTAGTAGAAACACCTGTTGTGGTTGGTCTTGTTAGAGAGGTGTTGAATAGTGTTCAAATAAGTGCCAATGCAAAAGGCATTCCTCTTGTTACACAAATGGTGGTGCCTGATACTAATAATACTTTTTGGTCTAATTTATTAGGTAAGGGTTATCCGGCACCCACCAAAGGCTTTAGATGGTGTACTGAGAGGATGAAAATTAAGCCTGTTACGGCGTTTATTCAAGAAACAGTGTCTAAGCATGGTGAAGTGATTGTTGCGCTAGGGTCAAGAAAAGAAGAGAGCTCTGCAAGATCAGCATCGATTGATAAGCACAGTATTAAAGGTTCTGTACTGGCAAGACATTCATCACTGTCAAATGCATTTACCTATATGCCAATTGAAAATTGGACGGCTGATGATGTATGGCAATATTTGCTCGGTGCGCCAACACCATGGGGTAGTGATAATGATCAATTGTTTGAGATGTATAAGGACTCTAATCAAGGGGAGTGCCCATTGGTTGTGGATACCAAATCTCAATCTTGTGGAAATTCAAGATTTGGGTGCTGGACCTGTACCGTAGTTACAAAAGATCGCGCTTTACATGGTTTGATAGAATCTGGTGAAGAGTGGATGAGGCCACTGCTTACCTTTAGAAATGAAATGCATTTCTCATCACAGCCAGAAAACAAATCCAAGTATAGAAATTTTAAACGACGCTCTGGAAGAATAGATGTGCAAACAATATTTGAGCCAGGGGTTGGTAGAACGAATGAATTAGATTATGACGAAGAAGGTAATGTTAAGTATGTTCCCGGACCATACTGGTTAAAAATTCGCAAAGAGTGGTTGGAAAAATTACTTTATATAGAAAAATGTATTAGAGACGAAGGTCGTTCAATTGAGTTGATCACCAGAGATGAATTGCGCGTAATTAGACAAGAATGGATAAATGATCCAAATGAGCCAGATGTAAACGATTCACTTCCAAGTATTTATAGCAAGATTTATCCAGACGATGACATTGCATGGCAGAAAAATGATTTAGGTTTTTTTGATGATGATGGAATGCAGGTAATTAGTAAAGTTGCACACAGTAATAATGTGTCATCTGACTTATTGAAAAAAGTAATTAATCTAGAGATTGAGGTAAGTGGATTGGGGAATCGAAGAGGTATTACCAATAAGTTAGAAAGCATTCTTAAGCAAGACTGGGGAAGTATGGAGGAAGTGCTAGACCGTAGAATTCAAGCAAACAATGAGGTTTTAGAATTTAAAGAAAAACGTGATAAATTTCAATCAATGTTAGAGGAGTATGGGTCATGATCTTTAAATCACTTACATTAGAAAATTTTAGAGTTTTTGAAGGTGTTCACCATGTTGATTTATCAGTAAAAGATGGTGAGCCTATCATCCTGTTTGGTGGTCTTAATGGTTCAGGAAAAACATCAATATTAACAGCAATACGATTGGCATTATTTGGAAAGTCTTCTCTAGATAATGTAAAGACAAAGAAAGAGTACGAAGAGGAATTGAGAGGGTTTATTCATAAAAGTAATGATAGGCAATGTGACCATTCAAGTGTTCAGTTGCAACTCTTGTATTCAAAGCTTGGTATGGATTATGAATACCAAATTACGCGCTACTGGGGTTGTGATAGAGGCGCTCTTAATGAAGAGATAACAATTCAAGAAAATGGACGAATTTTGTCCGAATTGGATAGTATTCAGGCTCAAAGTTTTTTAAATGATTTGATACCACCAGGTGTGGCCGACCTGTTCTTTTTTGATGGTGAGAAAATAAAAAATATGGCTGATGATGAAGATGGCCATGTACTTATAGAGGCATTAAAAAAACTAGTTGGAATAGATCTGATTGATAGGGCGATACACGATACTGGCGTTATCTTAAGGAAGAATAAAAAAATAGAAATATCAAAGTCTAAGCGTCAAGAAATTGACAACATGGAGCTCAAGCTGAATTCAATTGAAAATGAAGTTGAAAATAAGTCATTAGAATATGAAAGCAACTGCTTAACGCCTAAAGCAGAGCTAGAGGTAAAACTACAAAAGGCACAGCGAAAACTTGATGAGTCAGGTGGCGCATGGGCAAAAGGAAGAGACTCTCTTATTAAAGATCAAAAAGTTTTAGAATCTCAAAGAAGTGAACTAGACCAAAACATTAATGAGCTAATGCGTGGTGATGTTGTCTTTAGTTTAGCTCCTACTTTCATGGAGAAACTCAACAAACAATTGGTTGTTGATTTATCTGTTATCCAGTCCAAAGAATTTAATGAGCAATTAGATAGCAAGGTTAAAGATGTTAAAGGTATTGGTACAACAGAGCTTTCCAAGCTTGTTAGTCAGCTGAAATACAATATCTCAAAAGAACCTAAAAACAATATTTCTTCATATCAATTTCATGAATTTGAAAGTACAGTAAATAATTCTAAAAAGTCAAAAGATCTTTTGAAAAAAATGCTTCATAAATACGAAGTTCTTGAAACTGAAATAGATAACCTTGGATTAAATATATCTAGAGCGCCTGATGAGTCACAATTAGAAGGCTTATTTAAGAACATTAATAAAATTGCACTTGAAATAGAAAAGTTAAACCTTCATGGAGCAAGTATCAAGGTAGAAATAGAATCATTACTTAATGAAGGTATCCGTATTACGCATACACTTGAAAGGTCGTACAAAGATCTACAAGGCAATATGACAACTGAGAATATAAGTAATTCGGCTAACAAGGTTATTGATGCAATGACAAGTCTTTCAGATAATCTAATCCAGTCAAAAGTATCACAATTGGAATCTGAGTTTAATAAGGTATTTAAAAGGCTTACAAGAAAAGATGACATGGCCTACCAAGCAAAAATTGACCGTATTAATTTTATGATTGATTTAGTTGATAAGAACGGCATTAAAGTTAATAAAAAGCTAATTTCATCAGGTGAAAAGCAGATATATGCTTTAGCTATGCTAGAAGCATTAGGCAAGACGTCAGGTAAGGATTTACCATTTATTATTGATACCCCATTGGGTAGGTTGGATTCAAATCATAGATCCAAACTGGTTAACAACTTCTTCCCAGTTATTGGCGAGCAAGTAATTATTCTGTCGACAGATACAGAAGTCGATGAAAAATTCTATAAAGACCTTGATCCATTTGTTAAGACGGCGTATGAGATTAAGTATAAAGATGGTAATAACTCTAGTACTGTGACTGAGGGGTATTTTTGGAACCAAGAGAACCAGGAGAGCGAGTGTGAACTATCTACCTAATGAAATAACGCTATCAACCAAAGCAACCAATAAATTTTCTTATATAAAGAGTAAAGTAAGGATAGCACCAAATATAATGGCTAGAGTGGCGATATTAAAGGCTTTAGAGTCTAATATTGCTCCAGAAATGTTGGAAACTCCAGAGTTTATTTCTCAGAAGATACCTAAGGATGTTGCGTTTGGCGAATATGCAGATATTTTTAATTTTGCTGTTAAACAATATATTGATACACATGCATATACTGGAGATATTAAGACTTTAATTTCAAATTTGATTGAAACAGGCTCTTATAAAATTGGAAACATTAAAAAGCCACAAGATCTAGAGAGTTTATTCTAGGATGGATCACTTGTAATTATGATAGAAGATATTCTTGTTAATGATAATTTAAATCTTTTTGAATTAGATGTTGATTTTTTTAAAAAAAAATATTCGTCTATTTACGAACAGAATAAGGATAAATTAGATTATTTGGATTATTCTAAAATAGAGAAAATAATCCTAGATAGTGGCATGGAGACTATAAGGCAAGAGTCTGTTATTCTATGGCTATCGGATAATACATCGCAGATAATTTATAACACTGATATATTGAGTTGGTACAGTTATGAATATATTGATGGATATACAGTCAAATCTGACTCCAGATTTGTTTACTTTATTTTATCGCCAGCATGGGGTCAAGTTGGATCGATCGGCATCTGGGATACAAATAAAAAAGACTGGATCTTTAATTATTATGATGAAGGGTTTTGTGTTGAATCTGTTCTTTATTCTGATGTACTGGATACTTTTGTTGGATATTATGAATGGAATATGCCAATGAGCCCTCAACACGGCGAAAGTTTTTTTATGATTGACAAAAATAGGTCATATAGAGAATTAGAAGCAGAAAAGATATATGATGCATCTAGCTACACTGATTTTGATGTAGACCACCTAGATAGTTATAAGCTTAATATGAATACTAAGTCACAATTTTCTAGCAATAGTGATATATGGCTCATTGTTGATATGAAGCAAAAGATTGCCGTTATTAATAACCATAAACAAAGGAAAATATTGTCAGCTTATAAATTAAAAACACTACAATTTGTATAATTAAGTTAATAAAAATATAAAAAAAGGGTTAAAGGGGTGTAATATTTAATTAAATAAATTTAACTTCACCAATCAGTTTGGTTTTTTTAGGCCTAAGTAATAAATGTTATTAACACAGTTAGAAATAAGATCAATATGCGCTTCTATTAAAAAGGTGTTTAAAGTACTTGAAGAAGATCCATGGTATGGAGTTAGTTATAACCCAATCCATAATTTTCCTAATAAGAAAAACTACCCAATAGAGTTTCAGATTTTTATGGAGGAGATTGGGGAGGTCAGTCTAGAAAGTGGCGGCTGTCAAGTTTTGAACATTATGACCCCATATCCATTAAATGGTGTTGATTTTGGTGAGTATGGCATTGATTATATCGGTGATTTTTACATGTGCGAATGCTTTCTCGATAATTCTGAAAATAAATCAATGTATGATAATTTTTCAGTATTTTCCTGGGATTCCTGGGATTATAGTGCGTATTGTTTTAATTTAAAAGAAAAGCCTTTCAATATTCATGTAGCACTTGATATTGATGATCCTATTTCGTTTAGTAGCTCTTTTATATTATGGTTTATGGATGTTATAAATAAGCCTTATGCTGTAAAAATTAAACACCCGAAACAATACTTCGAAGACTTAGAGCAATACTTAATCTCAAATCCTAAAAAGTTTGTTTGAATTATGAATATTCAAAATTTCCACTTTTAAAAGTGAACATAAGCCTGTCAAAATCTCTCTATACGAAAGGACTTCAATGTCAGAAAACGAGCAATTAGAAGATCAGATCCCAACCCCTAAACGAGGGTATTTTTCTAGGCATTGGCAT
>ENA-OREN01003694-OREN01003694.1-marine-metagenome-genome-assembly--contig:-NODE-3694-length-14019-cov-3.021231_pt1 | contig 14019 bp, 6 predicted proteins | sample MGYA00248624_ERZ508555 | MGnify/ENA primary metagenome ERZ508555 (study PRJEB26222, sample SAMN06267773) | marine metagenome | isolation source: Saanich Inlet, British Columbia, Canada | place...
CTCTTCCGATCTGTGCTGCTGGTGAATCTCGCCGCCCGGATCACGCGCGCCGGCGTTTTCAAGTTGAGCTTTGTGTTGCCGGAGGGACTCGAGGTCGAGTCGATCACCGGTAATGCGCTGAGCCACTGGACGGACATCGAGGACGGGGACGACACGGTTGTGACGCTGCATCTCAAGGGCAAGACCGAGGGCAACGCGCAGTTCCAGATCAACCTCGCCGGGGCCGGGCTCGAGAAGACCGAGAGTTGGCAGGTGCCGCGCGTGACAATCCGCGAGGCAACCAAGGAGAACGGCCAGTTGTTCATCATCCCTGAGCAGGGCATCCGCGTTTACATGAAGGATCGCGAGGGCGTGTCGCAGCTCGATCCCAAGCAGGCCGGCATCCGCGACCGGGGGGTGCTGGCGTTCCGCCTTTTGCAGGGCGACTGGATGCTGTCGTTCGACGTCGAGCGGGTGGATCCGTGGATACAGGCGGTGTTCCTGCAGGACGCCTCCATCCGGCAGGGAATGGTCAAGTACCTAGGCGTGCTGGAGTATCAAATCGAGAACACCAGCCTGAAGGCACTGCGCGTGGCGTTGCCGGATGCGGCGCAGGGCGTGGCGTTCACCGGCAACCAGGTTTCGGACTTTGTCAAGGGCGACACCGTCGAGGATGGCCGCGCGGTGTGGGACGTGAAACTCGACCGGCGCATGATTGGGAAGTACCAGCTCACAGTGTCGTACCAGGTGCTGCTGGCCGAGGACGTCGCCGGGTCACCAGTGGAGGTGCAGAGCCTGCAGGCGGTTGACGTGAACCAGCAGCGGGGCTTCATCAGCGTACGCACCGAGGGCCGAATTCTGCTAAAGGCGGGGCCAGCGCCGGATGGCCTGTACAGCGTCGAGTGGGGTCAGGTGCCGCGCTCGCTCAAGGGCGCGCTCAACATCGAGGAGACGCAATTGGTTTTCCGCTCGGGCAAGCCGGCCACGCTGAGCGTCGCCGCCCAAAACCAGGGGATCGCCTCCGTGGCAGACGCGCAGGTGATCAAGGGCAGTTTCCGCACCGAGCTGTCCGGCTCGGGCAATGCGGTGACTCATGTGCTCCTGGAGTTGCGACAGGGCGACGAGCGCGAATTGCGCGTCACGCTTCCCAATGACTCGAAGTTCTGGTCCGCGTTCATCGACGGCAAGGGTGTGCTGCCATGGGAGGACAACGGAGAGGTGGTGATACCGCTCGAGAAAAACCCGGGCGAGAACAGCGAATCAGTAGTCGAGTTTTACTATCAATCCTCGGTCGGCAAAGGCGATGACAAGACCTTGGTCGGGCCTGACATCGATTTGCCGATGGAAAAACTGAAATGGACGATCCACGCGCCGGCCGGTCTGGAGATCGAGGTGGACGAGGACGCCTCGACGGTAACCTATCACGAGGCAAAATCAGCCCTGCCTCAAGAGGGTATCAGCGCGAGTTCCCGAGGCGGCGGTCAGGTTCCTGGAAGCGCTGGAGAAGTGTACCTCGCCAACGAGGACAAAATCCAGCTGCGCCAAACCCAGAAGGCGGAACAGATGCTGGAACTCGGCAACCAGAAGATCGCACAGGGCGAACAGCGGCAGGCCCGCCGCGCGTTGGAGTCGGCCTACGCGCTGTCACAAAACGATGCCGCGTTCAACGAGGACGCTCGCGTGCAGTTGCAGAAGCTCAAGACACAACAGGCGATAATGGGCATCAATATAATCCGCAACAACTTCCTCATAAACAACGGCGTGGTTTCGCAGCAGATCGAACAGCAACAGGCAGCGATCCCGTTGCAACAGGGCAAAGGCGTGAATTACACCCAAGCGCAAGTGAAGCAGATCATGGAGTTGAACACCGTCGAGGATAACAGCGCGTTCCGCCGCTTGGCCGAGCGCATCGTCCGTCAACAGGAAGCAATTGAGGCCGAGGCAGGCGCCATCCAGGCGACGCTGCCGGGTGTTGGCCAGGTGCTGAGCTTCAGCCAATCGGTGCAGGGCAAGGACAGCCCGGTGCTGAAAGTTGTGCTGACCGCCAAGGCCGGCGATGAAGGTTTCCCAACGTATAATCTGGGCCTGCTGCTGGCGCTGTTCATCGCGCTTGGCCTGATCCGCCTCGCGGCACCCAAGCCAGCGTGATTGCCGCACAATCGGGCTTTACGGCGGCGCAACTGGCTGATAATTCTGGCGGTCGATAACGCTCCCTGTCATGAATTATTTTTTGGAAACAGAGGTGAAGCCGGTTCAGGTCGATAACGGCCTGTCGCTGCATCAGCGTTATCAGTCGATGCGGTACCGGGCGATCCGGTTTCCCGGCAGCGAGCAGGCGAGCATACGGCCGTCAGCGATTGACACCCGCTTCGGTAACGCGCCCAATGTGGCATCGCCATTGGCCGGGGTATCGGTTGGCCAAGCGAGCGGACGCTTGGCTATTCAGTCGTTCACCGACTACGGCCAACCCGAGATAGCGGTGGCGCGGCGCGAGGTTGCCTACGGGATCAACCCGTTCTCGTCCGGCTTGAACGAAGTCGGCTGAATTTCGATGAAGAACACCAAGGTTGCCTCCGTACAGTTCGAGCACGCACCCGGCGACAAGCAGGCGAACCTCGACAAGGTGCGGCGCTTCACCGCCGAGTCGGCGAAACAGGGTGTCGAGCTGGTGGTGTTTCCGGAGATGTGCGTCACAGGTTACTGGCATCTGCGCGACTGGAGTCGCGAGCAACTCACGGCCCTCGCCGAGCCGGTGCCGGGCGGCCCGACGACGGCGGAATTACTGCGCTTGGCCAAGCGGCACAACTTGAGCCTTGGCGCCGGTCTGCTCGAGATCAGCGACGAGGGCGAACTGTTCAACAGCTACGTCGTGGCGATGCCGGACGGGCGGACGGTGAGCCACCGCAAACTGCACGCATTCGTCAATGAACACGTCGCCAGCGGCAGTGAGTTCACGGTGTTCGATCTGCCCAACGGCAATCGGGCTGCGATACTGATCTGCTACGACAACAACCTGTTTGAGAACACCCGGATCGTGGCGTTGAAGGGAGCGGAAATTTTGATCGCGCCGCACCAGACTGGCGGCTGTCTGACTCCGAGCCCGCGCTGCATGGGCGTAATCGATCAGGCGCTGTGGCACGCAAGGCAGGAAAACCCAGAGGCTATTGAGGCAGAGTTTTACGGCTCAAAAGGCCGCGAGTGGCTCCTGCGATGGTTGCCGTCGCGGGCGCATGATAACGGGATGTTTCTCATTTTCAGCAACGGCGTCGGCATCGACGGCAACGAAGTGCGAACAGGCAACGCGATGATTTTCAATCCTTACGGCGAAATCCTCGCGGAAACGTGGGTGGCCGCCGACAAAATGATTATCGCCGACCTTGAGGCGGAGCAGTTGACGATGAACATCGGCATGCGCTGGATTCAGTCGCGGCGGCCGGACCTGTACGGGAGCTTGGCCAAGACAACCGGCCGCGAGATGGACACGCGCACGGTGCGTTTCAAAGGCATCGATTGAACCGCTCGGCCAAGTGGCGTTCAGCCCTTGGGCACGAGGCGGATGGATTTCAGGTCGAACAGGAAACCGTCCAGTTCGCCGGCGGGCCTGATGACGGCGCGTTGCCGGCCTTTCATAAGTCGGATTGTGCCAAGGTTCCTTTCGCGATAGTCGTCCCAAGTGCCGGTGCCGCTGACAGGTGCAAGCAATTCGGCGGGGCCAATCTGCAGCCGCAAATGGTTCGTCGTAATACCGCCGTCTCGTGCCCAGTCGAAATGCACCTCGTACTCACCGGCCGCTTTCGCGTTGAGCGTCCACGCCGCTTTGTCGTTGGCTGACCGCCAAAAACCGAGATTTCCGTATCGTTCCTCGAACAAAAGTGTATCGCCGTAAATTTCCGCGCTGGCTGCAGTCAGGAGCAGTGCCCCGTCGTTGCCGGTCTTGACGAGCTCGGGAGTATTGCCGGGCAGGCGCTTCGGCGGTGTGCCTGTCGAATTGATGTGAGCGACCAAGTTGGCCAAATCCTGATCACTTAAAACCAGTTCAAGCCCTTCCGGCATAAGTGAACGACCAAGGCTTGAGAGGGTGGCGATGTTGGCGCGGAGCAGTTGCCGTTGTTGGCCGGTCAAGTCCATCAGCGTGATGCTGTTGGCGCTCTCAGCGGTGATCATGCCGGCGAGCCCCGCTCCCTCCCTCGTGGTGACGGCGTAAATCACGAACTTATCCTCGACAGCCTTGTTTGGGTTAAGAATCGCGGTGAGCAGCGCGCGCGGCGTCTTGTCGCCTAGCGAGGCGAGGTCGGGGCCGGCGGCGTTGCCGTTACCGCCCAGGTTGTGGCAGGCGGCGCAATGTGTGACGAAAAGCGTCTCGCCGCTGGAGGCCAAGCCGGTGAGGGGTTTGACCTTGGCCAAGCGCTGAGCCACGAGCTCGTCTCGCCCGCTGGCTTGATGGCCAAGCAGTTTGAGCGCTTGGTTTTGGATTTTTGCATCCCGATGCGTGGTGAGAAACTGACGGAAAACCGGGCTGATTTCGCTGGCGGATATTTGTTTGCTCTCGATGGCGGAGAGGAGGCTGTGGGCGGAGCGATTACCGCCGATCAACTGCTGGAGCACCCGGTTTTTGCGGCTGGGCGAATAACTTTTCCAGTTGCCCAAAAGCACCGTTGCCGACGGGTCGCGCTTGGCCAGTTCCTCCATGCCGACCTCAAACAACTCTCTCGGTGCGTTGGCGGTGAGTTGCCCGGCGAGCAGCAAGTCGAGTTCCCTCCGCTTGCCGGGCAAACTGGAAAGCAGTTCGAGCGCAGCGGCCCGGTCTCTTGGTTTTGCCCTGGTATTTCCTACCATTGCCCGGACAGTTTTCTCAATGTTCGCATTAGTCAGCAGTTCGTCCAGCGGCAACTGCCGTTTTCGGGCATGGGCCAGTAGTCCGGACAACGCCTCCATGCGCCACGGCTCCATTTCTGCTGCATCGCGAGTCAAGCGGAGAAGCAGTTTTTTGACGTCAGCGGCTTCGGCCTCGATTGCGGCCAGACGAAACAGGGGTGTAATCAGCTTGGTGAGTCCGTCGACTTGGGGCTTGGCTAGTAACGGATCGAGTATTTCGGTGGAACGCTCGACAGCGGACGAGGCGATGGCGGTTTGCAAATCCGGTTGACCGGCGGAGGCCTTCGCCAAGCGTCCAAGCAACTCGCCGGCGGTGGGCGAGCCCCATTCACCAAGAGAGAAGGCAAGTTGGCGGCGGACGCGAATTTCGGTGTCGTCAACCAGGCGTCGCAGTGCTTGCTCAAGCGCATCGTCTGGGCCGGAGCGTAGCAGGATCTCGCTGACGCGGATGGCGTGTTCGCGGACGCCGGGATGGTGGTCGCTCATGCCGGCAACGGCGTGTTCTGCACGCAATTGGCCAAGACCCTCGAGTGTGCAGAGTGCGTGCAATCGTGCCTTTGGATTGGTGCTGGATTGCAGTAGATTGGTCAGCTGCTTGGTTGCGGATTTGTGGTTTTGCCGAACGAGCAACTGCTGAGCGGTGTCTCGTTGCCAACCGTTTGGGCTGTCGAGTGCGGCGACGAGTTGGCTGGTGGTTTTGCTGGCAAGATTGGGGGTCGGTTTTGCCTTTGTTCCGACCGGGTAAATCCGGTATATCCGGCCACGGTCCGACCCGGAACGAAGGTCGATCCGTTCTTCTACGTCGTTGGGAATCCATTGCGGGTGCTCGAGCACGAGGCGGTAAAAGTCGGCGATCCAGAGCGCCCCGTCCGGCCCGGTCCGGAGGGTGATTGGGCGGAACCACGCATCACTCGAGGCCAGGAATTCCGGCCCGTCGGCGCCCTCGGGACGGCTGCTGGTGAAGCTGACCCCGCTTGGCTGTAGCAGTTCGCGGCGCACTACGTTGTAGGCCGGTGCGCTGATGAACAGGTGCCGGGCAGACTGTTCGCCGAACAGGTCGTCGCGGTACGGCGCAGGGCTGTTTGCGGCCGTGATGTGCTGAAATGTGCCCACGCCATTGAAACGCTGCAACGGTCGACTGATGCCGTTAACCTGGTGGGAGCGGTTGTAGTTCCCAAGCGGCTTTCGGGAAGAGGGCGCGATAAAGTGCGGGTTACGGCGCAGGTAATGTTCGGGGTGGATGTAGTGCCAACCGAGACTGGGGTTGTTGTTGCCGAACCAGTTGCCCCAGTCGTCGCGGCGACGTCCATACTGGGTCTGGCCGGTCTGGGTCTGGAACTCGAGCGTGTCGGGGCGGAAACGAAAGTCGCGGCCACGAATGTTCACCGACAAGCCGGTGCCGGGGGAGGTGACGGTCCCGCCGCTGTCGCCGTTGGCACAGTACACCCAATTGTCGAGTCCATACTCGAATCCGTTCATTCGGTGCTGTTGGTTTCCCTCGTGAAAGCCGGTGAAGAGCACGCGGGTTTCGTTGGCTTTGCCGTCGCCGTTTGTGTCGCGTGCGAAAAGGATGTCTGGGGTGGCGCTGATGAGGACACCGTCGCGCCACGGCATGACTCCATTGGGGAACGAAAGGCCATCGAGAAAAATGGTCGAGTGGTCGTAGCGGCCGTCGTCATCGCGATCCTCCAGCCAGCGAACACGCCCTCCGTGTTGCCCTTTGCCGTCGAGGCCTCGTGGATAGTCGGCCATCTCGGCGACCCACAACCGCCCTCCCGCATCCCAATCGAAGGCTACCGGATCCGCCACCAGCGGTTCAGCGACCATCAACTCGATCTGGTAGCCGGGGAGCAGTTTCATCGACCGTAGTGATTCCTGCGGGGACTTTGGCAGTGGTAGTACACCCCTCAGCAGGTTGTCATATGAGCGCCGGTCGACAAGATTAGGCAGATGGGCTGTATCCTCGTTTTGAATCCATAAATGTCGCGAATGAAACCAAGCCCCGTTATTGTTGTGCGCACCGCCTCGTACGATCATCGGGATGGCATTCGAGTCGCTTCGTGGACCGGCCATGACTTCACGCGGCCAGCCGATATTCCAGCCGTCGATCGGTTGCGGGATGTAAATGTTTAGTGAGTAACGTGATTCATTGGACTGGATGACGTCGAGAAAACCGTCCTCGTTGATATCGACAAACCGGGTGCCGTTGTCGCTGCCGTCCTGCCGGACGATCGTGACACCCGGCGGTAGATTGAATGTCGCCGGTTGCCACTGCTTGCCCGCCGGCACCCATTTGAGAACGGCCTGGGTGTTCGGGTTGCCGACGATGATTTCGCAGATGCCATCGTTGTCCGTGTCGCGCAGGCGAACGCCGTTGTCGCGAGTGGTGTCGACGGTTTTCAGTGCTTGGCCAAGCCCACGCAGCATCGCCCTATCTTCGGCCCACTTTTCACCGTCGAAATGCCAAATGCCGTTATCGCTGCCGTTGTTAATGAAGAGCGATGCGTTGCCGCTTGACTGCAGGACGCCGAAACGAGCGCCGGCGTCGGTGCGCGTGCCGTTGTCAGCAATTTGCACGAGAGGCACGGGGAAGGCCGAGGTTTTCCAGCGATTGGCTTGCGGATCCCAAACGCGGGTTTGCCGCAGTTGCTCGTTGCCGATCACCGCGTCCATGAAGCCGTCGTTGTTGAGGTCGAGCAACCGGACGCCGTTGTCCTGCCCGTTGGCGGCGCGAAGCGCTTGCCCGCCAAGAAAGTTGTTCGTGAGTCGCTCGCGTGCCTCGCGGAAATTGAGGAACTTGACCTTGCTACCGTGCTTGGCGGTGATGTGATCGATCCACTCGATCAGTTGTGTATTTTTGATCCAGCCGTGTGGGTGGAAGACGAAGTTGAAAACACCCTGCTTGAGGACGGTGGCGTCGATGGCATCCTTCCAGTCCTCGACCGTCACGGGGTTGCTTGAGCCGTGGAGGTGTTGCGCCTCCCAGTCGCTCGGCACCATGCACGGCATCTCCCAAATGCGCCTGCCAATGGCGTACGGGTAGGGGTAGTTTTCGATCGTGACGACGTACGAATCGAACGGAACGTATTTTTCAAACTTGGGTTTGCCGTCGGAGTCGGTGACGAGAGCGGCGGGAAGAGCGGAGTCGGCTTGGGTGAAAATGTTGAACACGGAGCTGTCCATCTCGAGGAATTGACTGGCGGGGTTGCGGAGCATCAACAGTTCGGAGAATACGCGGGGGCTGGGAGTGTTTTGGGAGTCACAACACGGCGTCCGGAACGCGACTGGGTGGTTGTCGGGGATGTGGTTCATCAAGTCTACGCCGCCGTGGTAGGTGTTGGCTGCCGCTGTGAAGTTGCGCTTGGCCAAAATGGGGCAAGGATGAGTCAGGGTGTGTACCTCGACGCTTAGCCCTTCTTTAAGCCACTGTTGCAGAATGGGTTCACTGGGCGTGATGGTGTTGCAAAAGATGCTCAAAGGAGCGCGGCCATCGATTTGCTTGAGTCGATCCAGTATGGGGCGGCAGAACGACTCGTAGATTTTTGGGTCGCGCATGTCATCGATGCCAAGAGTCACAACGGCCTCTACACCTTTTTCACCAACCCACTGCTGCGTCGTCAATTTGGGGAACGCGAGTCCAACATGAAATGGATCATCTCCGTCAAGGTAGCCCAATCGGTTCGCGGGGGAGCCAGAGTAGGCTTGGACAAGCCCTAGCATAAGGATAACAAAGGTGAAAGACACCTGGGCAACGCGAAGCAACATGAGATTGTTATGCATAAATGTAAGCCGCTAAGCATGCCCTTAGCCAAGCGTTGTGACAAGTTTTTGGAGATGCTGAAAAAAGTTCTAAAGTAAATCGGGTGGTTGCCGACTTTGATGACGTGCAGCGCGGTCGAGAGGCCGCAGGAACATTGGGAAGCGCCTTAAAGGTTTCCCGGCGGCATGGACGCCGTTTTAACCCTCAGACGAAAGGACTTGTCTTATGGTAATTAATACCAATACCACGGCTTCGGCCGCAACTCGCAATCTTGCGAACTCAACCAGCCTTCTCTCCAAATCATTGGCCCGTTTATCCTCGGGATCAAAGATTACTTCCCCGGAGGATGACGCTGCCGGTCTGGCTCAAAGCATAAAGTTTGAAGCCCAGATGAACAGAAACTCCGCCGTCAGGTCCAACCTAGGAAACGCTGTTTCCTTTACGCAAACCCAAGATGGCTTCCTACAGAAGGTGCAATCCTCACTGGATCGCATGAGTGAGTTGTCTGTTCTGTCACAGGACATTACAAAAACCAACACGGATCGCTCGAACTACAGTGTTGAATTCACACAGTTGCAGAACTACATCAGCGACATCGGGACGAAGGGTTTCAACGGTGTGACGTTGTTTGCGTCAGCCGGCCAAGCGGTGACCATTGACAGTGATGCCTCCAAGTTCACCATGAACGCGGTTGACATGACATCAAGCACCGTGACGACCGGCTTGGCGAACATCTACGTCGCGACCAGTACGGCGATCTCGAACACAACCAGTGCGGCATCGGCCTTAAGCAATATCCAGACAGCCATCCAGAACTTGGCGGATATGCGAGCCAAGGTGGGTGCGAACATCCAGCGGTTGAATATGACCGACGATCAGGTGAACATTCTGAATGAAAACCTGGCATCAGCAAACAGCCGGATTAAGGATATTGATGTGGCGGAAGAAACAACGGAATTCGCCAGATTCAACATCCTCGTCCAGAGTGGCACGTCGATGTTGGCGCAGGCCAACATGATGCCTTCGATGGCACTCCAACTGATCGGTTGATCGAATTGGGGCGGGATCATCTCCCGTTATTTGCGGGGGATTAGTGATCCGATCCTCGTGCAGCAAAGGGCAGCGTTTCGGCGCTGCCCTTTTTGTCTTGATAGTGAAATAGGAAGGGCCGGCCTCCCAAGGGGTTGGGGCATCTGTGTGATGACCCTGTGTGTGCAGCTTAGGTTTTGGACTTGTCTTTAACCTAAAAAAGGGAGGCCGGCCTGTTGATCGCGGTCGGCTGGGCCGTGTAGCTTCGCTGACCGCAAATATTGTCCAGTGTTACCTGACGGAGGGATTAATCCTCCGTGTTAATCGTGATCCTCGTGCAGAACCAGTTCATGACAACACTGTACCAATTTAAGAAAGAACAATCTAAATCCGTGCAATTATGCACAGTTACGTTGCCTACCAAGCAACGCGCATGCCAACCGGTGACTGTTGCAAAATAATTCCTCCGCTTGGCCTGTTGACTCGTTCTTTCCCCTGTTTTTCGCTAGTTTTGCCCCATGCAGGAGTTCGGGGCGCAGTTGGATCGTTTATCTGCCTTGGATCAGCTCGTCGTTCCAGATTTGTGGCAGCAGGAGGCGGTTCAACACCTGCGAGACGGCAACGATGTCGTCGTTCACGCGGCAACCGGCGCAGGCAAAACGTTCATTTTTGAGCTTTGGTCGAATGAGGGCCGAAACTCCGGTCAGGCCATTTACACCGTGCCGACTCGCGCCTTGGCCAACGACAAGCTCGCCGAGTGGCGCGCGCGCGGCTGGAATGTTGGTATCGCCACGGGTGACCTTTCGGAAAACCTCGACGCGCCGGTCATCGTTGCTACGCTTGAGACGCAGAAAAACCGCCTCATTAATGGTGATGGCCCAAGGCTTTTGGTGATCGATGAGTACCAAATGCTCGGCGACGCCGATCGCGGTCTCAACTACGAGTTGGCCATCGCCATGGCGCCGCCCCAGACGCAGCTCCTGATGCTCAGCGGCAGCGTGGCCAACCCCAAGCATGTTGTCGCTTGGCTTCAGCGCCTGGGCCGGGATGCCGAGTGGGTTTGGCATGACGACCGGCCGGTGCCGCTCGAGGAGGTGTACGCAGGGATGCTCAACTACAACGTTCCACCGGAGATTCGCGGCTATTGGCCAAGGTTCGCCGCCAAGGCGCTGGCGGAGGGGCTTGGGCCACTTTTGATTTTTACGCCGCGCCGCCGTGCCGCCGAGGCGCTTGCCGCTGCCATCGCCCGGAACCTACCGAACCCCAATCCGCTCCAGTTGAGCGCCCGGCAAAAAAATCTCGTTGATGATCGTTTCGCAAGGATGCTGCAGTCGCGAGTCGCGTTTCACCACAGCGGATTGAGCTACGGCGCGCGTGCGGGAGTGGTTGAGCCCTTGGCCAAGGCTGGCCAACTGCGAGTCGTCGTGGCCACGATGGGCTTGGCCGCCGGCATTAACTTTTCTTTGCGCAGCGTGGTTTTGGCCTCCGACTCGTATCGTCGCGACCATTTGGAGGTGCCGATCCGGGCGGATGAGATTCACCAAATGTTCGGGCGCGCCGGGCGGCGCGGCATCGACGAGATCGGTTACGGCTTGGTTTCGCGAAATGAAATTCGCATCCGCGACGGCCATCCCTGTTTTCTCTCTCGCAACGGCATGGTCGACTGGGCGTCGCTGCTGGGCCTGATGCACGGCGCGTCGGAGCAAGGGCGTGACCCGTACACCGAGGCGGTCCGCGTGCAGCAGCGGCTGTTCAGCACCCAGCCGATTCTGCTTGGCATGGAGTTTGCAATGAAACATCCGGACGTGCCGTGCGGCCTGGTCACCGACTCGGAGCGCGCCCGGAAATCCCGCAGGCGAGTCCGCGAGATGCTCAACAGCCGAGGTGGGTGGGAGGGCTGGCCTAAGGCCGTGCCGGTGGCGCTCGACGAGGTGTTCGTCCCGAAAAAACCAAGCGGCGACGGGGCGGAGGACGAGCAACAGCCGCTTGGCCAAGCGCCGGTGCTTCGGCCGGCGTTGATGGAGCCGGACGTGCTGCGGCGAACCGGCGCCGGTGAGTTGGCCCTGCTGCCGTCCCGGGAGGCGTATGGCCGGGAGCAGAAGGTGGCGGACCAACTCAACAACGAGCGGCTCGACTTGGCCAAGTGGGTGCGCCGTCTGACCGGTTGGCGAATGCGCGTGGTACCGCTGGCTCTTTGGCAAAAGAAAATCCAGCCGCTCCTCGAGGAGAAACTGGCGGCAAACCAGACGCCGGTGGAGCAGTTTCGCCGGGAGGACAACCAGCTGCTTGTCCAGTTGCGACTGGGTCAACAGGCTGTTCCGGCCTATGTTGATTCGCACGGCGTGGCGCTTTGGCGGCCGCTGGAGCGGCAGGTGATCAACCCAACCTGCGCCGGTTGCGGCCTGTACGGCGAGTGCCGCGAACTCAAGCCGGCCACCGGCGTGGCGCTGCTTTGGAAACGGCTCAAGCTGGTTGATGAAAACGGCAGGCCGACTCAACGCGGCAGGGTCGTCAGTTTTTTTTCGCAGAGTTACGGCCTGGGCATCGCGGCGGCGCTGGAGGACGAGTCGCTGCCGATCGGCGAGTTGGTTTACGAGTTGGCCAACCTCGACGCCGGCTACCGTTTTGGCAACGAGGAAAATCGCTGGGAGGGGCGCATTCCTGTCGCTTGCCGCGAGCGCTATGGCGATGTGACGGTGCCTGGCTATCTCGACGCCGGCCTGCCGCCGCGTTACGGCGCGGGTGCCGGGCAGGTCGTGGCGGCGATGCGTGCGAATCCCGCCGACAAGGGCAACTGGGTGACGGATCTGCTGGGCGCGGGCGACATCGATCGCGCGCTGATCGAGTGGCGCAGTTTGCTGCGGCAGATCACGCACTCACCGGAACTGGACTGGGCGCGCTGGGTGGAGTTGCAAAAATACGCCGGAACCATTCTTGCCGAGACCGAGTCGCCGACGCTCTCCGGGTTGCCGCCGCTTGAGCATCACCAGCGGGGCAGGGTGGATCACTATTTGCGGTTGAAGTCCTACTGAACGCTGTTTAGTCGCAGGCTTTGTTATCGCAAACGCCACTCTCTTTTAGCTTATCGCATGTGGCGGAGAGTTGCAGTTTCTGCGACTTCACGGTGAACCCCAACTTCTGTCCAATTTCGTTCTCGATTGAGTCGATCTGTTCGCTGTCGAACTCCACGATCTTTTCGCAGTTCTCACAGATAAGATGATTGTGGTTGGGGTGGTCGGAGTAGTTGGGATCGTAAAACTTGTAAGGCTTCCCGAAGTCCATCTCGTGGACGAGGTTACTCTCGGTGAGCAGCGGCAGGGTGCGATAGACCGTGGCGCGGGAGACGGAGCGATCTCTCTGTCGCGCCCACTCGAGCAGTTGATCGGCGGTGAAATGCTCCTCGGTATCGAATACCGTGTCGATGATGATGCGCCGCTGATCCGTGATGCGAAGATTCTTCTTCTCCAGGAAATCGATAAATTTCCTCTTCGCCTCCTCTCTCACTTCCATCTGCACGGCGGCGATTGTTAACCGGATTCTTGGCCAAGTCAATGAGACTAGTCTCAAAAACCTACTAACAATCGCCGATTGTCGCGCCGCCGCCTTTCGGGCATCGTGTGTCGAACAGCTTGGCCAAGCGCTTGGCCAAGCGCGACTTATGCCCGGGCAACCAACCAGCGATTCGCCGGAAGTCACCGTGGTGATGCCGTGCCTCAACGAGGCCGAGACGCTCGCCGTCTGCATCCAAAAAGCCCGCGCCTGCCTCGCCGACAACGGCGTCTCCGGCGAGATCATCATCGCTGACAACGGCAGCACAGACGGCTCGCAATCCATCGCCGAGACCAGTGGTGCGCGCGTCGTGCCGGTCGAGGCCAAGGGCTACGGCAGCGCGCTAATGGGGGGGATCGCGGAGGCGCGCGGGCGGTTCGTCATCATGGCCGACGCCGACGACAGCTACGACTTCTCCGCGCTCATGCCGTTTATCGAAAAATTGCGAGAAGGGTGCGACTTCGTTATCGGCAATCGCTTCAAGGGAGGCATCGCGCTTGGAGCCATGCCGCCGCTGCATCGTTACTTTGGCAATCCCGTGCTGAGCGGCTTGGGCCGACTTTTTTTTCGCTGCCCGGCCGGAGATTTCCATTGTGGGCTGCGAGGTTTTTCGCGCGAGGCATTCGAGCGAATGAAACTGCAGACGACCGGCATGGAGTTCGCCAGCGAGATGGTCGTTAAGGCAACGCTGCTCGAATTGGAAATCGCTGAAGTGCCGACGACACTCTCGCCGGATGGGCGCACTCGTGCGCCGCATTTGCGGAGTTGGCGCGACGGTTGGAGACACTTGCGCTTCATGTTGCTGTTCAGTCCGCGTTGGCTGTTTT